>Ga0247611_10000418_pt1 | contig 86529 bp, 86 predicted proteins | sample 177DNAGHGhighgp2_FD_192422 | JGI IMG/M metagenome (GOLD analysis project Ga0247611, IMG submission 192422) | Sheep rumen microbial communities from Palmerston North, Manawatu-Wanganui, New Zealand - 1770 DNA GHGhigh gp2 | ecosystem: Host-associated > Mammals > Digestive system > Stomach > Rumen...
ATTTAAAATTCCAATCATCTGGCTTGCTTAACATAAATAAAAGGACTCCTTTTCCATCTGGTTTTAATCTAGTGTCATTAATAAAATAGTTTCTAACCATAGTAAAATTTTCGTGTTTCGGTTTCCTTAATATTGGCATTGGTTCATTCCTCCTTTTGTAAGAATTAAAAAAAGCAGATTATTCTCTGCTTTCATCGACACAATAATTTAATTTCCATTCTAGATAATCTTCATATTTTATTTCTTTAGAATTTAATTTATTTTTCATTTTAGTCCAGTCTCTTATAACTTTCCTAATTATTTCATTGTAATACTTTTTAGACAATGTCATCTTAAATCCAAAATCTGGGTACAGTTCTTCCATCCACATCAATATAAAAATAATATCTAATGGATTACTCAAATCATACTTTCTTATAGAATCATAGCTAACATTTAAAATATCAGCAATTTTCTTTGTCCTTTCTTCTGTTGGATTTCTAGCTCCTTTTTCATATCTTGTCATCGTTCTTCTTTTACAGTCTCCAGTTAATCCTAGTTTATCAGATACATAATCTTGTGTCACAAATCTAAACCGTCTTACAAAGGCAATTCTTGAACCTTGAGATAAATCTTTTAATTTTGGTCGCAATTGAATAACTTTCATATTTCACCTCAAAAAGATACTCTCATATTGTACAAAAAAAGACCAAGGTATAAATCCTTGATCTTAATGTTATAAGTACAAATCTATTATTATTTGTTCTTTTTTCTTTAGTTTCCAGTATTCGGGCATTTGCTCGATATATCGTTTAATATCATCGTTATTTATTAATATTCTAACGAGAAATAAATGACTTTCAACTACTTTTGTGTTCTTTGTTTGATTGCAGCTTGTGCGGCAGCTAATCTAGCAATAGGAACTCTAAATGGTGAGCAAGAAACATATGTTAATCCTACATTATGGCAGAATTCAACACTAGATGGATCTCCACCATGTTCACCACAAATTCCTAACTTAATATTAGGTCTTGTTTTTCTACCAAGTTCTGCAGCCATTTTAACAAGTTTTCCAACACCTTTTTGATCAATCTTAGCGAATGGATCTTGTTCGTAAATCTTATTTTCATAGTAAGAACCTAAGAATTTACCAGCATCATCTCTTGAGAATCCAAATGTCATTTGAGTTAAGTCATTTGTTCCAAATGAGAAGAATTCTGCTTCTTTAGCTATTTCATCAGCAAGTAATGCTGCTCTAGGAATTTCAATCATTGTACCAATATGATATTGGATATCTGATTTCTTTTCTTTCTTAACTTGTTCTGCAGTTTCTACTACTATATCTTTTACGAATTTTAATTCTTTAACTTCTCCTACTAATGGGATCATGATTTCTGGAACGATATCGTATCCATCTTCTTCTTTAACTTCAATAGCAGCTTCTATTAAAGCTCTAGTTTGCATTCTAGCAATTTCTGGGTATGTAACTGCTAATCTACAACCTCTATGTCCCATCATTGGGTTAAATTCATGTAATTCATCACATACTTCTTGAATATGTTTTACAGTAATACCCATAGCTTTAGCTAATTCTTTCATTTCAGCATCTGTTTTTGGTATAAATTCATGTAAAGGAGGATCAATATAACGTACTGTCATAGGAAGGCCCTTTAATTCTTTATACATAGCTTTGAAGTCGCTCTTTTGATATGGAATTAATAGATCTAGATATTTTTCTCTATCTTCTACTGTTTCAGATAGAATCATTCTTCTTAAATTGAAGATTCTTTCTTCATCAAAGAACATGTGTTCTGTACGGCATAATCCAATACCTTCTGCTCCTAATTCGATAGCTTTCTTAGTATCTCTTGGAGTATCAGCATTAGTTCTAACACCTAATTTTCTAAATTTATCTGCCCATTCCATAACTCTTCCGAATTCACCAGCTATAGTTGCATCTACAGTTTTAATAGCACCATCATAAATGCATCCTGTAGTACCATCAATAGAGATTACATCTCCTTCATGGAATGTTTTTCCACCTAATTTAAATTCTTTCTTAGCTTCATTCATTTGGATATCTCCACATCCTGAAACACAGCAAGAACCCATACCACGTGCTACAACTGCTGCGTGAGAAGTCATACCACCACGTACAGTTAAGATACCTTGAGATACCTTCATACCGGTAATATCTTCTGGTGATGTTTCTAGTCTTACTAGAACTACTTTTTTACCATCATTATGCCATTTTTCAGCATCTTCAGCATTAAATACTATTTGTCCACAAGCTGCTCCAGGAGAAGCTCCTAAACCTTTACCAATTGGTTCTGCTTTCTTTAATGCTGCAGCATCAAATTGTGGATGTAATAAAGTATCTAAGTTTCTAGGATCTATCATTGCTACTGCTTCTTCTTCAGTACGCATTCCTTCATCAACTAAATCACAAGCAATCTTTAAGGCTGCTTTAGCAGTTCTCTTACCATTTCTAGTTTGTAACATATATAGATGTCCATGTTCTACGGTAAATTCCATATCTTGCATGTCTCTATAATGTTCTTCTAGAGTTTTACAAACTTTTTTAAATTCTTCAAATGCTTCAGGGAATTTTTGTTCCATTTCTGCTATCTTCATTGGAGTTCTAACTCCTGCTACAACGTCTTCACCTTGAGCATTTGTTAAGAATTCACCAAATAATCCTTTTTCACCAGTAGCTGGGTCACGAGTAAAGGCAACACCTGTACCACAATCATCACCCATGTTACCAAATGCCATAGATTGAACGTTAACAGCTGTTCCCCAAGAATAAGGAATATCATTATCTCTTCTATATACATTAGCTCTAGGATTATCCCATGATCTAAATACAGCTTTAATAGCTCCCATTAATTGTTCTTTTGGATCATCTGGGAAATCTTTACCAATTTTTTTCTTATATTCTTTCTTAAATTGAGAAGCTAGTTCTTTTAAATCATTAGCGTCTAATTCAACGTCTAATTTAACACCTTTCTTCTCTTTCATTTTGTCGATTAATTCTTCAAAATATTTCTTGCCTACTTCCATAACTACATCAGAATACATTTGAATGAATCTTCTATAGCAATCCCAAGCCCATCTAGGATTATTACTTTTTTCGGCAATTACTTCAACTACGTCTTCATTTAAACCTAAATTAAGAATAGTATCCATCATACCTGGCATTGAAGCTCTAGCACCAGATCTAACTGAAACTAATAAAGGATTTTCTTTATCTCCAAATTTCTTTCCAGTTATTTCTTCCATTTTGCCTATATACTCATTAATTTGGCCTTGAATTTCTTCATTGATTTCTCTGCCATCTTCATAATATTGAGTACATGCTTCAGTTGTAATTGTGAAACCTTGTGGAACTGGTAATCCAATATTAGTCATTTCAGCTAAATTAGCACCTTTACCACCAAGTAATTCACGCATATTAGCATTTCCTTCTTTAAAAAGGTAAACATATTTGTGCACAATGATTCCTCCTTAATAAATTATGTCACAAAAATATTATACCAACATAGAAAAAAAACAAAAGACTAAACTTTTGCTTTTACGTGATTTTGACATAAATTTTAGTTATAATTCTATAATTTTTATTGAGCATATACTGGATTATCCATTTTTATAGTAATATTTTTAACTTTTAATTTTAATTCTTTAGCATTAACATCTACATAGAAGCCAATCCAACCTTTAATAGTTGCATTTGGTGAAATACTATCACCTAGTTTTTCAAAACTTTTACTATCTTCTTCTTTAAGTATACCAAATTGATTTTCAATTGTACTGCTATCCATTTGTACTCCATCAGCTAATAAACTAAACTCTATCTTATCAAAGAAGAAATCTATTTTTTTCTTTGTTAAATTTGTCATAACTATGTGGAAGGCTACTTGTTGGTATCCTTCTCTTTTAGTATTTAAATATGTTTCTTCTGGGAATTCAGATACTAGATTATATGTATCTATTCCATCACATTTTATTTCAAATGTATTATTTTTAGCTGTTTCTTCATAATTTACTGTTATATTCTTACTAAAAAATCCCTCTGTATTACCTATTTTACTAAACATTAATAGACTTATTCCAACTATAATGGTAGCTACTATAATACTAAATGCTATCATAGTTTTATTAGCATGTTTTCTTATTCTGTTAATATTTTCAAAGCCTCTATCTATTATTTCTTGTTGTTCTTTTTTTTGTTCTTCTATTGCTTTTTCTATAACATCACTAGTATCTGCACCACAATTAGGACATTTTCTATCATTTATATCTATTCTACTATTACAATATTTACATTTAATAATATTAGTCATATATTCACCTACTCTATGCCATAAATATATACATTATTCTTTTTATCTATGATAATAATATCATTATAATATTTTATTTGATTATAATATTTATTAATGTTATCAGGATAGAATTTATAATCAAAATTGCCTGCATTTGATTCACTTCTTATACTATAGAACATCTTTGTTGTTTTAATAACATTTCCAGTAATACTTACAAAGTTTTCATCATTTCCTAATGAAAATATTTTATCAGTTTTTTTACCATCTTTATCTATTAAATATACGTCTTCGCCTTCTACTACATAATATCTTTCTCCTAATCCTATATTGAATTCTGTATCATATTGATTAGGTCTAAAAGAATGAATACCATTTAATTGAACATTAGAACTTAATAATGTAGGTATTTTACTAGATGTTCTTGTTTTTACTAAGTTTTTATAATCATATTTTACTGGTTTTTGTAATGGATTATCTTCATTTATTACTGGTTCTTCATAACTATAATAAACTCCGTCTTCTCCTCTAAATAAGTTGGAATTTAAAATCTTATTATATCTATTATTTCCATCCATTAATTCTGGGGTATGTACTTCTGCTCTTGTTGTATTAAGCGTATATAAATTAGATTTTTCATCAATAAAATAGATTGTATTATCTTGAGTAATATAGATATCTTTTGCTTTAATTAATTGCTTACAATCAGAACATTTAAACCACTTAGAACCATATTCTTCATTAGCTATATATTTATTTACATCGACATTTTCTGCTTTAACATCTTCTTTAAGATCTGCGGTATCTGCTTCTGGTTCAGCAAGTTTCTTTTCTTCTTTTGGTTCTTCTATTTCTTCCTTTGTTTCTTCTTTATTTGATTGAATAATAGTTGGACCTTTTGGTTTAATACCTAATGCTCTAGTATGAGTTAAGGCATAGTATATGGCACTTCCTAAACCAATTATTACTAGTATTAGTAATACCATACCTAATTTTTCACCTTGTTTACGTGCTTGTTCACTTTTTGGATATCTTTTATCTTCTTTAGTTTCTTCGGCTGGTGCTTCTTCTGTTGTTCCTTCTACAGGAGTTGTCGTTTGTTCAGGAGATACTGGTGCTGTTGTGCTTTCGGTAGTTACTTGTTCAGGAGTTGTTGTTGGAGTTGGGGTAGTTTCTTGTGTATCAGTACCTTCTTCTAATGCTTTTAATTCTTCCTCATTCATTATACATTACCTCTTCTGGTTTTCGTTCTTCCCACTTAGCTACAAGGGTAACATTACCCTTTATATTCTGACTAAAGTCGTATTTTTCTTCTCCATTATACCAACCGATAAATTCATATCCTTCTTTAACAGGATTTTGTGGTTCACTATATGTTTCACCACATTTAATTTTTTCAGAATATATATCTCCATAGTCTAGCACTATTAAGCAGTATTTTTCTGTATCTACATTATTATTAAATTTGTTATATGGTAAATTTATAATTATTGCTACTACTCCTACTAATACTGCTATATATAAAATATACTTTAAGAATGGGAATCTTATATTAATATAGAATTTTTTGAATTTTAATCCACCTCTATTTACCTGAGGTAATTCTCCATTATTGTATTTATATTCTCTTCTATCTTGTTCGGCTTGAGCAGTATTCATATTATTAACATTATTTTGTTGATCAGTATTAAAAAATACATTTGGTTCTTTATTATTCATACAAATCACCTATTCTATATATTATTATATCATAAATATTTTTTTATAACTATTTTTCTTTTTTTCTTGGAAAGCTTTCTAAATATACTTGTCTTAATCTTTCATTAGTTACATGAGTATATATTTGAGTTGTACTTAAACTAGAGTGCCCTAATAATTCTTGTACACTTTTTAAATCTGCTCCATTATTTAGCATATCTGTTGCAAAGGTATGTCTTAATACATGGGGAGATATATGATGTTTTAATGCTGCTTCATTAACACATTTATCTATTATATCTTCTACTCCTCTAGAGGTAAGTTGTCTCCCCTGATTGTTTAGAAGTAAGTATTCGTTCTTTTTGCCATTAAGTAGTCTATCTCTACAAGGTAGATATTTCTTTAAATATATTAAACAATATTCTCCAAATAATACTATTCTATCTTTATCGCCTTTACCGGTTACTCTTATTTCTTTTATATCATAATTTATATCATTTAATTTAATATTTGTTAATTCAGATACTCTTAAACCGGTAGCATAAAGCATTTCACATATAAGTCTATTTCTAATACCTAGATCAGTATTTAAATCTATACATTCTACTATTCTATCGAATTCATCTCCTTGTAAAAAGTTAGGTAATTTTCTTTCTTTTTTAGGATTTCTTATAGATTTAAATATATTACTAGTTAAAATATCTTCATTAATTAAATAACTATAGAAATGTCTTAATGCACTTAATATTCTAGATACTGTACTATTACTATATTCTAGAGAATCTAAATATTTTAAATAATTTCTTATTTCTTCTTTAGTTATTGTTTTATAATTAATTTTATTAGCTTCTAAATAACCATAATAATTATCTAGATCTCTTTTATAACTGTTTATAGTTGTTTCTGGATATCTTTTATTATTATGTAAATATTTAAGAAATGATTCTATATTATTTGATAATTCTTTCATATTATCACCATAAATATATTATAACATAGAAAAAGATTTGGTTATTTACCAAATCTTATATTTGTTTCTAATTCAGTTGATTCTGGATATTCTTTTAATTCTTCTTCGTTTAAGATTCTTCTTAATGATGAATATAGAATCATTAAATCGCTTAAATTTAATCTATATAATTGTTCTTTATTATATTTATTACCTTTATATTTAGTATTATTATATATTTTTAAGATTAATTCTATTAAATCAGATTTTAATGCTTCTCTTTTTTGACTATATGGTTTTGATCCACCTATTGAATCAACTACTCTAATTCCATTTTCTTGAATAGATTCTATATCTTCATCTGTTACTTCTACACCTTGCATCTCTATTATTTCTTCAAGAGTTAAGAATTCTTCATGTAGATCATCTGCCATATCAGCTTGCTCTAAATCAAATATTGTCATTTGACGATATACTTCATTAGCTTGATCTAGTGTTTTTTGTGGAGCTGGTTCTGCTGCTATAACTTTCTTCTTTCTATCAGGTAGAAGGCCTTTTTCTTCACACATTTCTTTTAATCTTTTAAATTTTATCTTTTCTAGATCAGACCAAGTAAAACGCATATCTCCTGATTCATTTTGGTATTCCATATATAGTTGAGCATAACTTTTACGTTTTTCTGTTCCTTTTTTTAAATGAACTAAATAACCATCTCTAGAATATCCTTTATTTACATATTCATTATAAACTGCTAATAATCTGGCATCATCAAAATATTCCCAGAAATATCTACCAGTTTTTTTATCTGGAGAATAATCCAAATGTTCTCTTAACCAATAATACATATTAGCTCTTTCTTTATTAAATGACATATTATCACCTACATTTATTATAACATAATTATTAAGCTATATTAATTGATTTAATCATTTCGTCTTTTCTGTCATATATAGGACCAAATTTTCTATTAATTATTAATGAAGCTTTTCTTTGTTCTTCATATGGTATTTCTAAGAATTTTGATAGTGCTGCTTTAATACCATTTGGTCCTTTTTCAATAAATAAATTGATATTTCTTAATATAAAAATAAATTGAATTAATTCTTGACTTGGTTCTCTAAATCCACCAAGTATATTAGATATGGTATTAATCATTGCTTTATTAGAGATATTTAATTCTAAAAAATCACATATAAATTCATAATTAAGGCAGAATTCTTCATCATAATAGATTACTCCTTCTTTTAATTCTCTATATTTGCCTTTTTCATTATATATAATAGATATTCCTCTATATTTTTCTCTTTTATCTACTATATGTGACTCTAATGCTTCTTCTAGTAATTCATCTTCATAATATAAAGAAGTATAATGATCTATACCTTCTAAAGTATGTAAATCTTCCTTTTCATAGATTTTTGTATATTGCCATTCTAAGGGAAGATAATCATTATTATCTCTCTTAATAGCTAACATATATGTTCTTTTATCTGCATTTTCCATATTATCTTCCCCTTTTTTAAGAGAAATAATATAACATACTTTAAAAATAAATGCAATACTTAACTATTTGTACTTGCATTTAAGTACTTTATTTAGTATAATTCTAGTTGTATTCAAAGGAAGGAGCAGAAACAATGGCAAATATTAAGAGTTCTAAAAAAGCAATTAAAGTTATAGCTAAAAAAACTGAAGCAAATCATGAGTATAAAGCTCGTGTTAAAAATTCTATTAAAGAAGCAGAAAAAGCTATTCTTAATAAAGATGCAGCTGCTGCTACTGACGCTGTAAAAAAAGTACAAAAGAACATTGATAAAGCTGTCAGTAAAGGTATAATTAAAAAGAATACTGCTGATAGAGAAAAATCAAGATTAAATAAAAAAGTTAAAGAAATGAAGTAATCATTTCTTTTTTTTTATTGTATTTTATATTATAATTAGTTAAGGTGATAGTATGATAAAGATAAAGAAATTTTTATGTCTATTTTGTACTTTATTAGTAATACTATTACTAACTGTAAATTGTACTAATATTAAGGAAAGAATAAAAGAAGAATTTGACAATGTAATTAAAGAGGAAGAAAGAGAAGTTACTATATTACCTGGTAATGAATATACTAAGAAATATGGTTTTAATTATGTTAAAAATTCAGAAGATTATAAATTAACTAATAAAGAGGATTTAAAAAATATTATATATAGTATTGCTAATCAAGGATGGGATGAATTTACTTTCTATTGTGATAAAGAATATAGTGAATGTTTAAATGATGTTAAAAGTGAGTTATCTACTGATAATCATATGTTAGAAAATATTGGGGATTTTGTTCATCCATATAATTCTTTTGAAAGTATTGGTCTTTATTATGATACTACTGGTAAAATTACTATTACTATGAAATATAAATATACTAAAACTGAAATTGAAGAAATAGATAATTTAATTAATAATATAATTACTACAAATATTACTGATAATATGAATATAGACGAAAAAATTAGAGTATTACATGATTATATTATTAATAATACTAAGTATGATAAGAATATGGAAGAATCTAATACTTCTATTTATGATTCTAAAAAGATGACTGGTTTACTTAAAGAACATTATGCAATATGTTCTGCATATAGTGATGTATTTGCTGTTATCTTATCTAAACTTGGTGTAGAAAATTATAAAGTATCAAATGATACTCATGTATGGAATGCTGTTAAAATGTTTGATAAATGGTATCATATTGATCTTACTTGGGATGATCCTGTTACTAATACAGGAGAGGATATATTATTACATGATTATTATATGATTGATAATAATAAATTAAATGAATTAATAAATAACGATACAAATATAGATAATAAAGATAAACATACTTTTGATACAACAATATATAGTGAATTATTACAATAAAAAACAATAGATTATTCTATTGTTTTTCTATGTATTCTTCTACTTCTTTAATAGTATTATTAAAGTTATTAAAATCTACATTAAACCATTTAATATTAAATTGATTATTAAAGAAAGTATATTGTCTTTTAGCATAATGTCTACTATTTTGTTTTATTTTATTTATACATTCTTCTAAAGAAGATGTTTTATCAAAATAATTAAATAATTCTTTATATCCTATACCCCTTTTTAGGGATTTAGCATCCCTATAGTTATCATAATAATATTTTACTTCTTCTAATAAACCTTCTTCTAACATTATATCTACTCTATTATTAATTCTATTGTATAGTGTATCTCTATCAGTTGTTAAGCCTATAATAGTAAAGTTATATAGAGGTTTTGGTTCTATAATAGAGATATCTTCTTTAGTTAGAAATCTTTCTAGTCTTATCCTATTATTAGGATGAATATTACAATTCTTATCTTTTTGTAAACATAATTCATATAATTGTTGATTTGTATAATTACTATAATCTATATCTTTATTTGATTCTTCTTTAAATCTATAATCATATAGGGATGCTTTTATGTATAATCCTGTTCCTCCTACTAAGATTATATTTCTATCTTTATGTTCTTCTAATATATGTCTTACATCCCTTTGATAGTCATATACAGTATATTCTTCATTTACTTCTCTTATATCAAATAATAAATGTTCAATATTTTCTTTTTCTTCTTCTTTTATCTTTGCTGTACCTATATTTAATCCTTTATATACTTGCATTGCATCTGCATTAACAATAATAGCATTATATTTCTTAGCAAGTTCTATAGACATTTTTGTTTTACCTACACCGGTAGGACCGGTAATTACTATTATCATATAGATACCCCTTTCTGGATTATTATAACATGTTTGTTAAAATATTTTGACTATTTTGAATATTTATTATAAAATATCTAGTGCTTAAAGGGGGGTAGTAAATGGAAAAGATATTATCTCAAGATGAAATACTTAGAGTTAAATCTAGTTTAGTTAGTAAGAGTTCTATATCTAGTTTAGTATCATTTAGTGATAATGATTTAGATAATGCTGGAATAATATGTAATGATATCTATACTATTGGGGATTCATTTATTACTAATACTCCTTCTATTAGTTTATTTACTTTAATAGATTCAACTATATTTAATATGGGTCTATTTGATACTAAAGAATATAAAACTTCTAGATATGTTTCTAGAATGTTAGAGAATATTAGATTAAATACTAGTAATAAGTCAGATTATATGAGTACACAGTTTACTGCTATTAATAGTGAACTAGGATGGATAAGAATACCAGATGGTATAAATATACCTAGTAATATAAAAACAGAATCTATAGCTCATTTATCTCATGAATTAACACATATTATGAAAGAATTTAATCCTAAAGAATTCTTATATATTAATACATTACAAGATATGTTACCATTATTAGTAGAATTGATTATTGCTTTAGAAAATGATGATTTAAAAACTAAACTTAATATTATTAATAGAATGCAACAAGATTTTTATGCTACAGTATTAAGATCTAAAGAAATATTAAATAAAATAGTTAATGTTAAAGATGAATTATATAGAATGTATATGAAAGAGGCTTTATTAATTAATTATCAATATTATAATTCTTTATATTATGCTTTAGCTGTATTAGATATATATATTAATGATCCATTTATGGTTATTAATGAAATTAATAAAGTATTACAAGGTGAAGCTACTACTATTGAGTTAATTGATAATTTATTTGAAAATGAACATGATAAAGAAAAACATTATATTAATGGTATTACTGAGTATAATTCTTACATATTAAAAGGTTAGTATAACTAACCTTTTTTAATTCATTACTCTTTTAAACATTCTTTCTAAATCATAATTAGAGAATTTTACTATAGAAGGTCTTCCATGAGCACAATTATATGGATTTTTACATTTAATTAGTTGTTTTACTATTTCTTGCATTTGTTCTATAGTAAGTCTTGTATTTGCTCTAACACTCATTTTGCAGGCTATGGTAGAAATTAATTTATTATTAAATCTTACTCTATCAAAGTTATTTCCTATATTTATTATCTCATCAAATATAGATCTTATTATTTCTTCTTCATAGCCTTCTTTTAACCAAGTAGGATGTTCTTTAATAGTATATGTATTTATACCAAATTCTTCTACTTTAATACCTAATTCTTCTAAAATATCTAAATGTTCTTTTATTTTAATATAATCAGAAGAGTTTAATTCAATATTAATTGGTATTAATGTAGAAGTAGTATTTATTTCTTTTTCTTGAAATTCTTTTAATACTTTTTCATAATTAATTCTTTCTTGAGCAGCATGTTGATCTATTAAATATAAACCATCTTTATTTTGACAAACTATATAAGTACCAAGTGTTTGAGTTAATACTTCTAAATCTAATATTTGCATTTCTGGATTTAATACTCTTTCAGTTATAGATTTATATTTGATTGGTGTTTCTTTTACTTCTTGATTGCTAAATAAATCTAATTCTTCTTGAACTATATTAATTGGTTCTTCTTTTTTTTCGTTAATCATATTTTTAGGTAGTTCAATATCTAATTTTTCTTCTTTTAAAGCATTTGGTATTAATAATTCTTTATTTAGTGCTTCACTAATAGTATTTGTTATCATATTAAATAGTTCTTCTGTTTTGCTGAATTTAATATCTTGTTTTGTAGGATGAATATTTACATCTATTAGAGTAGGATCTGTATAGAATTTTAATACTACTATTGGGAATTTTATATCTGGTTTATATCTAAAATAAGCGTCATTTATTACTCTATTTAAATCATTGTTTTTTACTACTCTACCATTTACTATAGTAGTCATATGATTTCTATTACTTTTTAATATTTCTGGTTTACAGATATATCCTTCCATATCATAATCATCTGTACTGCCTTTTACTTCTATCATATTAGAACTAACATTTAAACCATATATTTCATGAATAGTTTTTAGTAAGTTATTACTACCACTTGTTTTTACTAGCGTTTTATCATTATTAGTTAATTCAAATTTTATTTCAGGATAACTTAATGCTAATTTTTCTATGAATGATACTGTTTGCGATAATTCATATTGTTCACTTTTTAAGTATTTTAATCTAGCTGGTGTATTATAAAATAAGTTAGATACTGAGATAATAGTTCCTTTTCTAGCATCTGAATCTTCTTCTGTAATTAGTTTGCCACCCTTTATATTAATGTGTGTTCCTACTTCACTAGAGCAAGTTACTAAATCTACTTCAGAAACTGATGCTATTGAAGGTAGTGCTTCACCTCTAAATCCTAATGTATTAATAAAGAATAAATCATCTTCTTTAGTTAATTTACTTGTAGCATGTCTTTGGAATGATAATAATGCATCTTCATGTTCCATTCCTATACCATTATCTATTACTTTTATTTCAGAAAGTCCGCCATTTTTTAGTTCTATTTTTATACTGTTAGAGCAGGCGTCTATAGAGTTTTCTACTAATTCTTTTACTACAGAGGCACATTTTTCTACTACTTCGCCTGCTGCTATTTTATTAGCTAGATTATCACTCATTATTTTTATTTTAGGCATTATATCACCTCTATTTAAATATTGATTCTCTTATTTCAAATATATCTTTATTTAAACTATAAATAGTTAATTTGCATTCTTTTTTAATATTAATAAAACCTAATCCTTTAATTATTAAATCACTATTATTAGGTATGTCTAATTCTATTTTATTTGTATCTAATAGTTTTTTATTATTATCATATACTTTATCTATAATAATATTATTACTAGTATATAGTGTTAAACTATTATTAATAGAAGAAGATATACGTACTCTATCCTCTATTAAGATACTAGCAATATTTTTTAATTGATATGTAATTGGGTTTAATGGAGGTTTAGGACTACATCTTTTTATTAGTTCAAATTCTCCTGGATTATAAAAGTAATTATTATATATAAATCCTGGTGAATCATAGATGGTTAAACCTTCTATTTTTATCTTTATAAAGTCTACAGTGGTATTGGGAACACTACTTGTAGTTATTGATGTTCCTTCTATATTAAATGTTTCACATATTTTATTTATAAGACTACTTTTACCACTGTTGGCATAGCCAACAATAAAGCCTTCTTTATAGCCTTTATCAATAAGTCTCCAAAGGATAGATTTAACATTTAAATTCTTTAATGAACTTAATAATATTATTTCTTCTTTTATATTATATATATCTTTTAGATTATTAATTAGTTTTTCTTTTTTTATATTAGTTGGGATTGTATCTGTCTTACTTATTACAAAACATTTTGGTATTTTAATACTATTATATGTATCTAGTACTTCTTGTGATATATTAATAAAGTCTATTAAAAAATAAACAAAAGTATTATTTTTGTTGTTTACTTTTTTTAAGATAGTATCATTTATATTTTCTAATATTGTTATACTTTTTTGATTATAATATTTTATTTTATAACATCTTTGACAATAGGTTGCTGTTTCTAACTTGTTTTTAGGTATATAACCTATATTATCAGGATTAGTATCCTGTAATATGGCTCCACAACCAGTACATTTTCTATTCATAATATTCCCCTTTTATTAATATTTTTTCTTTTTTAAATCTTCTATAGATAAATAATTCTTTAAATCTATTAAAGTAAGTAAATAAATGATCTTTATTTGTTAAACTATCTGTTAGAATACTTGTCATACCCATTTTATTAGCTCCCCTTATATCTGTTACTAATTGATCACCTATACAAGCTACTTGTTCTGGTTTTAATTCATATAAATCTAATATTTTTTTATATTTATTTTTGTGAGGTTTCCATGCTAAAAAAGAAGAATCTATATTTAGTTTTTCTTTAAATGGTTGTACTCTCTTTTTTAAAGCATTAGATATTATTACCATTTTGAACCCTAATCTATCTATTTTCTTCATTAATTCTATTACTTCTTTTGAAGGTTCTTTTTCATTTAATGGAGCTAGTGTATTATCTAGATCAAATATTATACATTTTATATCTTTATTTTTTAGTAAACGATAATCTATAGTATATATATTTTTATAATACATGTCCGGAATATATTTGTAATACATAACTTAACACCTATTTGTATTATACTATATTATTAAATAAAAAAAACTACTAAACGTAGTTTTTATTTGGCATTACATGATTCATCACTTTTAAAATATATTTTAGTACAGTCTGCATCTTCACATAGATGATCATCTTTAGTATATAGAAGTATATCTTCTGAATCTTTGCCGCTAGGAGTAAATATTATTACTCCTTTTTTTACTTTATATTTACCTTTAATAATATCATCTTCTTTTGCTTCATCACTATTTTGGAATGTATATGTACCATTTTTATTAATATTATATAGTGTTACATTTTGTTTAGCATTTACTTGTTTTGCTTCTTTAACACCTTTCATTATACTAAAATCTGATACATAAGTACCTATAGATTCCATAGAATTAAAACTTATTACATAGTTATCATATATATCTAGATCATCTACATCTTGACCTAATTCTTTAGCATAATCTTCTCTTGAATAATAGTTATATGCTGTAATATTATCTAGTGAATTTATTTTAGATTCTATGTCTTTCTTTTGTTCACTTGATACATCTCTATTTAATAATACTACTATTGTAGCAGTTTCATCATATCTACACCAATAACCAGCATATTTTTTGTTACCACATCCACTTATTAATATTAATAATACTAATAATGCTAATATCTTTTTCATCTAACCACTCCTTAATAGGTAATGAACATACCTATTTCTAAATCTTTTTTTATTTCTAAAAATAAATTTTGATCATTGTATTTATTTATTTTATAACTTTTTTTATATTCTCCATCTTCTGTTTCAGATAAATAGAAATATCCATCTTTTATATAATAAAAGTATAAATCTCCATCTTCTGGTTTTTCAAAGCCTACGGCTTTATCTAATTTATCTATTATTGTTACTGTATTGAAGAATGATCCAACATTGAATGCAAACATATGATATAATTCTGGATCTTTTGTAGGTATTGAACCTTCCCAATGATGGATTAATTTATAATATGCATGAGTTTCATAAAATTCTTTTGCTTCTTTACTATTCCATATTGAATATAGACTTGATAATGATGTACTAATTCTTCCTTTATCGTATTCTTCTTGTGCTATTTTTATTTGTTCATCAATATATTCTTGACTATTATATTTTATATCATAATCATATTTTTTACCATTTAATTTTTTGAACATAGTTGTATAATCAGTATATTCTTCACTAACAATTGTTTTACCATTTTGAATTACTACATATATATTATTTCCTTGATAATAATCTTCAAAGAATAACTCATCAAATACACTTGTATGATCAAAATCTACACAGAATATATATTCTTTGGTTAAACGTGCTACTTTATCTAGATCTTCTAAGAATTGTTCTGTATTTTCATTACGATTAGAATATACTGCAAATACTACATTTATATCTTCATCTTCTATATCTTCTGCGAAGAAATTATTAACAAATTCTGTTCCGGATAATTCTATTAGTTTATATTCTTCATTTTTACATCCTGGTATAACAATAATCAAAAATGTTAATATAATTAAAAATAATATTTTTTTCATACCATCATCCCTTGTTAATTATATCATTATAACATGATAATTTAAATAAAAACCTTATTTCTAATCGAAATAAGGTTATTCTTCTTCGTCTAAATCTATGTTATCTACGTCATCAACAATTATTAATTGATCACTAATAGCTTGTTTAATACGAGATTTATATACTTTTAAACTTCTTCTTAATTTATCTGCATCTAATTCAACTTTTTCTGCTTTAATTAAGGCATCATTTACTATATGAGAAGCATTTTTCTTAGCATCATCAATGATAAGTCTAGCTTCATCACGAGCAATTTTCTTAATTTGATTAGATGAATCTTCAGCTACTATAATAGCTTTATTAAGAGTAGATTCTAGATTATGGTATCTTTCTAATTGTTCTTCTAAACTCTTAATTTGATATTCTTTATTATTTAGATCATTTAATAAATCAGAATTTTCTAATTTGAATTTATCTCTTAAATTAGATTCGATAGAACTAAGTTTTTCTTCATATTCTTCTACTTTTTCTTCTAATTCATTAACTTTTATTTTTTTAGATTTTAGTTGTTCTTCTAATCTAGTAATTCTATCATTTTTCTCTTTTTCTAATTCTATTAATTCATCATTACTATTATTTAATTGGTTTTCTAAAGATTTAATAAGATTGTCATTTGATTCTTTTTGCTTTTCTAGATATTCATAATTTGTATTATCTATTTGTTTTTTTAATTGATTAATTTCATCTAATGATTTGTCTAAGCGAGATTCTAAATTTTTTGTATCATTATCTTTTTCTCTTAGTTTAGTCAATAAAGTTTCATATTCTTTTGCAAAACGTTCTATAAATGAATTGACTTCTTCTGGATCATATCCATTGTCTGTAATATTAAACTTTTTCATGACTCACCTCACATCTAACCTTATTATTCTTTTATTACCAATCTATGCCTTCTTCAGGATTTTCTTTTTCTTTATTAGTGTCATCACTTATTTTCCCTTGAACATTAACATTCTTAGGTGCACATAAATAAATTCCAACGCCAATTTTTTGCATTGTTCCACCTATAGCATATATACATCCACTTAAGAAATCTATAATTCTCTTTGCTTGATCTGCAGTTACTCTTTTAAGATTAACAACAACACTGTTTCTATTTTTTAAATGATCAGCTATTTGTTGACTTTCAGAATAAGCTCTGGGTTCTAATAAAATCATTTTGTTTCCTGAAGCATCTTCTTTAGAGTTTCCTTCTGCTTGATTGTAGAAATCTTCCTCTTCGCCCTCTTCAGTATCAGTAATTAGATTTTTAAATTTATCTTTTATACCCATACAAACTCCTCCTATATTGTATATTACTATATCATTATATCTAAACTTTTATTATTTTTCAATAATTTTAAGATTAAAATTCTATTTTCTTATTTATGTATGATACTAATTCATCAATTTTAATTTTTTCTTGTTCCATAGTATCTCTATCTCTTACTGTTACAGTATTGTTTTCTAATGTTTCATCATCAATTGTGATGGCAAATGGAGTTCCTACTGCATCACATCTTCTATATCTTTTGCCTATTGATCCTGATTCATCATATGATACCATGAAATATTTACATAGTTCTGCATATACTTCCATCGCTTTTTCACTATGATTTTTCTTAATTAATGGTAATATTGTTGCTTTTAATGGAGATAGTGCAGGATGAATTTTTAATACTTCTCTTTCGTCACCATTTTCTAATGATTCTTTTTCATATGCATTACATAAGAAGGCTAATAATGCTCTATCTAATCCTAGAGATGGTTCTATTACGTAAGGTGTATATCTTTCATTAGTTTCGGGGTCAAGATATCTTAAATCTTGTTTAGAGTGTTCCATATGAACTGATAAGTCATAATCTGTTCTATCTGCTATACCCCATAATTCTCCCCAACCCATTGGGAATAAAAATTCAATATCAGTAGTAGCTTTACTATAGAAAGATAATTCTTCTTTAGAATGATCTCTATATCTTAGATTATCTTCTTTTAAACCTAGTGATTTTAGGAAATCAATACAATAACTTTTCCAATAACCGAACCATTCTAGATCAGTATCTGGTTTGCAAAAGAATTCTAGTTCCATTTGTTCAAATTCTCTTACTCTAAAGATAAAGTTACCTGGAGTTATTTCGTTTCTAAAACTTTTTCCTATTTGGCCAATACCAAATGGAACTTTAGCACGCATACTTCTTTGAACATTAAGGAAGTTAACAAATATTCCTTGGGCTGTTTCACCACGTAAATATACTTTAGATTTAGTATCTTCTGTTACTCCTAAATTAGTTTCAAATAATAAGTTAAATTTTCTAATTGGTGTAAATTCTGTTGCTCCACACTTAGGACAGGCGATTTTATTATCTGCAATATATTTTTCTATTTTTTTATTATCCCATCCATCTCCTGTTTCTTTACCTTCAGTGAAGTCTTCTATTAGTTTGTCTGCTCTATGGCGACTCTTACATTTTTTACAATCTATTAATGGATCATTAAAATTGGTAACATGTCCTGAAGCTACCCATACTTCTGGATTCATTAATATTGCTGAATCTAATCCATAATTATAAGAGTTTTCTTGAATGAATTTTTTCCACCATGCTCTTTTTATATTTTCTTTTAATTCTCTACCTAATGGGCCGTAATCCCAAGTATTGGATAATCCTCCGTATATTTCACTTCCTTGGAATATGAATCCATATTGTTTGCAATAATTAACAATGTCTTCTAATTTAATTTTTTCCATAATATACCTCTTTTCCTTAATGACTTATAATAAAAAAACTTCTAGAATATTGTAGGAACGAATATAAATCCGCGGTTCCATCCTACTTATTTCTAGAAGAAATCATCTTTATTATATATAGCTCGTGGTTGCCAAGCCAGTCATCACTTTTATGAATTAATTATAACATTTAATATTATTTAGTCAATAACTATTTTATTTTCCATTCTTTTATTGGATTATCACTTAATGGTGCTAATCTATTTATTAAATAATTTAATCTTTCAATTATATTTCTTGTTGAATTATAGAATTCTTCTACCATTAAATAATTTCTTAGATACATTTCTGATATATAATATGATGTTTCTATTATTTCTAATGGTGATATACTTTGTAATTGATAATTTGATAATGATACATATTCTCTTTCTGATTTAGGATTTATAATTATACTTCTTTTTTGATCTATCTTACAGATTCCATTATCTATAGGAGATATTGCATAATTATCGTCTAATCCTTTATCTTTTGAAGTTCCAAAGAAATTATAACTGGTTGAATCAAACAAGTATTTTTCGTTATTATCTAGTATACAATTTACCATATGATTATAATTTATTCTTTTGGAGTTTATTTGATTTGGTTTAATCATTGATACACTTAGATTACAGGAAGTAACTCCTGTTTTATTTAAAACATCTGTATAAAAAGATGTTGTATGTCTACATACTGTTTTGCCAGTAACAATTCTTGCTCCTAATTCATCTACTAAGATATCTTTACCATATTTAAATATATGATATTCTTTTTTAGATACTGATAAATTACTCGATTCTAGCATTTGAAGTAAGAATAGACATAATTCTTTAGTATTATTGAAATTAAAATTTTTTAGAAATATTGCTATATTTGAAATAAATATATCATATAGTTCTTTAAATTCATGATATTCATCACTATTTGTTATTGCTTCATATAATTGATAATTGTTATCTAATTTTGATTTTAAATTTCTTATTAAGTTACTTATTATTACACAACTATTTATTATTATAATAGGATATATAGATGGATCAGCAACGAAATATGGTACAAAGCTAATTACTGATGCTGATGTGAAGGCTATGCCTTCTTTTGATTTAAAATAATCTTTTATTTTACTGTTGGTTAATTCTTTGTTATATTTTATTAAATCTTTTTCTTCCATATTTCTTACCTCGAGTGAGGTTTATAGTAACATAAAAGCAAAAAAAAGAAAAGGCATAAAGCCTTATTCTGTTTGATTATTATCTTTTTCTATCTCTTGTGGTGGTTCTGGAGGTTCACCTTGTGGAGGTTCAGCTTGTTCACCTTCTGGTTTTTCAGGTGGTTTATTTTCAGTTGGTTCTTTTTTGTCTTCTGGTTTATTTGCTACTTCAGTTTGTTTTGGTTCTTCTTTTGTTTGATTCTTTGAACCGAAGTAGAAACCAACTATTCCTCCTAAACAAAAGCATACTACTGCAATGCATAATACAGTAAAGATTGTAGATGCTTTTTTAGAGAATAATTTGCTTTCTTCTTGTTGGTCTATTTCTAAATCACCAAAAACAGTTGTATTTTGTGTTTTTTCTTCTTTATGTTCTTCTTCTTTTTCAACTGGTTCTTCTTCTAAAACATATTCTTTTGGTTCGCTAAAATCTTTTTTTTCATCAAAAGAAGGTTCTGGTTCTGCAGGTTCTTCTATTTCAGATTCTTCTACTACTTCTTCTTTTTCATTTGAAAATGATGTTTCTTCAAAAACATTTTCTTCTGGTTCTTCTTCTACCACTTCTTTAGGGTCTTCTTTAGTAATATCATCAGAAGTATTTTTTTCTTCTACTTCGTCTTTCATTTTAGGTAATTCGAAATCCATTTTATATCCCCTCTATTCTATTTAATTATAAATAAAATATATTTATTTGTCTACTCTATAGTTTAGAAATATTTTTTAAAAAGTTTTTACTCTTTAGATATAATCCTGTATATCTATCATAATATCTATCTAAAAATAAATTTATTTCATCAGCATATTCTTGTTTTATTTTTATATTGCTTATTGTTTTTATATCTACTAGATAATACATTCTAATTAATTGAATAGATTTTGAAGTAATTATTTTTTCTCCTCTATAACAATCTTGGCAAATAAAACCTCCTTCATCTGGATCTAAAGTTACTATATTCTTTTTATTTCCACATTTAATACATGAATCTAGATTTAGTCCTATTCCTAAATAATCCAGATATTTTAGTTCTAAAATATTAGTAAGTATTCCTGGATTTAATCCTTGATTTATTTTATTTATTATTTCTATAAAGATAGTAAATATTTCTGGATCATTATTTTGTTTAACTACTTGATTAGTTAGTTCTGTTATATAAGTCATATAGCTTATTAAAGTAATATCATTTTTAATATTAGATAAATTATCTATAATATCTACATCTATTAATTTAGATAATTTATTTTCATTATAATTAATATAAAAGTAACCATATGTGAATCTTATTGTTTTAGTACGTAATGGATTTTTAATGCTTTTAGCTCCATTACACATTACTCCTATAATACCTTTTTCTTTTGTTAAGATATTAATTATTTTAGAATTATCACCATATGGGGTTTCATTTATAATTATTCCTTCAAATTTACTATTCATAATATCACTTCTTATATATTATAACATTTAAAAAATCATCTTTCGATGATTTTATTAATTGATTATATCTTTTTCGTTGAAACCAAGTTCATTTAGATATCTTTCTTTATCACGCCAATTTTTAATTGTTTTAACGTATAGTTCTAAATATACTTTTTTACCCATTAGGCCTTCAATATCTTTTCTTGCTTCTATTCCAACACTTTTTAGTAATTGGCCGTTTTTCCCTATTACTATTTTCTTGATAGAGTCTCTATCTACTATTATATCTACTGATATATTTATTATATCTTTTTTTTCTTCAAATTTAGAAGTTATACAAGTAATACTATGTGGTATTTCTTCTTCTGTCATTCTGAATAGTTTTTCTCTTACAAATTCTGATACTAAGAAATTAATACTACTACTAGTTATCATATCTTCATCAAAATAACGTATATTATCATTTAAATATGCTTTTAATAAATCTATAAGTTTAGATATATTTTCTTTTGTACTTGCTGATACTGGAATAATTTCAGCAAATGGATATAAATCTCTATAATCTTCTATTGCTTTTAGTATTTCAATATTGGTCATTTTATCTATTTTATTTAATACTAATATTACTGGAGAATTACTTGTTTTAAAAGATTCTATTATCTTTTTATCTCCACTACCCAAGCCTTCTTTTGCATCTACTACAAATAAGACACAATCTACATCTTTTATAAAACTTTGTGCTTCTTTATTAAGTACTTTACCTAATCTATTAATTGGTTTATGTATTCCTGGAGTATCAATAAATACTATTTGATATCCTACTTCATTATATATTCCTTGTATAATATTTCTTGTTGTTTGAGGTTTATTAGATGTAATAGCAATTTTTTGATTAATTATACTATTTAATAAGGTAGATTTACCTACATTAGGTCTACCTATTATACTAACAAAACCACTCTTCATCTATAGACCAAACATTTCTATTAAGTAAGGAATATAAATAATGGCCATAATAACTCCACCCATTAATGATAATACAAATGTTGCTGCACTTCCGCAGTCTTTAGCTATTTTTGCTAATGGATGTATTTCTAATGTTACTAAATCGACTGCTGCTTCTATAGCAGTATTAATTAATTCAGATGATAGTGTCACTCCTAAAATTAGGATTGTAATACCCCATTCTACACCTGTAACTCCTAATACTATATTCATTATTACTGCTGCTATAGTTAAAAATACATGGATTAACATACTTTGCTCATATTTATATGCATATATTAATCCTTCCATTGAATATTTCCAGCTAGCTAAAAATCTTTTAAAACCGTGTTTTTTAATTTCATCTCTTGATATTTTGCTCATCTAAAATCAACTCCTGTAATGCAAACATCTTTTTTTCATCTTCTACTTCCATATGGTCATATCCTAATAAGTGTAATAAACCATGTACTGTTAAAAATGATAATTCTCTTTTTTCACTATGGCCATAACTTTCTGCTTGTCTTTTCATTTGAGGTATACAAATATATATGTCTCCAAGCATTCTAAAATCATTATACTCTAAATCTTTACTATCTTCAAATGCAAATGATATAACATCTGTAATTCGATCTACATTACGATATTCTCTATTAATTCTATGTATTTCTTCATCATCTACAAATACTATTGAGAAGATAGCATTAGATACTTTTTCATGTTTTAAAGTAGCTTCTATTACTTTGTATAGATATTCATAGTCTTTGTATAAGTTATTATCTATTATTTCATAATTTTCATTCATATTATACACTCCATATATAATACATTAATAAGCCAAAACCTGTCATAATTATTATACATATAATATTATAGAACCAATTCTTTTTTAAAACATTTGGTAAGTGTTCTGTCACTAATGTAAATAATCTATATAATAGGTATCCTAATAAGGAACCAAATACATTTAATAATACGTCATCAACATCAAATGCACGTCCTATTTTATATTGAATTAATTCTGCTGTCAAACTTACTATAAATGATATTAAAAAAGTATATATTACTTTTTTGGTTTTAATCATATAATTTAAAAATATTCCAAATGGTACAAATACTAATATGTTGCCTACTACATTATATATAAACATATTTGATCCTATTTTATATCTTGTTATTTCTTTAAAAGGTATTATATTTATACCATATGACATATCATTTTCTATACCTAATAATAAGTAATATAGAAATAATATATAAGTAATTGCAAGTAATTGATAAATTTCTTTATATAAATATAGCTTTTCTCTATTAATTAGTAAATAAGTTATTCTAATTAATACATAAATAACTAATAGTAGGGTTAGCATTGGCCAAATACTATTAATTGCTGTTTTAAATGTATTAATAAACCCATCTATTTTTCCCATGTTTATCTTCCATTCTGTATATGAATATTTTACTATTATTATGGTATTTTTTCAATAATATAAAAAAGAAGCTTAAGCTTCTATTTATTTAATCTTTCTTTTACTAAATTACTTACTAAACTTCCATCAGCTCTACCGGCGAATCTAGTTGTTGCTTCCTTCATAACCTTGCCCATATCTTTAATACTTTCAGGTTTAAGTTCATCAAAGATTTCATCTAATACTTTATTGATTTCTTCTTCACTTAATTCTTCAGGAAGATAAGTAGATAATATTTCAATTTCTTTATTTAAGTTTTCTACTTCCTCAGTTTTATTATATTTCTCATATTCTACTACTGAATCTTTTCTCATTTTAACTTGTTTTTTTATTACTGCTATTACTTCTTCGTCTGATAAATCATGCTTTTTACTTATCTTTTCAAGTTGTAATGCACTTTTTAACATTCTTAAAACTGATAATTTAAACTTATCTTGCTCTTTCATTGCAAGAGTCATATCTTTTATTACATCATCATTTAATGCCATTTTATTCAACCACCTTAATCATTTCTTCTACGTCTTCTAGAATTTCTTATCATTTCTTTTTTGGCTTCACGACGTTTAACTCCTGGTTTGTCATAGCATTTTCTTTTCTTTAATTCTGAAGGGACTCCACTCTTTGCGACTTTAATCTTAAATTTCTTTAAAGCACTATCAATGTTACCATTTTGTACCACTACTTTAGTCATAAATTTCCCTCCCTTCATTAACTATTAATGATTATAACACTCCTTTTCCCTTTTTACAAGGGGAAAAAAGAGCATAAAAAGGCATATTTTATAACCTTTCAGACAATTTATTATCTTTATTAATTATTTTTATATAATCATTAAATTTTCTTACTAATTGTGTAGCTTTATTACAACTAATATCTTTAAGGGATGAAGAACTTGTTACAGTATTAGAATCTACAAAAGTACATATTACTTTATCACTTTCAAACATATAATTTCCTTTTATTAAAAGATAGGCATCTTTCATAGATACTTCATACGTATATGTTAGTTGACCTGAATTAAAATCATATATTCCTGTAAAGAATCTTTCTATATCTGGTTCTTTTTCTAATTTTACTTCTCTTAATACTTTATCACTTAATTTTATATATAATATATCACTTGTTGAAGTATTTTTTTTATAATAATCAGTCAGGTTATCACCTGATATTTGTTTTGAATACATATCTATTTCTTCTGTTGGATTAAAACCATAGCTTTTTAAATATTGTTCTATTAATATATCAGTATTTCTATTCTTGATTATTATGTTAAATATTATTACACCTACTGCTAATACAAATATTAAGATAAAGTAACTCTTATATTTTTTAAACATATAATCACCTCTTAGGGAATGGCATTATATATGCCATTTCCTATACTTTTTACTGTATCAGTGTATTCTGTTCCGCCTCCTGGGCAGTAATGTATTACTACTGCTTCCGGTGTTACTCCTTCATAATATGGTCCTCCAGGAGTTAGATATGATTTTTCTAATAGATTTGCATGAAAATCTATAAAATCACCGATAGTATCGAATCTTGCAAATTCGCTACTACCACATCTTCCGTAGCCTTTTACGGTTCCTTCTTTACTGGATACGTATTTAACTCCACCTATATTATTACAATTTACAGAGTAGTTAGATCCTAACCAACCGCTTTCTAATGCATATAATCCTATTAAATAAAATAAATTTACATGATGGGTTTTTTCAGCATTAATTAAATCTGATACATATGGAACAAATCTTGAAGCTTTTCCACCAAATTGAGTACAATTTTGTAATGCTGCTGTTAGTTGGGAAGCTGTTATATTACTAGTTTTAGTAATATCATTCCAATCTAGAATAATTCCATTTTTATTAAAACTTTCATTTCCACTATATGATGAGTTATTATTACTATTATTTTGGTTATTATTTTGATTATTTTTTTCTTTTTGATTATCTTTGTAACCTTCTACACTTTTATTATATAATTCATCTTTTTCTTTTTTATCTGTTTGGGCTTCAGAATTTTGTTTTGCTTGTGCTTTAGCTTCTAGTTCTCTTGCTTCTTTTTCTCCTAATTCTGCTGCTTCTATTAAATAAGTACATTGCTCTGGCATTGATAAACATACATTACAGGATCCATAATTAACTGATAATGATTTATATTCTGCATTTAATACACCAATTAAGGCTGTTATAAAAGTTGGAATTATATATACTAATAAGCCACTTACAAGTTTTTTAAAAAATACTGAAGTTGCTTTTTTTATTTCTTCTTCTGTTCCGTTCATCGTTGCTTTAGCATATATAACTATACCACTAATAATTAATACTATTGGTAATACTACTTTTATTATCATTAATATATAATATAATACTTTAAGAGTTCTTAAAACTGATGAATAATCACATATATTAGACATTATTATTAGATTCATAGTATCACCTCTTAGTTTTATTATACTTATGTTAAATATTTCTTGCAATAAAGAAAAAAGAACAATTATGTTCTTTTTTTCTTATAGTGGACACATTCTTCCGTCTTTAGTTCTTCTTATTGCTGATCCAAGTGCTCTTCCTACATTGTAAAGTGTATTAACTCCTCTAGATATTGCACTTACAAATGTTGCGGTAATAGAACCGCCTTTAATATTTCTTAATTCTTCTTCTTTCATATAATCACCTCCTATTTGCATTTATTTGGATTTATATATCCTGAGTAAATTCCTATACCAAATGCTATTGCTCCACCTAGTAGTAGACCTATTCCTAAACTAGTTGTTTTTAGAAATCCTCCATTTATATTTTGTAATTCTTCTGTTTTAATGTTTTCCATTATTATTCCTCCCATATTATATTTTTTATTTTTTTAAGTATTCTTTGTTTATTATTAATTATTTTTATACTAACAATGTTCTCTTCTAAAACTAAATCAGATTTAAATTCAACTTCATAAAAGTAATTATCATTATCATAGATTGGTTCACTATATTTAACATCATATATCTTATATTTATTTTCTTTATACAATATATATGATTCTTTTAATTTATCTTTTTCACTAATTGGTATTATTATCTTATAACTATTATCTTCATAGTATGAGATAAGTTCTAATGAGTCATAAGTTTCTATAAAGCTTATTACTATTATTAAAATAATAAATAATATAATTATAAATAGTTCATGATGTTTTTTAGGAATATCATATAATATATTCATATTAAGACTCCATATATAAAACATTATTAAATACATTTAATTCATTATGACTTATATATATTATTGTTTTATCTTTTAAATATTTATTTAATTTAGTCATTATTTTAAACTCCAATAGTGAATCTACTTCACTTAATACTTCATCTAGTATTAGTATTTTAGGATTTCTAACTAAAGCTCTAGCTAATATTATTCGTTGCCTTTCACCACCGCTTAGATTTAATCCACCATCTACTAAACAAGTATTTAATGCCATTTTCTTTTTACTTAATAATTCATTTATACAAGTTATATCTAAAATATTATTTAATTCTTCTAGATTAACTTCTTTATCTAAGACAATATTATTATATATAGTATCTGAATATAGTTTTTCTCTTTGAGATACATAAATAATATTTTCTTTTATTGTATTTAAACTATAATTTTTTATATCATAATTATTAATAGTAATAGTTCCTTTATAATCATCAATACATCTACTTAAACATTTACATATAGTACTTTTACCACAACCTGATGAACCTTTAATACAGATATGATCTCCTTTATTAATTGTTATATTAATATTATTTAATATATTATTATAATCATCATATGAGTACAATAAGTTCTTAATTTCTATATTACCTTCTAAGAAAGGTTCTTTTTCACCATATTGTTCTTTTTCTATATTTATAAAGTCTTCTACTTTATATATAGATAGTTTTATTAAATTTATTCTTGGCAATAATTCAATAGTATTCTTTAATGGATTAAAGAAATAACTTATTAAACTATTATAAGTAACTAATGATACAAATGATAAGTCTGTTTTATATACCAATATTAAACCTATACTAGTTACTATATATATACCTAATTCTGATATTATTTCTTTTATTGTGGTATATATATTCATAAATTTTTGATATTTAGTTGAATCATTAACATATTCATAATATTCTTTTTTTATGTTATTTAATGAATAATCTATTATATTTAGATTCTTAATAGAATTAATACATTCAATCTTTTCAATTAAAGAAGAGACAAAGTTAGTATGTAGATCGATGTTATTATTTATTTTTTTAATAATAAATGGATTTATTATTATGCTTATAAATATATAAATAAATGCAACTATACAAAGAATATAAAATAATTCTTTATTTATATATGATAAGAAATAAATAGATATGAGGAAAGTAAATAAATCTAGGATGATTGTAATAAATATTTCAGAAAATAATTCTTTTATATTATCTAGATCATATACTCTAGATATTATTTCTCCACTATTTCTATTTTTAATAACATCTAAAGGAAGCTTAAATATATGCTCTATAAAATTAATTATAAGATTTAGATTTATATTTTTATTTAGATGTATTATATAATTGTCCCTTATAAAATTAAAATATATCTTCAATATATTTATAGATAGAAATAATAAAATAATATAATATAGAGAATTGTTATAATTACCATAGTTTATTGATATTTGAAAATAATAACTTATTAATAATGATAGAAAAGATATAAATAATGTATTTAGTATTATTTTAATTATAAATGATTTATCATTACCTAGGATATTTATGAATAAATCTTTTATAGTACTATTATTAGATATTATAGGAATTCTTGTATTTGGACTTAATAATATTAATATATTTGACCAAATAGAATTAAATTCTTGAATATTTAATTTTTTAATACCAGACGCAGGATCCATAATGGTTATAATATCTTTTTTTATTTCATATACTACTACAAAGTGTTCTAATCCATTTTTTAGTTTAACATGTGCTATTGCTGGAAGTAATATATCATTATTATTAATATTATCTACTCTTACGCAATTTGCACTGAAACCATATTTTTTGGCTGCAATTATTAGATTATATGCAGTAGTTCCATTAATATTAACCTTCGTATCTAGTTTAATCTTTTCTAAAGGTATATTTCCGTTGTAATATCTTATAACTGATAGTAAGGAACAAGGTCCACAGTCTCTAATATCGTGTTGTTTAACTATTATTTTATTTTTCATCTAATTACTCCCTCTACTATATATATTATCTGTCGACCTTCGATTTCCTTCTTTTTTTTGAAAATTTTTTAAAAAAGTTTTTTGCATAAAAAAATCCCTTTAAAAAGGGATTTTATTTTATTCATCTTTTTCTTTAGGAATAGTACAGTTATTAGGGTTTAAGAAACAAGTAGAACAGGCTTGAAAACTAGATTTATCACCACTATCAACTAAATTATTAAATATATAATCAAGGAATGAAGGTAATATAAAGATAATAGCTGCTGCTAGACATCTCTTTAAGAAAGTTTGAGAATTCTTTTTAATATCTTCTCCATTACCTGATAAAGCTGATTTACCAAAATCTATAATACTTGTTATTATTAGTAGTATAGGTACCATTATTTTTATAATTAATAACATAATACCTAGTATTTTCATAGTTCTTAGTACTCCTGGTTTTTCACACATATTTAGTTCTTCTGCAAATACTATACTTGTATTCATTATTATTAATGCTAATATGAAGTATATATATGACAATTTTTTCTTTTTCATATTTCCACATCCTATTAATATCATAATATAATTTATGTAAAATATAAAGAATATTAATAAAAAATACAGATATTTAACATTTAAACTTGAAAATAGATAATTATTATTATATAATTATTAAGTCCAAAGGAAATGACCTCGTAGCTCAGCTGGATAGAGCAATCGCCTTCTAAGCGATCGGTCGAGAGTTCGAATCTCCCCGGGGTCACCACTTAAATAATAAAAGACACTAATCAGTGTCTTTTTTATTTTCTATCATTATGTGTTTTAGATAATAATAATTTTCTAGTTGTTTCTGGTACTGGTAAACCATATTCTACTCTTTCTGTAATAGATAAATCATTTGGTTTATCTAGTACTTTTAAACTTTTTCTCATAGCTATATCTCTAAATGTATGGTCAAAACATCCATTAGCATTTCTATGATATCCTATTGATGCAAAATAATTACTCATACTATCAAAAGTATCTACTATTGATTGTTCTTGACTTTCTTGTGCTAATTGTCTTACTAATTGAGCTGATTCTAAATTAGCATTTCTATTAATAGCATGTAAGAATGTATCTTTTCTATACAAGTAAGCAGAATATGCATTTTTAGCTCTTCCTAGAGCAGATGTTCTTTCTATAGCTTCTGTATCAAATAGATTAAATAATTCTTTATATCCTGCTTGTACTGAAGCACATGGAGCTATTATTATTCCATTAGCCATTCCATGTTCATATACTTTTTCTATTTCTGCTATTAATGAAAATAAACATAAATATGAACATAATTTATTTTTATCTTCTACACCAAAAGAATCTGCTAAAGCATCTACATTACTTATTATATGACATTTTAAATCAGGAATTGATACATTTACTATTCTCTCATTTGAATTGTACTCAAATGGAATGTTTCTTTGTGTACTTATATCAAATCTTGATAAAGTATCTCCTTTGCTATCTCTTGGGATTAATTCATTTAATATGGTATTAATTATTGTATAATCTATTCCTAATTGTTGGATTTTAGATATATACTTTTTCATTCTTATTAAAATATCTTTTTCGTCTTTTACGTGTTGCATTACAACCCACTCTTTTCTATATATATCTTTCTTCATAGAAGGATATCTTACCACAAATTGGAAATATTTCAAATCTTTATTGTTTTTTTTTGTATATTTTTGTAATATATCATGAAAAGTATATCATTATTTTAAATATTTTTGAATTTTTAGTTGATTTTTTCTTTTTAGATTGATATACTTATTTAGTCAGTGAGAAAAACTTGCAATTAGACAAGAAATAAGCTACAATTATAACGACATAAAGAAATGGGCTTGTAGCTCAGCTGGTTAGAGCGCACGCCTGATAAGCGTGAGGTCGGAGGTTCAAGTCCCCCCAGGCCCACCATTTTTTATGGCCCGTTGGTGAAGCGGTTAACACATATGCCTTTCACGCATACATTCATGGGTTCAAATCCCGTACGGGTCACCATTTGAAAATAACTACTCTTTTGAGTAGTTTTTTTGTTGCATTAAAAAAGTATGCGTTTGCATACTTTTATAACATCGAGAATGGAATTACACCATCGAAATAAATATATATTACTAGAATAAATAATAGAGCAAATATTATTCCTAGACTTGAACAAAAATAATACATTTTTATATTTAAATTATCAAATTTTAAACTTTCACTTATAGCTATGATTATTAATACTAGTGTGAAACCTCCACAGGCAAATAATAATGCAAATGCTATAGTAGCTGAAAATAATGATATTAAATAAAATAATACATTATAACATACTATGAATGGAATAAATGAATAATTAACTATTGCTAAATATGAACCTAATGATAATCCTTTACTATTTAAAAATGACATTAAATAGAATACTAATGATATACCTATTATAGGTAACATATTTGCTAAGATTGCATTTATTACATCTTTTATATAATTATATTGGGTTATATTTGATATATTAAATACTACATGAAATGATTCTGTTCCAGAATTATATACTTTTACGAACATTGCAGCTATGAAGGAGCCAATTAAACAAAATACTATAGTTAATATAGTCATAAATAAAGTATTTAATATACCATTTTTTAATGATCTATATTTATTTGCTCCTTCTATTAGTGTTGATCCTGGTTTAAATATCATTTTAGTTAGATTACGTATAAATTCAAATGGACTTATAATATATCTTTCATATTTTTCATAATCTATTACATCTCCAGTAGCAACTGGATTTACTGGTATTTCGTTTTTGCCGTTTTCTAATGGGTCAGCTTTTTGAACGTTTTCGTCTAATGCTTCTATATTGGCAAGTTGCTCAAGATTTGGTTTTATTGTAGATGGGTTATTAATTGAACCTACTGGTACTTGTTGCATTATAGTACTATTTTGTGTTGGATTTGCTGGTTGTTGTACTGATTGAAAATTGGCTTGATTATTTGCTTGCATTTGATTATTATATTGTGCCGTTTGCATAGATGTTGCTGTAAACGTATTATTAACTTGTTGTTGCTGATTATTAATAAATTTACCATTATTAGTATCTTGATCTTTAACTATGTTAAAAAAACCCATAAAAACAACTCCCTTCTATTCTTAATGAATATTTAAATATTTCTCTATTATTTTTTTGACTTTATCTGATTCTCTAACTATATCATTAAAATGTGAATCTATAAATGATAAATCATTTGCATTACCTGCTTGTTCATGTTTAAATGCTATTTCAGCAAAGTCTTTAAATCCTAATGATTGGCAATTACTTTTTAAACTATGTGTTACTGTGGAATATGATAATAAATCTCTATTATTTCTCGCTATAGTTAAATCATTGATTGTTTTATCTAATGATTTATAGAAATCTTTTAATATATCATTATAAGAGTCTATATCACTTATGTATGATAGAGATGATAAGTAATCTACGCCATAGTCTTGAAGGATTTTGATACTATTAGCATTATTATTATGTGAAATATTTTCTTTTACTATTATTTTATTTTCTATTTCACTATTATTTACTGTATCTCTTAAGAATTTATTAATTACTCTATCTAATTCATTTGCATCAATTGGTTTAGCTAGATAATCATCAAACCCTTCTTTTAAATACACTTCTTTCATTCCTGTAATAGCATTAGCTGTTAATACTACTATAGGAGGAACATTAAATCCTTCTAATCTTTTTAATATATGTAATACTTCTATTCCATCCATTTCTGGCATCATATAATCTAATAATATTAGATCAAATTTGATACCTTTTTTTATTGTATCAATACATTCTCTACCAGATCCAAATGTAATAGTATTACAATTGTATGGATTTAATACTTTTTCTGCTACTTTTAAGTTTAATTGGTTGTCATCTACAACCATTATATTTAAACCTGAACAGTTTAAATATACTTTTTCTTTTACTAATGATTTATTATTAATATTACCAATTGGAGTTTTATCTACTATATTTTGTTTTAATTTTATAGTAAATGATGATCCTGCTCCGTATTCACTATCAAAACTTAATTGAGCTCCTAATATATCACATAATGTTTTTACTATTATTATTCCTAAACCATTACTACCACTTATTGTGTTAGATATATTATTTAAATATAAATATACTTTATTTTTAGTATCATCATCAAAACCAATTCCAGTATCAGATAGTTTAATGATTAATTCACATGTATTCCCTATTATATTACAATCTGCATTTAACATTATTTTACCTACTTCTGTATATCTTACAGAGTTGTTTAATAAGTTAAGTAATATTCTGGATAATTTATCATAATCACCATTTAACTTTTTAGGTATATTTTCTGATATATGTAATTCAAATTTAACATCATTACTTATTATTTTATTTAATGCTAAATCTTTTGTTTCTAAGAAGATATCTTCTGTATTATAATCTATTACTTCTAATTTATTCCAATCAGATTCAATACGAGATACGTCTAGTATATTATTTATTATTTCTAATAGATTTTTACTTGCTGATTCTATATGATTAACATCTGATTTTATTTGATCCCATTCTATATGAGGAGAATTAAATATTCCTTCACTAAAACCTATAATTGCATTAATAGGTGTTCTTATTTCATGATTCATATTACTTAAGAAGTCTGTTCTTACACTGTTAGATTCATTAAATAAATCTTCAGCAGCATTTAATTCACTTATTAAGAACAAATCTGGATTTTCAAATAAGAAATATAATACATATACATCACATACAAATGATGCTGTTATGACTAATATATATGGATCATATTTTTGATAGATCATTGCTGCTGCTGAAACAATAGCACAAATTACTAAGGATAAACGATTAAATTTTGATATATAAGACTTATTTCTATATACCACTATTGCTGATAGAAATAATGCTATGCCTCCTGAAATATATAATATATTTTGTGGTGGGCCATTTAAATAAGCACCTTTTTCATTTACTACACTTTCGAATGGAAAAAATAATGTTACTATTATTACTATTGTAAAAAATAAAGTGAAAAATTTAATTGTTTTATATTTTTTTAAATAATTTAGTAATGAGGTATCAAATGCTTTACCTAATGTAATCAAATACCAACATATACCTAAAACCCATAGTATTGTAGATATATTATTTGCTCTACTAGCTATAATAGTAAATATATTATCTGTTCCTTTAGTAGATAAGAAATATACTGCTGCTATTTCTGTAACTATAGTTACTATTAATAAACGTATTACATATGCAAATATAATATTTCTATATTTAGCTTGTTTTGATTTAAATCTATAACAAAAAGCCATGCACATAGCAAATAGGAAGGCTCCAAAAGAAAACAATGTATTACTGTAATTCATTATTTCACCTCTTCTGGAAGAAAATATTTCTTCATTAAGTTATTTAAATCATTAACATCTACAGGTTTTGCTAGATAATCATCAAAACCTGTTTTTATATATGTATCTTTTAATTCAGTTACTACATTAGCAGTCATAATAATAACTGGAGGTAATTTTTTCTTTTTAAATTTTTTAAATGTTTTAAATACTTCAATACCATCCATTTCTGGCATTAAATGGTCTACTATAATTAAATCATAGTTATTTCTTTTATATAATTCGAATGCATCATTACCATTATTAATAGTATCTACTTTAACTTTATAGAATTTTAATAATCTTTCAAATACTTTTAAATCAATATTATTATCATCTATTACTAATAAACGATAATTAGAGCAATCAAAATATGCAAAGTCATTATTTTTTTCTTCATATAATGAATTAATATCACCTATTGGTTCTAATGATGCTACTTTTTGATTAATTGAGAATCTAAATGTTGTTCCACTACCTAGTTCACTTGTATAAGTAATATTACCATTTAAATATTTTACTAATTTTTTTGTTAATACTAGGCCAAGGCCAGCACCTGAGAAACTGTCATCATCTGCTTCATTATCGTCAAATAAATAACCGAATTTACTACTTTTAACACCAGTTCCTGTATCTTTGATAACAAAAGATAATTTAACACTATCTTCTTCTTCTAATTTGTCTGCAAATAAAGAAATAGTTATCATACCATCTTTAGTATATTTTATAGCATTACTAGTTAAATTAAGTAGTATTCTATATAGTTTATTTTTATCACCATAATATCTTGATGGTAAATTACGATTTACTTCGTAATGGAATGATACTCTTCTCTTGTCTATTGAAGAATTTACATATGAACTTAATTCATTAAATACATCTACTATGCCATATTCTTCTTCTATTGTTTTTTCACTACCAGATTCCATTCTAGAATATAATAAGATATTATTTACTACATCTAATAGGTTTTTACCTGAATTATATATATTTTTCATATCAATTCTTATTTCTTCTTCAGGAGTATTTCCGTTTTGATCTAATAAATTATCGCTTAGTCCTATTATGGTATTCATTGGAGTTCTTATTTCATGAGAAACCTTAGCTAAAAATTCTTTCTTTTCTTTGTTTGCTGATTCTGCTTTTTGTTTAGCTTCATTTAATTCAGATACCAATTGATAATCTTGACTTTCAAATAAGAAATATAATGAAACCATTATTAGGTTATATAGTAAAGATATCATTACATAATTAGCAAATAATAATTGGAAGACAAATACTGTAATATATAAAAATAATACTATTAGAGATGATTTTACTTTATCTATATTAGTTCTTATATCTAATACAATACTTTTAATTATAAATAATATTCCATATGTTAGAACTAAATTTAATGGTACAAATATTGTTCCACTCATAGATATTAGTTCTCCATGTTTAGAGAATGTTACTTCAGTAAAGAATGTTACAATTATTGAACAAGTACATAGACACATAGTAAATAATACACTATTATCTAGGAATAGTTGCCCTACTGAACCATATTTTTTATTTTTAAAATTAGATTTTAGATATAAATATATAAATATAAAGTTAAATATAGCAAATGATGCAAATAATTTAGAGAATAATGTACTCATTGATAGGTTTTCTCCACCTATTAAGTGAGCAAAGACAATACAAAAACATTCAAATATACTAAATATGATATTTGAAATCATTAATCTATTAAAAATATTACTTGCAACATTAGTATATTTCTTCTTAGATAGGTAGATAATAGCTATAATTGATGAATATAATAAGCCTGATAATGTTAATCCTATATTTGAAAACATATTGCACAACTCCTATCTTAATTATTATATCAAATTTAATTGAAAATATATACTAATTATTTAAAAAGAATTTAAAATATGATAATATAATTTTTAGAAAGGAAATATATATGGATGGTATTATTTGGGTTATAGTTATAATAGTATTAATTATGCTATTATGTTCTATCAGACAGATTGATGAATATGAAAGAGGTCTACTATTTAGTTTTGGTAAGTTCTCTAGAATTATTAATCCTGGTTGGACTATAGTATTACCTATTATTCAAGGTTTTAAGAAAGTAGATATTAGAACTAAAGCTGTTGATGTTCCAGAACAAGATGCTATTACTAGAGATAATGTTTCTGTTAGAATTAATGCTGTTATTTACTATAAAGTTTTTGATGCATCTAAAGCTATTTTAGCGGTAGAAAACTTCTACTATGCTGTTTCTCAATTAGCTCAAACTACAATGCGTAATGCTGTTGGTTCAGTTACATTAGATGAATTACTAAGTTCTAGAGAAAAGATTAGTGATGAAATTTGTAATATCATTGATAAAGCAACTGATCCTTGGGGTATTAAAGTTGAAAACGTTGAATTAAAAGATGTTTCATTACCTGAAGAAATGAAGAGAGTTATAGCTAAGGTTGCTGAAGCTGAACGTGAGAAAATGGCTGTTATTACTAAAGCTAAGGGTGAAGTTGAAGCTTCTGAAAATCTTGCTGAAGCAGCTAGAATAATGTCTAGTACTCCTGGAGCAATGCATTTAAGAACTTTATCAACTATTAATGATATTAGTTCTGATCAATCAAATACTATTGTATTTGCATTACCTATAGAAGTACTTGGTGCGTTAAAAGGTGTTGCCGATAAAAAAGATGGTAAATAATTACCATCTTTTTTTATTGATTTTTTATTTCTTTTTTATTAAATACTATTATAGTTCCAATTATTAATATTAATATTGTTACTATATCTACTATTATTGAATTTAATAATGTTCCGTATTTATATGATGACATACCACCAAATAAGTATTCAGTTAGATCCCAACATAATGTAGGGAAATATCTTATTATTTTGTATTTAATACTATTAGCTGCCATACTTACTATACTTGAAATAAAATAACCTACAAATGATATTGCTATTGCTACTACACTACTACCAGATAGCGTTCCTATAAAGAATGCTGCACTCATTAATATTAAATATATTGGTAACACTGCTAAGAAATGCATTATTAGATAATACCATATGGATATTTCCATTACGTTACCTGTAGTATGATTATATATTATTAATGGAATACTTAGACTATGCCATCCATTTAAGAATCCATATATTACTGTTGTACTTAATAAATAGAATAACATATATATGAAGAATACTATAATGCATGTTATATATTTACTTATTATTATTTGTGTTCTAGTATATGGTCTTAATAATAGTTGTTTGATTGTTCCTTTATTAAATTCATCTGCTACTATAGATCCACCTATTAGAATTATTGTTATTATGGCAAAAAATATTGTTGTAGAAAACGTTTCTTTTAATAACGTACTTACATCATTTTCTTCTGCTACTTCTTTATCATTGTCTAATATATATTTTGTTTCATAATAATATGCTCTTATATCACTAGCATTTTTCTTTTCAGAATAATTTGTATAGAATTTATCTTCTTTTAAACTATTGAATTGTTCTGATGCTGTAATAAAGTTATCAATCAATAATGATTTAGCTTTATATGAATATGGTATTTCGTGTTTTAAACGATAATCTAACATTTCTATATTTGTTTGTATTGATTGAGCATCTGTTTCAGATAAATCAAATTTTTCTTTTTCTTGTTCAATAAAGAATTTCCAATCTCCATCTTTTATTTTTTCTAAATATAATTCTTTTGTTTCTTTACAAGAATTATATTTTTCCTTTTCTTTTTTATAATCTGCTTCTACCATACAACGTATTGGTTCTCTTAAACCTTTTTCTAATGTTGCATATTCCCAGCTATAATAATCATATTCTTCTTGTAATTTAACTATTTCTAGTTCTGCTTTTTGATTTACGTAGTATTCTAATTGTTCTGGATCATTTAAATTATAATTACTTAAGTTAGATTCTATAATAGATGCTGATGTACTGTTTAATGTTTTAACCATATTAGAAGTTAATAGGTATATTACAAAATTTAATATTATTATACCTAATGAAACTATACACAATACATATATTGTTTTTTTATGAAATATCTTAGATAATTCATTTTTAATTAAATTAATCAATTATATTACCTCCAGCCTTTTCGAAGAATGCTTCTTCTAGTGATTTTTCAAATAATCTTACTTCATATATATCTACTTCTTTTATTAATTTCTTTATAATTTCTGATATTTCTTTTTTATCACATGTTATCTTAATATGAGTATCATCTTCTTTAGATAATTTCTTATCTACTTTTAATGCTTTTTCAATATTTGATACTTCAATTAAATATGAAGTTGTTTCTCCTCTTTTCATCTTCTTCATAGAACTTGTAGTAATAATTTTACCGTTTTTAATTATACATACATCTGTACAGAAACTTTCTAATTCTGCAAGATTATGACTTGATATTAAGATAGCTATTTTCTCTTTTTTTGCTAGATCTACCATCAAATCTCTTAATTCTTTTATACCCTCTGGATCTAATCCATTGGTTGGTTCATCTAATATTAGTAAGTTAGGTCTATTTATTAATGCTGCTGCTATTCCTAGTCTTTGTCTCATTCCTAAACTATATTTACTTACTTTATCATTAATTCTATTTTCTAAACCTGTAATTTTGATTACTTCATCTATTCTTTCTTCATCTACGTTTTCATACATTCTTGCTACTAATTCTAAATTTTTTCTTCCACTTAGATACATGTACATATCTGGACTTTCAACTATAGCTCCTACTTTTTCTATTGCTTTAACGAAGTCTTTTTTCATATCTATTCCATTTATATATACTTCACCAGAATTAATAGATTGTAATCCTAATATTAATTTAATAGTTGTTGTTTTACCAGCTCCATTAGGTCCGATAAATCCAAGTATTTCACCTTCTTCTATATCGAAAGAAACATCAAATAATACTTGTTTTTTACCAAATTTTTTATTTAAATTTTTTACGCTTAATACTTCACTCATATATTATTATTCCTTCTCTTCTGTTTGTTCTTGTTCATCTAAATCATTTTCTTCTTCTATATTGTTAGTTGAGTCTTCGTTATTAGTTTGTTCTTCTTTTTTATCGCTAAAATAATTATCATCTAAATATTCGGATATATGATTATATAGGTCTTCATATTTAAAATCAATAAAGAATTTATCGAAATCTTCTTGTAATTTCTTAGAATCATTTGATGTTTTATTATTATTTAGTTCTATTAATTGATATTTATTAAATACCTCGTAAGTTGCTTTAATATATAGATATTTATCTTCATGTTTAAATTTAATATCAATATTCTTTTTAGTGTCATTTCCATCTATTATGATATTTCCTTCAACAGTATATTTTATTAATTTTAAATTATAATCAATTGATAATTTACTATTCTTATATTCATTTACTTTTATGTAACCTATTTCTGCTTCATTTAGATATACTATATAATTAATATAATCATTTTCTATAGTTCCTTTAAAATTATATTTATTTTTAAACTTTTCATCTATAGAAGATAAACTTATATAGGCATCTATTTTATTACCATCTTTGTAATAATAAAATATTCTAAAGCCGTTATATTCTATATCTATTCCTTTAAAGATATTATTCTTTTGATAAATATTAATTACTAAATCAATATTTCTTTTAAAATTATAATTAAATAATTTAGATACATCTTCTTTATTTAATTTAAGACTATTTCTTGTTACTTTAGTATCTTTACCTAATATAACTATTGTTTCTTCTTCATAACTTAATCTATCATCATTTAGCATATTTTTTAATTCACTAAAGAATTCATTTATTTCATTATTTAAGTCATATTCTAATACATTATTTAACTTATATAATAGGTTGTCTTCATCTTTTAATTTATAACTATTAGTAATATTATCATTATTATAATTATAATATTCTGATGAATTTCTTTTTAAATAATTAACACTATTTAGATTATTGTTTACTATTAAATCACTATCATTATTATTAGTTCCATATATTATTTCATAATTAGTATCATTTAATGATATTAAATTTTCATAATTAGATTCTACATTAAACTTTATATTTTTCTTTGTATTATTTCCTTTATCTATAGTATAACTATTAATAATTGGTTCTACTTCTTGTATAAAGTTAGTAAATACTTCTTTAGGATTTCTATATATATATTTAAAATATAATGGATATATTAAGAAATATCCTATAGCTGCTATTATTCCAACTATTATTAATAATATAAATATTGGTTTTAAGACATTTTTTCTAACTTTTTTAGAAAATGTTAATGGTTTAAATGTTGTTGTTAAATATATATCTTCTTCTTTTTTCTTTCTTGGCATGATATCTCTCCTTTAAAAAATAGGTATATATATACCTATTTAATTCTTAAAAGTAATTCATTATACTCTTTAATCAAATCATCTACAGTATATACTTTTGATATTTTACCATTAATTATTATATGGTTATTATAAAAAGAGCATCTTTTTCTTTCTTCTTTTGTATATTTTATATATTCATCTACGTATTTAATAGTATAATCTAATCTACTATATAGATCTATATATAATTTATTAGTCTTTAATATAGAATAACAAATATATAAATATAATTGATCTGAATCAAAACAATTAATTAATTTATCAGTATCTATTGGTTTATCAAAAAAATCAATTAAAGCATTATATCCTCTTAATAATCTAGTATATTTCTTTTTACTTAATTGAATATATTCTTCTAGAGTAATATCAAGATTATATCTATTATATTCATTTAGTATATCTTCATAGTAATCTGATTTATTTAAATTCTTTTGTACATCTCTATACATATCTTTTTTTATTCTTAATGCTTTTTTGATATCTTTATATGCACATACTCCATTACTATTTATTACATCATCTATATTAGATATAAAATTACGTAGAAATATTCTTTTAGAGAAATATATTTTTCTTTTGTTATTCAAAGATAAAGAACATAATCCATAATCAAAATTTCTTACTGATTCATCATCGTTAAATAAAACATTTAATGATGTATAATAATATCTATTTAAAAACTCTTGAAATAAATTCTTATCATTTTTAGATAATGATATACTCATTAAATCTTTTCCTATTTCCCATTCTCCTGGATAATTATCAGTTGGATTTAATATTTCTTTAACTTTATTTAAAGATGTCTCTTTTGCCATACAACCACCTTATTCTTCTAAAATAATTATACTATATTTTTTAGAAGAATAAAACAATTTCTTATCATTTTAGCAATACTCAATACCTTTATAAATATAACAAACATTTGTTTTTGTTGTCAAGATAAAAAAAAGACTTTTTTAAAGTCTTTATTTTTTTATAGTTTTAATTGTAACTACTGAGTATGTACCTAAACCAAATAATAGTGAAGCAAAACTTACTAGTCCACCAAGATATGGAATTAGTTTAACTACATATAGTACTAATAATGAAATTAACATTATTAAATAATCACTCTTAATAGATTTACCTAGTATCCATTCACCAAATATGTATGCTGTTGGGATGATAGATAAATATAATAGTATTCCATATAATAATAATGTAATTATACTTAGTGGGAAACCAAATATTGTTATCATTACTATTATTGCAGCTATTGGTACTAATACTAAGAATGCGAAGCCATATACTAAATGTAATGCTAGTTTGCCATCTTTCTTTATAGACTTAATTGAAGTAAATAATCTTTTATTTACAGCTAATAAGATAACTGCTATAAGAAACATAGATACAAATGAACGTAATGTAGATACTATTTTTGTCCATATTGTTTCTTTTTCTTCAATTTCTATTTCACCTTTATATGTTTCTTTTTCTCCAACAGTAGCTTTATCACTTATTTTAATTTCAGCTTCTTCTGGATATTTTAAAGTACCAGCAATTATAGCATCATCTTTAATAGTGATTTTTTCTGCTGAAATAGTAACATTTCCTTGTATTTTGCCACTAATAGTTACTTCATTACCAGCTAGGAAAGCATTTCTTTCAATATCAGAATTAACAATTATTTGAGATGCTGCTGCATATAGATCTCTTATTATAGATTTATTTATTTCTATTGTATTACCTGCTACAAAAGCATCTTTTGTATTTAATTCTTCTAAGGTAACGTTGTTACCTGCTGCAAATAAATAATCTTGAGTAGATTTGATGGTAACATTGTTTCCTGCAAAGAATCCTATTCCATCTATAATTGATGAAGATTTTACGATATTACCTGCTGCAAATACTGTACCATCTTTTGCTTCTTCTACACTAACGTTATCATCAGCAAGAAAATTACCTTCTTCTGCTTTTACGGGACCGATAAATAATAATGATATAAGTACTAATATAAATCCAAGATATTTTTTCATAACATATTCCTCCTAGTTTTATTATATCACTTTAATAAAAAAAACCAAGCAATAACACTTGGTTCTCTTTTAATATTAATAATGGTGCCGATTGGCAGAATTGAACTGTCCTCTAATGCTTACCATGCACTTGTACTACCACTGTACTAAATCGGCAGGAAGAATTCTATGGTGTTATTAGTTCCATTCCAGAACTACCATTTGAATTGGATTCATTATTGTCTTTATTTGTTTCTTCCTGTTGGTCATTAATATTATTTCCCGTTGTATCATCTGTAGTTTGAGGAAGTGATTCTGTATATGGCTCTGTACTAGTATATAAGAATACTCCTTCACTTACTCTAGTAAATGTATATTTATATTTTTGACCATATAGTTTTATACTATCTAATTCTACTGAATATACTTTATTGCCATTGCCGTCATCTTGGAGACCTGAATCTATATCGCCATATTCAATATTATAGGTATTAGCTTTTTGACCATATCTATTTGTAATTGGATCATATATTAATACTAGTGCTACTAGATATACATGTTCCGCATCACTGGTTGCTCCTACTGAATAAGTATATACTCTAGGCATTCTTGAACAATAATTGCTATTTAATTCAGATTTATCTACCTGAGCATCTAAAAATTTATCGTCAGTATATTGTAAATAATAAAATGTATTACAATTTTTATTATATGGAATTAAGGATACTAATTTAGTAAATAATTCCTCTGTTATTTCAATAGATTTAACTTGCTCTACAGTATTAGTTTTTGGTTGTTGAGGTTCTGGTTTATCTTTTTTTAAGGCCGTATACAGGAAGAATCCTGTTGCTGCTACTGTAATTAAAAGTACCACTATTCTAAATGTCTTAACAGCACTTCTTGTTTTATGTTCAGTTTGTATTTGTTCTACTTTGTTATCTTCTTCATCAAATATACTTGTATCTAGATTATTTGCTTCATTATTAGCTTGATTTTGTATCTGTTCTATTTGATTTAAGTCTATATTTGTATTGTTTAGAAAGTTATTTAACTTTTGTGAGGTGTTATCGTCATCGCCAAGATCAAGAAAAAACTTATTTGCCATTTATAACACCTCTATTCTCATATTATTATAACATATTATGAATAAAAAACATACTATAAGTATGTTTTATATATTAGCTTCTATTTCACATGTAGCGTTAATACCTAGATTATTTAATACTATCATTTCATCATCTGGTATTAGATATGTAGCATGTAATTGGCTCCCTCTTAATTGATCTATTTTATCTAATGCTTGTTGTACTACTGGATTAGTAGCTGAACAAATAGATAATGCTATTAATACTTCATCTATTTTTAATGTTCTTTCATAGAAGTTTGATATTTTTCTTTTTACTTCTAAGATCGGTTCTAAAACATTAGGTGATATTAATAATACTTCATCTGGTATTTTAGTTAGAACTTTAATTGTATTTAAGAAAGTTGATGATATTGGTGATAATAGTTCTGTTTGTCTACCGACTACTATTTTTTTACCTACCATCATTGCGGCACTTGGGCTGCCGCTTTTTTCTTTCTTATTTTCAGCAGCACTTACTACCGGTCTATCATTAATACTTATACCTAACTCATTCATTAAAAGCAGTACTCTTTCAGCAGCGTCGCTGCCTACTAAACCTTTTTTAACATCTACTAGGGTTTTATAATATCTCCTTATGACTTCGTCGCAAGCTGCACGTTTACAGCCTTCATCATCTATAATACAATCTTTTATTACATTAACACCCATATCTGTTGGAGAATAATAAATATCTTTTCCTACTATTCTATGTATTATTTCTTTTAGTACAGGGAATGTTTCTAAATCTCTATTATAGTTAACTGCTGTAATACCATATTTTTCTAGATGAAAATAATCTATCATATTTTTATCATTAATATCAGCAGTAGCTGCTTCATAAGCTATATTAACTGGATGTTTTAGAGGAAGATTCCATACTGGGAATGTTTCAAATTTAGCATAACCAGCATTAACTCCTCTTTTATATTCGTGATATAGCTGACTAAGTGATGTAGCTAATTTACCACTATTAGCACCAGGTGCTGATACTACTACTAATTTTTTAGTAGTTTCAATATATGGATTAGCTCCATAACCTTCATCACTTACTATGGTATCTACATCTGTAGGATATCCCTTTGTAAAAGTATGTATATATGTTTTAATGTTATAATCTTTTAATCTATTTTTAAATTTAGTAATACCATCTTGGTTATTATATAGGGTTATTACAACATTATCTATAGTTATATTTTTACTTCTTAAGAATTCTATTAATCTTATTACTTCTACATCATAAGAAATAACCCTATCACTTCTTATTTTATTTTTAGCTATATCATTAGCATTAATACATAGTATTACTTCTACATCATCTTTAAATTCTTGTAATAATTTAATTTTGATATCTGGTTCAAAACCCGGCAATACTCTGGAAGCGTGATAGTCATCTACTAATTTGCCACCAAATTCGATATATAATTTATCGAACATTTTAATTCTTTCTTTTATTTTTTTTGATTGTAATTTTAAATATTTTTTACTATCAAAACAGTCTTTCATTTTATCACCTCTACCATTTACCATATGAAAATTATAACACTAAAAAAAGTAGATATAAATCTACTTTCATAAATTTTACATTTAAAACTAATTTTCTTCTTTTTCGTCTGCTTCTTTTACAGTAATTACTTCATTACCTTTGTAGTAACCACATTTAGTACAAGCACGATGTGGTCTTAATGTAGCACCACATTTAGGGCATGTAGTTAAAGCTCCAACTTCTTTTTTCAAGTGAGTACGACGCATTCTTTTCTTAGTTTTACTTGTTCTTCTAAAAGGAACTGCCATGATTTCACTCCTCCCTTTCTTTATCAAGTAGCTCTAGTAAAGGAGCTAATCTTGGATCAATCTTTTTCTCATTTTCGTCTACTAGTTCCCAGCCTTCTCCACTAGATTTTACATCAGCAAAATTCTTAGTTGTATAACTGATTGGGACCTCTAATACAATATTTTGCCATAAAATATCCATAATATCAAGTGTTTTTGCTTCATTTTCATCTTTTTCATCGTCAACTTCACTTAAAACTTCAGAAATATTAATATTAAATGGGTATTCTACTTCTTCACCAGTTAGAGAATCTAATATAATCATAGAACCATTCGTATTGCCTTCAAATACTACTTCATTAGTAACACTATAGTAAACTCTTGCTTTTACTTTAACATTATCTAATTTTTTAATACCCGAATTCTTAAGATAATCATCATTAAATGATACAATTTTATCAATAATGATGCCTTTTTCATCTACTTTAGATAATTCTATATTCATATAATCACCAACTAGCGACATAATTATACCAACTTTTCTTGTATATTACAACTTTATAATTTAAAATAATATTAGGTGATTATATGGAAAAGAAAGAAGATAATAATTTAGGTCTAATAATACTTTCTATGCCTTATTATTTTCATTTAACTATTGCTATATTCTCTTTAATTACTTTAATCTTATATTATTTTAAAGAAACTACTATTTTATTATATATTACTACTATAATTGATTTATTAGATATTATATTTTGGTTTAATTATAAAAAGCTAATATTATTAATTATTACTATTCCAATATTTATATATTATATGAATAATATATTAATTGCTTTATCTGTAAGTATTTTAGTTACTACTATATGTTCTTTCTTAATTACTTATATATTTAATAAATTATTAAACTTAATTATAAGGAAGTGTTAATATGAAAGTTATAGGTATTATTGCTGAATATAATCCATTTCATAATGGTCATTTATATATGATTAATGAAATAAAAAAGAGATATCCAGAATCTATTATTATTTGTTGTTTAAATGGTTATTTCACTGAGAGAGGCAATATAAGTATTCTATCTAAAGAAGATAAAACTAAAATAGCATTAGATAATAATATAGATATTGTTTTAGAATTGCCTTTTGTATATGGTACACAAAGTGCTGATATATTTGGATATAATTCAATAAAGATATTAAATAATTATAAAATAGATACTCTAATATTTGGTAGTGAATCTAATGATATCAACATTTTAAATAAAATTGTTGATAAACAGAATGATCCAGAATATGATGAGAAGGTATTATCTTACCTAGATGAAGGATGTAATTATCCTACTGCTTTAGCTAAAGCATTAGAGATGGATTTTGATTTTAAACCTAATGATTTATTAGGTATAAGTTATATTAAAGCTATCAGGATTATTAATCCTGAGATTAAGATAGAAACTATTAAGAGAACTAATGATTATCATGATTTAGAATTAAATGATAATATAGTTAGTGCATCTAATATTAGAGAAAAATTAAGAAATAAAGAAGACATTAACAGGTATTTACCTGTTGGTGTGCTAAATAAAATAAATAATATTAGTAATGATAATTTATTTAATCTATTAAAGTTTAAGATACTTACAGATAATGATTTAGCTTCTTATGTAGATGTAGATGAAGGTATAGAATATAGATTACTTAAATATATTAATGAATCTAATAATATGGATGAATTAATAAGTAATGTTAAAACTAAAAGATATACATATAATAAAATTAATAGAATGCTAATTCATATATTAGTAGGATTTACTAAGAAAGATAATAATAAATTAGAGTTAGATTATACTAAAATATTAGGGTTTAATTCTATTGGTCAAGAATATTTAAAAACTATTAGGAAGGAATTAGAAATTCCTTCTATAGTAGATAAAGAATCTACTATATATAAGTATGAATTAAAAGTAGCTTATATATATGAACAAGCTATAAAAAAATCATTAAATAATTTTGATGGAAAGAATATTCCAGTTAAGTAAATATGGGGAAAATTTGACATTTTCCCCTTTAAATATTAAACTATTGGGCAATAACAAAGGGGTGGTAATATGTCTATAGAAGAAAAAACACCTATTCAATTTGACTATTATTGTGCAACTATATTGAATGATATACTTAAAAGAGATATACGTGTATTTGATCCTAATTATTGTCTATTTAGTTATGATGAATTGAGTACTATTAAAACTATTACTCTATTTGGTGTTGATTCAATTGACTGGTTGCCTATGCTTCCTGCTCTTGAAGGCATATATATCAAGAATTTTGATTATCGTTGTGTTACGTCTGAAGGTAATTATGATAATAAATTCTTCAATCATATAAGTACTGAAGAATTAAATGATACATTAAGAAGATTACCTAATTTAAAAGAATTATTTATAGAGAATGATTTAAATATTACTTATGTAGATTTATCATATAATCCTGAATTAACTACTCTATTTTTACAAAATAATCCTGAATTAGGAGCTGTATATGGATTATCTAATTTACATAAATTAAAGAATGTAACTATATATGGTAATAATATTATGGAAGCAGAAGAATTTGGTAGCTATATACATAATACTTTAGATGCAGAAGTAAATTTGGTAGATTTAGGAGTTTTATTTGCAGCTATTAAAGATCAACCTACTCCTGAAGATAAAATGGATTTCTTAGAATATTTAGATTTATTAAACTTTAAAGGTTTATTTAACTTAACATTTACAGAAAAGAATGGTTTAAATAAATATAATTTAATTTCTTTAGCTGAAATTAAACATTTAGTTAAAAATTATGTTAAACTTTATAAGAGACAAGATCTATTTGAGAAAGATGATGAAACTAAAATAAATTATGTCTTAAAATATATTAAAAATAATATTGCTTTTAATAAAGATGGTTTATTAGAGAGAGCTGAATTTGTTAAGAGTTATGGTAATGAACAAGGTAAAGTACCTGATTGGGGAGAAAAACATATGTCTTATCTTCATAATAGTTTCTCTACTTTTAAATTAAAGAGAGGTAATTGTGAAGGTATTGTTAACTTAATGAGAATTATGTTATCTATATTAGATATTGAAACTGAAGATGTTCAATGTCATGATAAACGTTCTCCTGTAGGTAGTGGTACTAATCATGCTATATTAAGAGCTAAAGTAAATGGTAAATGGTTCTATTTTGATCCAGCTTTTGATAAAACTGAACCAGGTAATTATGAATATATGACATTTGAAGATACTGAAAAATATTTAACTTTATGTTTATATGAAAAACAAAAAGTATTAGGAGCTGTTAAAAATGAGGGAGAACAATTACATATTAGATATAATTAATAATATTGATGAATATCCAGAATTTAAAAGATTTTATTTCGAATTAACTGAAGATCAAAAGTTTTCTCTTCTAACAATGATTAATTCTCTGGATTTAAATAGATTATATAAAAGTCCTATTCATGGACAATTTCATAGTGAAAAAGTATTATTATTCACTTATATTTTAGCTATTAAATATCAATATACTATTAATGATTTAAGAATAATAACTGATGCCGCTATGTATCATGATATGGGTAGAGAATCTGATAATGATAATTCTTTACATGGATTTGCAAGTGGATATTTATTTGAAAGTGTTTATGGAATGGATCCATTTTATCAAAATAAAGCTAACTTACATTTAATACAAGCTATTATGGATGCTCACTCATATAGAAATGGACGTACTGATAATTCTTTAGATATAGTCTATTTTAACCATGATTTAGAAGAATTAGGTATACCTTTTGAAAAGTTTAAAGCTATGGCTCATTTATTAATGGATGCTGATGCTTTAGATAGAAAAAGATTTAAAGATAATTCACCTGCTGGATTAAAAGAAAAATATTTATATTATCCAGAAACTTTAGATATGGTTAAATTAGCTACTGAAATTAATGAAGCTTATAGAAAATTCTCACAAGAAGAAAAGATAAGTCTTGAAGAATTATATTCTTCTACTGGTTGTGTTGTACATAGTATTGGGTTTGTATTCCCAAGAGTTGTATCTGTACTTACTCATGGTATATTATCTGCTTATGAGAGAGAAAAAAATAATATTGATATGCATCGTAATTTTGAAGGTGGTAACTCTACTCATTGGATTTCAGTTGTTCCAGAAGAAAGTGTTCATTTAGATACTCCTTCTTCTATTGATGCATTTATTAAAAATGGTATTGTTACTGTAGCTAATAGAGTTACATATTATGAAACACCTTATACTGTTAGTGATGCTTCTATAGCTCAAATGAAGAATCTACCATATAATAAAGGTGGACACGATGAAGAAAGATATGTATTAGATAGAATTGAACCAGAACAAATAAATGAATTATATATAGCTAGAGAATGTGCTGATAAAGATTTAAGTCAATTAAGTTATATATTCCCTAATATAGATATATCAGCATATGAAAAAATGATTAAGAAATTCTTAACTAGATATCAAGCTACTACTGAAGATATTCAAATAGTAGCAGAACATTTAGAAGATTATAAAATTAAATTAGACGAATATTTAAATATGAATAAACAAGATCGTTGTGAGCAATATAATAATGTTGCAACTGAATTAAGATTATTAAATAGTAAAATTAATGCTGATTTAGCTATTATTATAAAGAAATATTATACTAAATTATTTAAATTAGATCCTGCTAAAGTAATTACTCCAGTAATGGTATTAGAAGATGAATTAATACAAGCTGGTATTGAATATCATAAAGTATTAGCTAGAGATAAAATATCTTTCTTTGTAGAATTATCTAAAGAAAGAATACCTAATATGGGAACTAAATAAAAAGGAATTATTCAAGATAATTCCTTTTATTATGTATAAATTTATAAAAAGCATAATTAGATAATTCTAAGAAATAATAACCAATAAGTAAGAAGATAAAACTAGTTGTAAATATTAATAATCCAGACATAGGTCTAAAGAACATTATTATTAAACCAGATAGACTTAATATTCCCAATAATACTTGTAAGATAAATAATCTTATAGAATAAGAATATTCTTTAAAATGTTTAGATCTATATTCTCTTCTTAATTTGTCTTGTCTTATTTTAGGTAAATTTCTGAAGTATTTTTTAGAAGTTTCTACCATTCCAGCCCCAGTTGCTTGTAGGATAATAACTTACATATATATTACTTTTATCAATACTTAATACTTCATTTAAGATATTAGATATTTCGTTAGTCATTCTATTATATGCTTCACTTGAAGCTTCTCCATATAATTTAACTTCAACATAAGCAATTAAGTTTTCATTTGATCCTTGAAAATATAAATTACAATTAGAATCAAAATCTACCATTAACCATTGTTCACTCTTTCCTAAATTAGTTATGGAAGCTCCTAATCTTTTTTTAATATCAATTTCTTGTTCTTTACTAATACTAGTATTTGTTCTTGTCTTTATATAAGGCATTATATCATCTCCTAATAGTATTATATCACAAATTAATTCTAGTTACTTCTGATTTATCTATTTGTGCTACTCTATCTCTATTTAAACTTAAAATTAGATTTTTTTGATTAGGATATATATCATTTTTAGATTCTCTTTCTACACAAATAGTACCATCATCTATTAGAGGTATTATTAAATTTTCAAAGATATCTCTTGGTCTTTTTTTATCATTAAATCTATTATACATAGTAGAATAATCTAAAACAGATCTTTGACCTCCCATTGTAATAAAGTATTCTAAAGATTGATAATCCATAGAATTCCATTTTCTACCTGATAATTCGCTTAATTGATGAATTACATACTCTTTTTCTAATTCTTTTTTAGTAGTAATTAACATATATTTAATAAATTTAGTTATTTCATACTTATGTTTACAGTCTTTTATTGTATCATCATATGAGGAATCAAAATTGATTCCTCTATTAAAGATAATATAAGGATATATTTCATGATTTAATAAATACCACATAGCTGTAGTTCTACTAGTTCTACCATTAATATCAAAGTATGGATGAATATATACTAAATAGAAATGCATTATTTGAGATTTAATAAAATAACCTGTATCATCAGCAAATGTTTCTCCATTATTAATATAGTTAAAATAACATTCCATATATTTTTCTATATCTTTATATGGTAATCCTTCATCCATAGAGAAATCTAATCTACCATGACTTAATATATATACTTTAGCTTCTCTATATAATCTACCCATATGAGTTTTACAGAATTCATCTAAAAGATCTTTACTTAAAATATTATATAAATTATTTAAAGTATGTTCATTTATTTCTTTACCTTGTAATATATATTTATATCCTCTATAAAGATTAATAATTCTATTTCTTTTTTCTTCATCACTAATTTCTTTAGCATCAGATATAACCTTTTCAATTACAGCCAAATCATCATTAATACCTTCTATATTATTATTAGCTTTTAATTCATGAGTAAACATTAACTTTTTACTGAATAATCTACTATTCATATAACTATTATGTCCTACAAATGAATTTAGTTCTCTTCTTAAAGCATCTAGATAATGATAATTTATAGTAAATAATCTATTACGATTAGTTTTTAATGGCAATCTAGTTAACATATAATAACACCCCTAAGCAGGTGTTATTATAATATTATTATATTTTTTTTGCAAATTAAAAGGGTTAATATAACCCTTTAACAGTATCTATCATCTTTATATATATCATAATATACATTACATTTTGTATTAGATATTATATATAAACCAAAGTTTTTATCTAAAATATTATATCCTTCTTTAATAAATAAATATTCTTGATAAGTATATTGTTCATTATATTTATTTTTAAATATAATAGAACCATCAAAATACTTATAGAAATTATTATAGATATTTATTAACTCTATAGGGATAGGATCCCTTTCTTCATTCTCATGAAGAATAGATGAATATACTTCTTCTAGAGTATAATCTTCTTCTTTTTTAGGTTCTTCTATAAAATTATTTAATACTTTAGTATTTATTATTTTTTCTATGCCATCTAGAGGTTTAATAACCTCTTCTTTTGGCTCTTCTTGAACAGTTGCTGTACCAGAAGAATATGCTACATCTTTATTATGTACCATATATCCAGTACCCATTACTATAGTTACTATTAATATTACTACAAGAAAATCTTTTTTCATATCATTCACCATAATAATTATAACATATATTGTAGCATAAAAAAACAGAATAATAACTATTCTGTTCTTAATGCTACTACTGGATCTTTCTTGCTTGCAAGTTTGGCAGGAATAAGTCCTGCTACTACTGTTAGTATTATACTTATTAATATTAAGATAATAGCTCCATCTATTGGTAAGATAGATATATTAGATATATTTACTATTTTCTTTATTATTATATTAATAGGAATATTTAATATTAATGTTACTACTATACCAAATACACCAGCAGCTAGACCTTCTATTAGAGTTTCTGCATTAAATACTCTAGATATATCTTTTTTAGAAGCACCAATTGCTCTTAAGATACCTATTTCTTTAGTTCTTTCTATTACACTAATATATGTAATTATAGCAATCATTATAGATGATACTATTAAACTTATAGCTACGAATGCTATTAATACACTACTAATAACATTTACGATAGTAGATACACTACTCATCATAATACCTATAATATCAGTATATTCTATTTTATCTGATTCATCTCTATCTTCGTTAAATTCATCTATTATTTTTACTATTTCTTCTTTAGAATCAAAATCTTTAGGATAGATACTAATAGTATCTGGATTATCTAGATCAGCTACACCTAATTTAATTAGATTTTCTTCATAAGAAGCTCCCATATTTTCACTATAACTTTTCATATAAGCAGCTATTTCTTCATTACTCATTTTAGCCATAGCTTGTTTTTGTTCAGGAGTTAAACTACTCATATCAAATGTTGTTTTAGTATTAAATTCTTTTCCAGTAAAGATATTTATATCTTTATTATTTAATTGTTCTTTAACTATATTTGTTTCATTAATTTTATCTATTAAATGAGTCATTAGTGAATCTTTATACCAAACCATACCATAGGAGTTAGATCCTCCTACTGCATCTTCACTTCTTCTTAAAATACCTACTACTTTAATTTCTTCAGCATTTTCTAATATTTTTTTCATGAATTTTTCATCAGATGATTTATCTACCCATACACCATTTTCTTTTACAAAATAGTCTGTATTAAGTACTAATTTAAATTTTAAATTTAATAATTCTTCTATATCATAAGAATGTTTTTCAAATTCTATTTGTTCTCCAGCAATCAATTTATTAAATTGTTCTTTTAATTCATTTTGATCTAAAATACCTAAACTATATAAAGTATAATCTGATATTTCATTATTACCATTTACTTCTATAGCTAACTCATTATAATTTTTAGGCCAGTTACCAGCTACTAATTCATATTGTCTATCTAAGATATCTTGATTATTAAACATAGATGTAAATACATTATAATTAGACATCATTCCACTATAGATACCTGATATTCCACTAGCTCCAAATCCTACTGTATCTAATACTGTAGTTGGGTTTACTCTAGTTACAGTATCATCATCTTTATATAGATTTAATTGAACATTATAACTATAATCTATATCTAAAGTATAATCATTAATAGTTTTATGATTCTCTAAATATTTTTTGAATTCAACCATATCATTTCTTTTAGCTTCTTTAGATACGGTTTCCATCATATCTCCCATAATATTTACTGTATGTATTTTATCATCATCATATTCTCTTTTTTCTTGATTACCTACAAATGCAGTCATTAGTGTAGACATATCTACCGATTCTTTTTCTACTACTAGAGGATAGACACTTAATGTTTCTTCTTCAGTTCTTTCTATAAATTTATTAATACCATGAGATAAAGAAAGTATTAAAGCTATTCCTATAATACCTATAGAACCAGCAAATGCTGTAAGAATAGTTCTACCTTTTTTAGTCATTAAATTATTAAGTGATAAACCTAAAGCAGTTTTAAAACTCATAGATGTTTTTTTATTCTTTTTCTTCTTTACTTCCTCTTGAAGTTCTTCTTCTCCATCAAATGGATTTGAATCATCTATTATTTCTCCATCAAGTAATTGTACTATTCTTGTAGAGTAATTAACTGCTAATTCTGGATTATGTGTTACCATAATAACTAATTTATCACTAGCTATTTCTTTTAATAAATCTAATACTTGTAAACTTGTTTCAGAATCTAATGCTCCAGTTGGTTCATCAGCTAATAAGATATCTGGATCATTAACTAAAGCTCTTGCTATAGCAACTCTTTGCATTTGACCACCACTCATTTGATTTGGTCTTTTATGCATTTGAGAAGCAAGTCCTACTTTTTTAAGAACGTTTTCTGCTCTTCTTCGTCTTTCATTTTTATCTATTCCAGATAGAGTTAATGCTAATTCTACATTTTGTAGAGCAGTTTGATGTGGTATTAAATTATAACTTTGGAAAACAAAACCTACTCGATGATTACGATATATATCCCAATCTCTATCATTATATTTTTTAGTACTTATTCCATTAATTACTAAGTCTCCAGAAGAATACCCGTCTAATCCACCTATAATATTTAATAATGTAGTTTTACCACTACCTGATTGACCTAATATAGATACAAATTCATTTTCTCTAAATTTTATATTTACTTTATTTAGAGCCTTTTGTTTTAAATCTCCTGTTTCATATATTTTAGTTATACTTTTTAATTCTAACATAGTATCATCTCTCTAACTGTTTAATTTTATCATATTAGGTATTAATATATCAATAAAATAAAAAAAGATTTAATAATTATTAAATCTTATTTTAAATCATCATATGTTAGACCATATATATTTAAATAATCTTCATCATAAGAATTAACTCTATCTAAATAGAATTCATGATTATCTGCATTGAATGCTATTTCTCCACATCCAGAACTTATTTCATATTCTTTTGCTTCTTCATCTTTTGGTGTTAATATCAATTTACCATTATTTATTTCATAAGTACCTGTATAACCTAAAACCATTGTAGTAATTAAATATGTTTTATTTGGTCTTAATGCTAAAAGAAATGGAACAGGTTGTTTGCTTTCATCATCCATATAACCACCTTGATATATTGTAGTTTTTTCTATTCCAGCGCAATATTTTTCTGCTGGAGATGGAACTGCATTAGTATTACCTTTCATATCTTTTAGTTCTTCTTTATTAGAACCACTTTTCTCTTCAGTTTTATTTTCTACTCTTGTTTCTCTACCTAGAAAGAAACCTCCTACTCCAAGTCCTACTCCTAATAATAGTATTAAAACAATAATTACTGGATTATTTTTTGTTTCCATATTTTCTCCTCCTTTCTATTTTCTTTTCTTATCATCTGCTACTAGACCTAAATCTTCTAAATTAATATTACTACTATTTACTTTTAATTCTTTATCTTGTTCTTCAGTAATGGTAGATAATTTATTATCTAGTTGTAATCTTATACTTTGTATTCTATTTTTAATAAAATCTTTTAGTGTAGTAACTGCTCTATCCACTTCTTCAGGTTTATAGAATGCACTATAATCTTTTTCTATATATGGTTTAATAAGTTTATAAATATTATCTATATCTTTTTCATATAAACCTGATTCATAATAATTATATAATAATTCATTCATTACTTCATGATATTTATCTATATATTCTTGTTTAGATAGTATCCAATTCCATAATGGTCTAGATTCATTATTAATATTATATAATGGAGAATCTATACCATAATTAATTATTGTAGTTATATCTTCATGCATATTATATCTACCAAATGATAGATTATAATCCCAAGGTAAGATAGATATTTTATTATTACTTTCTAATAGAAAATAATTATGAATAGATTTGCCTGTATAACTATCATAACTTAATAAGAAGTTATGAGCAGCAAAATATCTTATGATAGTATCTGTATCTAGAATATTATCTAAATCTTCTAAATTATTTAATTTTTTAATAATATCTATTAATCTTTTATAATCTTCATCGGAAGATTTAGTTTGAACATTATTAAAGATATCTATATAGCTTTCTATATTATCATCTGTATAAGTTAGAGAAGCTCCTCTATCTTGACCATCTGTTTGTTCTGGTTTATATAAGTTACCTGTAAGATTATTTCTCTTTAAGAAAGAATCTTCTACTTCTTCTACTATAGTATATAAACCAAAACTTTCTCCATTAATTTTAATATAAGCAAAACTACATAGAGGTGCAGGTATACCAGCAGCTCTAAATGTATTATATGCTATATAATCATTTAAGTAAGATGCATCTCCATAATTATTATTTAGATTTAATTTATCTAAACCATAATATGTTTGATCTTTTTCATATTTACCAAAATTAATTTTAAAACTATATCTATTAGATGCTGGTCCATTTTGGGGAGCGTTTGCCACATTATTTAAACTACTATTTCCTTTAGTATTAAATGATACATTATTAAATTTAATACCATCTATTAAGACATCTACTTTATATTTAGTTTTATTTAAAGGATTTTCTGTTAAATCTTTCCAATCTTTCTTATCAATAATTATATTTATTTCATGCATATAATTAGTATCAAATATTCTTTCAGTATATGGTGTATTTTCTGGAAGATTGGTAGGATAATCTACTTTAACATTATTTTTCTTTTTCATAAAGTAACCAAATAGAAATATTACTAGTATTATTACTAATATAAATGAAATACAAATAATTAGATATTTAGTTTTATTATTAGTATTTTTTGTATTATCTTTTTTTACTTCTTTTACTTCTTCTTCATCGTGAAAATTATAATACATATTATCACTATCCTATTATGATTATAACATAAATAGATTTAATTATATTAAATCTTTTTACCAATTCCAACCAGTTAATAATATATCTTCGAAAGGTTTTTCTATTACACTTTTTTCTAAATCATGGATTTCATTTTCTCCAACAAATAAATATTTATTAAAGTTTTTATTAAATGGTTCTTCTTCAATTATAATTACAGGTTTTGTATCTAATGTAGAGAAAAGAATATTTCCTCTACCATCTAATTCATTTAATTTATTTCCTTCGTAATCTAAAATAAATAATTTTTTAGTTCCTAATAGTACAATTATATAGTATTTTTTACCAACTCTAATAGGAGTAATTGTTGTATATAGAGTTTCATTTTCTATAAATTCATAATCCATTTGTTTTTCATTTATATAAAGTGATGGTTTATTATTTCTAATTTCTAATTTAACATTTACTTTATATGTTGATGTTACATCTATTTCATATTTTTCATCACAATTTTCTTTTACTTGGTGTTCTTCGTCAATACATGAACCTGTTCTATTAATAAACATATTATCTTCATAATCACCTAAATAATAGTTTTTATCATATTGTGGTCTTGCAGAATATTCATAATTACTTATTGATCTATTATTTGCAATCTCTACATCGTTTGCATTGAATTCTAATTGTTCTTTAACTGGTTGTGGTTCTTCTTTTTCTTCTGTTTTTATATTTTTCTTTGCTATATAATAACCACCAAAACCTGATCCTACTGCAACAAAAATTATTAATAATATAATCAGTATTGGGAATTTAGTTTTTTTGGGTTGCTCAGTAATATTAACTTGTTGATTGTTATTTACTTGTATTTCATTATTTAAATTATTTTGTTCTTCCATTTTTATTCTTCTCTCTATTATAATTATAGCATTGATAAAAATATTTTTAATAGTAATTATTATTATTTACATAAAAAAGAAAGATTAATTATCTTTCTTTTCATATACTTTAATAAATTCTTGATATAACATATCACATTTATTTTTATCCATTGCTTTTTTATCTTTATATGGGTTTTCTTTATTTAATTTTAAATATTTTTCATCACCCATTTTATGAAATGGTAAGAATTCTACTCTTTTAATATTATTTATATTCTTTAAGAATTTAGCTAATTCTTTAATATAATCTATATTATCATTTACATCTGGAATTATTACTTGTCTTATCCAGACATCTGTATTTGATTTATTTAATATATCAATGAATTCTAAATATTTGTTGAATAAATCTTTTTGAGTTATATCTATAAATGAATCTCTATTTAATGCTTTAACATCTAAAAGTACTAAATCTATATAATCTAATAATTCTTTTGGATTCTTAGCAAAGATTCCGGAGGTATCTAATGCTATATGGATATTTTCTTCTTTTAGTTTTTTTGCTAATTCTAGTATGAAATCATATTGTAGAAGAGGTTCTCCTCCGGATATAGTTACGCCTCCATTAGTTTTAAAGTATGGTTTAGATCTTAATACTTTTTTTACTATTTCATCAGTAGTTATATTATCATCTAATAGAGTTTGCATTTCTGGATTATGACAGAACTTACATCTAAGTGGGCAACCATTTAGAAAGACAATAGTTCTAATACCAGGTCCATCTACTAAACCAAATGTTTCAAAGGAATTATAAGAGCCCATTATTACATTCTTTCATGGAATGTTCTAGATATAACTTCTTCTTGTTGTTTTTTAGTTAATTTATTAAATCTAACTGCATAACCAGATACTCTTATAGTTAGTAGAGGATACTTATCTGGATTCTTCATAGCATCTATTAGAGTTTCTCTATTTAGAACATTAACATTTAGATGATGAGCATTTTGTTCAAAGTAACCATTCATTAATGATACTAGATTATCTACTCTTTCTTCTTCTGTTTTACCTAAACTATCTGGTACTATTGAGAATGTATTAGAGATACCATCTCTACAGCAATTCACCCAATCCAGTTTAGCAACTGAATTTAGTGATGCTATAGCACCAGAAGAATCTCTTCCATGCATTGGGTTTGCTCCAGGAGCAAATGGTACACCTTTTTTTCTACCATCAGGTGTTGCACCTGTATTTTGACCATATACTACATTAGATGTAATAGTTAATACTGATAATGTAGGTGTAGCATTTCTATAACAAGAGTGAGATTTTAGTTCAGAATATACTTTTCTTAATAATTCTTTTGCTATATTATCTACTCTATCATCATCATTACCATATTTAGGATAATCACCTTCTATTTCGAAGTCTATTGCTATACCATTTTCATCTCTAATAGGTTTTACTTTTGCATATTTAATTGCTGATAATGAATCTACTGCAACAGATAAACCTGCTACTCCGTATGCCATTAATCTATTAACATTTGTATCATGTAAGGCCATTTGGCCTGCTTCATAAGCATATTTATCGTGCATGTAATGAATTATATTCATTGCATCACTATATATTCTACATACTTCTTTTAACATTCTAGCGTATTCTACTACTATTTTATTAAAATCTAGTATTTCATCTGTATCTTTAACGAATCCATGAATAACTGTTTCTTTAGTAACCTCATCTATACCACCATTAATTGAATATAATAATGCTTTAGCTAGATTACAACGAGCTCCAAAGAATTGCATGTCTTTACCTATACGCATTGATGATACACAACATGCTATTGCGTAATCATCACCCATATAATCACGCATTAAATCATCATTTTCATATTGAATAGAATCTGTTTTAATACTCATTCTTGCACAGTATTTTTTCCATGCTTCTGGTAATTTTTCTGCCCATAATACAGTCATATTTGGTTCTGGAGCACTCTCTAAGTTTTCTAGGGTATGAATAATACGATATGATGTTTTATTAACTAATGTTTCACCATTATTTCTCATACCACCTAAAGAACATGTTACCCATGTAGGATCTCCACTAAATAATTCATCATATTCTGGAGTTCTTAAATGTCTAGCTGCTCTTAATTTAATAACAAAGTTATCTATTATTTCTTGAGCTTCTGATTCAGTAAGTATTCCTCTTTCAAAGTCTCTTTCAAAATAGATATCAAAGAATGCATCTACTCTTCCTAAGGACATTGCTGCTCCATTATTTTCTTTAATAGCAGCTAAATAACCAAAATAAGTCCATTGTACTGCTTCTTTAGCATTTTTAGCTGGTCTAGAAATATCAAATCCATAAGATTTAGCCATTTCTTTCATTTCTTGTAATGCTCTATATTGCATAGATATTTCTTCACGAAGGCGGATAACATCTTGATTCATTACTTCTACTTTCATGTTATCCCATTCTTCAAATTTTTCTTTCATTAACATATCTATACCATATAGTGCTATTCTTCTATAATCACCAATGATTCTACCTCTACCATAGGCATCAGGTAAACCTGTTAGTAGTTTATTATGTCTTGCTACTCTTATTTCTTTAGTATAAGCATCAAATACGCCATCATTATGTGTTTTAACTAGATTAGTACCTTTAATAAATTTCTCTAAACTAGGTGACATTCTATAACCATAGGCATCTAGTTCTTGGTAAACCATTTTTAGTCCACCTTTAGGTACTATACTTCTTTTACATAATTTATCTGTTTGTAATCCAACGATTACATCATCTTCATCACAGATATATCCTGGTTTAAAAGCATTTATTCCTGCAGGATGTTCTGTATCTATATCTATAACATGTTTTTTAACTTCTTCTTTACAAACATCTTCATATACTTTTAATATTTTTTTAGTTTTATTAGTTGGTCCTTCAAGGAATGATTCATCTCCTGTATAAGGTTTATAATTATGTTTTATAAAACTCCTTACATTTATTTCATCTAACCATTTTCCCTTTTCAAAACCTTCCCATTCTTTTCTCATTTTAATCTCTCCCTTTTACCATTTTATTTTTTTATTTCTCTACTTGTAATGCAGTAATAGCAACAGCCCCTACTATATCGTCGCTATTACATCCTCTAGATAAATCATTTACTGGTTTAGCTAATCCTTGTGTTATTGGGCCATAAGCTTTAGCTTTAGCCAATCTTTCGGTTAATTTATAACCGATATTTCCAGCATCTAGATCTGGAAATATTAATGTATTTGCTTTTCCTGCTACTTTAGAATCAGGTGCTTTTAATTTAGCTACTTCTGGTACTATTGCAGCATCTAGTTGTAATTCTCCATCATAGTTTAATCCTAAATCGCCATATTTCTCCCCAAATAGACGAACAGCTTCAACTACTTTATCTACATCTGGATGTTTACTTGTTCCTTTAGTAGAGTGTGATAAAAATGCTATATTTGGTTCTTGTTCTACTAATAATTTAAAGGTATCTGCACTTGTTTTAGCAATCTCTACTAGTTCTTCTGAACTAGGATTTTGATTTAAACCACAATCTGAATAGACAAATACTCCATTAGAACCATATTCACAATTAGGAACATCCATTAAGAAGAACGATGATGCTACTTTAGTTCCTTCTTTAGTTTTAATTATTTGTAATGCTGGTCTTAATGTATCACTAGAACTATGTATTGCTCCACTAACTTGACCATCAGCATACCCCATTTTAATTAGCATACAACCATAATATAAGTTACTTTCTTTTAATATCTTATGAGCTTCTTCTAAAGTCATTCCTTTAGCTTGTCTTAATTCAAATAATTTATTAGCTAATTCTTCAAATCTAGAATCATTATTTTGATCTACTATCTCTATTCCTGTAATGTCTATATTACTGTTAGAAGCAATATTAGATATTTCTTCTTTATTACCTATAAAGATTATTTTAGCAAATCCTTCTTTAGTAACTTTACTACCTGCTTCTAATACTCTTATATCAGTAGCTTCAGGTAATATAATAGTTCTAATATTTTTTCTTACTCTTTCTTTAATATTATTAATAAAATCCATATTTATTCCTCCTCTACCCTATACTTCTATTTTAGTACAAGATAACAATATAACAAATATTTTTATAAATGTCTATACATATTTTTTAAATTAAAATAAAAGAATCAAGATTATATCTCATTCTTATGATAAATAATTTTTTTATTACTTTACATATTATATTTATTATAAAAAGTTGAACTTTATTTCATATTATATGATATAATTATTTACGGGTGACAATATGGATATTATAGTTAGAAATGAAGATGAAATTAATAAATTAAGAGAAGCTGGTAAAGTTGTAGGTCTTGCTCATAAGTATGCAGAGCAATTTATTAAACCAGGAATAACCACTAAAGAATTAGATGATATTATTAAGAAGTTTATTCTATCTAAAGGTTGTACTTGCTCTTTTGAAGGTTTATATGGTTTTCCTGGTGCTAACTGCATTAGTGTAAATAATGAAGTAGTACATGGTATACCAGGTAATAGAAAGCTTAAAGAAGGAGATATCGTAAAATTAGATATCGGAGCTTGTTATGAAGGTTATCATGGTGATAGTGCTTGGTCTTATATAGTTGGTAAACCAAATAATGAGAAAGATGTTAAATTATTAAAAGAAACTGAAGAAGCATTAATGGCAGGTTTATCTGCAATTCATGATGGATGCCAGGTTGGAGATATATCTCATGCAATAGAAAGAGTTGCTAATAAATATAATTTAGGTATAGTACATGAATTAGTAGGTCATGGTGTTGGTAATAAAGTACATATGGATCCTAACGTTCCTAATTATGGAGAAGCTCATAGAGGTCCTGTACTACATACAGGTAATGTTATAGCTGTAGAACCAATGCTTAATTTAGGTACTAGACATATATATCAATTAGATGATGATTGGACTATATGTACTGAAGATGATAAAAATAGTGCTCATTTTGAACATACTGTATTAGTAACAGATGATGGATATGAAATACTTACACGTAGAGATGTAGAATTAGATCCAGAAGATATTATTGCAAAATAAAAGGTAACTTATTAGTTACCTTTTTTTAATATGCATTAAATACTATATTATCTCCATTAGGATCAAAACTATTTAATTTTGTTAATTGATTATTTTCTAATTTAAAATATTCTTCTGAAGAATTACTTACTACTATACTATAATCTGTATTAGAATTTGCTACAACAAATACCATTTGTTTATTTTCGGCTTTTTCATATACATTCCCTTTTAAATCCATTACTTGTATTGTATTTTTATCATTTGGTGATCCAGTTATTACAAAGATATATGGATCATTATTTATCATTGTTGGGAATACAGATATTGGTTCTGATGTTGTTAATACTTTTTTATCATCAAAATATAATTCCCAATTATCATTATTTCTATGTAATTTAATAGTTAGTTTTACATATGGAACATCTAAATTAAATTGTTCTGTACAATTATTAGCTATTTCTCCTTTTTGTAAACATTCACCTGAATGACCAATATTTGTTGAGAAATAGCTTCCTGTTACTTCTCCTGTATAGCCAGTAGGATTAGTAATAGATCCATTTTCATTAAATTGAGTTATTGGATAGATGCTCTTATTTTGTACTACTTGGTTATTATCTTCTTTATTAGTTTCTTCCTTTTCAGGTTCTATTTCTTTTGTTTCTTCAACTGGTTCTATTTCTTTTGTTTCTTCTTTCTTGTCTTCTTTTTTCTCTTCTACTTTAGGTTCTTCTTTCTTATTCATAGATTTACCTATATAGATGCCACCTACACATGCTCCTGCTAATAATACTATAGCTAATAATATTATAGGTAATTTAGATTTCTTTGGTGGTTCATATATTACTGGTTTTTCTTCCATATTTTATTCCTCTTTTCTATTATAATTTTATCATTTATAGATAAGTTATTATATTCTTTTCTATTTGTTTTAGACATTTATTTACAGATTAAAAGGTAACTTATTAGTTACCTTTTTTTAGTATTATTGATGTTGCTCTTTTATTCATAATATTACTTCTTTATTGTAATAGATTTAATATAATATATATCATTATTTTTATGTAATTTAATATTTAATTGATCTTTAGATTTAGTATAACTTGGTTCTCCACTAGATTCATCATAATATAGAATATTTAATGTTAGATAATAAGTATTATCTTCATTAGTTAATGAATCAAATTCTAGTTTTGTACCTAAATTAGGTATCATAGTCCAATAAGAACCTAGTATATAACCATCTTGTACTTTGCCTTGTTCAATATTATTAGATGGATATTTATTAGCATCACCAAGTTCTACTCCATATAATTCTTTATATACTTTTTTCATTTCAGTTAATGGTACTGCTCTAAGTCCAGATGCTGCAGGTACTTTTAATTTATCAGCAACCGCATTATCTTTTAGAACATCACTTGCTTTATTAACGGCGTAAGCATAAGCAAAATCAAATTTTTTAGAATCTTTATTTAATAATTCATCTCCATTATTTAGATTTTCAAATTTATATCTATTTTCTGTTTTATCTTTTTCTAGAGCCATTTGTAAATATAAATTTAATTCATCTAATCTCATGAAATTAATATCTTCTAATCTTGAAGTAGTTTCTGATGGTCTATCTATTTCACCTTTTAAATTTAAATCATATTGATATTCTCCTTCAATACCATATGTTATTTTAGAACAATCTGGAGATACAGCATATACAAGTGTTACTGTTTCATCTGCTGTTTTTTTAAATGTAATACTTAATTTATTATCTTTTAATGTATATTTCCCAGAATTACCATCACCATCTTTTACTTCAGTGGAATATGTACCATCTTTTTTTAAGGTAAATGTTCTATATTCATCTACAGTATATCCAACTTCTTTAACGTGATATTCTCCTTCATATACTGCATCAAATGGTCCATTACATACTGTAGTTGTATTAGTTGGTTGTTCTTCAGGCTGTTTTTCTTCTGCTTTTGGTTCTTCTTTTTTCTCTTCTTTATTTTTAGTAAAATACATTCCACCATAGAAGGCTCCACCTATTACTAGTGCTAAGAAGATTAACTTTGGTATTGTACTCCTTTTATTTGGAACAGTAGTAATTTCTTCATTTTTATTTTGATTTAAACTATTTAGATTATTATCCATAGTTTATCCTCCTATTCTATTAACCGCATAATCTTCCTTGATTATAATAATTTTCTACATATCCAGTGCATGTAGTAGATGATTCCCAGATAGTTGAAGGTTTACCTTCTTCTGTATTAAGTTCATTTTCTGAATATGGGAACTTATATAAAGTATTATCATTTAATATAAAATATTTATATTCATTATTATCTAATATTACAAAATATCTATTACCATCTTTGTTATAAAATATTATTTCTTCAAAAGCATTATCTATCTTATTTATCAATTTACCTGTTTCTACTTCAAATATATAGAAGTATTTAGCTCTTATAAAGATATATTCTTTATTATTAATAATGTAATTATCTAATGATATTATTTTATCTTCTTCTATATCTAATTTATTATTATTTATATAATAAGAATGTTTTGTAGTATCTGAAGGACATTCAATAGTAAATGTATCCCCATTAGTAAATGTATGTATTTCTTTACCTGATATATCTTTACATCCACCAGTAGTTGTTACTCCTTCATAACCATGCATATATTCATTTTTTTCTTTTTCTTGTAATTCAGGATCTATTCCACCTGTATCGATAGATACAATTGATAAAGAATAAGTTCCTCTAGAGATACTAGTTATTCCACTAGTAATCATTTCTTCTGTTTTTTCTTCTATCTTTTCTTCTTTATTCTTTTCTATTTTTTTAGATTCAGTTACTAAGAATACTATTAATACACAACCTACACAAAATATTAAACCTAGTATTATTAATGGTATTTTATCTACTTTTTGACTTCCCATAATTATTCTCCTATTCTATTATTATTCTATCATTTTTATAGTGGTTTATTCAATAAAAAAATTGAGTAGTTTTACTCAATTATTTCATTAAAATATTTAATTAAATCTTTTATAGAATCAGTAACTTCTTCTTCATGATCTTCACACCAATTAAGAATATTTGAATCACATTTAATATTTTTACTACTATTATTATATATTAGTGTTCCTCTATCATCATTATGTTTTAAGACAAAAGAAGCTATATTAGTATCATAGTTATATTCTATAAAGGTATTAAAGTCATTTAACTCATATGAGGATTGGAATCTTTTATCTTTAAAGTTAAAGATATATGATGTTGTTCCATTATCTTGTTCTAGTTTTACTACATAGATATCCTCTTCTGCTTCTTGAAAACCTTCATCCTTTAACTTATCTAATACTTTATCTTTATTAAATTCTATTTTAAATTCTTTATCTTTATCTTTAGTTAAATAGATTATTAAACCTACTATTGATAATATTACTACTATTATGATTGTTATAATTATTATTTTCTTTTTCATATTATCACCTTAATGTTACTTCTATATATGTTTCATTAGTAAGCGTACTACCTGCAGGTATACTATATTTTACTACATTACCTGTACCTTCTAAATTATATTTAATATTCATTAATTTAAATAATGTAACTACATCATTATATGACCAACCAGTTATGTCAGGTAATACATAATCATTTTTATTTGATACTAAGAATACTTTACTACCTGTTACTACTTTATTACCTTTATTAGGATATTGATTTATTATGTATTTACCTGATCCTAAAGTAATAACATTTAATTTTTGTAATTTTAGTTTTTCGCTTATTGCTTCTATATCACTATTTATATAGTTATCTAAAGTAATTATTTTAGAAGTATCTATTTCTTCTGCTAATTCATTAATATTTTTGTATTTAGCTATTTCTTCTATAACTTGTTTAACTGCTCCTGCTACTGTTCTATAATTACCTGTATAACGTCTTGCTGATATATAAATAACATATTGTGGATCTTCATATGGGAAGATAGCTACGAAACTTCTTGTTGAGTCATAATTACCACGACCATATTTACCATCTGCAGTAACAACTTCTGCTGTACCTGTTTTACCAAAAACTTTAACTACATCAGATTTGTAATATCTAGCATCTGTATAACCTTTATCTACTACATCTAACATTATTTTTTTAAGTCTTTCAATATTTTCTGGTGTAGCTTTTTGACCAAGTTCTTTTCTTTCATGTTGGTATTTAACTTCTCCAGTTTCTGAATCTACTATCTTTTCTACTATGTATGGTTGTACTTCTACTCCATTATTAGCAATAATAGTTAATGCTTGTAAGTTTTGAATAGGAGTTGTTGTAATACCTTGACCAAATGACGCAGTAGCTATTTCTGATAAATAATTAAAATTAATTGTTCCTGCATATTCACCAGGAAGTGTAATTCCTGTTGGTTTACCGAAACCTAATGATGAATAGAAATTATATAGTTTTTCTTTACCCATAGCTAAAGCTAGATTAGTAGCTGCTACATTGGATGAATGAGCAAATCCTTCATCATAACTAATAGTACCCCAACCTACATTATTAGAATCACTAATAATATAATCATCTACTTTTATTTGACCAGATCTATAAGTAGCATCTCCATTATAGATACCATATTCCATAGCAGCTAAGAATGAAAATATTTTCATTGTACTACCTGGTTCATATGAATAAGATACTAATGGATCTAGATAACTTGTTATATTTAGAGTGTTATTATTAAAGTTTGGATAACTACTTGAGGCAACTATAGCACCTGTTTTAGCATCCATAACTTCGAAGACAAACCAATCTAAGTTGCCTCCTTCTTTAATAGTATTAATACTATTTTCTACAAATAATTGTATTTTACTATCGATAGTTAAATGTACATTATTACCAGATTCTGCTGGTACAGTAATCTTCTTAGTATTAGGCATTGAATAACCATAAGCATCTTTTTGATAGATAGTATAACCATCAGTACCTTCTAATTCATCATTATAATATTGTTCTATACCCATTTTACCCGTAATATTACCTACTTCATCTGTTTGAGCAAAACCAATTATATAAGAGGCAAAATTACTCATAGGATAATATCTTTTTTGAGACTCTATAAAACCTATTCCAGGTAATCCTAATGCTTCTATTTGTTTTTTAGTTACTTCAGTTATTCCTCTACCATTAGGTCCTAATTCTACTTGGTAAGCTTTTTTAGTAAGTAAAAGCATTAGGTATTCTTTTGACATACCTAGTATTTCAGAAAGTTTTTCTGCTGTTAGTTCTTTATTTACCACGTGTTGAGGATTATCCTCATTCTTAGTTCTAGCAGGTTCTAAATAAGCTACTACAGTATAAGAATTAACACTTTGAGCTAATACTTCTCCATCACTAGAAATAATATTACCTCTATTAGCTTTGATCATTTCTTTAACTGTATTTCTATTATTAACGAATTCTGTTAAATCTACTCCGTCAGTAGTCTTATTTAGAGATACCATACATAATTTTATTACGGCAATTAAAAAAGAGAATACAAGAACAACAATAATAAATTTATTTACACTTATTGTTCTTATCTTTCTCTTCATAGTGATTACTCCTTATTTATTATCAGTAGTAACGACCTTTATATTTCCATTTTGATATTTTAAACCATTTTCACCAGCTACACTTTGAATTTTATCTAGGGATGCTAATTCACTTATTTCCATCTTTAAACCATCGTTAATACTTTCTTGTTTCTTTATTTCATACTTTAATTCTTCTAATTCTATATTAGTCTTAGATAGCATAGTTTTAGTATAAACGTTGCAAACAGGAATTGCAAGTAGTATAGCTAGAATAAAAGTCCATAATATTCTTTCTGTACTAACTACCTTCGTTTTCTTAACATTTTTTGACATATGAATTACACCCTTTCAATTATTCTTAATTTAGCACTTCTGCTCCTTGAATTCTCCTTTAATTCTTTTTCACTTGGTAATATTGGTTTTTTATTTACTAATATTATCTTTGGTAAATACTCTTTAGGGATTTCAGGTAATCCCTTTACCATTTCATTCACTTCACTATTCTTTTTAAATACTTGTTTAACTATTCTATCTTCTAATGAATGAAATGTTATTACTGATATTCTTCCATTTTTATTTAAAATATCTATAGCATCAGGCAGTACTTGTCTAAGTACATTAAGTTCATTATTTACTTCTATTCTTATAGCTTGGAATATTTGTCTTTCTGGATGATTCTTATTAAAGTACTTAGCTCCTACTGCTAGTTCTATAATATTAACTAACTCTTTTGTTGTATTAATTTCTTTTTTATTTCTTTCTTCTACTATTTTCTTTGCTATTACTTTAGATAGTTTTTCTTCTCCATATTCATAAAATATAGTAGTAAGTTCTAATGGACTATAAGTATTTATTAGTTCATGAGCATCAAACTTTTGACTTTGGTCCATTCTCATATCTAATCTAGCATCATTCATGAAGGTAAATCCACGTGATGCATTATCTATTTGAGGACTAGATAGTCCTAAATCAAATAATATTCCATCTACATGATTTACTCCTAATTCATTTAATTTATCTTTTAAATTAACAAAATTACTATGTATAATTGTATAATTATTATTTATTTCTTTTAATCTTTTATCAGATTCTAATATAGCTTCTTCATCTTGATCAAATGCATATAAATGACCAATTTTTAACTTCTTTAGTATTTCACTACTATGTCCAGCATATCCTAATGTAGCATCTACATAGATACCATCACTTTTAATATTTAATCCTTCAATTGATTCATTTAAAAGTACACTATAGTGTTTCATTCTTTATCTCCAAAACTATCAAATAAATTTTCTGCTATATCTTCAATCTTATCTTGATTTTCAATAAAGAAATTATCCCAGCCTTTTTCAGACCATATTTCAATTCGGTCATTTGCGCCGATAACAACGCATTCTTTTGTGATATCGGCGTAACTAACCAATGGGGAGGTAATGTTAACTCGACCTGAACGGTCTAGTTCACATTCAGTGGCACCAGAGAAGAAGGACCTCATAAAGGTACGGACGTCTTTTTTGGTAAAAGGTAGAGTTTTTAATTTGGCAACTATATTTTCCCACTCTTGACTGGAATATACGTAGAGACATTTTTCTAAGCCACGAGTAACAATGAATCTTGTACCTAATTCCTCACGGAACTTGGCAGGAATTATAAGTCGTCCTTTATCATCAATGTTATGATGATATTCGCCCATGAACATTTTCAAAGCCCCACTTTCTCCCACAATGTACCACTGTCTATATACAATATACTTTATTTTTGGTGTTTTGTAAATGTTTTTTCTCCATTTAAAAAGACAGAGTGTAAAACTCTGTCAATTTTCACTTTTGGTTATTGACCTCTACATTTTTCCCTTAGAACCTTTACTTCCATTATAGGTACTTAAGATATTAGATTCAAAGCTTGTCACTTTCTTTAAGCCATCTTTATATGACTTAATAGCTGTTTTAATTAATTCATCTAATAACATAGTATAGTTCTTTCCTTTAGGACTAAAGAAGAAGAAAGCAAGACATCCTGGTATTGTATTTGGTTCATTAACATAGACTTTTTTATTCTTATCATCTACTAAGAAATCAAATCTTGTTACACCAGATAGATTTAATACTCTAAATGCTTCTTTAGAATATTTATAGATATCTTCTTCTAGTTTTTTATCTAATTTACAAGGTATATTCATACCTCCAGTAGTAAGACTTCCTCCTGTTTTAGTTCCACTCTTACTACCATTTTTCTTTCCTCCTTCTCCAATATATTTATCTTCAAAAGAGAATAATTCATCATCAAAAGTCATTTCACCTATTAGAGAAGTTTCCATATGTTCATGTGTTCCTACTACAGCACAGTCTACTTCTCTTAAATTTTTAACTACTTCTTCTATTAAGATTTTATCATCATAGCTAATAGCTTCTTCTATAGCACTAACTACTTCTTTTTCATTATGAGCTATATTAATGCCTACACTACTACCAAGTCTAGCTGGTTTAACTATAACAGGATATCCGAATTTTTTAATATCATTTAAAATTTTATCTTCATTTTCTAAATATTCATTATCATAGAACCACATATACTTAACTATAGGTATTCCAGAAGATTCCATTACTTGTTTTTGTACTACTTTATCTTGTCCAATAGATGCACCAAGCATTGAAGGTCCTACATATGGAATACCTAGTAATTCTAGATATCCTGCTAGAGAGCCATCTTCTACTCCTTTACCATGTACTATTGGGAATGCTACATCAATATTATTAACTACTCCTTTAAATAATCCTCTCTTCTTCATTAATACGAAAGTATCATTTCTTTTAGTTAGTACTACTTCTGTAGCTAGATCACTTAAATCATTAAGATGTCTATAGGTTTCCATTTCAAATAATAATTTGCCTGTAAACCAACGACGATCTTTAGTTATATAAATAGGAACTACTTCATATTTTTTATTATCTATAAAGCCCATTGCTTGAACAGCGGTAATAATACTTACTTCATGTTCTACAGATTCTCCACCAAATATAACTCCTACTTTAATCATTATTTATCTCTCCTTAGTTTTTCATTAAATGAATCAGGTAGATCATTCTCTAATAGGACGAAGGTTTCACCTTCTTTAAGTTCTTGCATTAGAGGAAATGCATCCATAACATCATTTAATACATGTATTTTCTTCTTATCAAAACCCTTTTCTATTATACCATCATATATAGGTTTTGTTTTATTTTCTCCAATTAAGATTACTTCATCAACATTATCTGCTATTTGTCTACCAAATTCTTTATTAACTTCGTCTTCTTTTTCACCTATTTCAATCATACCTGGAGTAACTACTATTCTCTTACCTGGCATCATATGTAATACTTCTAGAGCCATTTTACATCCTGAAGGATTACTATTATAAGCATCATCTATAATATTAATATCATAATATTTAGTCATAGATAATCTATGTTCTACTGGTTTAACACATTTAACTGCTCTTTGTAAATCTTTAATACTAATACCTAATTCATGGCCTAGAGTAATACCAGCAAGTATATTATAAATATTATTTTTACCTAATAATTTAGTTTCAAATGGATATTCATTATCTAGATCTTTAAATTTAACATTAAATTTAGTTCCTTTATGAGACAATTCTATATCTTTAGCATAAGTATTTACTTTTTTATTATCGATACCTATCCATAATATTTTACATTTATTTTTAATTAAATAACTTAATTGATTTTCATCATCACCATTTAGGATTCCTACTCCATCAGGTGGTAAACTTTCTATAAGTTCAAATTTAGTTTTTTGAATATTTTCTTCACTACCAAATGTCTCTAGATGGGCTAATCCTACTTTAGTTAGAATACCATATTTAGGATGTACTAAATCACATAATTCTTTTATTTCTCCTACTTTACAAGCGCCCATTTCGGCTATGAAATAATCATTATACTTATCCAGAAAATTATTAATGGATATCATTAAACCATAAGGTGTATTATAATTTTCTGGTGTTTTAAAGACATTATATTTAACACTTAATATATCATTAACAATATTCTTAGTACTTGTTTTACCATAAGAACCTGTAATACCTATTACATCCATATTAGTCATACTATTTAATTTATTAATAGCTTTATTTCTATAATAATTATTTACCGTTTGTTCTACTGGTCTATTAATAAAGTTATCTAATAATATAATAAAATAATTCAAATAAGACATAATACCTAATATTAGATAGAATGTACCTAGATATTTATCTTTATATAATAGTAACATTACTAATATAGGTAGAATATATACTAACATATTAGTTATTATTAATCTTATTATTCTTGGAGTATATTTTAATGGTAATTTAACACTATCTTTTCTTCTTTTATCTATAAAGACATATGTATTAAATATTATAATAATTATAAATAAATAAGTTACATATTCTTCTAAGATATTACTAAATATAAAGATAAAGAATAATAAACCAAAATTAATAAATGTTTCATTATAATTTTTTAATATCCATTTAATATATCTATATCCTCTATTATATCTATTTTGTTGTAACATATGTAATGATCTAGTAGATATAATAAATATATGTATTAAATATATTAATAAAATAAATAAGAATAAATTCATAATATCACCTACTTAATAAATGCTTTTAAAACATTAATAGTTTGATTTAATCTTTCAAGGTACGCATAATGAGTACAATTTTCATATGTTACTAAACCACAATCTTTAATTAGTTTAGTAAGTTCTACTCCATCATCATAGGGAACAGCTTCATCTAATGTTCCCCAAATAACAAGTGTTGGACATTTTATTTTTTTAACATTTTCAGTAGCATCTGTATTAACATGTTTTACTAATACTTGTTTCATTATAGGAGAAGCATTTTTATAATCTGTAGATCCTACATGATTTTTCATTACTTCAGCTATAGATTTTAATCCAGGTATTTTTTTCATTTTTTTCATTATTTTTTGTTTAGTACTTAATTCTTGTTTTTTAACTTTATAAGGGCTGGCAAGTAACACTAGTCTTTTTGTATCATATATTGATGCATATATAATACCTAGTTTACCTCCAAAAGAATGCCCTATGATATTTGGATTCTCTATTTTTAATTCTTCTAATAGAGAATGAATCATTTCTACATAATCATTTAAAGACCATACTTCGTTAGGTTCATTACTATCACCGAATCCGGGTAGGTCTAAGATTATTACTCTATTAGTTTTAATAAATGGTTTAGCTATAGGTTCCATCATTTCAATGTTTTGACCCCACCCGTGTAGGTATACTATAGCTTCTTTGTCTTTATCACCATAATCTTTATAATTTATATTAATACCTTTATAGCTATACATATAATCACCTAATTACCTATATATAATATTTTATCATATAATAAAAGATTAGTTTATTTAAAACTAATCTTATTTACAATTATCTATCAGAAGATAATACTTCTAGAAAGGCTTCTTGTGGTACTTCAACGTGACCTACCATTTTCATTCTCTTCTTACCTGCTTTTTGAGCTTCTAGAAGTTTTTTCTTACGAGATATATCGCCACCATAACATTTAGCTAAGACATTTTTTCGCATTGCAGCAATATTTTCTCTGGCTATTATTTTAGAACCAATACTAGCTTGTAATGGTACTTGGAATAATTGTCTAGGTATTATCTTTCTTAGATTTTCTACTATTCTTTTACCTCTATCATAAGCAAAATCTTTATGAACTATAACACTTAAAGCATCTACTATTTCTCCGTTAATTAAGATATCCATCTTTACTAAGTTAGATTCTTTATAACCACACATTTCATAATCTAGGGAAGCATATCCTTTAGTAGTACTTTTTAATTTATCAAAGAAATCATATACTATTTCTGCAAGAGGTATTTCATAATGTATATCTACTCTAGTAGGATCTATATAATCCATGCCTTTATAGTCGCCTCTTTTACCTTCACATAGTTCCATAATAGGACCAATATATTCACTTGGTACAAAGATACTAGTTCTAATATAAGGCTCACTTATAGAGGCTATTGAGCCTCTATCTGGCATCTTACTTGGGGAATCTATTTCTAATAGTTCCCCATTAGTTAATTTAACATTATAAATAACTGATGGAGATGTAGCTATAATATCTATATTGAATTCTCTTTCTATACGAGTCATTATAATATCCATATGTAGAAGTCCTAAGAAACCTGTTCTAAAACCAAAACCAAGTGCTTCACTAGTTTCTGGTTCAAAACTTAATGCAGCATCATTTAGTTTTAATTTTTCTAGTGCTTCTCTTAAAGCCGGGAACTTATTTGGTTCTACTGGGAAGATTCCACTATATACCATAGGTTTCATTGGCTTATAACCAGGTAGTGATTCATGAGATTCATTAGATAGTATTGTTATTGTATCACCAACTCTTACACTAGAGATATCTTTTATACTACCTGATACGAATCCTACTTCACCTGATCTTAATTCAGTTTTTAATTCTTCTTTAGGATGTCTTACTCCTAGTTCTACTACTTCGTAGGATTCGTTAGTTGCTAAGAACTTTATTTTATCTTTAGTTGTTATTTTACCATCAAATACTCTTATTAGAGCAACTACTCCTCTATATGGATCAAAATAAGAATCAAATATTAAAGCACGTGTTGGAGCTTCATTATTAATTACAGGAGCAGGTATTCTTTCTATTACTGCATCTAATAGTTCTTTTACTCCTTCTCCTGTTTTACCACTACATAGTAAAACTTCTTCTTCTTTAAAACCTAATACATCATGTAATTCTTTTAATACTTTAGGTACATCTGCATTAGGCAAATCTATTTTATTAATTACAGGAATTATTACTAAATCATCATTCATAGCTAGATATAAGTTAGCTAGAGTTTGTGCTTCTATTCCTTGAGCAGCATCTACTACTAAGATAGCTCCTTCACAAGCAGCAAGACTTCTAGATACTTCGTAACTAAAATCTACATGTCCTGGTGTATCTATTAAATGTAAGCAATAATCTTCATTTTTATATTTATAATTAAGTTGAACTGCATTCAACTTAATAGTTATTCCTCTTTCTCTTTCAAGATCCATACTATCTAGTATTTGATCTTTCATATCATGTTTATCTACTCCACCAGTTATTTCTAATATTCTATCTGCTAGAGTACTTTTACCATGATCTATATGAGCTATTATTGAAAAATTTCTAATATTTTCCTGTTTCATAAATCTCACCTAAGTGAGATTATAACATAAATAATTAGAAATAAAAAGAATTACGATGCTGTACACGTAATTCCACTTGATTTAAAATAATTTAGAAAATTGGTATATGTTACTTTTTTATTTCCAAAGTCATCAAAATAATTTAAGAACTTTTGTGTTCCAGTAGCAGTCCAATAATATCTAGCAGATCCACTACCTGGTTCTCTAGTATAACTTAAATTATATCCTTTAACAGAACTTTTTAATGATTCATAATAAGCATCTAGTTCTTTTTTATTTTCTTCATCTAGAAGATCCATATAATTATAACTTATTTCTAATTGAATAGAAGATGATTCTATTTCAATATCTGGATTCCATCCATCTACTTCATTATATTTAAAGTAGCCTCTATATTCTACCATTGCAGTAAAATCATCTATATTTTGTCTTTCTCTACAATCAACAGTTTTATATAATGTAGCTCCTTTATAATTAGGATCTATTACTTCTTCTTTCTTTTGTTCATTTGTTTCTGTAGAATTATTTGTTTTATTTGAAGAATTATTATTTGAATTATTACTTTTTTTATTTTCTTCTTTTTTTGTTGTTGTATCTTTTTTAGGTTCTTCTTTCTTTGGTTCTTCTTTATTTTCTTCTTGTTGTCCTTGTTCTTCTTCATTAATATCTATATCATTATTTTCTTTTGTATCATCTACTACTTCTTTTTCTTCAGTATTAGAATCTATTTTAAAATAATAATTTTTATTTTTTACTAAATAAGCAAAAATACATAATAAAGTTATTAGTATAAGCGATAACAAAACAATTTTTATTTTATCTTTCATAAATATCACCAACGATTGTTATTATAATACTTTTATATATAAAAGCAAATTTTAATATAGCACTGTACATTTACATCCTTTTTTTCCAAAATATTCAACATAATTAGAATAAGTAACTTTTTTATTACCAAAATCATCAAATTCTTTTAGGAAACTATCTTTATTACCTGTCCATAAATAATCTGCTGTTTCTCCATTACTACCTCTACTATATCTTAAAGTATAACTAGATATTTCTTTTTTTACTTCTTCTAATAATTCATCAATTTCTTTTTTGCTATTATCATCAACTTTATTGTAGTCTTTAATTTGAACAACATAGTTTATAGTATGGTTTTCCATTTCTGTGTCTTTATCTAGTGGTGGTGTCCCTATCATCCCTGTCACTGGATACTCATTTAGATCAACATATACAGGAAATTCAGCTTTATAATAAGCAGCCATATATATTCCATCTTCTTCCATAGATTCATAACAATTAACTGTTTTAGATTTTTTTATTTTCTCTGTATTTGTCGTATTTTGATTACTATTTGTATTATTATTTGTATTATTATTTGTATTATTATTTGTATTATTATTTGTTTGTTCATTATTCTGTTGTTCTTCTTGCTGTTCCTCTACTGGTTGTTCTTCATTATTTGATTCTTCTTTTGTTTCTTCTTTTTCTTCTGTTTTAGGTGTACTAGATTTAAATATTTTAGGATTATCAAATACTAAGTATTTTAATAAAAAGAATAATCCTATTATTAATACAAGTAATTGAACTAAAGCAAATATTAATTTAAAAAAGTTTTTCATAGTATTTCCCTCTTATTATTTTATTTTAAATAATGAATAATATGGTTCATCATCTATATAAACTGTTTTTACTTCATCATAATGTTCTTTTAAATATTTATAAATATATCTTTTTGGATTTATTACCATATAGTCAAAATCATATTTCTTAATAAATGATTCATAATCATAATTCATATCTGTATATACAGCTACTGCTTCTGTAAAGATATCTTCTTTACCATTCATTTTTTTATAGAATAATTCTGCTCTAGAATCTATATATACTTTATATCCTAAATATTCAAAATATTGTCCTTGATCATAATCAGTAAATAATTTAATTTGACTAGTAGCATGTTGTTCTAAATATTCTCCTATTGGTTCTAAACTACTATGAATAGTAACTGATTTAAAGTTTAGATATAATATATATGAAGTTACTATTATAAATATTATTATCATATTAATTTTAATACAATTAATAAATAATAATATATATTTATTCTTTAATTCAATAAAATCAAATTTTACTTTTTTAAGTAATATACATATACAACAGAAAGAATACATTATAAAGAAAGCATAGCATCTTTGATGCATTAAATATAATATTAAGTTACCTATAAATAAAAAAATATATCTAGTATTTAGTTTATTTCTAAAATAGTTAATTAAAAATAATATTATGGCAAATAATGCTATTACTACTTTAAAATATATTTCATCAAATAAAGGTCTTTTCATTTCTGTAATATATTTATTTATTTCTTTCATACCATAAGATTTAAATAAATATATAACTAATTTATATGTATATGGATTTATAAAACCTGCTATAAACATTAATAACGTTATTATTAAAATAGGTTTTAATTCATATTTATCTTTATTAATCTTTTTTATTTTTAATCCATTAACTATAAATGGTAATATGAATACATATTGAAACCACCATGTAGATGCATGTATATTAATAAATAATAATGATAAGAATGGTAATGGATATAAGTTTTTCTTATTTTTAGTTTTAATATATTTTTCTAATAAGTAGGATTCTAATATTAAGATTATATAATCATATAATTGTGGTCTTGTTATTAAGTTATAACCTATTAATGCAATACATATAGTTGAAAATATAAAAGATAATTTTTTATTATTAGATAATAAATAAAAATATTTATATAAAATAAAACCTAATAAAATAGATGATAGATATATAACTATTAATAGACCTTTACTACCTAAAAAGAAATGAACATAATAGAAAACTATATCTACTAACCATTGTTGTATACAAAAGGATAATCCTTCATGAATAGTGAATGGATCTATATTAAAGAAGCCGTGTTCAGTTATATATCCACCTGTATTAAGAATAAACCATAAATCTGGATTTAGATTTAAATTATGAATAAATATAAAATAAACTGGTATTACTAATAAAGATATATACCAATATTTTATTATTATATTAAATACTTTTTTCATAATAAACCTCCCTAATAATATAATAACATAATAAAAGAAGAATAGTTTACTATTCTTCTGTGTAATCACATGAACTACATTTTATTTTATTATTTTTTTCTACTAACATATTTTTACAATTAGGACATAATCTATCTATTGGTTTATCCCAATAAGCTATATTACATTTAGGATAATTATTACATCCATAGAATATTTTACCTTTTCTACTCTTCTTTTCTATAATAGTTCCAGAACAATTAGGGCATGGACATATTTCTAATACTTCTTGATTATTCTGAATATATTTACAATTTGGATAATTAGAACATGCTATGAATTCCCCATACTTGCCTTTCTTAGTAACTAGTTTATTTCCACATTCAGGGCAAGTACCTAAATCTTCATCTGGAGTATCATTTTTTATGTACTTACATTCCGGATAATTTGAACATGCTTCAAATTCTCCGTATTTGCCTTTTCTTTTAACCATATCGCTTCCACATATAGGACATTTTTCACCAGTAAGTTCTGCTGGTGTTTTTTCCATATTTTTGAAAGCATCTTCTACTAATGGTTCAAATTTATTATAGAATTCTCTTAATACTTCAATATTATTTAGTTTATCCTCTGCTATTTCATCTAATTCAGATTCCATATTAGCAGTATATTTAACATTTACAATGTCACTAAATCCTTCTTGCAGTTTATCGGTAGTCTCTATGCCTATTTCTGTAGGTATAAATTTTTTGTCTTCAATATAAACATATTCTCTAGCTTTAATTGTTTCCATTATAGTGGCATAGGTAGATGGTCTACCGATACCAAGTTTTTCTAATTCTTTAATTAAGCTACTTTCTGTATATCTAGGTAATGGTTTAGTAAAGTGTTGTTCTTTAACTATTTCATTACTTGTTAATTCTTTAATACCATCTAATTTAGGTAAGATAACATCTTCATTAGATTCATATTTATCATATACTTTCAAGTAACCAGGAAATGTTAAAACACTTCCTGTTGCTTTAAATAGATAATCATTATTAAGTAAATTTATAGTAGTAGCTAATACTTTAGCATCACTCATTAAGCAAGCGATACTTCTTGCATATATTAGAGAATATAACTTGAACTCGTCTGCAGTTAAATACTTTTTAACTGCTTCAGGTGTTCTATAAGCAGAAGTAACTCTTATACCTTCATGAGCGTCTTGCATATTATCATTTTGTTTTTGTTGTTTCATATGACCAACATATTCTTTACCATATGTTTCTTCAATATATTTGAATGCTTCGGCAGCAAATTGAGGACTTACTCTTTCAGAGTCAGTTCTCATGTAGGTAATTAAACCTACACGGTCATTATCTAAATCAATACCTTCATATAGTTTTTGAGCTATTCTCATAGTTTTACTACTAGCAAAATTTAATTTATTAGCAGCAACTTGTTGTAATGTACTTGTTTTAAATACCATTACACCTTTTTTATTTTTTTCTTTAGATTCTATATTAGAAATAGTAAATGTATCAGATAAACTATCAATTATTTTATTAGCTTCTTCTTCATTATGTATTTCTAATTTTTCATTTTTATATTTTTCTATATCAGCATCAAATTTATCAAATTTAGCTGTAATACTCCAATATTCTTCTGGAACGAAAGATGCTATTTCTCTTTCTCTATCTACGATAAGTTTCAAAGCTACGCTTTGGACTCTTCCAGCACTTTTACCACCGGTTTTAGATTGCATTAGTTTAGATAATCTAAAACCGATAATTCTATCTAATATTCTTCTTGTTTCTTGTGATTTAACTAAATTAATATCAATATCTCTAGGATTATTGAAGGCATCAATAATTACATCTTTAGTTATTTCATTAAATGTTACTCTTTTATAATTTTTGTTTAATTTTAATGTTTCTTTTAAATGCCATGATATGGCTTCTCCTTCACGGTCAGGGTCAGTAGCTAGATAGATATTATCACTATCTTTAACTAATTTTTTTAATTCATTAATTACTTTACTTTTACCTTTTAAAGGAATATATGAAGGTTCAAATTCATGATCTACATCTACTCCTAGACCAAATTTACCTGTTGTAGCTAAATCTCTAATATGTCCTAAGCTGGCTACTACTTTGTAATTACTACCAAGATATTTTTCAATTGTATGACTTTTACTTGGAGATTCCACTATAACTAAATTTTTCACGTTATCAAGCCTTTCTCATGTTTTAATCTTCGTCTTCTTCTGGTTCTATTTTAACTTCTTCTGTTTTCTCTAAATCTTTTTGTACTTTAACTTTAGATATTTCATCATTTATATATTTGAAGTAATTAGTTTTAATGGCTAAATTAGACATTTCTATTCTTAATTTAACAGATTCATTTATAGCTTTAATTTCATCTACAGTATAACTATCATTACCATTAGTATATTTAATAGTACCTGTAGCTGCTTCATAGAATGCTTTAGGATCTTGCCATGAACCATCAGCAAATACTACTCTATTTTCATAGTCTCTACTTAATATATCAAATCCAGCATATAAACGTGGATCATAATCTAAATTAAATAGATTTGCTAATGTTGGAGTAATATTCATATATGATGTATATTCATCATATTTTGTCGCTTTAATTTTTGAATTATATATTATAAATGGAGTTCTGTCAATCTCATTATTAACAGTTATATCATAATCAAAATAAGCATTTAATTCTTTTTCATTAATATCATAAGGATAATGATCAGCAAATACTACTATTACCGTATCATCTAATTTACCTTGTTTTTCTAATCCTTCTAGTAAGGTTCCTATACCATTATCTAATTCTTTTAATTTAGACATATATCTTTTTACAGCAATACTATATTTAGTATCTTTAAATAAATCTAAATATTTATCACCATATACACTAGATTGATTATATGGAGCATGTCCAGTAACAGTTACTACCCAAGCCATAAATTTTTCTTTATCTTGTGTTTTTTCTAATACTTTTTCAAATAATTCAACATCACTAGGCCATTCTTTATATACATTAGTATAACTAATACCTAGATCATCTACACCCCAATATTTATCAGCACCCATATTAGGTATTATTTTATGTCTATAATAATATTGATCTGTATAATTATGGAATCCTTGTACACTATATTCTTTATTTTTAAATAAATTTAATAATGCTTCTGGATAAACATTTTCTTTATATTGATTAGCTGTACATACTTTATTAATAGTAAATAAAGAAGTTAAACCACTCATTTCATTATTACCTGTATTACAAGCACTTCTTGGAGAATATGAATTATCCCAAGCCCATCCTTCATTATATAATTTATATAGATTAGGATAATAAGTTGGATCTAGAGCTATATTAGTAGCACTTTCCATCATTATTACTATTAAGTTTTTATCTTCAAATAAACCTGTATAAGCATTTTTATCAGTAATTGTTTTACTTATAAAATAGTTAGATAAAGTTTTATATTGAGGATTTTTTTCATTAGCTATAACTTCTTCCCAATATGAACTATCTATCTTTCTAGTATAACTAGTTTGTTCTTGTTCTACTAATTTATAAGAATCTAACATAGTTATTTCTTCTGCTCCAGGAATAATAACATCTTTTATATCTAATAAACCATATGTAATAGCTCCGAATTGATTAATAGCTATACTAGGACTACTAGGACTTTTAAATAAACTTTTAGTTGGTGTTAATTGTAATTCATTTTGCATAAAAGATGCAGTTAAAGAATAATAAAAACCATATCCAAATGCTATTAAAAAAAATAATCCTATTATTCTATCACCAAATTGATCTTTAATTCTTTGTTTTTTACGATCTTTAGCTAATTGTATTTTTAATTCTTCTCTACTAAATTTATCAGAGAAATCTATTTCATCATTACTTTCCATTACTCTTATTTTCTTATCTACAAAGATATAGAATAATAAACATAATATAAATGGTAATAGTATTAAATAATAATTAGTTTTAATACTATTCATAAAATCTCCTACATAATCTTTAACAGCAGCTGCTTGAGAAGTAGTACCAAAAGATAGATATACTCCTAAAAAATTTTGAAACCCTGCCTGTAAAAATGTATATATAGAGAATAATAAAGCAAATAGAACACAACATATATTATTAGCAATTCTTGGTAAGAAAGAAAATAATAAACTTAATAATAAAGCTAGAAAACTACAACTTAAAAAGATTCTTAATGTAGACCAATCTATAATATTAGTTCCTACAGAGTATTTAAATATCATCTCTACAGATAACATAGTTAACATTAATACTAGATAATTTTTGAATACTTTATTATAAAAAATTTTCATCTAATTATTACATCTCCTTTATTAATTAAATCACTAACTGGTTTATATGTAAATCTATAATTTTTTAATAAACCATATTTTTTAATATTCTCTAAATGTAATTTTGTAGGATATCCTTTATGTTTAGCAAAACCATATTCAGGATATTCTTTATCTAATTCATAAAGAATTCTATCTCTTGTAACTTTAGCTATAACTGATCCTGCAGCAATACTTAGGGATAGTGCATCCCCATGTACTATATCTTGATATGGTATATCTTGATTATTTAATTTCATAGCATCACTTAAAATATATTCTGGTTTTACTTTTAAATCTTCTATAGCTAGTTTCATTGCTAATCTAGATGCTTCTAAAATATTTATTTCATCTATAGTTTTAGAATCTACTATACCTACTCCTACTGCTATAGCATCTTTCATAATAATATCATAGAATTTGTCTCTTTTCTTTTCTGTAAGTTGTTTACTATCTATTAAGCCAGGAAGGGTATAACCCTTTGGTAAGATTACAGCACCAGCTACTACTGGTCCTACTAGAGGACCACGTCCTGCTTCATCTACTCCTGCTATTAAAGTAATACCTTTGTCATATAATTCTTTTTCATATTTAAGTAAATCTATGTTCATAAATTCATTCCTTTATATTATCAAATGTTATACCTTTTATTCTTTCACTTTTAATATCTTCTAGAATAGTTTTACTTACTCTATCATAATCTATTTCTCCACCAGATATTATTGCACCTATTTTCTTACCTATAATATTATAAGTAACTTCTAAATCCTCATCTATCTTATCAATATTATATCTTGTTTTCAATATATCTGGGTAGTTTTTTTCTAACTTATTTAAGATGTGTATTGCTACTCTATCTACAGGTAATATATCTCTAGGTATAGCAGTCATACTAGCTAGATTTAAAGCTACTTCTTCATCATCTAGTTTAGGCCATAAGATACCTGGAGAATCTAATAATAGTATATTACTATTTGTTTTTAACCATGATAAGTTTTTAGTTACTCCAGGATTATTTCCTATATTAGCAACATTTTTACCTACCATTCTATTTATTAAAGTACTTTTGCCTACATTAGGTATACCTAATACTAGTACTCTAACTTCTCTTTTAGTAATACCTTTATTTTCTCTTTTATCTAATATATCTTTAGCTATATCATTAGTTAAATTAACTAAATCATTTATATTACTATTTTGTTTTAAATCTAGAATAATTACTTTATAACCTAAATCTTCATAATACTTTTTCCATTTATTAGTTACTTTAATATCACATAAATCTTTCTTAGTCATAACTAATATTCTAGGTTTATTCTTAATAATATTATCTATATCTTTTATTTTAGAACTATATGGTATTCTAGAATCTATTACTTCATATACTATATCTATGAGATTATATTTTTCATCTATTAATCTTTTAGTTTTAGCCATATGACCAGGATACCAATTTATATTAGTTTTTTCGTTCATAGAAATCACTTCCTAACTACATAATTATAACATAAAAAAAAACGAAATTTAGTATAATTCCGTCTAATTTTAAATCATTTTTATGGTTACTATAAATCGGTATCAAATATTGATTATAGTCTCCTGGCCATATGGCAAATCTTAATATCTTAATAGTGCGATTTATTTCAACACTTTTTTGTGCCAACCCTTTTTGCCACATTTAGGACACTTCATTTTTCTTGTTCTATTAACATGCATAGCAAATAATACACTTTTATATGTTGGAATATATTTATGATTACAGTTAGGGCATTCATAATATCCAGCAATTTGTTCAATTCTTATAGCATAAGAAATACCAATTGCAAATGGAATTATACCAATTATAATTAAAACTACTCTTAACCAATCTTTCATATCAGCAAAAGAAGCAATAAAAATACATGTAAACATTATTATT
>Ga0247611_10000419_pt1 | contig 86467 bp, 124 predicted proteins | sample 177DNAGHGhighgp2_FD_192422 | JGI IMG/M metagenome (GOLD analysis project Ga0247611, IMG submission 192422) | Sheep rumen microbial communities from Palmerston North, Manawatu-Wanganui, New Zealand - 1770 DNA GHGhigh gp2 | ecosystem: Host-associated > Mammals > Digestive system > Stomach >...
CAGGAAATCTCAGCTATGATTCTTCAGAAAATGAAGAAGACCGCAGAAGACTATCTTGGTCAAGAAGTTACTGATGCCGTTATCACAGTACCAGCTTACTTCTCAGATTCTCAGCGTCAGGCTACCAAAGAAGCAGGTCAGATTGCAGGTCTTAACGTTCGAAGAATTATTAATGAGCCAACAGCAGCAGCATTGGCATACGGTCTTGACAAAGCAGACAAGGATATGAAAGTTGCAGTATTTGATGCAGGTTGTGGTACATTCGATATTTCTATCCTTGAATTCGGTGGTGGTGTATTCGAAGTACTTTCTACGAATGGTAATACTCATCTTGGTGGTGATGATTATGATGCTAAAATTGTAGATTGGCTTGCTGACGAATTTAATAAGGAAGAAGGTGTTGATTTACGTAAAGACCCAATGGCTTTGCAGCGTTTGAAGGAAGCAGCTGAACATGCTAAGGTTGAGCTATCATCAGCTGAATCAACAGACATCAATTTACCTTATATTACTGCCGTAGGAGGAGTTCCAAAGCATTTAACGAAGACTTTATCAAGAGCACAATTTGAACGCCTTGTAGACGATTTAAACAAGGCATATGAAGCACCTTGTCTTGCAGCCATTAAGGATGCTAAGATTGAAGCAAAAGATATTGACCAAGTTCTTCTTGTTGGTGGTACTACACGTATTCCATCAGTTCAGAATAAGGTTAAAGAAATTTTTGGTAAAGAACCATCTAAGGGCGTCAATCCTGATGAAGCAGTTGCTATTGGAGCGTCAATTCAGGGCGCAGTTCTTGATAAAGAAGCAGGTGTAGGTGATATTGTATTGCTTGATGTTACTCCGTTGACTCTTGGTATTGAAACTATGGGTGGTGTGATGACAAAGCTTATTGAGTCAAATACAACTATCCCTTGCAAGAAGACTGAAACTTTCTCTACTGCTGCCGATAATCAAACTGAAGTCACAATTCACGTACTTCAGGGTGAACGACCAATGGCTAATCAGAATAAGTCTATTGGTAAGTTTAATTTAACAGGCATTTTGCCAGCTAAACGTGGCGTTCCTCAGATTGAGGTTACATTCGATATTGATGCTAACGGTATTCTCAATGTAAGTGCTAAAGATAAAGCTACAGGTAAGGAACAGAGCATTAGAATTGAAGCTTCATCTGGCTTGAGCGAAGAGGAAATCAAGCGTATGAAGGCAGAAGCTGAAGCTAATGCTGAAGCTGATAAAAAAGCTAAGGAAGCAGTAGACGCACAAAATAAGGCTGATTCAATTGTTTTCCAAAATGAATCAATGATTGACCAATTTAAGGATAAACTTAGTGAGGACGATAAGAGCAAAATTCAGTCATCTATTGATGAACTTAAAGAAGCTATCAAAAATAAGCAGACTGATAAATTCGAAGAATTAGAAAAGAAAATTTCTGATTCTTGGCAAGAATTCTCAGCTAAAATTTATGGAAAGCAAGAATCAACAAATGAGCAAACTAATGAAGCAGAAACTGCCGAAACGGTTGATGCTGAAGAGGTAAAATAAATACAATAAAGCCTAAGACATAAAAAATCTTAGGCTTTAACTATTTTTATATGTTGGTATTTGCATTTAAAAATAATTTTGTATATATTTGAATTAACTTGACGAAATAATAAAAATGGCAGAAAGAAAAGATTATTATAAAATACTTGGTGTTAATAAAGATGCTTCACAAGATGAGATAAAAAAAGCTTACCGAAAATTAGCTGTTAAATTTCACCCAGATAAAAATCCAGGGCATGAAGAAGAATTTAAGGAAGCTTGCGAAGCTTATGGGGTTCTTTCTGACGAAAATAAAAGGAAAGAATATGATAACCCTTCAACAACCAACTTCGATGGCAGCGGGTTCGCAAATATGAATATGGATGATATTTTGCGAGAATTCGGCTTTGGCAATAGTGGGTTTAGAGGTGGCTTTAGCGATATGTTTGGTGGTAGTAACGCACGACAAGAAGTTAAAAGGAAAGGTACAAGTTTAAGGGTTAGAGTAGGTATAACACTTGAAGATTGCAATAATGGATGCGAAAAGAAAATAAAATATAGATGCTATGTTCCTTGCGAAAAATGTAATGGTACTGGCGCTGATGGTGAGCCATCATATGAAAGATGTAAATCTTGTGGCGGAACAGGGCAAAACTTTTCACAAGTTGGTAGTTGGCAACGCATAACTATTTGTAATGATTGTGGCGGAACTGGTAAGAAGTTATCAAACCCTTGTAAGGAATGCAATGGCAAAGCAGTTAAGCAATCAGAACGACAAACTACAATTAGTATACCAAAAGGTGCTATTGGTGGTATGCAAATGGTTTTAAGCGGTCAAGGAAATGCACCTGTAGGTGGTAAAGGTGCTTGTGGAGACCTTATTGTTGACCTTGTAGAAAAAGAGCACAATGTATTTAAACGACAAGAAAATAATATCATTTTTAACTTAGAAATACCTGTTATTGACGCAATACTTGGTACTGAAAGACAAATAAATACAATAGATGGTAAAAAACTTTTAGCAAAAATACCAAGTGGCGTTGAAGATGGGTATAAGATAAGATTCAAGGGATATGGGCTGCCTATTTATGGAACTAAATCAAAAGGTGATATGATAGGTATTGTCAGATTAAAAATCCCGAAGAAAATAAATGCTGAAGAAGCAGAAATGCTTAATAAGTTAAAAGAAAGCGAAAATTTTAAATGAGTAATTTAATTAATTTGTCTTCAGACGAAACCATTAGTTCAGTAGATGAATGGGTTTATGAAGACGATGAAAGTTATTTAAACGAAGATTATAACGAAATGAAAAATTTAGTAAAAGTGGGTAAAATTATGAATGATGAAGAAGGCAAGAACTTACCAAAGTTTACACAATATGTCTTAAAAGATGGGCATTATATGCCAATGCAGTCAACAATTGAAGTTTTACCTGCTGGGTATTATAAACCAGAAGTAAATCATTATAATGGTGAAATATATGCCACGCCAAAAGATGTAGTATTACCTAAATTATATGATTTACCAAATGACATACACAAGACAGTTCTTGATGATATTAAGCATTTTTGGGCTTCCGAAGAACGATATAAAAAATTTGGTAACGTATACAAACGTAATATTTTGTTGTATTCAGTTCCTGGTAATGGTAAGACATCTTTAATTAATATTTTAGCTAATGAATTAATTAAAGAGCATAATGGCATTATTATTTCCATTGATGATGAAGAAGCACTTGAAGCCTACCCTAAGTTAATGCAACGAGTTCGCCAAGTTGAACCTGATAGAAAGGTAATCACAATTATAGAAGATTTTGAAAGGCTAATAAGAAAAGATTATCTTTCAGCATTACTTTTACAGATTCTTGACGGTTCAGAACAATTTAACAACGTAGTTACTATTGCAACTACTAACTACCCAAATGATATTGGTGAACAATATACTGCAAGACCAAGTAGATTTAATATTAAAATAGAATACAAAAAGCCTAACGAAGAAGTTAGAAAATTCTATATTACTCAAAAGCTTGCTGATGCTGGTATTGAAATAGATGATAAAGTTGGAGAAGATATTGATAGACTTGTTAAAAAGTCTGAAGGTTATACATTTGATTTTGTCAAGGAAGTAGTTCAGGGAATTTACGTTGATGATATTCCTGAAGATGAGATATTCGAAAGAATAAATGACGCAATCAAGCGTAAAGGACGGTATAATACTACTGAAAATGAACCTACACAAGTTGGTTTTTCTGCTAAATAATGATAGACTTTATTAAAGATATTGAATTGAATGACCATGTTGCAGAGTATGACGCTATAATCGTTGGTACGAATACGTGTTATGCTATGCGACATGGTTTTCAGCGTATAGTCATGCTAAATTATCCATATGTTTATGAAGAAAACTTAAAAACTAAGTATGGTGATAAAAATAAAATGGGTGAAATTATTGAGTGCAAATCAAAAGGAAATCCAACATTTATTTTATGCTTTATAAACGATGGGATTAACACAAGACCAGATTTAAAAACTGATTTTTTATCATATGATTCACTTGAAAACGCACTAAAATTAATTAATGTTTTATATAAAGGTAAACATTTAGCTTGCACTTTATTGGGTAATAGTAAATTTGATGGAAATGGCAATAAAGATAGAATAGTAGATATTTTTAAAAAATGTGCAACTAACGTCAATATAACTATATACGATTATGTGCAAAAAAGTAGGGATGAAATGATAAAAGAAACAAGGGCTAAGGAACTTGAAATTAAAAAAACAGATATTAAAAAATATTATGACGTAGTTGCCAAAAGAAAAGAAAAAGAAAAACGACTTAAATCACTAAACGGACACGCAAAAAACTAAATTAACTATTTTTAACATTTGCAATATAATAATCGAAAAAAATAACGTTATATTAACCAAATAATATGATTAAACATATAGTATTAACTAAAGAACATTTAAAATTAATACCGTTTTTTTATGAACAAGAAGAAGGCGATAATAAAATAGTATTTGATAAAACGCACCTTTATAATCTTGGAAATCACCTATTAGAGGACTTATCACTAATATTAGGGTATCAAGATTCATATATTAAAGGTACTGAAGAAGACCCTGATGGAAAAGCATTCCCTGATGAAATAGAAAATCATATGCTTGAAGTACATAATTACATCGTAGACAACTTTTTCTACATTGAATCATTGATTCATTTCTATGCTACTAAAGGTGGCTTAACTGAAGGGGATTATAAATGCAAAGACAATGAATTACTTTGGGAGAAGGTTGGTAATTAATAACTTTTAACATAGTATATTTTGGCTTTTAAAAATAAAATGTTATATTTGCACTCACAATTATGACAAAATCCAATAACATTATAGTTTAATAGATGGCTAAAAACAAAAACACTTTCGTGAAACCTAAATATCGAATCAATAATGATATTCACGAAGATTTGGTTAGAATCGTTGGCGAAGGTATTGAGAGTAAAATTGTTACTCTAAAAGAAGCTAAAGCAATTGCTTCAGAAATGGAACTTGATTTGATTGAAATCAACCAAAAAGCACCAACACCAATTTGTAAAATCGCAAGTTACGAGAAAATGCTTTATGAGCTTAAAAAAGCTGCTAAGAAGAACAAAGCTAACGCAAAGCCTTTAAAGGAAGTTCAGTTAAGCGTTAATATAGCAGAACACGATTTACAAACAAAGGTTAACCAAGCAAAGAAGTTCATTGGAGAGGGTAGTAAGGTTAAAGTAGTTCTTACTATGAAAGGACGTGAACTATCAAGACGTGAAGATAATAAAAAGTCTATATATCTCTTTATTAGGGGTTTAGAAGAAGTGGCAACACCAGAAAGTATGCCAAAAGACGAAGGGAATAAAACAATAGTAATCTTAAAGAAGAGAGGATAAATAGAATGGCAATGGTAACTAATTTTAAGACTAATGGTAAGTATTTCGAAAGAACAAACACACTTGTTAGTTATTTCAATGATATTAAGAAATATGATAACAGTGTTAAACCTGAAGATGAAGAAATGCTTTTCGAAATCTTAAAAAATGGTACAAGAAAGGAAAAGGAAAAAGCAAGGGCAATGCTTATCAATGGAAACCAACGATTTGTTGTATCAGTAGCAAGAGCTTATGCTACTAATAATAATCTAATGGATTTAATTGACGAAGGTAATATTGGGCTTATTGAAGCATTGGAAGCTTTTGACCCAAACATTAAACCTAACGGTAAGACTGTTCGATTTGTCACTTTTGCAGTACATTATATTAGACGTGCTATTAATCAATATATGGTTAATAATGGTTCTATTGTTAAAAAAAGCAACATTTCTAAAACTTATCACGTTCTTTCCCAAGCAAGAAATAAATTCTTGCAAGAAAATGGAAGGCAACCTACATCTGATGAACTTAAAGAACTTGTAAATAAGGATTATAACCTTAAAATTAAGGATTCTTCAGATATGCTTGATGTTCGTTATACATATATTGACGAAGAAAGTAGTGGTGATGATGACGATGCGAATCTTGCTGGTATTGCAACATATAATTCGTATTCGGCTAATGGCAACGGATATGAAAAAACTGAACGTGATGATTATAATAAAAGATTAACATCATCTTTGCTAAAAGTTTTAACACCTAGAGAAAGTGCTATTGCAAAAATGGCTGTTGGAATTGGCGAATTCCGTGAATTGACCAATGAAGAAATTGCGCAAAGAGTTGGCTTAACAACAGAGCGCATACGTCAAATGAGAAAATCTATTAATGAACGTTTGAAAAAGGAATACGCTAAAATAGTGAATAGTGAATTTTAAAAAAAAGGCAGTTATATACAATTAGACCCCAAGGGGAGTAATGGTATATGTTAGCATTTCACGGATATTTTTGTATATGAAAAAGACAATAAGAATAGAAATAGAAATTGACGATGAATATGTTGAGAAATGGAATAAAGATTTCTTAAGTTATCATGCTAGTTTGTACAAAAATGAAGAAAAGGCACAAAAAGCCTTAGAAGAAAATCCTTTAGAAAAGGCAATAGGACACCAAATTGAAGATTTCCTTGAAAACTATCAAGAAGGCCTTTTGTCTTGTGATTCTTATGTAGAAGGGTCAAATAGTATATAATATCCAAAAAAATATGGGTGATAATATTATTATTACCCATATTTCGTTTATTCCATTTCTTTTTTGATAATTCTACGTGCTTTGAATGCTTCTTTCTTTTTAAGCTTATAAGGTGTACCACTATCACTTTTAATATGTTTAATTTTTTTTCTCAATTTAGATTGCGCACCTTGCGGAGTCAAAGAAGGATAAAGCTGTTTAGCAACAGCAGCTACATTTACTACATCATTGTCAAGTGCTCTTGCTATTTCTTCAGCATCGCCATTATTTAGATTAGGGTTAGTTTCCATATCCAATTTGGCGTTAAAATCACCTCTTCTGCCATTACCCATATTAATAGCGCCTTTACGTATATCATCTGATTTATGGCTTTTGCTTTTACTTTCTTCACCAAAAATGTCTTCAGTTAGAAATCTATTTATTTCTTCATTAATAATATTATGTATATTCATATTTAGCTTCTATTTCCTATATAAATAGTTAATAGAAGTTAAATATACTGTTATTTATGAAAAAAACTAAGATTTTATTTGGTAATGCAGAAAATTATATATATATTTGCAAATGTAAACAAATAACAAGAATAGATATGGAAAGCAAAAATAGTTTTATAGACGCATTGAATTTCAACGGTATGACATTGACTGAAAATGGCGCTTTAACAAATAAATCAGCTGGAACTGCAATGGTAGACCAATTCGGTAAAGCAGGGAACTATAGAGGTAGAGCATTAGATGAAGTATTTGCTGGCCAAAAAGCTCTTTGGGAAGAAGATGCAGAAAAGGCGCTACGCTTTCCTTTCTATTTACGTTTGATTACACGTAAAGTTAGAATTAACAAAGAAAATGAAACTGAAAAGGTTCAGAAAGGTCAAGGCTCACGTGATGAATCTTTGAAGCGAATTCTTTGGTTGGCAGCTTTCCATCCTGATGAATTGTATAAAAACATTTGGGTATTACCAATAGTAGGCTCTTGGAAAGATATTTGGACTCTTATGTACTATGATGTTGTACTGAAGACCAATGTTCTTGATAACGCCATTATGTTCACACTTTTGAAAAAAGGCTTGGAATGTAAAACACACGTAAACTTAATTAAAAAGTTTATGCCACGTATCAAGACAAGTTCAAATCGTTGCAAGACTGATTGGACAAAAATAACCAATCAGTTGGCAAAAGATTTTGCTAATTTCTGTAAATTGTCTTATAAAGACTACAATCATTTAAAGACAAGTGGCACGGCTCACGATTTTCAGAAAATTATTTGCTCTAAGAATTTTGATAAGCTTAATTGGAATCTTATTCCAGGTAAGGCGCTTAATATTATTGCGAATAGTAAACTTTTGGAAAATCAAGGGTTAGTAAAATCTTACACAGAATGGTTGCTTAAACAGCCTACAGCTAAGTTTACTGGTTATGTACATGAACTTGGACATCAAGTTATTTCCAAACGATATGGCGCACCTCTATACCAGAAGGTTACTTGGAACAAGCAGTTTGACGAACTTATTAGCAAAGCTAAAAAAGATGAAAAAATCACTGGTAATGTATGGTGTGCACTTGATACATCTGGTTCTATGACTACAAGAGTCAATGGTGATATTAGCGCTTATGATATTTGTATTTCATTGGGCGTATTCTTTTCAACCTTAAATGAGGGGGCATTCCATAAAAATGTGATTATGTTTGACGATGTATCACACGTAAAACAGCTTGAAGGTGATTTTACTGACATGATTGGTAGTATTGTTGATAGTAATACTGCTTGGGGTGGTACAAATTTCCAAAGTGTTGTTGACGAAATTGTTAGAATTCGTAAGCAGAATCCTGAGATTCCTTTGGAAGATTATCCAAAGACACTTTTAGTAGTTAGTGACATGCAGTTTAACCCATGTGGAAAACATGGTGCTGACAGTAAAACTAACTATGAAGTAGCTAAAGAAAAACTATATGAATGCTTCCCTACTGATTGGGTTGATTCATTCAGATTCATATGGTGGGATTGTACATCACGTGCTAAGACTGATTTTCCTGCCACTATTGATGACGGTGGGTGTTATTTTATGAGTGGTTTTGATGGTTCTATCATTTCTATGATTTGTGGGGAGGAAATTGAAGCCCGTGAAATGATTGAAAATAAACCTATTAGTATGGAGGAAGTTATTGATTCTGCATTGAATCAAGAAATCCTTTCTAACATTAACGTTTAGTTAGTATTATAAACGGTGAGTACAAGGTGACTGATTTATTTCAGTCACCCTTTTTTTTACACTTTATTAACATTATTTTTTTTCTTACTCAAAAATTTATATATATATTTGCAACATAACAATAACATATAAATAATGTTTTATAGAAGACATAAACATAAGAAACATAAGAATAGAGAACCTTGGAGTGGTACTCCATTCAAGACTAAAAAAGAAAAAAGATGCTTTTTATCTAAAGAGGAATATGATTTACTTATCACTAAGGTGAAAGATAGTGATTGTAGTGCAGTAGTAATTAGTGTAAAATAAAAAAAATAATTAAATGAATCTTATTGACGAATTAAAATGGAGAGGTTTGATTTCTCAAACAAGTGGTAATCTTAAAGAACTTTTTTCAACCCCAACAACGTTCTATTTGGGAATTGACCCTACAGCAGATTCTCTTGGAGTCCATCACATTATTGGTTTAATGGTGTCTAAAATTATGCAGAAATATGGCCATAAGCCAATTATTCTTGTTGGTGGTGCAACTTGTGCAATTGGAGACCCATCTGGCAAGAGTGAAGAGCGCAAATCAATTACAATGGAAGATGTTTTCCATAATGTTGAATGTGTGAAGAATCAAATTTCAAAAATCATTGATTTCGATACAAAAGAAGCTAATAGTGCAGTAATGCTTAATAATTACGATTGGATGAAGGATTTTAGTTTCCTTGATTTTATGCGTGAAGTTGGTAAAAAGATTACTGTTAATTACCTTATGGCTAAAGATAATGTTAAAAAACGTCTTGAACGTGACGGTAATGGTATTTCTTGCCAAGAGTTCATTTATGGAATTATGCAAGGTTATGATTTTGTTCATTTGAATAGAGCATATAATTGCAAGCTTCAAATTGGCGGTACTGATAATCTCGGAAATATTGTAACAGGTATTGATTTACTTCGTAAGATGGATGGAACAACTGATTGTTGTGGACTTACTTGGGATTTGATTACAACTGCTGATGGACGTAAGTTTGGAAAAACTGAAGGAAACACTGTATGGCTTGATGAAAAGAAAACGTCACCATATGAATTCATGCAGTTTTGGATTAATCAAACTGACGCTGATGCTGAAAAATTTTCAAAGATGTTTTTGGTCAACCGTTCAATTGAAGAAATACAGTCTTTGATTGATGAACATAAAAAGGCACCAGAAAAAAGACTTCTTCAGAAAACACTTGCACACGATGTAACAAGTATGGTACACGGTGAAGACGCTTTTAATAAAGCAGTTGCAGCTTCAAACATCCTTTTCGGAAAGTCAAGTACTGAAGATTTGGAAAATCTTGATAGCAGTACATTTAATGCTATCATGCGTGATGTGCCTAAAGTTGACACTAAAATTGAAGACGTAAATGGAACACCTATTCTTGACTTCCTGTGCGATGTTGTAAAACTTGGGTCTAAGACTGAGCTTAGAAAATTAATTACAAGTGGTGCAATTTCAATTAATAAAAACAAAATTGCAGATTCTAAATTGACAATTTCACCTACAATGTTATTAAGCAATAATACAATGCTTATTCAGAAAGGTAAGAAAAAACACGTTTTAGTAAGAGTATGAAAATAATACACGAAAATAATTTAGATTATAAGACTTTGTACCATAATATGGTGCAAGGTCTTGCAGAATATGCAATAGAAAATAAACTTAATGCATTTATATTGGGTATTAGTGGTGGTTTAGATTCTACAATTGTAGCATCAATTGCACAGGATGCAGCAAAAATTGTTGGGATTCCTTTGATTGGATTATCTTTGCCTTGTAATACTAATAAACAAGAAGAAAATGATTCTGCAAATCTTGCTGGAAAGATGTGTAGTGTTTATAAAATCATTAATATACAAACACTATATGAAACAACTTCAAAATTTTTTGAAGCTAAAAAACCTATCAAGAGTCTATTAACAACGCCAATTGCCGAAGGAAATATTAAAGCACGTATTAGGATGGAAACATTATACCATTATGCAGGCGTTCTTGGAGGAATTGTTCTTGACACTGACAATCTCACTGAGCATTATACTGGCTTTTGGACCAAGCATGGTGATGAAGGTGATGTAAACCCTATTGGTGGCTTGTGGAAGCACGAATTATATCAACTTGCAGAATGGCTTCGTGATAACAAAAAGGAACACGCAGACGCATTTCAACACGCAATTGATATTACACCTACTGATGGGAATGGCGTATCTAAATCAGATTTAGACCAAATAGCACCAGGACTTACCTATGCACAAGTCGATGAAATATTAGAATGTTGGCTTCAAATTCCTTTTGAAAAAAGAAGGGATGTATTGGACGGAAAACACAAACTCAAGCCTTATATTCATTTGTATGGAAAATACGGTAAAGCAATTGTAGACGGTGTTGCACATCGTAATTTGCGAACAGAATATAAACGCAAGCATGCACCATTAGTAATTGACCCTTTCAGTGGAAAAATAGTTGATTAACTTTATTTAATATTAGTGATTTTGCATTATAAAAAAAATATATTATATTTATCATATAAATTAAAATAATAATATAAGCTATGGATTTTATGTGGTCAGTATGTTTATTTTTAGTGCAAGTCGCTATCTGTGTTGCTATATTAGATGTTATTTTTCAATTATTAAAGGATTTTATACCTTCAGGTAAAACTATTTTTGGTGTGTTTGCCATTATAGCTGGCGTCATAGGACTTAAAAACCTTAAAAAGTATTTTGACGAAAAGAATAAAAAGATAATTGAAGGTGAAAACATACCTAATGAAAAAGAAACTAAATAATTTTTTAAAAGCCCAAGCATTTTTTGCTTGGGTTTTTTTGTTTTTTATTAATTTTAATATATATTTGCATTGTTAAAAAAATATGTAAGTATGGATATTAATAAAGCAAAAGACATTATATCCAAAAGCCCTAAAGGTAACAAAGATTTTAAATTAGATGATATAGCTAATATTAATGATAAGGTTAAATTATCATTGCAAATGAATGAAGATAATCAAACGTATTATTATCAAATAACATACGATGATTTGTCTGAATCTAATTTATCTGAATCCGATTTAGAAAATATGGTATCTAAAGGGTGGAGACTTCTTGACAACAAACAAATATTTTTAAAAACAATTAATTAAAAAATTAAATTATGCCAGTTAATGTAAATGTAGTAGGTAGACTTGGTAAAGATGCTGAGGTTATTAATGGACAAAAAGGTCAATTCTTGTCATTCAGTTTAGCAACTGATGAATTCAAAAACGGTGAAAGAGGTACAACTTGGCTTCGGGTTAACTCTAACAATGTTAAAATGGCTGAATGGCTTAAGAAGGGGAAAATGGTAAATGTTATTGGTACTGAAACTGTTAGGACTTATCAAGATAAGAATGGCAGTACTCAAGTAGCAAGAGACGTTAATGCAGTAAGCCTTGAATTTGTAAGTATTGGAAGCGGTCAGACTGCAAATGAAAGTTCTACTGCGTCTGTTCAGCAGTCAGAAACTAATCCAGCCACTGCTATTACTACGGGTAAACTTAATCCTCCAAAGGCAGCAACAGTTTACACACAAGCAGCTGAAGATGATGATTTACCATTCTAACAAAATGCTGAAAAGCAAATACCAAATATTTGGTATTTGCTTTTTTTATTTATTCTTTAACATTTTACAAATTAGCTTTTTGTCTCTTTTTTCAATTTCAATAAACCATTTGTTCAATTCTTTATAGTCCATGATGTAAATATTTTTTACTCTTCAAATTTTAATGCATTAGCTCTATTAGTCCACCCTTTTATAAATTTTTTTTGTGATGGGTTATTTTTAACAATATTTTGATAAAATTGAATCCTTGATTTTTTAACTTTTTCAAAAAATTCTTTAGGATTTGCTTTATTGATAGCGTCAATGGTTTTTGGGCCTACCTTTCCGTCATCTTTAACACCAAGTATTCTTTGAGGGTAGATTATTCCCCATTTTCCACTTCCCCACAACCAATCAACAACGATATTTGCAACTGATTGATTTTTTATTTTATCTCCTTGCCATTTATCCCAAAAATTCTTTTTAAAAACTTTTAAAAAATCTTCATAAGACAATAACATAACATCTTTTTTATCAATTTTGCCATCTTTGTTTTTATCATACCCTACATTTTTCCAAGTTTCTAAAGTAATACCATATTTAGTAGCACCACCTCTATCAACAGGGTCATCAGTGTATTTGTCTCCGCCTTCCCATTTGCAAATAAATGGGGCTAATTTAGTGTAGTCAGCCATTATTTATATATTTTAATATATTTAATTTTTATTAATTTAATTAATATTATTAATATATTATATATAATATTATATTAATTAACTTTTAGTGAACTACCCCAACCTAAAGGAGGGAGCTTCTTGCTTCATAGAAACAACTTGCATTAAGGTTTCCCTTAATGTAGAGGACGTTTCTCCACAAGCTTTAATTTCGGTAGTTCCTACCGTATTATATATTACTTTATAAAAGTAATCTCTCAAGTTGAGTGCAGCATTGTAATCCCTATCTATAGTTGCTCCGCAGTGAGGGCATACCCACTCTCTGTCGGACAATTTTAATTGACCATTCTTTGTGCCACACTTAAAGCACGTCTTACTGCTTGCAAAATACTTGTCTGTAAACATAATTATGCTGTCATGCTTTTTGCACTCATGTGAAAGCCAAGATTTAAATATACCAAACCCCAAGTCATTTACCGACTTACCTAAGTGAAGGGACTTGGATATACTTTGCATATCCAAGTCTTCCAACACTATAATGTCATAGTGTGTGGCATAGTATAATGCCTTCTTAATACAGTAGTCTTTCCTTTTGTTGGAAATATGTTCAAACAACTTGGCATACCTTAACTGAGCCTTCAGACGATTGCTAGAAGGATGACTGTTTATAAATTTCTTCTTAGATACATTTCTACAAAGACGTGCAAGTCTCTTCTCGTTCTTTCTGAACAGTCTGACATACTTGGTTTTTGTATTGTCATCTTTGTTCGATGAAACAACGAATTGAGAAAGAGACATATCTAATCCTACAACATTAAGATTATTTATATGAGACACATTAGTAACAGTGGCTTCATCTGAAGTCTCACAAACAAATGATACATAATAACGTTTTGACTTTGTGCATGAAACATGTACTGACTTAATAATGCCTTCGTATGGTCGGTGAAGAACTATCTTCACCTTTCCTATCTTAGGTAATGATATATAACTGTCAGTAATCTTAATGCAGTCAGAATTGTTGAATGTATTATAAGAGTCTTTACATTTGCCCTTCTTCTTGAATTTAGGGAATTGTACTTTCTTTCCTTTACGTTTGCCTTTCTTCGACTTAAAGTAGTTATCCAAGGCTCTGCTAAGGTTTATCCTTGCAGTTGCAAGCGCAACTGAATCGCAATCCTTAAGATAAGAGTAGTTTTCTTGTTTTTTAAAGAAAGTGGGCTGTGGTAAAGTACCAATTGGTGTACCTTTTGTCTTATATTCTTTATAGGCACTAATCCACCAGTTCAAGAGTAGATTGTACATCTTTCTTGAACAACCAAAGAACTGAGAAATCTTTTCTTGTTGTTCTTTGTTAGGATAGATTCTATATTTATAAGACTTTTTCAAAGTTTATAATTTTGTACGTTGGTTATCTATATAGTTATATATGGTATCTACTGATATATTTCCAGCAGTTGCAATGAAGTATGAAGGAGACCAAAATGCATCTCCCCATAGCTTATCAGACAGTTCTTCTTTGAATTCTTTTCTTAATTCCCTAGAGGAATGTCCTTTGAGTATGTTTATGTATTTAGGTAAATCCAATGTTGGTTTTGTTGAAATGAGAAGATGAACGTGGTCTTCACCACATTCTTGGTTTACGACCTCAACGTCAAAGTCATTGGATATATTTTTTAATATTTCTTTAAGTTTTTCTATAATCTTTTCATTTGTAAAGACCTTTTGTCTGTATTTAACTACCAAAATGAGGTGGTAATTCAGCAAGTACACTGCATTGCAATTACGTTTAAGTTCCATATAATTTTTAATTACTATATATAAATAGCAACCAAATATAAAAAGTACTGAAAAAGATAAGATTTTTTTAATTATTTATAATAAATCACTTTGCAATTCATCCACCACCTAAAGGAAGGCGATTTCTCGCAATTAACTTTTATTAAATATAAATATTTGTTTTAATAAAATATTATATATATATTTGCCTACGAAAAGCTAAAATGTAAATTATTAACAACCAAATATAATTTTTTTAAAAATGGCTACAATAGCAGAAACAATTATTGATACTGAAGTTGAAGAGATAAAGGTGGCGAAAGCAAAGGGAAAGAAGAAAGCACCTTCTATTAAGACTATTAGAAGCAAGGATGATATTCTTGCTCAAATAGCTCCAAAAGATAATGTTCCTTCAACTATAATTCCAGAAGCTGATGTTAAATCTAAATCTTTGTCAGCAATTGTAAACACAGGTAATATTGATTTATCGTCCCTTTCAGAAGCTCAAAAGAACGAGCTTGTTGCAATTGGTAGTAAACTTAATATGCACGATATTAATACTGTCACAAATTTTGGTTCTGAATTACAGAAAGCAATGAATGATACAAGTAAGGCTTTGCTTTCAACATCACGAACATCTAAAGTTGGCGCTGAAACTGAAGCAATTCTTAAAGAAATGATGTCTCAAATCAGTAAAATTGATATTAGCGAAATTAAGTCACCAAGTAAGGTTGAACGAATCATTAGAAACATTCCAATCGTTAATAAGCTTTTTAATAGTGTGGAAAAGTTTATGGCTAAATATGATTCGCTTGAAACAACCGTTGAAAAGTGTGAAGATAATCTTCATGCAGTTAATATTAAGGCTAAAGCTGATAATAAAATGCTTCAAGGTCAATTTGAAGACACTAATGATTACATTGGGCTTCTTGAAAAATTTATTGTTGCTGGTAAGAATAAGTCTAATGAAATACAAATTGTCATTGATGAAATGGAAGCTCATCAAGACCAATACACACCAATTCAAATTTCAGATGTAAAAGATTTCAAGCACGACCTTGACCTTCGACTTACAAATATGCTGACTTGGCGTACAACATTTATGCAGTCATTGTATCGAATTCGTGAAATTCAGAAGGCTAACATATCACTTAGTAACAATGTTCAGCAAACAATTGATAATATGATGCCAATGCTTCGCCATCAATTATCAGAAGCAGTTGCACTTTATAATCTTCAGCAGGGTATTAAGGTTGTTGATGTAGTTCAGCAAGGATTTAATGATATTCTCGCTCGTAATGCTGATATGACGCACGATGCGGTTGTTGCTGTACGTGAGCAAACTGAAAATACAGTTGTACGTATGGACACACTTCGTCATACGCAGGAACGTCTTCTTGCAACAATGCGTGATGCTCAGAAGATTTGTGAACAAGGTGCTGCAAAACGCAAGGAACAAGAAAAAGAACTTGCTAAGATGAATCTTGAAATTGAAAGTATTGCAAGTGGCACTGAACAAACAATGCTCAGTTCAAGACCGTCAGCAAAATCAATAGAAGCAAAATATATCAATAGTTAATTATGGCTACTGTAAACCCACTATTAATGATAAATAATCCAAGACGACAGTTTAATCTATTGGAAGCAAACATTCAAAATATAATGGTAGAAATACCAAGAAATAACATATCACTAATGGAATTGGATGATGAAGATTTTTCAATTCTTGATGTGATTAGCCCATACGAAGCAAAAAAGCAAATTGATGCTTCCAAAACAAAAACTACTGTAATTAATGATATATATGTTGAGGAAAAGCCAAATGTAGATGGTGAAGAATTACCTAAAAAATATTATAAAATATTAGGTGTTGTTTACAAAATAAAAGATATTGAAGTAAATTCTTATTTGGTTAAAGAAATATTCCCTAATGGTAAAGGTGGGTGGACAGAAGATGAACCTTCGCCAAGGACAAGATTTTCATTAACCAGAAGTGATTGCAAGTTTTTAGGCATTGATTATAGAGAAGGAATAGAGGTTTATCCTTTTCCATCAAATAAAGAGTTGTTTCATAAATTAGAAGAAGAGTCAACAGAACAAGTTGAAGGCAAACTTTTGATTGATGAAAATGATTTATCAACTTACCCAGTATCAAGAGTAGATGGCACTATCAGAAAGATTTTAATTAAGTTAAATGGGTTTGGTGCTTACAATAAAACAGGAATAATAGACCCTAAAGGAAGATTTATTTCTATGGGAACTTTTGTGAGAAGTTTAAATGTTCGGTTAAATCGAACCATACCAAGTATGGATAACTATACAGCTGCTTTTGTAAATGGTGCATTTATGAGGTATCGGATAGTAGCAAAAGACAAAGAAAACCTTGAATTTAATATTGTTGATGGTAATGGAAATATTTACATTGAAGTTAATACATCAATTAAGGTAAATAAAAATGATAAACGTTTCATAGATGGGGCTGTAGGGATTTCTCCAAAAGTTTTAAAAAATGTTTCTGTTAAAGATTTGTTTAGGGTAGATTTGTCAATTGAAAGTGTACGAAATGTGAACACATCAATTGATAGAGAACGTGAAATTCTTTCAGGTCTTAGTATGCTAAGTCATAGAATGATGCATAACGCATAAAATAGTAGCTTAAAGGTAATAAAGGTAAATACAAAACTATAATCATAAAAAAAGAAAATAAATGAGTATAATTGTTGATAGTCCTATTTCTCTTGAAATAGAAGGTAAAGAAATTCCTGTTGTACAATCATATGAAAGTATTAAAAAGTTCCTTGATGAGGGAAAAACAGTTGTACATTGGGAAGGTGGTGACTCTTTGCATCCTGTAATTAAAAATATGGAATATTGCAAAATTTCTCCAATTAGCATTGATGATGTTAAAGTTGGCGATTGCGTATTCTGTAAACTTGATGACAAGTATTTTATGGTGCATCGTGTGAATGATATAATTAATCACAATGTACAAGGCAAATGGTTTAAAATTGGCAATACTTGGGATAATACATATGGGTGGACGCAAGATGTTTATGGCATTGCAGAAGCCACTGATATATTTCAGCAAGAGCACCCACGTAAGAAATGGTATAGAAAATATGCTGAAAAATTAAGCATTTTTTAATGAATCTGTTTTGAAAATCAAATTATTAATTATATATTTGCATTGTTAAAACGAATCATCACTTTAATAAATAAAGAAAAATATTTAATAAAGTTTGGTTTTTCAAAATAAAAATTATATATTTGCATTGTTAATATGATAGAACAAGGAAACGAACAGCAATTATTTATTTACCAAACAGAATGTCGTGGGTTCGAGTCCCACCTTCTTTTAAAGAAGTAGCTCAGCAGGTTTAGAGCGTCTGCCTACAAAAATAGTTTCCTAATAAAATTATTAACTTTAAAGCCCTTTTATTTTTGGTCTATTCGAATATCGGTTAGTTCGTCAGATTTTCATTCTGAAAAGAGAGGTTCGATTCCTCTATAGGCTACTAAACAATAAAATTTATATATGATGTCAAGATATATTCAAGACTATTATCCAAATTATTTGGATAAAGCTATGCCTAAAATTACAAGCTTTTTTATTAAGAAACTTTCTGAAAAAGTTAAATCACTTAACCTATTAGAAAAATCTAATAAATTCACATATCTTGCTTCTGTAAAATCTGAAGATGACGATTTTAGCTATAATTGGGATGCGGTAAAATTGGTAAATAAAACATTAAATAAAATTGGTATAGATGCAGCCCAAACATCCTTTATAAAGGAATCAGACGTTGATGGCACACATTCTATATATACATATACTTGGAGATTGTCGCCTAAAAAAAAAGTTGAAAATTTGATTTATTAATTGCATAAAAAGAATAAGATATGGATTTATTAGAATTGATAGTTTGGGCTTTGATGGCATATGGATGCTATTACTTAGCTAAGAAGAAAAATTATAACACTAACTTAGCTATTGTATTGGGAGTTTTGTTTGGCATCTTTGCGTTGATTGGCTATTTGATTGTTGGTGAAAAAAAAAGATAGCACAACTACAAATTAAATAAGCCAAACAAGGTAACTAACGGTAATTTATTAGTTAAATAGAAAGTTTTAGAATTTCACACGAAATATTAATTTTTACTAAAAAATTTAAAAAGAAAAATGAAGAAGTTTATTTTGTGCCTTATTATGGCAATGGTAAGTGTTATTGGTATTAACGCTCAGACTGCTTTGCAAGAAGCAAAAATTCTTGATAATACTTACGTAGGTGTTCACGGTGGCGTTTCAGCACCATTGGATTTTAATAGCGTAATGCCACTTAATGCTAATGCTGGTATTAAGCTTGGTAAGAATTTCAGTCCAGTATTTGGCGCTAACGTTGAAGGTACTGCTGTATTTGGTGATAACCATTTTGGTTCAGATTTGAATAGTGGCTTGTTCGTTAAGGCAACTTATGTAGGACTTAATGGTACAATTAACCTTACTAATCTGCTCTTGGGTTATAACCCATCTAAGACATTTGAAGTTAGTACTGAAGCAGGTATTGGATGGCTTCACTATTTTAATCATTGTACAGAAACCCATAATTCTACTAATGACCTTGGCGCTAAGACAGGTGTAATTCTTGCTTGGAATCTTGGTTCAGCAAAGTCTTGGCAGATTGGTGTAGAGCCAGTTGTTTATTGGAACTTGAGCCGTGATAATAAGATTCAGTTTAATAAGTCAAACGCACAGCTTGCAGTTGAAGCACTTTTGACTTATAAGTTTAAGACAAGTAATGGTACACATAATTTCAAGAAGTTTGATGTAGGTGCATTGAATGATGAAATTAACTCTTTGAAGACAGAACTTGCTAAGAAACCTAAGACTGTTGAAGTTATTAAGGAAGTAGTTAAGGTTGTTGATGCAAAGCAGAATACTTGGACTATTGTGTTTGACAAGGGTAAGTCTACATTGAGCGATGCAGCTAAGGCAGAACTTAATAAGATTGGTGAAAACTCAGTTGTAACAATTGTTGGTGAAGCTTCACCTGAGGGCTCAGCTAAGTTTAATAAGAAACTTTCTGAAGCACGTGCTAATGCAGTAGCAAATGTCCTTCTAAAGAGGGGTGTTAAGGTTGATTCAGTTAAGGGTATTGGTGCAAGCGGTACTAACCCAGCTCGTACAGCCACAGTTACTCTTAAATAAAAAGTATAATGGAGAGTTTGAGCATTCTCTTAAAAATGCTCGCCTGCGAGTGTAGTTCAATGGTTAGAATGGAACTATTCCAATGTTCATATGACGGTTCGATTCCGTCCACTCGCTCTATAATTATTAGTAACAATATGAATAAATGTATGCGTTGTGACCACGAATTAATAATCAGTGGAAATTCTATGCTATCTGATTATATGGATGCGCAAACAGAAGAAGAAGATGCAATAGTTACATATATGTTTTGTCCTTTTTGTGGTGCTTCTTATGAAGTGGCTGATACACCTTTATCAGAGCAAAGCAAATACCCTTATTGGAATCCAGATAAAATAGATATTAATAGCAAAAGTAAAAGCTAAATGGTATGAATAAAAGAAATACAGTTACGAAAGAACAAGTAGATGAAATACTTTCAACAGCAGAAACCCAAACAATAAAAATTTTAGGAAAACCTGCTACACTTGTAGGCATAAAGTTCCCAAATGGCTTCGTGTTAGTAGAAACGTCAATTTGCGTAGACCCTAAAAATTATGATGAAGAAATAGGTAAAAGTGTATGTTTAGAGCATCTTGAGCCTCAAGTTTGGAAACTTTTAGGTTTTAATTTGCAGACTGAATTAGCTAAAGCTAATGAAAATCTTAAGCAACCTAAATTTGTTGAAGGTGATTTGTTTAAAGATGCTGATTTTATCGGTAAGTAATCTGCAAACCTCAGCGTTCTTTTGAACGTTGGGGTTTTTTAATTTTTTAACGTTTTTAGTTTGATTTTTACAGAAAAAAATATTATATTATGAACATATAAAACAAATATAATATTAAAAGTAATATAAAGAATGAGAAAAAAATATTATTTAGGTAAGTTCTATAAGTTAGACAGAGGGTTAGTTAAAGAGTTAATTCACATTGTTAGTGAAAATGAAGGTGACAAATGTGAAATAGAAAATATTACTGTTAAACACTCTTTAAGCGAAGGGCATGAAGAATGCTCTATAACTGTTAATGAAGGAGATATTTGGGCCAATAATTTTATTGAAAACACATTATTGTTTGCTGAAAGTATTGAACCTTCTGAATTTTATGCTTTTAAGGATATTGCAAATTCACAACTATCAGCAGCTAAAGCATTATATCAAAATATCGAAATAAAAAATAAAGCTAATTAATAAAAATAGCAAAAGAAGTTTAAAAGAAAAAAAAATGTGGGTAGCAAGAGATAAAGATGGCGGGTTGACATTGTTTCCAAGTAAGCCACATAGATGTACAGATGCAGGGTGGAATAATGAATCTTGGGATGTTGTGTCAATGGATGACTTCACAGATACAATGATTTTAGACCCAAATATGTTTCCTGATTTGACTTGGAAAGATGAACCAATTGAGGTAGAATTAGTGGTTAAGCAATAAATGTAAAATGTTAATAGCACTATATTTGTTTTTAACAAATTTTATTTGTATATTTGCATAAATGTTATACAAATATGAGTGATATTTCATTATTTAATGAAGACTGCTTTCATACAATGGAAAATATGGTTAAAAATGGCGTTAAAGTAGATATAATATTAACATCACCGCCTTATAATACATCAAGGACAGTGAAAACTGAAAAGGCAATGAAAACCTATAATAATAGGTACGATATTTTTATTGATGCTAAAACTACTGATGAATATGCGGATTGGACATTAAAGCTATTTGAAAATTACGATAAGATATTAAAAGAAAATGGCGTAATACTATATAATATATCGTATGGCTCAGAGCAACCAAATGATATGTGGAATGCAATAGCTAAGTTAATTGTTGAATCTAATTTTATGATTGCAGAACAAATAGTGTGGAAGAAAAAATCGGCATTGCCTAATAACACTAGTCCTAACAAATTAACAAGGATATGTGAGCCTGTGTTTGTATTTGCTAGAAAAAGCGAATATAAAACATATTGTGCTAACAAAAAGGTTAAGTCTGTAAGGGAAGATACTAAACAAAAGTATTACGAAAATATTTATAATTTTATTGAAGCCGTTAACAATGATGGACCTAATAAATTAAATAAAGCTACGTTTTCATCTGATTTGTGTACACAATTGCTTAGCATATATGCTAAAGAAGGTTATTTAGTATATGATTCATTTATGGGAACAGGCACAACAGCAGTAGCTTGTAAAAAAATGGGTTTGAATTGTATTGGGTCTGAGCTGTCTGAAAAACAATACGAATTCTCCAAAGAAAGATTGAATTTGTGAATATAACTATTTTTTTAAAAAAAGTCGCTTAAAATTTTGTTTTTAGGAAATAATTTTATATATTTGCATTGCTTTCAATAAATAATTAATATTTAAGCGTATGGCAATATTAGCATTAAAATTTATACTTGGATTTTATATTGTAATGTTTATAATTGGTTTAATTACATTTATTTATTGCATTAAAAATGCAAAAGAAGTTGACAGTAAAATTCCATTTTTACATGGCGATGCTGATTTTCTTGAAAGCGATGTTAAGGTGGAGTAGCTCAATGGAATTTTAGAGCCACGGCCTTCTAAGCCGTAGGTTGACGGGTTCGAATCCCTCCTCCATCACTGACATAATAGGTAGTGATACCTTTGGTGGATTTATCCCCAAATGAATGTTCGAGACTCTGTTGTAAATAGCTAATACAAGGAAACGTACAGCAATCTTAAAAATGATTATAATGATGTACTATGAACTGTAATTATAATAAGTAATATATGCGAAGAATGATAGGTAGCATTGACACTTATGTTGAATCACGTTTCCTAAATATGTACCCTTAGTTTAGTGGGTATTTAATTGTTAACACATATTCTAATAAAATCTAATAAAAATATTATTGATTTTATGACAAAAATCGTTATTTTTTAAATGTTAACAATCGCAATGCTATTGAGTTGAATGAAAAGGAAATGAAAGTTTCTAAATTGATAAATGATATTGCGTCTTGTTTGTGTTATCCTAATGATTCATGTTATTCAAGCATCAAGACTGTGATGCATGAGTTTGAAACTATTTTTTCTAATAGTAAACAAGTGGAACACATTAAAAACAATTTAAGTGAAAATGATGAGGTAAAAAATTAATATAAAATGTTAAGAGCAATAAAGATAAGGCTATATCCAAACAAGGAACAAGAACTCAAACTAAACAAGGTTTTGGGCTGCTACCGATTTGTCTATAACCAAATGCTTGCTCTGAAACAACAAGAATATAACGAGAATAAAAAATCATTAGGGCTGACAGACCTTTCAAAATACTTTCACGGAACATTGCTGAAGGATGAACAATACGCTTGGTTGAAAGAACAAAACACAAAGGTAATGAAGCAGTCAATACGTCAAATGCTTTCAGCCTATGACAAGTTCTTCAAGCAACATAACGGATTTCCAAAGTTCAAGTCAAAGAAGGACAAACAATCGGCATTGTTCCCATCGGAAGCAATATCAAAGGGAAACAAGTTCAATGAAAGAAAGATTACATTAACACAACCTTTAAAGGATATTAGATTCAGATGTTCAGACTTATACTTTAAGAGGCTTCAAACATACAAGGAAGGAATAAGATGTGCTACCTTATCGAAAACCAAGAGTGGTAACTATTTCCTATCCGTCCTTATAGAGTTACCTCAAGAAGAAATAGTAAGGTTTGAACAGACGAATGAACACGTTGGTATTGACCTTGGTGTTAAGGATTTTGTAATCACAAGTGACGGAGAGGTGTTTGAAAATAAGCATTTCTTCAAGAAACAAGAAAATAAGATTGAAAAACTCCAAAGGCAACTATCTAAGAAGCAGAAAGGTTCTAACAATAGGAATAAACAACGTGTTAAGATTGCAAAAGCATTTGAGAAACTTACCAATCAAAAGGAATCTTATATACACAGTGTAGTAAACGAGTTGTTGACTTATTATGATACTGTGTTTATGGAAGACCTTAATGTTCAGGGAATGCTTAAGAATCACAAGTTAGCCAAGGCAATACAAGAAGTTGGTTTTTATAGATTCAAGCAGGTACTTGAAGATAAGGCAAGGAACAACTACAAGGAAGTGGCATTTGTTGGTAGGTTCTACCCAAGTTCGAAGACTTGTCATAAGTGTGGATATGTGAATAAGGCATTGACGTTGAATGACAGGGAATGGACTTGTCCAGTGTGTGGCGAACATCACGATAGGGATTTGAATGCTGCGATGAATATCCTTTTAGAAGGTGAAAGAATAATAGGTAGCCGTACTACCGAATTTAAGCTTGCGGAGAAACCAACTGTGGATGACCGAACATTATGTTTCTAAAAAGCAGTGTTTCGTTGAAACAAGAAATAAAATATAATAGAATCATAGATTTTATTAGAATTTTATATACGGTTAAAACACTATGAATGTAGTGGTTGATGGTTCGAATCCATCAGGGTACACAATTAAAAAAAAAACAAGGAATCATACAGCAATTTTTTTAATATTTGTAGGGAAAATAAATAACTGATTCCTAATTTTTTAAAAAAAAATAAAGATTTTTCAGTATTTTTGAAAATAACGTTATATTTAATTATATAACATGCAATTAAAAGAATAAAATAATATGATGGATATTAATAAACATATGGATTATAAACAAATTTATTCAACTACTAATAATAGTTGGACAAATGGTTTTGCATCCTTTGATTATAATACACCTGAACATTATGGAGTTCCTAACGGCTATAAAAAAACTATATAGTAGCACTTACTTCACTATATTATATTTCCCAAGCTGTTGAAGGACTTCTTACCAAAGAATAAATTCAACAGCTTTTTTTGTGCGCACAAAGTGTATCTGGGAAGCCCCGTTGCGCCCAGCTGCACTATAAAAAAATTAATTGATAATTTTGCAATGTTAACACCCTTTAACAAAATAAGTTTGGGTTTTTATAAAAAAAGTTATATATTTGCATTGTCAATAAGCGAAACAAATAAATAATATAATATAGTTAAAGTAAGTTGATTATGAAAAAGAAAATTAAAAATTATTGGAATGAGGTTTTAGTATGTGCTAATATCTTGTGGCGTTAAGCCACTCCAATAGCTTAATTAAAACGGCATCGTAGCTCAGTTGGCTTAGAGCATCGGATTTTTAATCCGAGAGTCAAGGGTTCGAGTCCCTCCGATGTCACCATTTAATATTATTTTGGAGTATTGGCTTCGTTAGCTGCGTCAATCCTTTGTAGGGAAACGGCTAAATAAATTGTGGTATTGGTAGTTGGAAAAATCATTGCACTGTAAATGCATCGCAACGTCAATAAGTCTATGGGGGTTCGAATCCCTCTGCCACAACTAAAAGCCTACTATACAAAGACTATCTCACGATGTAGACACAATTCCATATAATAGCATAAAAATGGAAATCGTTAAAAGAATGCGTGACTGTAATGGGAATGTAGCTCAGAGGAAGAGCAAATGACTGTTAATCATTAGGTCGGGATTTCGAAATTCCCCATTCCCGCTATACATACTGTTAAATTGAATAAGGCAATGTCAGAAGTAAGCCATCTACCACAGTTGGTGAAAGTCCAAAAAGAATCGTTGAAAGAGACGGTTGAATTAGAATGGCATTGCAAACTTCATTTTAAATGTATAGTTAAAATGGTTTGATAAAAAAAAAACAAATATGGTACTATTAGCTCAGTTGGTAGAGCGTCAGATTGTGAGTCTGATGGTCATTGGTTCGAATCCAATATAGCACCCAATAGCAAGCAATTGTTTGGATAACGGACAAGGCTTTGGCGTATGAACTGAAAGTAACAAGACGGTAGGATGCGAGTGGTTTACTTCAAATATTGTTTGCTAAATTTTTTAAATGTTATTAGCATTTTAAAATTTGATTTTAAAAAAGTTTTTTATATATTTGCATTGTTAATCAAAAATAATAATGGATAATAAAAAAGCTTTAGAATTAGGCGAAAAGTTGACCAAATTAGGTCATACTATTGGTACTGCTGAATCTTGTACAGCAGGTGCAATTAGTGCTTATATCGCTTCAGTAAGTGGTGCTTCTAAATATTTTAGAGGTGGAATCGTTTCATACGCTACTGACATTAAAGAAAGCATCCTTGGCGTTCCACACCATATCATAGAAAAATGTGATGTCGTTAGTAAAGAAGTTGCATATAATATGGCGCTTGGAGCTAAATCTGTGCTAAACGTTGATTATGCCGTTGGCATTACAGGATATGCAGGTAACACAGGTGGTAATGAAAAGTCACCTAATGGGACTATTTGGATTTGTGTTCTTAATGGCTTTAACGGTAAAAGATTATTTTGCAAGCTATTTGAACAGAATGATAGAAAAACAAATTTGGAACATGCTGTAGAAGCTGCAATTGACTTATGTTTGGAAATGTTAAATCAATAAATTAAAAGAAATATGATTAGTTTTATTTTTGGCGCTGTAATTGGAGCAGTTGGTTATAGATGGTGGACAAAGCAATAAACGATGCCCAAACATGGAGAGTAAGGTGGCGCACTCCGCCAAGTAAAACGTCACATATGCTATAAAACAAGGAAACTAACAGCAAAAATTAAGAGCGATTTGTAATCCGTGTGTCACTGGTTCGAGTCCAGTAGTGGTAACGAAAATTTCCATTTAGCTCAGTTGGTCAGAGCAACGTTATTAAGTGTTTCCTAAACTAAACAGTTTATAATCCACCGCACCAAGTACAAGTGCAACACCGTTCTGTGATACGGTTCTGATATGGCCACTGGTCAGTATAAAATATGGGAGTGTGGCTAAATTAGTTCAAGTCTTTGCGTAAGTACAAATTTTAAATGTTACGATAATGACAAATTGTGATAAGAACAATTGCAAACTCTTCGAAGAAGAACCCAAGTCAAGATGGACAAAAGAAGATATAGATAAAACTCTGAAAGAGTACATGTCGCATATTGACTATGAGGTTGGTGATTGGGTAGAAACATGCCAATTCCTTCCAGGAATTGTTCAGAAAATAAGCATCCGTTTCAATTCTGACCCAGACCATGATTGCTTTGATGATGATATACTAATATTTTACCCTCATTATGCATTTGAACAGAATGAAGAACATAAAGGTAAATATTGTGGTGGCAGCTGTTGTTCAGTAAATCACTGTGGTGTGCATAAGATAACCCCACAATATGCTTGTAAGCTTATGAGTCTTGGTAAGGAACGCCTTGAAAAACTTTGGAATGAAGTTATTAATGAACAAACTAATGGAAGTAATAGTAGCAAAAAGTGGTCTGAATATGTAGAAGAATTATATGCTAAAGAATTTCCGAGAGGATTTGATTTACAGTAGATAGCTGAATTACGGTTATGCGTAATTGGTTACACGTATGTTCAATAAATCTTAACCATAGAATGTCTTTGCCAATGGTATGGATAAAATTGGCAACTCTTTAGATAGAGCCTAACATAGAAAAATTAAAAATAGGCTTCACGCACCGTAAAGGACAGACGTCATATGCATATTAGAAATAATTGCAAAAGATATGGAGTTGCTTAGAAGGTAAGCGAAGTAATTTTTAATGAGTGGTATTAACTTGGAAGTTCGCTAAAGAGTAAATGGCTTGATAGTTTAATGGCAAAATATCTGCTTTGTAACCAGAAGTTCTCAGTTCGATTCTGAGTCGAGCCTCATAGTAGAAAAATAATATAACTATTGTCCCTTGGTGTAGCTGGCGGCACGTCAGATTTTGATTCTGGAAGCATCCGTAGGTTCGATTCCTACAGGGACAACTTAATTAATTTCACAATTAGAATAGCTGCCCTTCCAACATTAGGGGCATGACAAATATAGTTGGTGGTGGTTATTATGAAATGACTAAGAAATTTTGGAATGATTGGAAAAAAAGAGTCAACGAAACTTATCGAATTGATTTGTTTGAATCTGTAGAAATTAATGGTGAATTCTATAATAGGTGGAATTTGTTAAATCATTCATTTGTTGATGATAAAATAATAAAGGCAAATTTCAATAATGATTCAGTTGATTTAGTAATTGAACAGTATAGATGGGTAAGCAGTTCTCCAAGTCATCTACATAAGGAAAATCTTTATGTAACATTGAAAAGGGCTAATATTAAAACTATAGAATTCATTAAAACGCTATAATAAGGAAGGTTGGCAGAGTGGTCTAATGCGGTGGTCTTGAAAACCATTGTTCTTTCGGGAACCAGGGGTTCGAATCCCTTACCTTCCGCTTAACAATTATTAACAAAAGTAATTTTGTTTTTAAAAAATATTATTATATATTTGCATTGTTAATAAACAGCAATTATAAAAAAATTAATAAAAAATGTTGCACACAGAAATTAATACTTTGATTGCGAAAGCAATGAAGAATAAGGAATTGCATAAATTGGCAGTTTTAAAGTTACTTAAGGCGAGATTTGTCGAAATTGAGCATAGTAACACTCCGAATATTGATGAAGCACGTGAAGCTAAGATTCTGAAGAACATTAAAAAAGAATGGGAAGAGGAAGCTGAAGGTTATCGTGCGAATTTAACTGAAGAACATAAGAAAAGCTTGGATAAAATTACAAGTGATTTGGAAGTTCTTAAGGAATTCTTGCCAAAAGAAGCATCTGAAGATGAAGTTAAAGCTTGTGTGCTTGACATTATTGGTGGATTGGGGCATGAATTAACCATTAGGGATATGGGCGCAATACAGAAGGCAGTTAAAGCTAAATTCAATACTGCTGATGGGGCATTTATTTCTAAATTGGTTAAAGAAAAAATTGCTAACTAAGTTAACTAAAAGGTAAATTATGGACAAGCTGTAATTTTACATTTCAACCTATAAAGAAATGGTACGCAGCAATTTGGCTTCATAACTCAGTAGCATAGAGTAGCATCCTCCTAAGATGAAAGTCGTGAGTTGGAATCTCACTGGAGCCACTTGATTTTGACTTTTTAAATCGTTTTTTTTATATAAAAAGTTCGATTGTGAAAAAAGAAAATAAATATTATAATCACCCGTCAGTTTTAAGGGAAAGGAAAAAGAATAATTCTTCTTTAAAAGAAATCTTCAAAGAAGAAAATAAAAAAATGCAAGAAAATTTAAATTGGGAGAATTATTGTGGTGCATGTGATAACTTGATGACAGATGATTGCCCATTTAAATATAAAGTACAAGATGATACATCTTGGAAAGATTTAGGGTGCACTAATTTTATTGACTAAATAAGGAAGGGTTTTAATATGATTTGTAAACACGATTGTCCAATCCATTCTAAATGTGATAGCGTAAACATTGATAAGCATTGCGTTTATAATGCGAATTGGTTTACAGATATTAAGATTGAACCAAACGATAAACATTGGTAAGATATTGGCTATGGACGCATAGAACGTAAAGGGTGGCTTTATTTAATTACAATATCGAAAGAAAAGGTGATTAAAGAATGTAAGTCAAGCCCACCACTACATCGTAAGGTAGGCTTGTTGTACCGAGAGTGAAATCGGTATTATTGGAGAATTACCCAAGTTGGTGAAGGGGACACATTGCTAACGTGTTAGGTCATTTATGACGCAAAGGTTCGAGTCCTTTATTCTCCGCTATTAACTAAAAAAGATACTAATACGCAGTAGTAGTTCAAATGGTTAGAATACCACCTTCCCAAGGTGGGGGTTGTCGGTTCGAGCCCGATTTACTGCTCTAATTTTAATATTTTTAATATATTTAATTTTGTTTTTAAAATAATTTTTTATATATTTGCATTGTTAAAAAACAAACAACTTTGTTCAAGTTTTAGCATACTTGGCCTATTCGAATATCGGTTAGTTCGTCAGATTTTCATTCTGAAAAGAGAGGTTCGATTCCTCTATAGGCTACTAAAATTTCTATTTAATAGAAATGATAAAATTACATATATAAATCGCAGGATGGAGGAGTAGTCAATCTCGCCAGTCTCATAAGCTGGTCCGCAAGGTTCGTGGGTGCAAATCCCACTCCTGCAACTAAGCTAAGTTAAAAGGAAAGTTAATAAATGATACAATTTTCCTTTTAGCTTAAACGCATAGATGTAGCTCAGTTGGTAGAGCGCTGCATTTGGGATGCAGGGGTCGCAGGTTCAAGTCCTGTCATCTATACTAAATTATACGAATGACCGAGTGGTTGAAGGTGATGGTCTCCAAAACCATTAAAGGATTAATCCTTTCGGAGGTTCGAATCCTCCTTCGTATGCAGGTTTCTTTATAAAAAAAATATGACGTAGCTCAGTTGGTAGAGCGACAGACTATGGCTGAGAAATTGGCTATAGTCATTAAATTTTTTATTAATTTATTTCTTTTTTACAAATATTTATTATATATTTGTATTGTAAGAAACAGTAATATTAAGCATATAAAAATATATGCTTTTTTTAAAAAAACACACTGTGTACGCACACAATTGCTTGATATATATCAAAAAAAGATTGGTTTTGGGAAATTAACCAATCAATTAACTAAATAAATAAAAAACCATTAATATATATTAATGAAAGTAATAATAAAGTAAAGTAAGTGAATATGAAGAAATTTTTAATAAGTTTGGTAATTGCTTTTGGGATGGTATTACCGTCAAAAGCTTCTCAAGTTAACCTATCTAATAGAATCAGTGGAATAGAATCTTATTCAGATAGTATTAACTATAACAGCTTGGGAAATATTCAAAAAATAAGTAAACTTTTTGGTTGCGAATGGAAAAATTAATAAAGTAGTAATTGAACATAAGGATAGATTTACAAGATTTCAATATAATCTGATTGAGTTTTTCTTCAACAGTTACGGAGTTGAGATAGAATTACTTGATAAGAAGGAATATACTGAGCAAGAGGAACTTGTTAATGATATGATGATGTTGATTGCAAGTTTTAGTGGTAAGGTATACTCATTGAGAGGACAAGAAAATAGAAAGAAACGTAAACAAGATAAAACAAAGGCATGATTATACAGAGTAAGTACACAAAGATATTCCATTCAAAGGATTTAACTCGTCAGAAATACGATGAGTTATATGACTTTGCTGTGCTTATTCAAAAACATAAAAACACGGTGTCACAATACGTTAATAATAATCTTCTTCATTTCTTGGAATATAACAAATTTCAATTCCTTAAGGAAATGAGAGAATGTTTTAAGGATGTAATACCAAGTTCATTTGATGCACAACTTTACACACAAGTGCATACTTGCTATCAGAATAAATTCGATGCAATACAGCGTAAACTCGTCTTTGAAGTTAAAGCATTCAAAGGATTTGAATTCTATAAACGTGATACTAAGAATCATAAGAAAGGTGATTTAAAGAAAGTAGTCACTGATAAGAAACAAACTCCTTTATCTATTTGCCTTACTTATCTTGCAAGATATGGAAACGAAAACGCAATAAACTATATCAGCAGTAACATAAGCAAGTGTGATAATAAGAAACGTGAATTCTATAATAGCATATTAAGATGTTGCAATAAATTCGGATTTGAACGTTTGTATAAACTTGCACTATCTAAAAGAAAACGTGCTGTCAAGCATTATTCTGAATATCCTATAGAGTTCAAGTCGTTAGCATTTAGTGGTAGGTGTAGGAAGAAAAGGATAATTGATTATAATCATAGATTTGGTTCAGTTATTAATTCATTCATAAGCCTTAGCGGATTCAGTAGAAAATCTTTTGATATACCAATATCCTTTAATAAAGGTTGGCATGGAAATATGAAGGATTACAGAAAGAATAATCCTGATTACGAATACACAATTACATTCAATGAGAAAGAACATCAAATAAACATACACTTATGCAGGGATGGAGAAAGGTACATTCCACAAGTAAATGGGAAGACTATAGGTATTGATGTAAATTGTAAGCACAACTTGTTCAGCCTATCAGATGAAACCACTTACGATTATGACAGAAAACTCGTTAATGATTTCTGTAAACTATCTCTTGAAATAGATAAACTAAAGGAACAAGATAAAGAATATAAGGTTGGCAAACGTAAACAACATAAATTAGATGCACTTAAACCCAAGATGGTTAAGTCTGAGCAGCAACTTATTGCCAATATGTGCAAGACTTTACAATCACAAGGTGTTGGACATATTGTGATGGAAGACCTTGATAATGGATTTGGTAAATGCTACGTTAAGGATAAGGATAATGAGGATATAAATTACAACAGAAAGGTTAAGTTCCTTGGCTTGAGTAGTCTTAAACAAGAGGTTGAACATATTGCAAGAAAGTATAGCATTGCAGTGTCAACTGTTCAAGCAAGTTATACATCGAAGATGTGCCCTATATGTGGCTGTATTGAGGATGAGAACAGACCAAACCAAGAAACATTTGAATGCATTGAATGTGGATATAAGGATAATGCAGATTTTAATGCTGCAAAGAATATAAGGAATAGAGTGCTTGTAACCGTGTTACGAGAATCACTCTTAAAACAACTTGATAATGGTGCTTTTGAACCGAGAAAGCTTAAACGTGAGAAGGTAAAAGAAGTATTGTTATCGTTTCGAAGAAACTTGCAAGGCACTGCAAGGAGTGAATGTATAAAAGGTAGTGTGACTACTTTTGACTATATTTAATTCTTCGGAAAATACTTGGATTTAAATGCATACCAAATGTATGAAGTGAAGGAAGTGCAAGGCATTTTTTACAAGGAATTGAAGAAAGTTAATAACCTTGAAGATGAAAAGAAAAAGGTTATGATTGACAACGTTATTAAGTTTAATCTTAAAAATATGAAGTCAATTCTTACTGGAGTTCAGTACCGCAAATTCCTCAAAGTATTTAATGCCACTCTTAACAATAGAAACATTAAGCAACATGTAAGTGAAAGTTAAGCTTAATGCTTCTATTAAAAAAAAAACAGAATAAAAATTTAAAAGTGAAGTAAGATGATTAAGATGTTAAAAAAAGCAGCGAAGTGGTATGTTAAAATGTACACCGAAGTATACAAATATACCATTGAAGCAGGCGTCAACCCAACGCTTTAAATTAGGGAAAAAATAATGAAGTAAAGTAAGTGAAGTATGATGAAGAAAATTATTAAAACTATTAAAGAAAACATTAAAAATAATCATTGGTTCTTAATTCCAACAGGAATTGTTCCAATGTTTTAAACAAAATATCTATTATGGTTAATTTAATGATAATTTTAGGCTATGTTGTAGTTTGTGCTGTATTTTCAGTAACTGAAAAGAAACAGTAACAAGCTACTTTTTTTTATGCAATCACCTCCATGATATGGAGTCCATATATATTCAAGATGAGTTCAGAAATGAACTCATTTTTTTTTTGTTTTATTGCATTTTGTTTGTATATTTGTTAAAAAAGTAACTTATGAAAAGATTTGTAGATATTAGTTATTGTGATAATATATTTTTTTATTCAACTGATACGAAAAAAATAGAAAAAGGCCAATCACTTGTAATGGTAAGAAATTTAATTAAGGATAATTTCTTTTATTTTACGTGCATATTGCCAAATAAATTAGCAACTGATAGTACAACTGGTAGTTTTATTATGAACCGAAAAACAGCTTATGAATCATGTATAAAATTAAGCAGTGGCATAATAGTAGCTGCTGATGAAAATGCTTTGCCTAACTATATAATTGAAAATAACTTTACAAAGGTACGTGATATGAAGGGAAGAATTGGGCTAAAAAATATTGAATAAATTTTCTTTTTTAACATTTTTTATGTATATTTGCATTAACATTTATTAACAAGTGAAAAATTATTTATGGCAATAAAGTACAATGATTTAATTAAAAGCATTGGTTATGACCAACACTCAATCATTAAAGACATTATTGATGTGCATATGGGTGGCAAACCATTTGATGCGGATTTAACTTATAGTATTGGTGCTTTTTATGGCTCATTTAAAAGAATTAAGGGTGATGGAACTGAAGAAATGTATGAAATACCTCGCCCTGAGTATACATTTGATGTATGTCCTCAAGATGAAAAGACTGTTAAACTTGACCCTTGGGGTGAAATACCATTAGATGACAATTCAGTTGATTCATTGATGGTAGATTTACCATTTGTCATTGCACCACGTGATTCAGCATCTACCAAAAAAGAAAACGAAAAAGAAGGGAGCAATATAACGTTTAAGCGTTTTTCTTCATATTATCCTGTTGCAGAATTATTAGATTCTTACAAACATTGGATTGATGAAGCTTTTAGGGTGTTAAAAGATGATGGGGTTCTTGTATGGAAGTGCCAAAATACCGTTACAGGTGGCAAGTTCCTTTGTACAGAAGAATGGTCTTGGTTGTGTGCATTATCAGTTGGCTTTGAGGAACTTGATAGGTTTACATTATTGGCAAAAGCAAGACTACATAGCGGTAAAATCAAAACACAGCAACACGCAAGAAACTTTTCGTCAGTTTTTTGGGTGTTTAAAAAATCTAAGAAGAAGCAAATTAAATATTTCGATTTCTTGGATGAAAATAAGCGGACAGAATTAGTAAATAATTTAGTCGCTAATACTATTTCGCAGCCAAAACCAAAAAAACGTGAAATATCTAACTGAAAATGATGTAAAATGGAAAACATTAGATGATTACCTATATGCTAAGGAAAAATTGAAAGGTAAAATACCAAGTCAAGTGTGGAGGGATAAATATAGCTGTAAAAAATCCATTGGGTCTTGTGTTCATTTATGTAATAAGTTTAAACCTAAGACTTATGAAGAGTTTTATGAAAAATATCTTAAAAGTGGGGCTGAAGACATAATGTTAGATAAAAAATTTAGGGGTAGGACGGTAGATGAACTTGAGCAAATAGCTTATAAATGGAAAACTGATGTTGGAGATAATGTCACACCTTTATCAGTATATTATGATGGTGTTATAGTCCATGCAATAGTCGAAACACTTCAAGGTGTTAAATACGAAAACGAATTAATTAATCAATTAGTGTCAAGTGGTTATACTGTTGAACACGGAAGTGATGCTGAAGATTCTGAAATGGGGATAGACATTAAAGTTTATAAAGAAGGTGAACTTAAATACCTATTACAATTAAAACCCATAAGTTTTATAGTATCAAAAAGGCCAGACACAAAACAAGATAGGGTTGAAGCATTTAGAAAGCATAAAATCGCACATAATAAATATCCCAATGTACCTTTATACTATTTAATATATAATAAATGGACTGATAATTGGATAGTGAATGCATCAAATAATAGTTGTTTCTTTAAATACGAAGAACTTGTAGGGGCAGGTGGTGAGCCATTAAAGTCAGAAAAAGAATTAAATCTTAACGAACGACCCACATTAACATAAATTAACGGAGCTACTTATTGTAGTTCCGTTTTTTATGTATATATTTGCATCATATGAGATATCAAGGAAGTAAGGCTAAGTTAGCCAAATTTATCTTGCCTATAATAACAAAGAATCTTACTAATGATAAATGGTATGTAGAGCCTTTTATGGGCGGGTGTAACACATTTAGCTTAGTTGATACTCCTAAAAAAATAGGTAATGATTATAATGAATATGTGGTTGAAATGTGGAAAGCATTTCAAAATGGTGAAAAACCTTTGGAAAAAGTTACATTGGAAGATTATACTAATATGAAGTATTCATATTTGTCTAAAGATGGTATTTTTCCTAAATGGATGATAGGATATGTTGGCAATGCATGTTCTTATGGTAGCAGTTGGTGGAATGGCTATGCACATAAAAATTTAAAGCGCAATGAAGACCACATAGCAGAAGCATATCGTGGAACAATGAATCACATAAATAAATTTAAACATTTAAGTGACTGCATATTTACATTTGGGTCTTATGATAAAATGATAATACCGCAAAAGTCTATCATATATTGTGACCCACCTTATCAGTCAACTAAGAAATATGAATCTAATTTTGATAATAACAAATTTTGGGATTGGTGCAGAAAGATGAAAGATAAAGGGAATGAAATTTTTATTTCCGAATATTCTGCTCCGTCAGATTTTAAAGTTGTTTGGTCAAAAGAAAGAAAAGATGGCATGGGAACATACCATTTTGGTGATAAACAAGCAACAAAAGTAGAAAAATTATTTACTTTATAATAAGCGAAACAAATAAAGAATTATAACATGGCTGAAGTTAAAAAAATTAAAATGGAAGAAAATATTCCTTGCTATGATAAAGATGGAAACTTCCTTGGATTTTTTAGTCGTTCCAATGCAGTTGTAAGTTTTGTTTTCTGCCAAGGTAAAAATGGGCATTGGTATATATTGGCAGCGCAACGTGGTAAAGGTACACCTGACCCTGAATTCGTTAATGCATGGAATTGCCCTTGTGGCTATCTTAATTGGGGTGAGACAAGACAGCAAGCAGCACAGCGTGAATTACGTGAAGAGACAGGACTGAGCCTTCCTTTGGATATATTTAACGAAGAAACAACAAGGGATAATCCTGCAGGTGATAAGCGACAAAATATTATTACTGACTATGTTTGTGTTATAACAGATAAGTTAGTAGAAGATATTAAATTTTCGCATAAAGAAAATGAAAAAGATGAAGTTGGCGACATTAAATTTGTTGACATCAGTAGTTTATCTAATCTTACCAAATACAATTGGGCATTTGGCCACAAAGATTTGATTGAGAAATATGCTCGTATGTATAGTATATAATTGATTTGTATCAAGTAAATTGTTATCGTAGGCATTTTTTTTAAAAAAAGTTGGTAATATATTTGGCTGTTTAAATAATTATCTATATATTTGCTCACGAAATTCTAAATAAATAATAACGCTATTTAATTATAGCAAAGTTTAACTTAAATATTAAAAAAACGATGAAGAAGTTAGTTTTGATGATGTGTGCAGTTTTCGCACTATCATTTGCGTCTTGCGGAAACAAGACAGCAGGTACTGCAAATCAGAATGATTCTGATACCACAGTTGTTGATTCAGTAGCAGTTGATTCAGTAAGTGCTGACTCTGTTAAGTAAGATTCGCAAACATAAGAATCATTAAAATTTAAACGAAAGGCTATTACCTTTCGTTTTTTTTGTTTATAAGGTATTCGGTAAACTTATTAACAAATATTAATCATTTATATTATTTATTTTGCACTATTTTTTATATATTTGCCCAAAAGTTATAAAAAAATATGAAATTTAAATTAATTGCTTGCATCAACGAAAGAAATGTAATAGGCAGAAATGGTGGGCTATTATATAGTATTAAAAATGACTTGAAAAATTTCAAGCGTATGACAACTAATAACGTTGTGATTATGGGTAGGAAAACGTTTGAATCACTGCCTAATAAGTCACCTTTACCTAATCGCATTAATATTATCGTAACATCAGACGATAATTTTAACGTAGATAAGAATGACAATGTTTTTATTGTACATAGCATAAATGAAGTGATTGATTTATGCAATGCATTTTTCTCTGACAAAGAACTTTTTGTTATAGGTGGTGGAAGCCTTTACAATCAATTTTTAGATTTGAATTTGGTTAATGAAGCTTTAATCACGAAAGTTAACGATGATTCATTTGAAGAAGGTGACACTACTATTAATACACCTTGGGATAGTGGTGATAAATGGAAAGTATACTATGAATCTTATGCACAAAGGCAGCGTTGCGATAATGACGATATTAGTTATAAATTTATAATATATAAAAAGTATGGCGAAAATTAAAGGATTTGATAAGTCTTCTATCACAATTCGAGCAAGAAGCAATTGGGATTGTAAAACTAAGGAATCGAAAATTAAGTCAAGTAATAAGTACAAATTTTTGTTTGAAAAGTTCAAAAAACCAATTCACGATTGGACTGATTGCTTTGATAATTTAACAACTTTTCAACGTAACATTCTAATTAAAGGTGAATTAATTAGAACTTACGACAGTCTGCCTAATTTGGTCAAAACCAATATAATGAAGAGATATAAATTATCTAAATTTTCAAGTAAATGGTATAAACTTGAATCTGAGGATAAGAAAAAACTTCTTAAAAGTGTAGTAGAATAATGGCTAAAAAAGCGAAAGACTTTACCACTGATTTTATTGACATTAATTGGGTTATAGACCACGTTAAAACTCTTGAACAGAGAATTGATGTTTTAAAAAAATTAGGGTATAAAATAGGTTATGAAGTTTATATTAATGAAGAAAAGTCTTTCATTAAATCTATAAAAAAAGGTAAAAAAAATGACCTTAGAATACAAATATCTAATAAAATTAAAAATTACCCTTTAATACCTTGCGTAGTTTTAGAAGATGAATAATAAAACTGAAATAGCTTTTAATTGCAGTGGTCTTGTGGCTGCTTGGTTTGACAACCATAAAGACGAAATAAATGAAGGTGCTGAATTATCATTAACATATGATGGTAATAAAACAGTATACAAAACATCTTTAGAAATTAGTGATGCTATATTTAAGCACATTAGTTTATGCCATAAGGGAACAATTGATTTTTCAATTAATGGTATTGTTAAAGAACATTTTGACATTCTTTAACAAATGTTTTTTAGCTTTTTAAAAAGAAAATTATATATTTGCAATGTCAATAAATCGAATAATTTATTTTTTATAAAATATGAATGACTCAATTTTAGAGAAAGACAAAAAGACTACTGAAAATGTAGCAAGTTCAGAAAAGTCTGAAAAGGATGTTATTGCCTTATCTAATGGTGATAAAGTCGACAAAGCGACAGGTGAAATTATTAAAGATGAAACAAATAATGAAAAGAAAGCTTTAATACTTCCAATTGCTTCAGCAAAGTCTAATAGTTCAACAGAAACAAGCTTAGCTTCAGTAGTTAAAAATGAAGAACCAAAAAATGAACTGACACCAGCAGAGAAAGAAAATGAAATGCGTAAAGAGGTTAACAAGCTTGACTTGAAAAACCTTAACGTAAAGCTGATGTATGAAATGATGTCAGTACCAACTTGTAGCTCATATGAATATCGTATGGTAACATATCTTATTCTTTGGGCAAGAAAGCACAATATTGACCATCATTTTGATAGTTATGGAAACCTTTATTTTGTAAAAGGTAAACCAAATGAAGGAGAATTTTATCCTTGCGTAACAGCCCACCTTGATACTGTTCAACATAAAGCTAAAGCATATGTTCTAACAGGTGCAGAACTTGACCTTAAAACACGTGTAAATACAAAAGGGCAACATGAAGTTTACATTGATGGCATGGGCACTGGCTCTGATGATAAGAATGCTATTCTTATTGCCTTACATATGTTTGAGCATTTTGATACTTTGAAAGGTGCATTCTATCTTGAAGAAGAAACTGGGTGTAAGGGTAGCCATAATATGGATGTGAAGTTCTTTGATGACGTTTCTTATGTTATAGGTTTTGACTCACCAGAACTTAATCGTGCTGCTTGGTCGCTTTGTTCAAACATTAAAATGTTCAATGGTGATTTCTATAGACAGCATATGAAGCCTGTATGCGACAAATATGGTATGACAAGATTCTTAAGCGAATCAGTAACTGATGAAGCTGAAATTATTAGAAGAACTGGTCTTACTTGTATGAACTTTGGCAATGCAGGTTATAAAGCCCATATGACAGATGAGTATTTTATCGTTGAAGAATTAGACAATGCATTGTCTATGGGTATTGAACTTGTTCAGACTATCCCAACAAACATTCGTCATATGGTTAAGACCTATACTTGGGAAAAAGACCCTATTACAGGAAGTCTTAAAAAGACTGAAATTGACGATAAGAAAGACATTGAATTCTTAAAGACCTTGGGTGACAACGATAGATATGGCTCTTATTATAGTAATTATAACCATTCTAGTAGTTCATCATCAAATGCAACGAATAGGTCTGATGGGTATTTTGACAAGAAGGATTCGGATAAGAATGATAATAGTGTTAACGAAGAAACAATCCAATATATTGTTGATACATACGAAGAGCGTATTGAAGAAATTAAGGAATCACTCAAAACTAAGTGCAAAGAACTTAACCTTGATTTCGAAATGACATTTGCCAACGTATTTAACAAAGAAATTTCATTCTAAAAAAAAAATCATAATATGATAGGAACACAAGTAAGAGGATTCCACCATCTTTCAAGATTGGTGGAATCTTCACCAAGAACAATTATATATAGCAATGGTAATAGTAGAATTAGATTTGGAAAAGTTGTAAAAGTTAGTGGGAGAAATGTTCCTGGACGTGGTAAGCAAGATTTTCTTTACATTTATAATAATGAATACGGTAATGATAAGCCTTCCCCTGAGCCGTATCGAAATACACCGTTATATAATGTATTTATCGGTTTAAACAATCAATGGGGCCATGTGCTTAAGGTTAATTTAGACCAATCAAGCATGAAGTATATTTCGGACCTTATAACGTTGATGTGGTTGGTTCCTGAAGATTTTACACCTCAATATAAAAAGTTTTGTGATGAAAATAAAAAGCAATTTGAAGTAGTAAATAGAAAATATGTTAGTCAAGAAGATTCTATGGCTAAATTTTTCTATTGCCTTGCAAATGGCTCAAAAAATTACTTTTTTTGGGTGGTAGCGCTGCATTATGCACATCGTGTACCTATTTGTACGATTAAACGTGTACTTGATTGGGCTAACAATTATTCTCAATTGTCAAAAAAACTCAAAAAAGGTACAGTTACAGGATACACAACTTTTAGCCAAATAGATGACCTTCTTTTAGAAATCACCGAATTAAGAAGAAATAAGCGAATTAATGACGTAATTAATTCTTTCAACACTGCACAGAAAAAATTACTTAAAGAAAGAGTATTAAGTAATAGGGATATAGAAACATTATCGAAATTCGGTAAATTGTCATCTGTTAAAAAATCTAATTTCATTAGAAAAATGTCAACTATAGGAGACACTGACGAAATTATGCGTCAAATGGCTTATGTAGTTAATATACATTTTGAATGGGATAAGGATTCACTAATTGACTACATTAAAAATACTGAAAACTTACACGCTGAAATAGTATCTATTAAAGGAAATATCGTTTTAGTTAAAGTTAACGATTATGATGCAGTAAAATATCTTGGTAAGTCCACTAATTGGTGCATTTCTAAAAATAAGACTTATTGGAATAATTATATTGGCGATGGACGTAAAGCTACTCAATATATGATTTTTGATTTTTCAAAACCTGAGGATGATGAAAAATCAATAATAGGTTTCACGTCAGTCTTTAACCGTGGCATAACTAATGCACATGACTTTACTAATCACAATTTAATGACTGACAATCCAAGAAGAAGACAAAGACGTACAATAACATCATTTTTAGATAAGTTTAACGTTTCCAGTGGTATTTTTAGTATTCTTGAAAAAGATGGGATAAAATTATCTGAAGTTACAAGTTATGATAAAATACCATATAAATGGAACAGAGAATCATTTTTTGAACATTTTCATAAATACATACAAAAAGGTAGCTATGAAATTGCATATGATAATGATGGCAAATTAGTACTTATAGTTCTTGACTCTGGTATCTGCGATTTCTTAGGTGAACAGTTTAAACGAAGCACTAACCGTGATGTTTGGAAGCGTGAGTTTATAATTTTTGCTGATTTTAACTCTAGCGAAACAGACCCTAATAAACTTACTTATGGTATTGTAAGCCAAAATAGTGAAAACTATGAATCTTATGTAGACACACTATATAATGAGCATTTTGAAAATGCATATGTTTCATTTGATTATAAATTAGCTGAATTTGGGCTACCTTATGATATTATTTGTAGAACTGACGACCCTTGCAATAGATTTAGAAGCGCATTTTTTAATTTTGAAATGCCAATTGTGAATCAATTGATTAAAGATGAAAGAGTTGTTAATGCAATACTTGAAAATGAAATAGATATATCAGGTAATGAATACTATTCAGTAATATTGGATTCTATTATATCCCATCACTCATTTGATATAATTAAGGTATTTTATGATAATGGGATTAAGCTTGGCAACGTGATGAATAGTGGGTACATTGATTCTTTGATAGGTCATATTTTTAGCACTATGGCTTCCTCTAAAGGTGGAAGGTATAAAAATATGACTATGCCTTCAGATGCAACGTTTAAATCCTACAATGACGGAACATTATCATCAAGGAATGATTGCATTTATATTTCATTAATGCTTATTATGGATTTAATAATGGAGCACGAAGAAGGTTCTCGTATATATAATAATATGGTTTCATCAATAGCAAACAGTGATACTAAAGCTGGTATGCTTACGCATTTTATGAAAAAAGCAATATCAGCTTATGATTTCAACAAGCCAAATGATTATTTATTCTATTCAATACGTTATGCCTTTAAATGCAACATACCTGAATTACTTTCTTTGATTGCTTCTAAAATGATTAAGTGTAACCATAGTGTAAATGAATGGGCGGAAAATTTTGAAGCTGAATATAAAGTGTCATTAGGAAGTTACAGCCCTAAATATGTGTAATTTGGCAAGTTAATCTTGCCAAATTCTTTTTTTAACTTTAAAACTTATTAACATTGTAGAATTTGTTTTGAAGATTATTTTATATATATTCGCATTGTTAGTAAGAAACAAAATTAAGAATTTAATATAAAAGATTTTAAAAATGTCAGAAGTAGTTTACTCTAAGAAACAGATTGAGCCTTTAATTAAGAAGTATGGTATTAACGCTGAAACAAATACAGTTTTTCAGTCCATTATTAAGATGTTCGAAGGAACACCTAACTACCAAATTTGGGCTTTGAAAGCCGTGTTCAGCAAGAATTTAGGCTTTGGTGATTTGGTGCATATAAAAGAATGGGCTGACAACAACAAAACACTGATTAAATCTCTTTCTAAGCAGAATATTGTAGCATATTCTTCAAATGCTGATTTTGATTTGCTCAACAAAGAAATTCTTGGTTTGAATATGATTTCTCTTGTAAAGAATCTTATCAATTCTTTTAACACTGAGCAGCGTCATATGCTAACAAAAGAACTGAAGTTGGACGAATTGAATGGCTTGACTGCGCATTCAAACAGAAAATTCAAATCTTGGTACAACATCCTTGAAAAGTTCAATAAACTTACGGCTAATCGTAAGAAAAATTTCATTAGCCTTTGTTCAGCTTTCCGTGACGTTACATCTTTGAAAGATGGTTTGGCTAAAGCAATTGAGGAAACTTATCAGTGGAATAAGGAAGATATGCTTGCTTTTATGGCTAACAATGCACCAAATTGTAAAATCGTTTATAATCAGGGTTCAGTAGTAATCCTTCAGATTCCTGATTTTGATTCGTCACGTAAATTGTGTGGCGGTGGTAGAACTGGTTGGTGCATCACACGTGAATCAAGCTATTTCAATAGCTACGTTCTTAGCCATACAAACCCATTACATACTCAATATTTCTTCTTTGATTTCAGTAAACCTGAAAGCGATGAATTCTCGCATATTGGATTCACTGTAGAAGACAATAGGGGTATTGTTAATGCACATTCAAAGACAAATCAGTCTATGCTAGGTGATGGCATTAAGTATCATGGTAAATATGTTAATATCCACAATGCATTTAATATGTATGGTATTAAGATGGGTACATTCCTTAATCTTAAACGTATCAAAGGATTTGATTGGTCTTTGGAAAGCGTTGTAGAATTCATTTCTAAGCACGAAAGTGATGTTGCAATTGCATATAATAAGGATGGGCGAATTATTCTTAAGGCGTTGTCAAATAAAGGAATCGAAATGCTTGTTGCTCATACTTTCATCAATTATAAGAATTTCATGGTAGATTCAAATGGTAATTCAAGTATCTATATCTTACTTGATTTCAACCTTGAAGTTAATGATGACAAAGCAGTATTGCTTATGTTCTATCGCAAGGACGTTTATAAAGTTGAATCTCTTCAATCAATGACAGACACCTTTGGTAGTAACATTATGACGGAAAAGTATCTTTCTAAGATTGGTATTTCTACTGATGAATTTATCAATCGTGAAAAGATTAACCCTTCTATTCTTCTTCACAAGCTTATTGATGAAGGTGACGAAAAGGGTGCAATAAAGCTTATCGAGGAGCAAGATGATAAGTTCGATGTCAATTTTGAATTCAACGATAGAATCCCTATCTTTTCAGCAATCAACAATAGAATGTATGACCTGTTTGGGGTAATTGTAAATCATAAGTCTTTTGATTGCTCTAGAGAAGATGGTTATGGCGAAAACTTATTATCATCCTTGCTTTATGCATATGAGACTGAAGAGGTTTCTTCTTCTCCAGAAGATGAACGTAATATTGCATCTATGATTAAAACAATCCTTGACAGTAATACTTTCGACTTTAACGTTCAAGACATTAGCCTTGATACTGCAATTAACATTGCAGCTGAAAGTCCAAAAATGGTTTGGATTGTTGAATCACTTGCATCTAAACCAAATGTAGATGTCAACGTAATCAACGATTTTGACTTTACTGCCCTTACAAATGCAATTGATGCAAATAATGTTAAAGCAGTTGAGATTCTTCTTAGCCGTCCTGATATTCGGATTCGTAGTATTGATAAAGAACTTGCAGCTAAGAAGGGCATCAATCTTGAAAAACTTGCATCTTCTAAAATCGAAACAATACCATCAAACAATGGCGGCCAATCTGAATTGAGCGAACTCTTTAGTAAGGTGCTCGCTACAATGAAACGATAGAATAGTTATACCTTTGACAAAAAAGAATAGTTGATAGATTAATTTCTATCAGCTATTTTTTTATTAATAGTTTGTCATTTTAACTTTTTTTCTATATATTTGTCAAAAAAAGGAATCATACAAGTTTTCAAACTAAAAAAGTTAATTAAAAAATTATATGAAAATTTATGAACTACCATCAGTAACCAATTTCTACATTATAGGTAGTAATGAGGGTAATATTAAATCTATAGTGCAAACACTTAATGAAGGGCTTTCTAATAAGATTGAATTAGATGCAGCTAAATCAACCAATGAAAAGTATATGGTAGCACCATCAACAGACATTTCTTGGACTACCATTAGTTCATTAGGTAGTGTTCCATTTCAGAAAGCAAATTATAATGATTCTATCATTATAATAAACGGCAATGAAAAATTAGGGTTTAATGATATTAAATATTATGAGTTAATATTAACAAAAATTAATAAAGCCCTTTCGAAAACAAATACATATCTTTTCTTTATTAGGGGGAATAATGACAATCCGTCTTTCTTCAAAGACGAACTTATAAATTTATCTAATGTAAAATCAATACCAGATTATTCATTGATAAAGATAAGCAGTAAAAACATTCTATGCGTTGGCGGTGGAATATCTATTAATAGGTCTTGGAAGATGAAGCATCAAGAATTAATTAATAGCATTACATCGAATGAATCAAAGAAAATCTATTGGGAAGATGAAGCACCATTTTTTGATGGTGAATCACTAAAAGAGTTAAAAAATACTAAAATTGATTATGTTATAACGCATATTGCCCCTACATTTTCTTTTCCTGATTTTTCTTATAAAGAAATACCTTGGATTAAAGCAGATAAAGCTTTGATTGATGATTTAGAAAATGCACGATTAGTTATGGATAATATTTATGATTATCTTATAAAAAATCATAATAAACCAGAAGCTTGGATTTATGGGCATTATAATATTGCTAATGTTGAAACACGTGCAGGGATAAATTTTATTTCTATCACTAATGGGCAAGTTATCAATCCACTTCTAACAACGAAAACTAAAAATGCGCTAAATAAGAATATTAGGCGTAAAATTAAAATGCCCATGCCTAATAGAAATGTCGATGTTTTTGAGGGTTATCAAAACATTCAAGTTGACCGTGAACGTGAAGCGCCTGTTGGGGCTGATGAAGAAGAAATAATGAATGAAGAAGAAATGGTGAATGAAAATCATTATGCTAGAGTAGATGTGGATGTGGATTATTATGCTGCATTAGATGGGGCATTTGAGGTGAATGCAAATCCTTTTGATGCGTTAGCCGAACCACTTGATAATCAAAATAACTAATTATAAATTATATAACTTATGAGTAGTGGAAGCAAGTTTTTTTCGGTGATGGTTGTTGGGGATAACCCTGAAGAACTTATGAAAAAATATGATAACAAATTAGAAGTAGAGCCTTATATTAAATACAAATACACTGATGCTTCTAAATTGCAAAAAAATGCAATTAAAATATTGAACGAAATAATAAATGACCCTACTAAATTTGGTCTTTCAGCATTTCAGATAGATTATTTCAAAGAACGTAAAAAAGCAATAAATAATATGAGTTCATTTGAATATTACCAAAGCATTACTGACGGCTTATATTATGATAAAAACGGAAATGCACTATCAGATACAAACCCAAATGGTAAATGGTCATATTATAGATTAGGGAAAAATTTTTCTTTGCCATTAAAGTTAAAAAGCAATAAAGAAGCATATGAAGCAGTTAATTCTGATATTAATTGGGGTGCTATGAATATGCAAAACACGAACACATATGAAATTGTATGGGATTTAGTTCATGGTATCAAATCACCAGAAACTGAAGAAGAAAAGAAAATATACAATAATATGAAGGATAAAACTAAATACTTTAGTAATTTCAAGGATAAAGAATCTTATGTAGCATACAACTGTGCTTACTGGAATTACGGGTATTTGGATGAAAATGGGTGGAAAGATATGGATGATGACGGAAAAGAACTTGATTGGATAACTAATTTTTTTGATAGGTTTGTGAGTAAACTAAAGCCTAATGATAAAATTACTATCTATGAATGTTCAAGAAGCGATGATTAACATTGTTTAACAGCAGGCTCTTCTGAGTCTGCTTTTTTTTATATATATTTGCAATGTAAAAATACGTTTTTTAAAAATTATGGAAACGCTGATAGAAAAAAAATTAAAGGAAAGATTTGTTTCTGATTATAAACTTCCAATACAATTAATACAAAATCCTTATTTCGAAAAAAGACTTAGGGATTTTGAAGACCGTTTTGGTAGTGAATCAAAGTTCATATTATTAAATGAACTCATAAAAAAGAAGTTCGATAATAACCCTGGTAAATTTTTGGAAGAATACTCTAATGTTAGGAATAATATTATAGAATCTACGCTTAATTCAGATTCATTTAAAAAGTTTAATGAACTTGATTTGTCTAAATTCAAAATTGACAAACCTATTAGCAATGCAAATCTATACACCGAAACACAAGCTAATGAAGATAATAACTTTTTTGTTAGCTTTGATTTGAAAAAAGCTAATTTCCAAGCATTTAAATTTATAGACCATAAAATTATTTTAGATACAAATACATACGAAGAATTTATTGGCAAGTTTACTGATTTGGATTATGTGAAAGATTCAAAATATACAAGGCAAGTAATTTTTGGTAAACTAAACCCAAAAAGAACTATGACTATAGAAAAATATTTAATTAATAAAGTACATATTTTGCTATCTAAATATTTTCCAATATTTGAGACACCATTTTCAATGAATTCAGATGAAGTAATTTATAAACTATCAGAAAAAGAATTTAATGAATTTGATTACGAAAACATTCATCACCTTCCTGTATTCTTAAAAGACGAATTAGGACTTGATGTTAGAGTTAATAAATTTAAGCTACATTTGCATCAATTTATTAGACATCTTTCAGAATCCGTGATTGATGTTTATGAAAAAGAGTATTATGATACAGGTGCTAAAAATTCATTTCATTCTGTTCCAATAACTTATGCTCCGCAAATTTATAAGTTATTAGACAATAAAAAAATTGACACTGATGATTTAGCATTCTATTATGAACACGAAATTGCTTATTTTAAATACCCTTTAACACTAAATCAAGAAATAGAAAATAAAATTAAAAGAAGCGATGTGGGTGAATGGCTTCCGTTTTAAAAATACAAGAAATGGATTTATTTAAAGACGAAAAAGTAATTAAACTTATAAATTACATAAAAGAAAGTATTAAAAACACCGTCTATGAAGGGCATGTGTTTGTAGTAGGCGGTGCAGTACGTGACTCTTTAATGGGTAAACCTTGTAAAGATATTGACCTTGTTATAGATTTACCAACAGGAGGACTTGGCTTTGCTAACTTCCTAACTTTTAAAAATAATTGCTATACTAAAGATAAAAATCCAGTTGTATTTGAAACCTATGGTACAGCTAAGTTACAGCTACTTAATAGCGATGAATTTAATGATATAGAAATTGAATGTGTAAACACAAGAAAAGAACAATACCATAGTGAGTCACGCAATCCTACCACATCTTTTGGTACTATTGAGCAGGATGCAATGAGACGTGATTTGACTATCAATGCGATTTATTATGATATATCCAATGATGAATTACGTGATTACACAGGTAAAGGAATTGATGACATTAAAAATAAAGTCATTCGTACACCAACAGACCCTGACATTATTTTCAATGATGACCCGTTAAGAATTTTACGTGTTATTAGATTTGCAACAAGATTTGAATGGGGCATCGAAAAGAAAACATGGTTAGGTATGGTTAAAAATGCCAAGAGAATTTTAATTGTTTCACAAGAAAGAATCACTGAAGAAATTTCTAAAATACTTTTAACTAATAAGCCAAGTTTAGGAATAAAGCGTATGCTTTGCTGCAATAACCTTCTTGAATACACCATCCCATGTGCTGATTTTATGAAGCATATTTATCAAAATATGAATCCTAAAATAACAGTTTTACAGCATTCATTGGATGTGCTTGATAACACTGAGCCTAAATTGGTTAACCGTTTAGCTGGTTTATTACATGATATAGGTAAATTAACCACCTACAATAAGGCATTTTTATTTCACGCAGCTGAAGGGTCAGTATTGGCTGAAAAAATGCTTAAGGCGATGAAATATCCTAATAGTGTAATTAGTAAAGTGTGTGTGTGCATTGCACTTCATGAAACATTTAGTGCTTATAGGGACAAAGAAACACCTAAAAAAAGTGTTTTACGAGAGTTTAAAGCAATTACAGGTGATAATTATGAAACTGTTATGGATGTAATACATTCGAATAACTGCAATCAATTGTACTTGGCGAAGCCAAATCAAGTTCCATTGATTAAAAAGAAAATAAAAGAAATGGAAAAGGCAGAAAAACGTAATTTATCAGTTATTAAACTTCCTATTAACGGAAAAGATATTATTAATAAATTTAATATTAAATCAGGACCTTTAATTGGTAGACTTCTCAAAAAAATAAAAGATGCATATTTGGAAGACCCAACAATTACTAAAGATGATTGTTTTGATATAGTTAATGATTATATTAAGAAGACGGTTTAAGTCGTGCTATTTTTATTAATATTTAACATTTATATGATAGCTTTTTTAGAAAATAAATTATATATTTAGCAATAGAAAATTTTAAAGATAATAGCATTGATTAGAATTGATAAAGATAATAACATAAATAAGTTATTAAGCTTTTGTAAAAAAGAAGGTATACTCGAAGAGTTTAAAGATACTATGTATAGATGGCATGGGGTTTTATCGAAACGTAGCTTAAAGAAGCATATCGAAGAACAATGCAAATTTGGCCGCATATATTCAGACCCTGAATCTTTTTTCCAAAGAACAAAAATGTTTTGTGAATGGTACTCTGATGGTAAAAGAGAACTTTGGAAGAGGACTTCTGTTAGATGGAGACTGTTCTGTTTAGTTAACAATATTTGCAATGACCCTATACAAAATATTGACGTAATAAAATGCTATGACTATTTCGGTCTTAATGAAGCTGAAAAAAAAATTGTACAAAACTACATATGAAAAATAAAGCAATATTAATTATAGATGCTCAGAAAGATTTTATTAATGGAACACTTCCAGTTGAAAATGCTGAGGATAAAATGAATAGACTTTCTTATCATTTGCATAATAGCAATGGTGAATACCTTTTGAAGATTTTTACAACTGATTGGCATCCGTTTTTCCACTGTTCATTTAAAGAAAATGGTGGTGAATGGCCATTACATTGTGTGCAAAATTCAGAAGGTGCTTCTATTTGGACACCCTTACTAAAAGAATCCTATTTGACTAAAGGTAAAACTGTTGTCCTAAGAAAAGGGGATTCTGAAAATGTAGATGAATATTCAATTTTTGACAACTTTAGGTCTTGTCAAAAACTTAAAGAACTTATTGCATCATACCATATTGAAGAAATAGATATATGTGGAATAGCAGGTGACATTTGTGTACTTAATTCATTGAAAGGTGGGTTAGAAAATTTACCTGATGTTAAATTTAATGTGCTTAAAAAATATGTTCCTTCAATTGACGGTGGTGCTGCTATTAAAAAATTTGCAACTGAAACAGAAAAAGTAAATTGGATTTAAACAAATATATGGATTGCAGAGATATTGATTCAAAAACATTTAGATACCATACTTTTCAATTTTTACATATTTTAAAAAAGAATGGGATTTATTGCAGAAAATATTGTACTACTGACAGTAATCAATTTAAAAATACATTAAATCCATATAGTTTTTTAGATGATTATAGTGGAAAAATTACGCCAAGACGTGTTGGCAAACCAGAAACAATTTTAAATTATTTTTCTGAAGACGCTAAAGAATTAAGTAGAATATTGGCAATGAACCCTAAAATGAAATACGATATGAACCCGTATTTCAATATTAACAGTAAAAAAACCTTTAAAGAAATTCTTAATGATTGGAAACTTTTTTTCTCAATATTAGGCATCAGATTTATTGGTGGTAATTTTAGCGTTCCCACAAAAGATACTTCTAAGGTGATTGGGGATTATTATAGTAAAATCAACACATGATGGATAACGTAGGAAGAATAGAATTGTCTCTTGACGAATATAAATCCATGAAAGAGACGATTAAAGCCCACGAATTAGTAGAAGCCAAATTAGGCGAAAAAGTTGCATTATTGCAAGAAAAAGTTGCGTCATATGACGATGCTTTATCTTATCTTGACCAAATTGGCTTATTTAATAGGGTTTTTAAATGGAAAGAATCTATTAAAGACGTTAAATCAATTGCCGATAAAGGCACGGTTTTGAAAAGAATTAAAGTTAAAAAGTAATAAGGAATAAAAAAATGAAAGAAGTTAAGCAGATTATTAGACATTTTACTGACACTGACCTTTATAAATTATCAATGGCTTGTGCCATTATTGATAACTTTCCTCGTTCTATTGTAAAGTATGAGTTTATTGACAGAGATAATCGTATTTACCCAAAAGGGTTTGTTGACGAACTTAATCGTCAGATAAATTTCTTGGATGAACTTGTCATTACTGATGAAGAAATTGACTTTTTGAAGCGGAAATGTACATACTTCCCTAATTGGTTCTTCACTTACCTTAAAGGGTTTAGATTTGACCATAATTGGGTACACTTCGAGCAGCACGAAGATGGTACTCTGCATGGTTGGTTTGAAGGACCTTGGTCTTGTACAGTACTGCTTGAGGTCATGATTATGGCAATCATTTCTGAATTGTACTATATTATGACAAACCAAAATATTGGCTTTGACTATGATGAATACTATAAAATCTCATATGAAAAGTGTGAACGATTGCTTGAAGCTGGATGTAATTTCAGTGATTTTGGTGTACGAAGACGTGCAGATTTCACCACTGAAGAAGTTGTAGTAAAAGCATTTGTGGATTGCTATAATTCAAGAAATTGGAAAGCTCTAACAGGCGGATGCTTCACAGGTACAAGTAATGTTTATTTGGCTATGAAATACGACCTTACACCTATTGGTACTATGGCACATGAATTCATTTGTGGAATTGCTGCAATGTATGGTGGACCTACTATGGCTAACCATCTTGCAATGGAAGCTTGGAGACACACATTCAGAGGTGCACTTGGTGTAATGCTTTATGATTCTTATGGATGGGATATTTTCAGCCTTAATTTTTCTGAAGATTTTGCAAATCAGTTCAGAGGACTTAGAATTGATAGTGGCAATAACTTTGACCAAATGCGAAAAATCATTGATAAGTATAAGTCTTTGAAGATTGACCCTAAATCAAAACAGATTGTTTTTAGCAACGCACTTTCAGTTGATTCCGCAATTAAGATTCAAGAAGTTGCCAAAGGCATTTGTCAACCTGCATTTGGCATTGGAACACATTTCACTAATGACTATAAAGCATTAGGCCTTAATGTTAAACCATCTAATATGGTAATTAAGTTGGTGGCAGCCAAAATGACTGAAAGTTGGCCGTTCTTTAACGATACGTGTAAACTTTCTGAGGACATGGGCAAGCATACAGGTAAACCTGAAGTAATCAAACGATTTATGCAATGTTTACCTCAATATAAGGAAGAATTGGATAAAATGTAGATAAATTAGCAAAAAGGAATCCTTTTTATGGATTCCTTTTTTCGTTATATACCAATTTGTAGCAATTTCATTAATCGCATTTTTAATGTTTTTATAGCAATAATATTTTGTTTTAATAAAAAATATATGTATATTTGCAATTGAACTTAAAATACTAACTATGATAAATATTAATATTAGCCAAAAGCAAATAAATAAAATGTTTGAATTTGGCTTTGATAAAAAAGTTGTTTCGTACAACTACGCAGCTATATCTAATCTGCCACACTACACTTCTGATAGCGAATGCACCTTTAATACATTTAATTACATTCACGCAGACGAAATCACTATAGAATTTAAAATCATTTAAATTATATAAATTATGAGTAGTTTATTTAAAAGTATGCTATCAGCTTTGAATAGTGCCAACAAAATGATTGATAAGTTGGACAAACAAACTGATATGCTTTTCGATGATGTAGATTTTAACCCTATTATTAATAAGGGTAAGAATTTGTTTAACAACGTAGGTGGCTTCATCAAAGAAGTTAAAGACACTCTTACTGATTTAAAGCTTGAAGTCCCTTATGATAAGGAAAATGACACACTTGGGTTTACCACTGAAGGTGGAGTACTCACGGTGGAAGTCAAATCAAAAGATGGTAATCGTCAGAATGTTGTCTCTACAACAATTCCAGAAAATGCTGAAGTTGATAAGATGACAAGAAGCTATGACGGTGAAAAGAAATTGCTAACTTTTTCAATTCCTAAGAAAAAGGATATTAATGCAATAAAATCTGAAAAGGTTCAAGAGTTGCTTGATGTCTACACTGAAAAAAAGGAAGCATTAAAGAAGCAATTTTTAGCAGACGTTGAAAAGGTTAAGAAAGACTTGGATGAAGCCAAAAGCGAAAAATCCATCGCTGAGCCTACACCTGCTAATGATAGCACAGAAGAGCCAGCGGATTTAACTCCATTTAAATCTAAATCAAAGGTAAAAGGAAAGGCTAAGACATCAAAGAAGAAAAAGCCTACAGCAACTGTAGTGAATGGCAAGGCTGAAATTAAAAAATAATTTTTTATAGGGCTTTATGCCCTATTTTTTTATTGATTAACCAACTAAGCTCGGTAAGATTACGCTGTGCTTCATATGGCGATGAAGCAATGCATTTTGAATTAATAAAATAACTATATGTGATGAAAATAGCAGCTATTAGTGATATGCATGGTATGCTTTATCCTGACATAAAAAAATCAGATATATTGTGCATTTGCGGTGATTTTTCCCCTCTTAAATTTCAAAGAAGTATACCATCAATGATTGGATGGCTAAAAAAAAGATTTATACCTTGGTGCGAGAGCTTAAATGTAGAAAGAATATTTATTGTTGCAGGTAATCACGATTTTATAGCCGAGCGTAGTGAAAGGGAATTTCGTGAATTATTCATCGGTACTAAGATAACATATTTATGTAATGAATCAGCAACTTATACTGACGAAAACGGTAAAGATTACGTTATTTATGGGACACCGTTATGCAGCATTTTTGGCAACTCTTGGGCTTTCATGGAATCATATGAATCTGAAGTTGAAAAGCTAAGTAATATGCCAGATAATGTTGATATTATGCTATGTCATGATGCGCCTATGGGTACATCAGATGTTTGCTTAGAAGGTTTTTACCAAAATGAAGAGCATATAGGCAATGATGCATTAACTACTGTTATTTCAACAAAAAAGCCTAAAATACTTTTGCATGGCCATTTACATAGTTCAAGCCATGAAAAAGAAGTGGTAAATGATATAGGCACTGAGGTATATAATGTTTCGTTGCTTAACGAGTCTTATGAACTTGCTTATAAGCCATTATACTTAACCATTTAAAGAAATAAAAATTAAGATTTATTAACGAGGACACTTTGGGGTTCTCGTTTTTTTATTATATATTTGTCAGAGAACATCAATATATTTAATAATAAAATGAGAAATAAAAGCAATTTAATTGAAAAGACTGTCATTGAATATTTTATTCGAATGACAAAAAAACATCATTTATATTATAAGTTTAGAGAAAGCATTAATGGAAATGGTGTGTTTGAATTATTTGTTAGAAAAAAACGAACGCACGATAATCCTTTATCATTATCCAAAAACATTGATGAATTGGCATCAGCATTGAACAAACTAACTGCTTCAATGGCAGGACAAATGAGAAAAAAGAATGACAAGTACGAATATATTACAATGAATATTAATCACTTGCTACATTTTTTTATCGAGCCATATGGAGTAAGGATGGAAACTTTGTGTTTGTTAGGTGAAGAAATTTTTAATTTGACTTGCAGTGCACTTTATGGTGATGAATTTGTTGCTAATGCACAACAAGATGATTTATCAGCAATCAATGACCCTGTTGCACTTAAATCTAAAATTTTCCAAGATTATGTTCACGATATGAACGAAGGAAAGATTAATATGACATTCGATGAATATTGGAAACTTAGAAGTGACGAAATTGACGAATGGATGGAAACCCATACGACTGATGAATTTTTATTTGATTCTCAAATGCCACAACCTCAGAATGATGATGAAGATTTCTATTTCGATGACGAAGATGCTGATTTAGATGATTTTGCTGATTTGTTTAATGAGTGAGAAAAAGAATGTATAAATTAGGAAAAATAATGACAGAATGTGATAAAAAATATTGTGGGGAATGTGATACTTGCCTTTATGATGATAATTCAAATCTTGGGTTTAGGAATTATTTAAGGGAAAAAGAAAGTAAGCCAATTATCCCAACTACAACTAACATTTATACATCAAGGGACGGTAGCAAAATTGATTGTTGTAATGATTGCAGACATTCACGTAAGTCTGCATTTAGGCAAGATTCTGATTATGCTACTTGGTCTTGTGCTAAATGTAAAGAGTTGGGCTTTACGTCAGCAAAGACTATAAAATATATGGCAGGTGCTAAAGAAAAGATTGACATACCTAATTGGTGTCCTCTTTTGGAATCAACTAAAAAACGAATGTTAGACCCTAAAATGTCAAGCGAATATGAACGTAGAGAATATTGGAAAACAGTGGTTATCAAAGAAACCACTTTGCCTGACATTAAAATTAAACATTGGTATCATATACCACCAATTGCAGGCGGTAAAAGAAAAGATATTTATGTTGTTGGCAAACATTCATATTCTATAGAATATACTTACGATGGTTCTAACGAGGATAAGAATTATATGTTTGATACTGATGTGGAATTTCGTTTTTTAAAAGAAAATATTAACCCATTATATAAAAATGGAAATAAATGGTGAAGTGAGACGCAAATTCAGAGTGCTTGCTTTTTTCAATAAAGCTAAAGGCATTATGGATTGGGAAAATATAAAAGAGGGGAATAAATACCATATACCCCCTATAGCAGGGTCTAAAAGAAAGAATATTCTTGTTACCTATAAAGATTCTTATAAGTTAAAGTATGTAGAACTTAATAGTGATACCGTATACTCTGCTTTAATGTATAAGTCCGACCCGTGTACCAAATTTTTAAGCCTAATAAGATGAATAAAAAAGATAATTACACATTTGATGAACGTGAACACTTAAGAAAGTTAGGTAAAAGTCTTCATAATACAATTAAATGGGATGACTTGAAACCTAATATGGTGTGTCATATGCCACCTATTTTTGGCTCTCCACGATACGATTTCAAAATTTTAAGTAAAACTAAATTTTGGATTAGAGTAGAAAAGCTAAATCAGCCTTTTTACACAACATTAAATATCTATTCATATGATGTTGAATGCAACTTTATTAGTAAATGTTATGATGTGGCAAATATCATTAATAGCGTTAGAAAACTTAACAAAATTTAACTGAGCTACTATTTGTAGTTCAGTTTTTTACATATATATTTGCACTTGTAATTAAGAAACAAGGCATTAATATGGAATTAGAAAAAATTTTAAATGTAAATAACAATAAGTTTAGAAAGTCTTTAAATAAAGAAGAACACGGCTATTTGTTTGATAGCCAAATTGATACTGCAAAAGATATAGTAAGAAGTCTTTCACGCAACACAACAAGACGCAATCATATCATTTTAGCTGCTAAAATGCAAAGTGGTAAAACTGGTGTTTGTAATTCAGTGGTTAACATCATTTCTCAGACTGAAATAGAAAAAGAAATGATGGTTAATAAGTATTTCTTCATTACAGGTATGAACGATTGCGGACTGAAAAAGCAAACATTAAGTCGTTTGTTTCAGCAAGTAATAGGTGCTTCTGCTGATAACACATATGTAGGTAAAAGAAGCAAGAAAAACTTGTCCGAAAATAAGTTTTTCGTTATGAAAAATAGTGATTTGCTTGCATATGATGGGATAATTGATAATTCAGTTATTTTCATTGATGAAGCACATTACGGTTCTAATAAAAATAACATTCTCACTAAATTTTTAGAGAAGAATGGTATTGATTGGATGAATCCTACATCAATGATTTCTCGCAATATTTACATTGTTTCAATTTCAGCAACACCTTTTGATGAAATTGTTAGTGACACAAAAGAATGCAAAAAAATTGTTGAGCTTAACCCTACTAAAGAATATGTAGGTGTAACTGAATTCATTAATAGTGGACTTGTGTATGATGCTAATAAAGATGATATTCAGGAAGACGGTGCTATTTTTGATTACATTGATGATAATCTTCAGAGAATGAAAAATGATGATGTTGCTGGTGCAATGATTATTAGAACAAGAAAATTCGATGTAATTAAGGATAATAAATCTATTACTGATAATTTCGATATTATGGAAATGTACTCAGCAGGTAGTAGCATCGAATATGATAAACTCAATTCAAAACTTAGCGAATTAGTATCTAAAAACAGAACTAATAAAATGCTTAAGAAAATGTCAGGTGCTTGTGTATCAGTATCACCGTTTAAAATTAAGCCATTGCTTGTTTTAATTAAAGGGGCATTTCGTGCTGGTATCACTTTAAATGAAGAATTCAAAGATTATATCTATATGGTATATGATTATTCTGTCAAAGCAGAAACAACAGCTCAAGCATTGCTTGGACGTATGTGTGGCTATCGTTCTAAGGATTCTAATATATCAAACACGCACTTCTACATTAACAAGAAGTATGCTGAAATGTATTCAGATTGGGAAAATGATTTTCAGAATCGTTCAAAAGTACCTTGCAATAAGATGATGTGGGAATGGATGCCTAACTCTTATCAAGGAAACGATGTAGAACTTGGCACTAAGTCTTGTGGTAATATAGCGATTGATTTATCTTTAGATGAAATTAAAGAAATTATCAGAGATAGCAAAAATGCTAAAACACGTGTAGGTTATATGAAAAATGCCTTACCACATATATTAGAAAAGCATAACATAGATATTGATTATGACTATGTAGGCGAAGCAGTTCTTAGTGGTAAGAACAACTATACTAAAGGTACACAACGAAGACGTTTTGAAGCGTTTGATGAAGACTGTTTGGTATATCAATTTAGACCTTACCAAATGAAGGATTTCATTGAAAACACTGGTAGAGATAAACTTATTCGTGAAGATATTGGTAAAAAAGCAGTTTTTTGTGTTCTTGATGCTGAAATCTATGACGATGGTTCAATTAAAGGTAATAAACGATTACTTATTTACTATGTAGAAGTTGGTCAGAAGAAACGTATTCTAAATCTTAAAAGTATGTATAAGGCACATAAAGACACATCTTTAGCCGTTTAATTATACTTTTTTAACATTCTTTGCTTTTATATTTAAGAAATAATAAATATATTTGCAAAGAATTAAAATTATTAATGAAATGTACACAGTCTTTTCAATGGCAGCTGTGCTTTTCGGCTTGATTGCATTAGGCAACATGTCAAAAGACAGTTATTGTGATATTGGATATACGATTCCTTGCTTTATATGCATCTTTATGGGCTCAAGGCAAATTTTCATTGCTGCCATAAGATGGCTTGAAAAAGATGCAGCTGACTATTACGTTGATAAATATGAAAAATCAAAAAAATATGGCTATTCAGTCAATGGTGATAGTTCAGCATCAACTTATCAGCATAAAAAGCACCACAATCATTCTACAACTTACTCATCAGAAAGATGGAATGACTTTGATTACCAAGGGTATGACTACGATAAATGGAAGCCAAAACCTAAGTATAACAAAGAAATAATTGATAAGTGTGTGAGGAATTTTACAGTTAAAGTGGAGGATTAATTCACTAATTTTTTTGTAATTAATACATTAAATATATTTAAATGGAAGATTCTAAAAGTACTACAGTAGAAACAAAACCAACCGTTGGCGAAGTGTTAACTGATACTAAGACGGAAGAAAACGTAACAACTGCTACTAACGAAAAAAGTAATGAAAACGTTACAACTAAAAACGTTGAAGGTGATGATAGCACTATGAGTGATAAAAAACAAAACGACACAGAAAAAGATTCAGGTCTTATTGAACGTAAGGTAAAAGCACCATTATTCTTAATGTTCGCTGAATATTTGGGCCTTGTAAGCAAAGTTATTACTTGGGCTGAGGATTGGTGCAACGGTAATAAACCATCTGATTTTAAACGCAAAGTCATCGAAACTGACGCTTCTAATTTGTTCAAAATTGCCAAGAGGGTATATACAAAGGAAGAACTTGCTGAATATTACGATGAATTCTATGAAGTAATTTTGTCAGAATATGATGAAAATTTAAAAAAGCTTGAAACGGCTGAAATTTTAAAAGAATTTTAAAAGGATATATCTTGTACTTTTGTTGAAAACTTGATATTTATATATAAAAAATATACAAATGATTTTAACAGAAGAGCAATTAAACTATATTGTAGATAAACACGTACAACAGGTTTTAAAAGAAAGTGGATGGGGTAATCTTGGTACTATAGTAAAAGGTGCTGCCAAAGGATTAGTTAACGCAGGAAGAAGCGAATTTGTTCGTAATATAGGTAATACTATAGGCGATGGCATTGGTGATGATATTAATAAAATTTTCAATGGAGAATGGAAAAATATTTCATCACCAAACAAAGATTATGATTCTTGGTGCAAGACGTATGGCAGAAACCCTCAAATACTTTATCGAGCAGATAAACTTATTTCTGTGATGAAACCGCAAGGTGAAGCTAAAGCATTAGTTGCACCATTTTTAGCATACTGTCAAAAAAATAAAGTAATGCCAAATAATACTGCTTATCAGCATTGGTATCAAAATATTTATAAGCGAAAAAAGTAATTGGGGATTATGCTTATAGGTCAATAAAGGTTTGCAGCATGCACCTTTGGCATTAGAGCCAAAAAACTGATTTTATTATTTATTTAAATCAATATTTATAAAAAGCGATGAAACATTTCATCGCTTTTTTTGTTTAACATAGTTTAACCATATAAGTTTCATAATAAACTTTTTTATTTATATATTTGCATTATGATTGAAATACATAATAAAATAGGGAAAGACATTGTTTGCAAAATAGAATATAAAGGGGAAGAAGTTGGTATATGCGAAAACATCTTATCTTTATATGATGTGTTATGTCAGATTAAACAAGAGCAAAAAGATGGCTATGAACTTATCATAGAATCTACGGATAAAAACAATAATACTATAAGATGTAATGTGAGCATAACAAAAGATGGAAAGATTTTAAAAAAGAATATTCCAAACGCTTTAACGTGGACTGACATTTTCGACCGTCAATTATTGTTTTTGTCAGGCTATACAAATAATGTTATTTATGAAAAAAAGAAACTAATTTAAAAAATAAAACAATGAATAATATACCATTCATTAAAGGTGATTTTATTACCCAAAGCGGTGCAGATAATGTATTTGCAATATGGGACGGAGAAGAATACCCATCTGAAGATAAATCTAAAGATTACTCTTTAATTGCATATTGTGACCCTACCAATATGGAAGAGGACACAAATGCGCATGGGTTCAAATGCTACGTACCAAAACCAATTATAAGTATTGGACTTAATGGGCAAGAATGTGATTATGTAATCTGTGAAGATGATTTATCATCTTGGAAAAAATGTTCACAAGATGACATTAATAAGATTCTGCAATTTTTAGCCGAAAAGGGTTATAAGTGGGATATGGATTTGTGTGAGTTACGTAAACTTGGTCCAAACGAAAAACTAATTTTTTCTGATAGCCCAAAGCAAACACCAGCTCGTACTACCTTTTCAACAGTAACTAAAACTTATGGTAAAGTCACCATTTTAAAGAACAAGTGGGAACGACAAATAGTTCCAATTGTCCCAATGGGTAAAACTAAGCTATCAATACTTAAAAAAGCTTGTAATACTTATAACGAAGAAACGTATTCGCCACGAAGGTATAGCAGAAATTATAGAAGCTATCAAAGACCATTTGTAAATGTTAATTCAAGAAGTCTTTATGATGCAATGGATGTTGATGAATACGGAAATGAATGTTATTGGGGATGGGATTAAATGTTGTTGAGCTATGAAAATTGGGTTTCTTTGTGGGTCATTCGACCCAATACATATGGGTCATATTCATATGATTTCATTAGTTTTAAACAATAAAATAGTGGATAAAGTGGTTGTTATTCCAACGTTACAAAACCCTTGGAAGAAGAAAAAGCCACTACCACTTGATATTAGAATTAAGATGATTAAAAACGACATCAGCATATTTGGCGATAAATGCGAAGTTACTGATATTGAAACAAAAGTAGAAGGTACAAATTATTCATATAAAACTTGTCAGATGATTCGTGAAATGTACAAAGATGATGATTTGTACATTATTGCTGGCACTGACGTTGCCAATTCAATTAAGCATTGGAAAAAATATGAAGAAGAAATTGAACCTTATTTCGGAGTTATTGAAATAAATCGTAGTGAACCTAATCCTTCAGATAATGGAATAAAAATTGATGAAAAGCATATCAAAATAAATACTTTTGCTGTGGATGTTTCATCAACTTACGTAAGAAGCTTAATACAAAAAAATCTCTTTCCATTCCCTTATCTATCAATGAAAAATGCTTTGTTTATTAACGATAACAAATATTATATTAACGCATGAAAGTAACAGATAAATATATTTTCTTTTGGAACGGATGGCCTAGTAATTGGTACGATTCTTATTTTACAGCAGATGTTGAAGGTGAAATGATTGAATTCTTTTCAACCGAACAATATTTTATGTATAAAAAAGCAATTGAATTTGGTGATTATGAAACAGCTGATAAAATTCTTAATTGTCAAGATTCAAGAGAAACAAAAAAACTTGGTAGAAAAGTTAAAAACTACGATGACGGTATTTGGGCTAAAAAAAGGTTCAATGTTATGGTTGAAGCTAACATACTCAAATACACACAAAATCCAAAACTTAAAGAAGCTCTTTTGCTTCCTGAACGTAGGGCATTACACTATGTAGAAGCATCACCTTCAGACGGTATATGGGGCATTAAAATGTATGAGGATGAAGAAGGCGTAAATGATGAAAAAAATTGGAAAGGTGAAAACCTTTTAGGTAAGGCGCTTGACGTTGTTCGTGATATTCTTATTAAATCAGAAGAAGAAAAATGTGATTAACGTTATTTAACAAAGAAATCAATACTTTGCAAAAAATATTTTATATATTTGCTGAAGGTTTAACAATCAATTTATTATGACTAAGGAAGAGCAAAAAGAATTTATGAAATGGGTTAAAAAAAGCCCTAGTAAAACGAAGTATATGCATGTACTTAATGAAATTCAAAAAATTACGCAAGGTACAGATGTTTCGCCTAAAAGAATTTTCGAAACTATGTCGCTTGAAGGTATGAAATCTTTAATTATGGTTTATCACGAACTATAAAAAATGGAAACCTTAGGTGAATTAAAGAAAGCTATAAAGATTCTTGAAAAAAGAATTACTTTGCTTGGCATATCAAAACGTAATGCTTTGATGAAAAATAATTTCACTAAAGCAAACGAAATTGATAAAATTATAACTAAATATGATTCAATGATTATTGACTTTAAATTTAGAATGGCAAATAAAAAAGGTTGGTAGGTTAATCTATCAGCCTTTTTTATTTATTTTATTATTTGACATAATATAATATTTTAAATATTATTAATTATTATATTTTGTTTTTATAAGAAATTATTAATATATTCGCAAAAATAATGAATTATGGATAAAAAAACTATCATTGGAACAGTAATGATGCTTACTGCTATAGTTGTTGCAGGTATTATTTTATTCAACTTATATTGGGCTTTAGGCGGCCTTTATAGTTGTTTTATACTTTATAAGTTAGGGTACTACCTAACATCAGTGTACAAATCAAATAACATTAAAATCAAACTATGAAAAGAGAAGAACGTGTAGGTGTATTTTTGGAAACTGTATCTATTTGCCAAAATAAGAAATACTTAGATAGTAAAGGCAATACAGTTATGCTACCATCAGTTGTCGGACCTTCTAAATTTTATGAAACAAGAATCACAGAAACTTTCAAAAAGAGCTCTAAAAAAGCTGATATAAAGGTGGAAAATTTGGATAGTCTAATAGCAGCTAAGAATCTAATTGATAATGGGTTTAAACCTGCTGTTTTGAATATGGCTAATTCAAAAATGCCTTGTGGTGGTGTTCTCAGAGGTTCTGGCGCACAAGAAGAAAACATTAGCAGAAGAAGCAATTTGTTTCAATCACTTTACAGATACCACAATATTGGTAATGATTTTGGTGTAGACCAAACAGAAAGACATAATAACCCAAAATTACAATACCCAATGGATAAAAATTTTGGTGGAATTTATTCAAAAAATGTTGTTGTGTTTAGAAATAGTGAAGATAAAAGCTATTCATTACTTGATGAACCATATTTTGTTGATGTTATTTCTGTCGCTGCTATTAGAGAACCTGAACTTGATAAAGATGGACATTTTACAGATAAAGTAAAGGCTATTGAAAAAAATAAAATAAGAACTATTTTCAATATCGCACTTGAAAATGGAAATGATTCAATAGTATTAGGTGCATTTGGATGTGGTGCTTTCAAAACGCCACCTAAAGAAATGGCTAAACTTTTTCATGAAATTATTGAGGAAGAAGAATATGCTTATAAGTTTAAAGTAATTACATTTGCTATTATAGAGTCAAATAGCAATTACGAAGCACACAATCCAGAAGGAAATTTAAAACCTTTTGTTGATGAATTTGCTAATTAATTAACTATTTTTAGCTAAAAAATGTTGCTTTTGTAATACCATTTAATTATATTAGCAATATAATAAATTAAATGGATATGACAAAATATAACTATGATTACAGAAAAATAGCAGATAAAGAGCTATATGATTGCATAAACGAAAACTCTGCACATCAGCATCTTGTTATGTATGATAAACCCGCAAATAATACACTTTCAATGCCTTGGCTAAAAAATTAAATTATGTGGAAGCCTAAATTTTACAAAAAAGATTTAAAAATGCTTTTATACCTTTTAATAGGTATGTTTTTACCAGTTTTAATTAAATATTTATTAGGATAATATGGAAAGACCAATTAATTTTTTCGCAAAATGCAGACTTTTAAACCCAAATGGTAAACCTGTTATTGTCAATAAAATAATTCTTGTTAGCCCTAAATCAAGCCCTTCTGATGTTAAAGAATATATTAAAAGATGGGTTGACACGTATTTGGAAAAAGGTTATACAAAACCTTCAATAGATACGCATAGGTAAAAACTTTAATGCCAAATAACATATTTTTTATACTATTTGGCTTTTTTACATATATTTGCGATGTAAATAAAAAGATATAATGGTAAAAGATTACAAAATTTTATTTTATATATTTCTTTTAAAAAATAATATATATAAAAGATATTTCGAAGGAATATCCGAGCACTTAACACGTTACCCTTACTACACTAAAAATATATATCATGATTGGTGCAAGCCTGAGGATTATATTTGTAGTGCATTTAGTTGGTATCATGAAAATTTAAATCACGAAAAACGTATTAACTGGGATAAAATGCATAAAACATGGCTGACCATTTTAATAAAATATAGACAATGTCAAACACATTAAGAGTTTTAAAATTAATTTTAAACGTATTTAAGCCTTGGCTTTTTTCGCTATGCACATTTTCCCTTAGTATTTATGCTGCGTATGTAGCTAAATTATATTTAGGTGAAAACGGTGTTGTTCTTACTATTTTGTGTATTGCATTGTATATTTTCTTAATGAACGCAATATATGAAAATGATAGTGATAAAGACTCTTGGTATTAAATAAAAAATAATTATGGAAAATTTAAAAAATAAACTTGAAGCAGCCTTAACAGATAATATGCCAGGGTCAACCCATTCTATGTCCAAAAAATCATTTATAGAAGGTATGTCTTTGCTCATAAGATTTTCTCGCAAATTAGGCGTTTGGCATTATGTCAGATATGTTTTATTCGATGTCAATAAAAGAACGTATGAAGGATTCTTCAATAATATAAATGGCATTGGAACATATAACCGTTTACAAGTGCAAGGCATTATTAAGTGGACGGAAGTATTCGCATATTGTTCTACATGTGGGCAGTATTTATCGAGAGGTAATAATTATTTAGAATTTAAAGAAAAGTTCTTAAATGGAAATGAAAAATACGGAACTTGGGTTGACTATTACAGAAAACACGCCAAATACATTGATTAAAATTTATTAACATTTTAAATGCGCTTTTTTAATTTGTTTTTTATATATTGCTGTCATAACAAATAAAACAATAAAAAAATGGCAAATTATAACAGTTATCAATCTGATATTATTTATGTTAATGGTGTTAAAATGACGATGAAAGAGTATAGAAAAGCTCTTAAGGAAAAGTCTGATAACACAACTAAACGAAAGAAAAAAACCAAGAAGACGCAAATTCAAGAAACACCATCATATGTTAAAGCATTAGTTAGAAATGCAGGCCCGATTAAATCTTTGGCTGCATACTATGATAATGGTTATCGTCAGTGGGGTATTATTGCAAGAACAATAATGGAAACAGATGGAATATATCAACCTTTTCTATCATTTAGGTCTAAAACATATGATATGTCAAATATCATCAATGATATTTGTATGACAGGTAAACATGATGAACGTGCTATATATGCTTACATTCAGAAGTTGTCTTGGAAACTTGATGATATAAAAAAGGATATGAATAATCTTCGTGAAGGTGTAGATAGAAGTGGTGTTCTTGAAAGGTATAAGGATAAAGAATGCATTAACGGGACAGGTAGACGCTTAGGTCTAAGCATTCTTATGGATAGAACTTTTGAATCAATTTCTAAATTAGATAAGGTAATTTCAGAATTACAAGAAATTGCTGAAAAAGGTGTTGATTCCTTGGCATATATTGATTCATCTAAAAATAGAACATTTAGAAGGCATATTTAACGGACAATGCAAGTAATGGTTATAAAATTACTTGCATTATTCGCATTTAATAAATACAATGAAAATAGAAGAAGCGTTTAAAGTTGTAGGGTCTTACCCAATTTATGACATTGGGGATAAAGTAACTCTAATTAACTATGGTCTATGCTATGACCCTATATGGTATTGGCATGAAGTGAACATACCTCTATCACGTTTTTTTGGGCGTGAAGCTTTTAAGTGGACTGAAGATGATGGCCTGATTTATACAGTAGAGCAAATCTTTATTACTAAAACTGGGAAATATAGATACATGTATTTAATAAAATGCAAATTAGGCTACATAATTGCAGGTGCAAATGCTATAAAAATATGTGATTGTGGTGCCTGCAAAAGAAGGCAAAAATATAGGGAAAAGACACATAAATTTAATGTTAAAGAAATTAAAAATGTTTGATTTATGCTACATGAAATATCAAATGAGAAAAATTGAAAATATCATTAATATATTAGCTTTACCATTAGTGACAACGTTATTATCATTTTTGCTAGCATTTTCATTTTTATACAACGCATTTAGTACTGCTATTTTTATAACTGTAATGTGTGGTATATATTTAATTAAAGCTACTATATATAGGTATAAGTTAAAAAAGAATGGAAGGACTTATACTGAACGTTCACATTATTTTTATCATCTTTTATCATTATTTAACATGAGTAATGTGGATTTAAATATAATAACTAATTTATCTAAGAATAAAATAGATAAAAAGGATGTTATGAATGAATTTTCAAGCGTTTATTCACGCAACAGAATTAACTATTATTTATTAGAAAAAATAGTGAGTGCTATATTTTACACGACAAAAAATCCATATGCTAAACCTCGCTTTAATCATATATATGGTAAAGTTTCTGACATACTAACAAAATCATTACAAGATATTAATATTAAATCTAGAGCATGAAAGTTTATATTGTAGAAGACGACTATAAATTTATAAGGCCTTTGCCTATACAATTGAATAAAGACGGAAAGCCTAAAAAGAAACAAAAAGAATATAAAATTGAAGATTTCAAAAAATACAAATCAAAAAAAGAAGACGATGCTTATGATATGACTAACATCAAGGATAAATCAGTAATAACACAAATTTGGTCTATCATGACTGAAGATGACGTTATTATAACGTTATAAAAGGAAGTTAATTAACTTCCTTTTTATTATTCATAGTTGTCTGTAGTGTGAATAATATTTTAGCAACTCAAAAAATATGAGAAATAAATATTTTAGCAATTTGAAGAAAAATGATGACCTATATATCTTTATAAATGATGGTAATACTATAAAACTATATAGAACAAAAGTAATCTTTAATATACATCATACGCTATTAAATTGGATGGTTTGCTTTTATAATCCTTTGCAGCAAAAACGAACTACCTCTTTTGTGGATGGAATATCCGAAATGGAAAAATTAGGCAGACAAATAGAAAACGTAGGAATCTTAATTAGTAACTTAGATAGAGTTTTAAGGGTGATGAATGGGCTTATCAAAAATTTAGACCAAATTGGTTTAATTTCATCGCTTTTATTAAACAATTATTATGAGACGGAAATATCTAATTAATGTGAAAAGATAAGTAGTACTTTTTAAAAGCATATTACTTTTAGACAAAATTGCTAAAAATTTTGACTTTTTCAATTTTTTTTAATATATTTGTGGCCATAAAAAATATTTATTAACAAACAAAAATCAGTCAAACACGCTTAAAAAACTTTCATATGCGCCATTAAAAGCTGAAATTCAATCAAATAAGAATGCTTTTTTGCTGAATAGACGTTTTTAAATAAAAATGATATGAAGGACGTATGTCGTTAAGGCTGGTTAATAAAAATAACAGCTCTTGGTCTTGAGCCAATTAAAAAAATATATTATGGATTTATTAATATTTATGGCTATGGTCATACTTTTCATCTTTATGCTGTTTTCAAAAGGTGAAAAGAAAGAAAAGAAATATTTGATTTCATTGTCAGGCATATCTATCATTGTATATTTTCTTACGATGTTTAGCTTTACTAAATGCACGTCTATATTGTTTTAATTCTTAAGTTTAAAAAAAATATGAGTAAAACTTTTAACGATTTATGCGATGGGGATAATGTTTACGTATATGAAATTGGGAACTGTAAAATACATAAAGTGAAAGTACAACAGCTCTTTATACCAAACCCATGCTTACATTTCTCAGACCGAACAATAAGAACGGATTTAATGATAGCTTTTGGGAAGAAGCTTGAAACATTCCATGGAAACGTATGTCACATGTTTCTTGATGTGGATAAAAAAGTTGAAAAGGTTTGTGACGAATTAATATGCTCAATCTACAAAAAAGACATTTCTGATTATATTTTAAACAACAAATTAATGATGTTATTCTAAAGTAATATAAGGAGGATGACAATTATGGTAGTGCCAAATAATAGAAGATTACTACTTAAGGAAGAAATTTCCAACTATGTGCATAGTAATTTTTTTAGATGTATAAAGCCATTTCTTTCGTGGATGGTAAAAGGTGAAAGCTATTGGTTTGAGTACAAAGGTAAAAATATATATGAGGTTAGAAGTGACAATAATATTGGCAAAAATTTTGAAATGGAAGTCCATCAATTGTTAACTTGTTTTATACCTTGTGATTGTGAAAATAATGAATTTGAATTAATCAGGTATTTTCATTGGTTAGGTGAACTTCAGATTCATTCAGGCTATGTTGAGGATTACATTCAATATAAAAATGAATTAAAAAATAGAAAATAATTGGGTTAAGTTTTTTTAATATTATTTAACTGTACTACCAATAGTAGTGCAGTTATTTTTTTATATATTTGTAGGCAAATAAATTAAATTTAAATTATGGATATTTCAAAAATACGTGAATTAATTGATTTAAAGAGTAATAAGCTGTCTTCCGAAGATTTCTTATTAAAATACCCTGATGCTTTATTAAATGATTATGTTCTTTATCTAAAAGAATATAAATTAGCTAAAAATGAACAGGAAAAAGATTTTTCAAACAAAATGATTTCAATGATTGGAAGATGCTTTTTATCAGTTGATAAATATATTGATTTACATGTAGGTAACACGCTGAGCATTATTAAAATTAAAAACGTTGAGGTAGATTCCAAAGATGAGCATAGTACTTATTACACGATTAGTTATGATGAAGTACGAATAACCAATAAAAGTTCTTTTTTCTACCAAGTTGAAAAAGAAATTGATAGATACCAAATGGATTGCTTCGCTAAAGCGATTAAAAAGGAAATTTCATCTGCTGAATTTGAAAATGTTAAGCAAAGAGTAATTTCTGACGTGAAAGAAAGAAATAAAATTATTAAAAAATATAAAAATGAAAATAGTTTTATATTATAAACTAAAAAATACAGACTTATTTTTTAAAATATGGCTATTGATTTTCGTGTCATATTTTGTTGTAAATTCAGTACTATATTTAAACTTAGTGAATGATGAACGTAATCAAACTACGAATGAATTATTGCTAAAAGAAAAGAAACATAATTTAGTACAGTCAACAAATTCTGACACTATATATTCTAAATCTTTAAGTTATAGTTATATTAAACAGCTTGACGATGATAAAGTGAAATTCACTAATTTGCAGTATACTCTGTCAAACATAGAAACCAACAGAAATTACTATCTAAAAGGTTTTTTTGCGAAAAATAGCAAATTTAAACGCTAAAAACATATAAAAAATGGAGATTATTTCCACAGAACATGCACCTGTGGTATTATTCCATTTTTCTATAGTTATAATACCCATTAATTATGTAACTATTTGATTATCAGTTAGTTATGAGAATAATATATATGGTAAAAAAACAGCAAAAGTAGGCTCATTAACGGCATTGAATATTCATGCATTTAATATTTGAATTGCTATGGATGAAAATTTTGAACACGAAATAAATGAATTGAATGATACATCGCCAATTGACATTAATTATTTAAATTTTAAACTTTACTATGAAGTAATAAAAGTAGGCGATTTAGTTGAAATATACAATAGCACATTTGATTGTGGCACACGCTATAAAGTAGCTAAAGTGGAAGGCAATAACATATATCTTGAAGGATATTATTGCAATTTACCTTTACCAAGGAATGAAGTAATGCTAATAGAGTAATAATATTAACATAATTTAAAGGAAACATTTTTTGTGTTTCCTTTTTTTATTATATATTAGCCTTATAACAAAAAAGAAAAATCATAAAATGGAATATAAACTTTTACGTGGAAAACTTCTTGAATACTTTGGCGAGTTACCAACGTATGCTTTTTTCTCACAGTATTATCACATATTGTCTGATACACTTTCTAATAAAGAATTTTGTATGCGCTATGGCAAACTATATGTAACTTGGAACAATAAGTATAATTTTTTTGAAGTAGATGAATATGGTTTTATACTCGTTAATTCTAATTATTGCTTTACTAATGAAAAATTAAGTAAAAAACCAGGGTGTAAACGTATTACTGCAAAGCAAGCATTTGAATTTCTTAAACTTAATGATAATTTTGTTAAGTTCCTGAAACAAATATATAAATAACATAATATGACAAAAATTAAAATGTCGAAACTGCCAAGAAAGATAAAAAAGGCAGCATTTTCAGATAGATGGAACTATGGTTTTACGAAATATAGAAAAACCAATAAGTTTCAACCTAAAGAAGGCTCAATAGCATATCAAATATGTATGTGGTATTGCTTTAAATCGCAAGAAGACAGAGGTTATAAAGCAGATGATGAAATAACTAAGCATAAATTATTTAAATTGAAAGGTTATGGCAGCAATTAAGAATTACACATCACTGGAGCAGTCAAAGGTTCTTAGTAAGATATTACCACTTAAAAGCGCAGATATGTATTATTCACACGAGTTTGTGAATAGTGCAGGAGATTATTACAAAATCAATATTGCATCAGAAGGGTATTTTGATGATGTAGAATTATTAGGAAGTGATGTCCCAGCTTGGTCACTTGCAAGTTTGCTTGATGTTTTACCAGTCGGAACTGAATCACATAAGCAAACAGATGGTTCCATATCATATTACCATGTGGAAGTTTATAATAATAAAAAGTATTTTTCTACCAAGCGATATGGCAACCTTATTGATGCTTGCTACGAAATGATACTAAAGTTGCGTGAGCTTAAAATTCTGTGATTATGGAAATAGAAGTATTAGATAATAAAGTTGTAATTACATTATGGGGTAAAACTCATGAAAGTGACTTTGAGCCGTTGGTAAAAAGGTTTAAAAATTCTGATGAAAGAGAAAAGAAAAGATTGGCAATAGTACATTTTTACGCAAGTTATTTCAAAGATATTACTCCAAAGAAAAAAGAAAAACCATATATCCCATCTACCAAAGAACCAATTGAATGGGATGATGAAGCGCAAGAACAACTTGATGATATACTTGGTGCTGACCCATATACAATGTTTTATTGAAGTTATATGAATTAAATTTGTTGTGAATATGGAAGAAGAATCTTGGATATGCGTTGATGGTCACGGTGATGAGAGAATATTTCCTTGCAAGCCATATAGAGATTTTCCCAATATGAATTTAGAAGTCATGTGGGGGCAACGTTGGACTACTACCTCCATTGATGCAAAATTTAAGAATGGAGTCTTGCTACCAAAAGGTACAATTAAGCACCTTATTGGTAAAACAATGGCATATAGTGATGAACCTATTAAAATATTGTCTTGACAATTTAATTTAAAAGTAAATATGAAAAAGTATTTTTTAATATTCAGTTTAATTGGAATAATATTATTACTCACATCATTCACAGTTGAAACTAATCATGGTAGAAATGAAGCTGATGTAGTTATAAGAACTATAGAAGGTCATAGATATATAATTGCTACAAATTATGCTTACCTTTCGGGAAGACCTGGAGGAATTGCCATCATTCATGCAGAATCTTGTAAATGTAAAAAGCATTAATTAAATAACTATAGTGGTGACTTTTAGTTTAAAGAATTATGAGTAAAATATATAAAGTATTCTCAAAAAAATTTTGTCTTAAAACTTTTAATGAGCTCAAAGACAATGATAATTATTACTTTTTTGAAATTGAACTTGTGAGGTTTCATTCAGAGAAATGGGGATATGGAGCGAAAGCCATAAATACTTATCTACTTGAATATGTTAGTAAAGATATTAATAAGCCATATACTGAACAGCGTTACAATAGCACACGAACTATCTTTGGTACTAGCAGATTTGCTATACTACTTTACATCTACTTTTATTACATGAGAAATAAAACTAACAAACTATGGTGGCAAATGTAAATAAGGCTTTTACTTCATTGGAGCAGTCAAAGCAACTTATGAAGTTAGGAATCGGTATTAGTGCTGCGGATATGCATTATTGGGAAACAGATGTAGAAACGTTTGGAAAACAATCAAAGCAATTAAATACACCTGATATTGGATTTGATTCAAATTTTTATTATGGAACAGATAATGGTAAAATTTATCATTATATTCCAGCTTGGTCACTTGCTGCGTTACTTAGCATACTTCACAATAAAGCAAAAGTTATTCCAAGTCTTAGCGGTGGTGGCTACAAAGCTGGAAAGTATACTTCAGATTGGTGTCTTGATTATGAATTTGAAAATGGAGACTATCAAAGAACGTTTGCAGATAGCCCTGTTGATGCTTGCTACAATATGATTGTACGTTTACAAGATTTAAATTTATTGTAATATGGAAATAGTGGATAAATTAGACGTAGAGAAAATTCTTAAAAAACTTTGGAAAAAAGACGATGGTCAGCCTTCTGAAAATAGAGTTGCATTTAATGAAGCACTACAAAAAGTTCAAATAGAACTTGATGCTCTTGAAAAAAAGGAAATAACTGAAATGAATAAATATAAAACAAAACTAAATCGAGAAGGGATAAAACTACTATTTTTAGCATGGTTTGTTATTGCTATTATAATGTTAATAATTAAATACTGCTAAATTATAAAAGAGTAAATAAGCTATGAATAAAATAATTACAAGAGAGCAATTCGCATCTGCTTTTGATAAAGTGTTTGGTAGCAATGTTGAAAAATTATTTGATGAAATAGTTAAAGGCTTCATGACCACAAATTATAAATGTTTCCTTTATGATGAGACAGTATATATTATTGACTTACATAATGAAGAATTAATTACTTGGTATAAACTTGGGCATATTGGCAGGTCATTAAAAATTACAAAAGACGATGCTACCATTGAATATATTGAAGGTATATTTAGAGAATTTAAAAACGAATTAAATTTGTCATAATTATGAGCATAGATATGCAAAGACTTCTTTTAAAGGAAATAAAAGAAGAATTATTTAATATTGATAGAATATTAAATGAAGACTGTTGCGAGGTAGACGATTGCACTACTAATAAGCTTAGTAAAATACATTCAATTTTAACAACAGAAGAATAGTCTATTTAGAGCAAGATAATATGAATTAGCAAAGAAAGTTTGGTTATGAAAGAATCATCAAAAGAGGAAGAAGAACTCCTATTTAAGGATTTAAGCCAAAGATTGCTTTACAAAGTTAAATGCAATGTGTATGGTAGAATAGGCACTCTTACAGGGTTGAATGATTATGGAGCTGAAATTGATTATGGTAATGGCGAAGATACTACGTGTGAAATAAAATATTGCCTTCCATATCTCCGTCCAATGTCTTCAATGACTGAGGAAGAAAGGAAAGAATATAATGATATAGTAAAAAATATCATTGACTTTATTGATTGTCCAAAGTCTGATAGTATATGCTTACTTATTACATTGATTGATTGGCTTAACGCTCATCATTTCGATTTCCGCAATCTCATAGAGCGTGGATTGGCAATAGATTGTACAGGATTACATATATACGATTAATTGTTAATAATCAATAAAGATATGGCACAAGAAGAAAAAGTTAAAGCTTATGATAAGGCTATATTCTATAAGAAAGTATTGTTTGCTGACCTTGATGGTACATTAATAGATACAATATCTGGCAATACATTCCCCGAAGGTGTCTGGGATATGCAATTTAAGTGGGATGCACTTAGTGCAATTAAGGAGTATGGCTTTGAAATTTTAGTCATTGTCAGCAATCAAGGCGGAATTGAGAAAGGATTTGTTGATGAAAGGCATTTCACTAAGGGAAAAATGAACTACATCCAGTTTGCCCTTATGGAATATCTTGGCATTCCAGTGGAATATGATTACTGTAAGTTCAATGACAAAGACAACTATTTCAGAAAGCCAAACATAGGTATGTTGGAACACGTCTGCTTTAAGAATCTACCAAAGCACAATATTTTTGCAAGTAAGGATGAAATGCTTATGATAGGTGATGCGAGTGGCAAAGAAGGACAATTTTCGGATTCTGATAAAAAGACTGCTGAAAACTTTGGTATTGACTATCTTGATATTGAGGATTTCAAGCAGTGGGTGGAAACCAATAAGTGTAATACAAGTAATGCAAAGTTATGAAAGATTATAAGAAAATATTTGAAGGAATAGTAGATATTATTCGTACTACTGAAAAGAGTGATATTGGGTTCGCTAATATCTGTACCTATATAGGTGAAAATTGTCCCGAACTCAAAGAGAGTGAGGATGAAAAAATTAGGAAATGGTGTATATCGCATTTCAAAGCATGCATCAACGTTATTAAGGATAACGATGAATACAAGGAATATCTTAGCAATAAGGTGATTTCTTGGCTTGAAAAACAAGGGAGACACGCTAACTTCCGCAATAAGATACAAATAGGTGATAAAGTAACACGTAATGAAGATGGTGTACTTGTCAATCTTAGCCAACTAAATAGGGTTGCAAAGAAAAATGAAAATCAAGGTGAGAATCATGATGATAAGTATAATATCACAGGAATCAAATCTAAGCATGCTGAAGGTAAACTTGGTGAAATGATTAAAAAACTTAAACCACTTGGCGAAATACTTGATAAGCAAAGTGAACAGAAGCAAGACCCTTGTGATAATTGTAAGGATGTTATGCTTAATTGCCATAACTTCCCTTGTATTAAAAAGAGAGCATTTGAACAAGGTAAAACAGCACTTGAAGCTATCAATGAAGAAAAGGTTGATAATCAGTTTTGTGTAAAGTCTACTAATAATGTTGAACCAAAGTTTAAGGTTGGTTATTGGGTGGTAAATAAATTAGGAGATGCTTGGCATATAGATAGTTTTGATGGGAAAAATTATCAAGTATCTGATGGAAAAGGAAACTATAACTACTTTCCAATTTATAAACAAAATAAAATGCACCTTTACACTATTGAAGATGCAAAAGATGGTGATGTGATATCCTATGATAGTGGGTGGACTTGTATTTTTAAGTGTATTCATGGGATATGGTATAGTTCTTATTGTTTTATAACTGATGATGGAGAATTTCATACTGGTTATGAAGAACATCTTGTTAATACTAAAATTAATGTTATTCCTGCAACCAAAGAACAGCGTGAACTTCTATTCCAGAAGATGAAGGAAGCTGGATATGAATGGGACGTTGATAAGAAAGAATTGAAGAAGATTAAAGATGAAATAGAAATTCCATTTGGTACTAAGGACAGTGAATTGCAAGAAGTTACTTACTATATTCCTAAAGGTTTTCATGCAGAAATAGATGATGATAAGGTAGTCATTAAGAAGGGTGAAAAGCCTACTGCTTGGAGCGAAGATGATGAAAGTATGCTCTTTAAAGTTATTCATCGTATTGAGCAGCTTGACCATTATTGGAATAAACCAACTGACGGGAAGATGATTGATTGGCTCGAATCCCTCAGATATAAAGTTTGTTGTGAAGTAAATTGCACAACCACAAAAGAGTGGAGGGAAATGGATAAAGCTATGGTCCGTTTAATCACATCAGACTTGGAGTTACTTAAAAACAGAGGTGATGGAGAACATAGTAAAGCAGCATATAAAAGCGAAATTAAGTGGCTCAAATCCCTCAGATATAAAGTTTGTTGTGAAGTAAATTGCACAACCACAAAAGAGTGGAGTGAAGAAGATAAAACAGCTCTTGGTGATGCTCTGTGGTGCTGTAAGCAAGCAGCAAGCATTGCAAAAAATGAAAATGATATGGGGAATATTTGGTATGCTGAAAAGTGGCTCAAATCTCTCGAAGGAAGAATACAACCTAAGAATGACTACAACCCATACAAAGAGGTAGTAGAGTCTATTGCTAAGATGTGTGAAAGGTATGATAAATATAGTCATAGTATTTTAAAGGACTTCTTCAATAATGTTAAAGCTAAATGCAAAGATGCTAAAGAGTTTGATTCTTTGCATCCTCAGAACACTAAGGCTATTTCTCAGTAGATTAGGTTGTTAAGTAGAAAAAATATTATTAAAAAGTCTTAAAATATTTGGCTGTTTAAAACAAAATTTATATATTATCAGCATAACAAAAAAAGAAAAGCATTAATTAATAATAGTACAATGTTAGAACTACAAGGAACTTCGTGTAAAGACTGCAAAGTTTTTACTGATAATATAGAGGAAAGTGCGTTAGAAATAATATACAAACTATTATCTAACCCACTATTTGAAAAAGCTAAAATTAGAATAATGCCTGATGTACACACAGGAAAGGGCATAACAATTGGCTTTTCTTGTCATATTTCAGACTTTGTAAACCCTTCCCACGTTGGTGTCGATATTGGCTGTGGCGTTGAAAGTATTTTCTTCGAAAAAGCAATACCAGAAGATAAATATGCTATTTTTGAACATAGGGTTAAGAAATCTATTCCACTTGGAACGAATCAGCACTCTAAAACAATGTTTGAGCTAAAAGATTTTTTTAAGTTCTTGAATAGTGAGATACAAAAAGCATATCAAACTTCAAAAGGCGCAATTAATTTCATTCAATTCAAGAAAGAAAAAGACTTAGAAGATTGGTGCTCATCAAGAGGTGTAGAATATAAAACATTCTTGCATTCAATAGGTACTCTCGGGTCTGGCAATCATTTTATGGAGTATGATGAAAACACTGAATTGGGTAAATATGCTTTTACTGTTCATTGTGGCTCAAGAAATGTTGGACTTAAAATTTGCAAACATTGGGAGCATATTGGCAAAGGAATTTGTTTTGACAAAGACAAATACAACGATGAAATAAAAGACTTCATTAAATCTTTTAAAGGTGATAGTTGCGATATTCCTATGCACGTAGACGCTATTAAAAAGAAATATCGTGTTGAAGGCTCAGAAGGCTATCTTAGAGGTGATAACTTAAAAGGCTATTTAACTGATATGGTTATTTGCCAAGCATATGCCAATTTCAATAGGAAGATTATTTTTAATATTGTTAATGGTATTGTTCAAAAACTATTTCAGAAGGATGGTGGTAATAAAATAGTCAATCATATTGCTTCAGTGCATAACTATATCGACTTTAATGATATGATTATACGTAAAGGTGCTATACGTTCATATAAAGGGGAAGAAATGATTATACCATTTAATATGAAGGATGGCATTGCTATTTGTGAAGGAAAATCTAATAATGATTGGAATTGTACTGCACCTCACGGTAGTGGTAGATTAATGTCACGCTCTAAAGCAAAGAAAGATATTGATTTGAAACATTTCAAAGAAGAAATGAAAGGCATATATACTACATCAGTATGCAGAAATACATTGGATGAAGCACCTGATGCATATAAGCCAACCGATGAAATTATTAAAAACATTGAGCCAACTTGTGATGTTAAGTTCTTTATGATACCTAAAATTAATATTAAAGACTCAAGCGCAAGCGAAGAAAGATAGGCTTAACTTTAATTAACTGTATCACTCTTTGTGGTACAGTTTTTTTTGTATATATTGTTGCCATACAAAAAAAAAACAATGTAAATATGGAAACAAAGAATTATAAATACCGTGGCTATTACTGTATTAATAATAATACAAGAAACATCAAGCCTTTTTTATATAATAACTTAAATAAATTATGCAGTAACTTATATAAGATTTGCAAAGCATATAATGCTTCCAATTATCATTGGTATGTACTTGATAAGGATAATAATAATGTGGCAGGTGGGCAACAAGTATGTAATTCTTATCATAGGTTAACAAAACAAGAATTATTTGAAATTTAAATGAAAGAAATTATTAATTATATTTTTTGTTTTATCATTATTATTCCTGCTATAATAATGATACTAAGTAATTCAATTTTATGGATATTAATGGGCACTATGTATGCGTGTTGCCTATATGTTAGTTGGATTATATTTCCGAAAATTTGGGAAACTTTTATAAAGAATAAAATAAAGTAAATGACTATGGAAAAAAAGTTTACTATTCAAGACAGGGAAACAGGTACATTTATAGATGAATTCGACACATATCAAGAAGCACTAACAGTACTTGAAGGATTTGAGAATGAAGATAAACAAGAAGGTGTATACACACCTGATTTTTATGAAATAGTAGAAAAGTAATTAAATGATTTTTAACAAAAATTAATTATATTGTACTTTGTGGTTATGTTTTTTTATATTATATTGTAGTCATAACAAAAAGGAATAATATGGTATTAAAATTAAATTTTGAAGGCACAACTGAAACATTCAGTAAGCCACTTAATGAAGAAGTTAATGGACTTATTAATAAATGGTTGGGAGAAAATAATGAATATCATGGTACGTTTTCACGCTATTGCGTATCAACAATGCAAGGTGGTAGTATGAACAATGATGGTATTATCTCATTCCCTAACGGTGGATATGTAATAGTATCAACTGACGATATAGATTTCATTTCAAAATTAACAATTGGTATTTTCAATACAAAAGATGGGGCAGTAAAGTCCATGAAATTCAAGAATTTTGAAATTAATGAATTTGTCCCATATAAAGAATATGATATAATAAGAACAATAAGTCCAATCCTTATTACAAATAAGGAAGGCAAAAACTTAACATTCAAAGATGATAGTTTTATTGAAGAACTTACTACAAGGTCAATCAAAAAACTAATTAATTGTGGCTTAAATGAAAAAGTAGCAAACACGCTTACAATAGAATATTTCCACAAAGATAAGGCTAAAACCAAAATGGTTGAGCTGCATAGTCAGAAGAATATTTGTTCACAAGTTATGCTTGTTGTAAGAGGTGATAAAGAAGCACGTAAAAAAATATATGAGCTTGGATTTGGCAAATCAACAGGCTTTGGTTTTGGGGCAGTAACAATTATTAGAAAATAAAAACATTTTTTAACAAAATAGATTTTCCAATATAAATTTAATTGATTATATTGGTCAATGATAAGTAAAACAAGAAATATTAAAAATAAAAATAGATATGAAACAAATTCTATTCAAATTAAACCTTAATGGTTTTGGTGTGGTTAACTTTGATGATTCAAAGAGACAATTAAATACACTTAAAAAGTATAAAATTATCACAGAGACTGACAAAAATAATGAACTCGGAGACAATGTTAAACTTGGGAAGAAGGTTTTCTTTGAAACTAATGATGGTGATGCGCCAAAGATGGGCTATAAGTTGAAAATATCAGCTGATTGCCTTCGTCACGCAATTTACGAACACGATGCTGATGTAGTAAATAATTCTGTTAAACAGTGTGATTATGTCTTTGCCAATTATCTACTTTCACCTGTTGGCATAACACGTGGGTATATGTTTCCAAATAGAGGCAACGAACCTACCATTAAGCGTAAATCATCACTAACTATTAGCGATGCTATTCAGACAGATGGTAGTAAGTCTAATATTGAAGTAGGCTCTACCACAGGCAAATGTGATGAAACAGGTAAACGTGATGAAACATCATTCTTTTATGCTGATAAAGTCGGTAATATTAACTATTCTGCAAAAGGTATTATTGACCTTCGTTCTTTGATGTTTATTTCAGCAGACGCTAAGTTTGACCGTCTTGCTATAAAATCTGATTGGGCAACTAAAGCCGAAGATGGGCTTGCACATAAAGTACTTGAAACTTACTTTGGTGGGAATGCTAAAGAGCAATATGGTAGGTTTACTTCAACAGCTAAATATTTAACAAAAGCATTAGCAGAGAATGGAATTCTTCTTAATAAGGAAATTGTTGATGCACTTGTTAAGTTCATCTTGAAAAATCTTTTGGCAATTGACATCAGACGTAATAATGCTTTTGCAAAAACCGCAAGTCTTCAGATTAAATTTGTTGATAACCCAATCACAGACACATTTGATGAAGAAGATGGATGGATGACTATTGGCAGTGAAGCTGATATTGATTCACTTGACATTACGCCAGATGAATTCTATACAAAGGCTACTGACGAGGACATCAAGGAAATCGAAGAACTTGATGCTAAATATAAGGGAAGCAAGAAGAAGAGGGTGGCAAAAAAGGCAAAAACAGATGAATAATAGGTGTGTGTGTAGCCTGCCACACCTTTTCTTTAATCTTTTTAATTAATATGATAATATAAATGAAATACCTAATTCTAAAATTTGAAAATGCGTCACTTATAACTTCAAATAAAGATAATGCAAAATGTGAGCCTTGCGATTTAGATAACCCAATAGGTGTTAATCAGCTTTCTAATGCGCTTCACGTAATGTGTGGACTTGCACCAGTAGCAACAAAAAGGAAAACAATATTCACACGTAATGAAGATATTTTCAATTTAGCAAAAGGTGCGTACATCAAATACAATTATGGCTGTAATATTGATATTGAACGTAAGGCTGAAATATTCCAAGCAGCAAAGTGCGCTTATAACACAAATCGTATGATTACAACAAAAATTGGTGACAAAGATTATAATGGAAATTATAATTGGGATTACTTTGACAGACCATTCTTTAAAGACCGTGAAGGATTTAATAAAATTATGAGCTTCTTTAATGACGTTGTTGGTTCAAAAGATGTTATGAAAGAGTTCAATTTTGATGAATTCGTCATTGAATTCCATAAACACCTTAATGAGCCAAAAGTAAAAGCATTTGATGAAGAAAATCGTGAATACTATAGTGGTAAAGGTAGTCCGCTCGGTGGGCCATTCTATAAAGTCATCTTCGAACTTGATGTTCCAACAGGTAGTAACACTGTCTACAATCGGCCCACAGCTATTTTTAATATGCATGGCGTGGATTATAATAAAAGCAAATTAAGTGGAAGAATTATTGTGCCAATAGAGAATGAAGTAATCATTAAGCAAATAGCTGAATGTGGCTGTAATCCTACAATTCTTGATGGCGGTTTATTAACAATCGTAGGATTGAAAAATAGGGTTATTACTTATGATTTGGAACATGTATATCAAAAAATTAAATGATTATTTTCTTTCTAATTAACTGATTTTCAATCAATTACAAAAATCATATTGTTTATAATAGTAATTTTAAATGTAATCACAACCAGGTGGCACAGGCACTATTCAAAGGTGGCATTGTTTATAATAGTAATTTTAAATATAATCACAACTAATGTTAGTTGCAATAGAACTCATTTTTAATTGTTTATAATAGTAATTTTAAATGTAATCACAACACAGGAATTAAATGTGTGTTTGTCAGGGAAATTGTTTATAATAGTAATTTTAAATGTAATCACAACCCACTAATATCACCAACAATATCATTCCAAATTGTTTATAATAGTAATTTTAAATGTAATCACAACAAGTATGGCACTTTAATTAATTCTGAATTAATTGTTTATAATAGTAATTTGTAGTGTAATCACAACATTGTCAATGTTCCATCTTTAACGTATAATATTGTTTATAATAGTAATTTGTAGAGTAATCACAACTGCTTAGTGCTGAGTTTCGTGAAATCATAGATTGTTTATAATAGTATTTTCTAATGTAATCGAAACAGAACCAATCGTAATGAAACGAAGAACTGATTGCTATAATAGTAATTTGCAATTTAATTACAACGATGTAATCACAATGCTGTGAATCTTAGCCCAACGCTTGGGTCAATTGTTTATAATAGTAATCTATTGTGTAATCACATGAAAATTATTAATAATTTAAAAAAAATGACAGAAAACTTATTCGCAAAAAGCGAAATTAATGGTGGCATAACTCTTACTGACCATTCAAAAGCAGTAACTAATTTCGCACATTTTTTGTTCAATGAAATTATAGATTCAAAAGCTAAATTTAGTAACGCAAATCGTCCTATTAAGGAATTACATGATGAACTCATTGCATGTGCTGCAATGCATGATATTGGTAAGTGTTCTAAATCATTTCAAGAATTTATAAAAAGCAAAAGAAATAACAATAAGGTATATGATGATGGTCTTGAAAAGAATGATAAATTAATCACACATAATGTGATTGGTTGGGCTTACCTTAATAATTACACCGATTTTGGTGAAGAGGTAAAATCAGCAGTCCTTCATCATCATGTTGTACTTGATTATATGACCGACCTTACTGCAAAACAAATTATTAAGAAGAACGAAGATTCATTGAATGTTATGAATGAATTCTTTGATGAAATGGCAGCGTATTGCAAAGAAGCGTTTGGCGTAGAGATTAAACGTACAGATAAGAAAAAGTCTAATACAATTGTTAATAATGTATTCATATATAACAATTTTAGTGGCGATAGTGATGATGTATTGTCGGACAATGATGATGATTTGTTAGATGATTTGGATGATAATGCAAAATATATCCTTTTCCGTTCAATCATTATCTTTGCAGATAGAGTAGTAAGTGGACATCATTCAGACACAAATCGTTTCATTGATTATGATGAGGCTTTAATGGGTAGTTTACTTAATAAAATGATTTCAAGCACATCATTACCTGATGATAATGTTAATGAACTGAAGAATAAATCTGGTGAGTTTGTTTATAATCAAGAACGTCTTAAAACTCAGAACGTTTTGCTTGCTGACATCTTGAAGCAAAATAATTCAATTGTATCAGCAAGTGCTGGTTTTGGTAAGACATTGGTTGGACTTCGTTGGATTTTGGCTAACAAAAAAAGGACATTGTGGGTAGTGCCACGTAATGTAATTGCTAATGGTACATATCAGTCATTGAAGAGTGAACTTGAAACTATGCAGATGGAAAATGAAGTTTCAATTGCTCTGCTTCTTCATAGTGAATATATTGAGGGTGACGAAAAAGCAGACATTATTGTAACCAATATTGATAATTTCTTATCACCAATGGTTAAGAATAATCAGTCACATAAACTTATCCAAGAAATTGGTGGTAACGTTATCTTTGATGAATACCATGAATTTATGAGTGATTGCCCTTTATATTCAGCATTCATTGGATTGCTATATACACGTACTATGTTTACCAACGCAAAGACTTTGCTTTTGTCTGCAACTCCTTTACGTTTTGACAAAGCTTTTGGTATGGACAATAATATAGCATTCCTTAAGGCAGCACCATTTAATGGTGATATGAAGGTAAATGTAAAGGTGCAAGAAATGGAAAGCGTTACTGATTTAAAGGCAGATTGGGAAGATACTTTTATCTTTACCAATACTGTACGCCAGGCACAGGATATATATTCTCATTTAAATAAAAATAGTGATAATATTCTTATGCATGCACGTTTCCCTAAGCAAAGACGTATTGATATTGAAAATAACGTCTATAATAAGCATGGAAAGAAATCAATTGTTGCTGAAAGAAACACTGTAGTTTCAACCAATATTCTTGGTGTTGGTATTGACGCTTCTGCCAAATCTTCTTATGACTTTGCTGTATCACCTGAAGATACCATTCAGAGAGGATGCGGACGTACAGGACGATTTGCTGATGAATATGATGATGGAATCAATTATACTTTATGCGTCCTTACCGATGATAAGGCAACAAAGAATTTTATAACGAAGACATTTAATTCATCATTAAATGAGGAATGGATTAAGGTAATAAAAGCCTTCGATGGCAAGACCATCACAAAAAATGATTTGTATGACGCTTATTACAAATTTTATGAAGACAATTCTAAAGTTGCTGATAGAATGTTCAGACGTTTCTTCAATAAGAGTGCTGAGGAATTGATGAAACTGCGCCCATATTCTTCAAAGAAGAAAAAGGTCAAATCTTCAGAAGATGAAGAAAAGCTCATGGATGGACTTTCATATCGTGGAATGAATTCAAGCATCTACGTTGTGGCAAATTATAAGGACAAAGAAAAACTTTGTGACCCAATTATACTTGACAGATACTTCATTAGAGATGTTGAAAAAAATCAACCAGTATCACGTAAAGAACGATTTAAGAAGTTTAGAAGCTTTGTAAGAAATACCAATGACGATAAACGAATTAAAGCCTTCGAGAAAATGTTCAAATGTTATGGAAATATGGAGGATGATGATGCATTCAAATTAGCCCTCAGAAAAGATACACCTTTATTCTTGTCATATGCGGAATATGATGATACGCTTGGACTGAGAGTAAATGCAAATCCACCAATAGATGATGAAGACTCTCAATCATTTGATGAAGACTTTGAACTTGATTAACAATATTAATCCCATCGGCATAATAAATATGTCGGTGGGATTTTTGTAATTTTGTCATGCTGATTTATCAGCAATCAATTGAAAATAAGAAGGACATGTCCTCCACTCCTGAACTTAAACTTTATGGATATTTTCATTTTAAAAAGTGGGTGTGGCAAAATCCTTAAAACAGTCATAAACGTCAAATCAGTAATGGAAAAGAAGTAGTCTTTGCATCACACCATAAATTTTATATCTATGGAAATTTCCATTATAAAAAGTAGGCGTGACAGCAAAGAAAACTCTAAGTATTTGTTAATTAATCATATGGTACTAATTGAAATTTGGTCTTAGACCTTTTTAAATAAAAGCCACAATGGAAAAGAAGTGGATAAAGAAAAAGAGAAAAAAGAACTATTCAAAACAACTGTAAAAGAGCACAGACTTTAATTAACATTAAAGTTATTCACCCACGTTCTAAACCAAAGTGGCTTCATTATTATGATATATGCAAATAAATTTAACAAACATTAACTTTTAACTGATGCAAATATATAAAAAAACTTTGGAATTAACAAATTTTAAGGAAACTTTTTTATATCTATTTTAATTCTCCATCTCTTAACTGTAGATAATATTAATAATATTATATAATATAAATTAAATATATAATAAAAATAATAATATATAATATTAAAAAAACAGAGAAAAGGAAAATAGAAAGAAAATATATAAAAGAAAGAAAAGGAAAAGAGATAAAAAAGAATAATGATTATATTAACAATGCTTAACTTTAAATAATTTGTTTTTTAAATTAATTGATATATATTGCCATTGTTCAAATAAGAATAAAGAAGTTAAGTATTAAAAAAAATGTATGATATAAATTTAGTATTATAGAAATATAGTTTTTTTAAAAAACAAATAAAAAAAGATTATGAATATGAATTGTGCAGTAATCATTGATGAGGGCTCAAGTTTGCCTTATTGCGTTATTATAAAAAGCAAAAAAACGCTTTCAGATGAAGCATTGGAAGAACATGCAAAACAATGGATAAACGAACATAATGATAACTGTTCTTGGTCTAATTACCGTTATGTTATAATGAATATTAATGATGCACCAAAAATTAAACGCATAAACATTATAAAGTAAAACACCAATTATTGGAATTTCAAGAAAAATATGTAAGACACGGTCAATAATAAATAACTCTGTTTAAGAACAGATAATGAAATAAATGAACATAAGATATATACTATAAAAAATAAAATCATATTATACATGATATAAATTGATATGGTATATGTAGAGAACTATATACCCTTTTTAATTAAAAAAACATATTATATTGATATACGTAGTATAAGGTATTTTTAAATGCTATTAATAATATGGATATATAACTAAATTATAGATATAATACTTGATATAACTATTTTCATAATATAGCTAATTTTAAGCAAAAAACAATATATAGCCATTTCTTATTAATAACTTTTTACAGAAGAGAATATATGTAACATAGGTTATTTTAAACCCTAATTTAAGCAAAAAGATATATGCGTATAATATAGGTTAAATTAAACAAAAAAACAATATATAGGTTAATTTTAAGTGTTGCTATTTATGTGTATAATATAGGTTAATTTTAAACAAAAAGATATAATGTATAACATAGCAATTTTTAACAGAAGATAGTATGCGTAATATAGGCTAATTTTAAGTACTATTAATATACTCATAATATAGGTTAATTTTAAGCAAAAATATACTATTCATAATATAGCTAATTTAAGCAAAAATATACTATTCATAATATAGCTAATTTAAGCAAAAATATACTATTCATAATATAGCTAATTTAAGCAAAAATATACTATTC
>Ga0247611_10000420_pt1 | contig 86384 bp, 71 predicted proteins | sample 177DNAGHGhighgp2_FD_192422 | JGI IMG/M metagenome (GOLD analysis project Ga0247611, IMG submission 192422) | Sheep rumen microbial communities from Palmerston North, Manawatu-Wanganui, New Zealand - 1770 DNA GHGhigh gp2 | ecosystem: Host-associated > Mammals > Digestive system > Stomach > Rumen...
CGCCGGAACCCTGGAGGTGATGCTGGGCTATACGTTATGCCACACATCCCGCTTCTGCCGATAGGCTGAAACAAAAGACAATAAAGACGAAGGCTCCGAGACCAATAAGTCCGGAGCCTTCGCTTTTTTCTATCAGAGAGGAGAAGGAATGTCAGGCTTTGCCACCACGGCGGTTGATCTCGGCTTTGATGAGGGCCGCTTGTTCGTAGTCCTCATTCTGAATGCACTTCTGAAGATGACTCTCCAGTTCTTCCTGAGTCTGAAACCCTAAAGGGGTAGTGGATGGAGTAATGGCTTGCGTGACCTGCTCCTGTCTTGCCTTGTCCGGTTCTTCGAATTCGATACCGTATCGCTCAATGATCTCATCCGAGGTGTAGATAGGCGCATCGGTACGCACCGCCAAGGCAACGGCATCTGAAATCCGAGCCTCTAACCGCAACTCCTGGTCCTCTTCGTCGGAGAAGTGCAGTTTGGTATAAAAAACCTCGTTTTCAATCTGGTAAATGGTCACCCGCCGCAGACGGACATGCTTGAATTTCGCCAATGAAAGGAGGAGGTCATGCGCCATGGGACGAGAAAGGGGAAGTCCCCGCATGGCCAATGCAATGGACTGTGCCTCGGCAGTGCCGATGACAATCGGTATGCGACGCTTGCCGCCTACCTCGCCAAGCACCAATACGTATGCCGTCTTTTTGGCATGGTGATACGTCAGTCCAAGGGTCTTAAGCTGTACCATGAAATCTCGGGGTTAGGGGGGGGCAAATCAAAAGGAAGGGTCTCTTACAAATATAGGAAAATCTCTCCATATTTCCTCCATCATCTCCATCCTCTTCAGCGAAAATCCCTTCGCCGCACCCTTCCAAACCCAACTTGATAAACCTGAAAAACTTGACTACATAACAAGATTTCGTATTTTTGTAGTTTCTTTGATTCACATTCCGACTTTGAACAGGTCGTGTGTCATGAAAATAAAACAGGCAATCATACGGCTATGGCAGGTGCTGACTTCTCCCTCTACGGCGTGGAGGGAATTGTCGGAAGGGGTCTATGTGGACCAGCCTGTCATACTTGTCCGCTCCCAAATGGACGAGGAGGGAGAGACAGCCATGGAGGGTGCACCATCCGCAGAACCGATGGACGAGCCACGAGAAACGCCTGAGACACTGAATCCTGCGGACGGAGAGACACCGCGACCGACGGCGTCAGAAATCGCAAGAACAGATGCCCGGATGCTCTCCGAGGACAAGTCCTTCTTCGTGGCATGGTTGCTGATGGATGCCCTGGTGACGTTTATTGCCGGTCTGGTCTATTCGCACGAGCACATCGTGGTCTCTTCGCTCCTGAAGGCTATGGCTTCCGTCCTCTCTTTCTGGTGTGCATTGTGGGTGATTTATTATTTCCTGCGTTACTTCCTCTCCAAAAAGTGCGGTCTGCTGCTCTCCATACGTCTGGCAGTGGGGTTGCGTCTGATTGTATATCCCCTGACCCTCGGTGTGCTCCTGCATATTCTGGGTTGCCTGATGCCCTCTCTGTTCTTCCTGAAGGTTCTTCTGCTCTATGACGTCTATCTGGTCTGGGAAGGTGTCGGCCTACTGCTACGCGTGGAAGAGAATGACCGTTCCCGTCTGGTGTCGTTTCTGACGTTGTTAATCATATTTGTTCCCATCGTACTGAATGAAATGATCAAGTTGTTGATCCCTCTGGCAGGAGCATGAGAGAACGAACCCGAAGTATAAATAAGAATCCGCTATGCATAAGGCAAGTGACATACGAATCAAGAACAAACGTGCCACGTTCGACTATGAACTGAGTGACAGGTACGTGGCGGGATTGGCCCTGTACGGAACAGAAATCAAGTCCATACGGCTCGGAAAGGCGGGTCTGACCGATACGTTCTGTATCTTTGAGAAAGGAGAACTGTGGGTGAAGAACATGACTGTCAGCGGCTATGCGTTCGGCTCCTATAACAATCACGTGGAGCGGAGAGACCGAAAACTGCTGCTGACCCGGAAGGAACTGCGCAAACTGGAACGCGCAACCAAGGAAACGGGCTATACCATCGTCCCCGTCGTACTTTTCATCAACGACAAGGGCCTGGCAAAACTGGAAATAGCACTGGCACGCGGAAAGAAGGATTACGATAAACGACAGACATTACGCGAGAAGTCCGACAAGAGGGAAATGGACCGCGTCTACAAGGAAAGAGGAGGGAAACGATGAATCTGAATGTCGGTATAGTCAGCGCGACGTCGCTTCATTTTGTGCTGAAAGGAACCTATCGTCTCAACGGTATCACTTACCCCGAAGGAGAACACGAAGCCCATTATCAGAACGGACTCATTGTGGTCGATGGAATCAGCCTGACCTCGCCCGTCTTGTTCGAACCCCGGCGGAAAACGGACTGCTGCTTCGAACTGCAGGATGTGGTCATCGGTGTCGGATTCCATTGGGAACGCGCGGAAACGCAACGATTCGAGGGACTGCTGAAACTGGTTGCCGACTGCGACAGAAAAGGAGCGATCACGGCAATCAACATTCTCGGGCTGGAACGTTATCTGGTCAGCGTCATTTCGTCCGAGATGCGCGCAACAAGCAATATGGAACTGCTGAAAGCCCATGCCGTAGTCTCGCGCAGCTGGCTGGTAGCCCAACTCGAGTTGAAAAAGCGACACTTCAAACGGAAACCGACACGTGAAATCAACCGCAAGGGACTCCATGTGAAATGGTACGACCGCGATGACCATCGGCACTACGATGTCTGTGCCGATGACCACTGCCAACGGTACCAGGGTATCACCCGTGCAACGACCGAGGCGGTCGAGAAGGCCGTAAAGGCCACGATTGGGGAGGTGATTGTACACGAGAAGACCGACGAAATATGCGATGCACGCTTCTCCAAGTGCTGCGGTGGCATTACGGAACATTTTGAGAATTGCTGGGGTGGTGATACGGATCACGACTATCTGCTCTCCCTGGATGACGATGCGCTGGGAATGGTACATGAGGAAGCGAATCTGAAGCTGACACGGGGACGCGCGGCAGAGTGGGGCAGAAAAGGACTGTGGGCTCTCAGAAAGGACCGTGCGATGGAGTCCTTTATCTACGAGGGACGTGAAAGCGATTTCTGTAACACCAAAGACGCGACGGTCCTGCGGGAAGTGCTGAACGGCTACGACCAGGAAACAACGGATTTCTACCGTTGGAAGGTCCGCTATACGCAGAAGGAACTGGCAGACCTGTTGCGGAGACGCTCCGGCATCGATTTCGGTGAGATCAAGAGCCTCACGGCAGTGGAACGGGGACCCTCAGGACGTATTGTAAAACTACGTATCGAGGGAACCAAAGAGGTGCTGACGGTCGGCAAGGAACTCGAAATACGGAAATGGTTGAGCGAGAGCCATCTGTACAGTTCTGCCTTTGTGGTCGAGACGGAAGGAGACCAAGACGTGCCGTCGGCATTTATCCTGCACGGAGCCGGCTGGGGACACGGAGTGGGGATGTGTCAGATAGGTGCCGCCGTGATGGCAGTGAAGGGCTATGGATACAAGGAGATCATAGCCCACTATTTCAAGAATACAAAACTCGAGAAAAGAATCCTGTAGAGACAACGCACAGCCGCAGTGAGTTGCCGGCCCTGGAACTATCGTTCGGAAAGCCCGTATCGTTCCTTCAGTTCCTTATCGGAAAGCACCTGCGCATGCAGGATCTTGACATCCGGAAGAGGCCGGCCGGCGATATCTACGTGGACTTTGTCGATGCGTTCGATGACGTCCATGCCAAAGACTACGTGTCCGAATACGGTATATTCACCGTCCAACTGCGGCACTCCGCCCTCGGTCGTGTAGGCCTTGCGCTGCTGGCGCGAGAAATGGAGCAGCGATTCCTTCGCCAACAGGCTGCTGGCAACGGAAGTGAGACTGTCCTGAAGGTGTTGGAGAAGACGAGTCGAGTCGGAACGTCGGGCATACTGATCAATGCGTCCACGGTTCGCCATGATGAGTTTCTGCCAGATAATGTCCAATCGGCTGTCGCTGTAGGCACGTTCCAGTGAATCCAATTCCGTTTGCGTGTACGGGTGTCCGACGATGATGTAGAAAAGAGAGGAGTGTGAGGAACGGGAGGGGTTCACCTCGTCAGGCAAACGTGCTGCCGTCAATGCCCCCTTGCGGTTGAGACGCTCGGAAGACTGCTCCTGCCTCGAAAGAGTGGTGTCGATCTCAGCCGGAATGGTCTCTCCTCCGTTATCGGTGCCAAGAATGCGATTGTGAGACGCATTCCGTGAGTTCGGGTCTCCTGCCTGCATGAGATATCCGCGTTCGACGCGGTGAAAAAGCAGTTCATCGTAGAATCCTTCTTTAACCAGCGAAAGGAAATGGTCGCGATGGAGCGGAGTCTCTTTGTATAGCTGGACAACGAACGTACCTTCCGTTGTCTGTATCTCAACGTATGGTGATTCGGACGTGGAAGAACAGGAAACAAACAACAACCCGGAGACGAGAAGTAACGGGAAAAGGAAAAGACGAATGTTCATGAGGAAGCGGTTAAGCGAAAACAAGGTTACTTAAGCTTCAGACCATCGAAGATGACGCGGATGATCTCCTGACGGTTTGCATCAATGAGACGTGCGTTACGGTCACGGAAATAGGCTTGTTCCACCCCTTTGAGTGCGTAAAAGATAAGCAGAGCAGAGAGATGGGCGTTCTGAGAGGAAAAGATACCCTGTCGGATTCCGTCACTGACAATCTGCTCGATCTGGTCGGTTTCCCAAAGGTCGATGTGTCGCCGCGCATGCTCAACCTCATAGATGTCCCGGAAGAAGTCAGCCCGCAAAGAGCCATTGCGTGAAAGTGCCTCTCGCGCAGCCTCAAGATGGGTGAAGATGTATTCAATGAGTTTCTGGTCAGGCGCAATGTCTTTGTCAAAAACCTGCTGCACCTTCTCTTTCAGGAGCGAAATCTCCTTTTCGATAACCGCCAGATAAATGGCGTTCTTGTTCTGAAAATAAGTATATAGAGTACGACGTCCCTTCTGGGAAGCCGTCGCAATGTCATTCATTGTCACGTTGTCCTTCCCTTCACGGGCAAAGAGCTGACGTGCAACGTCCACCAGCATTTGTCGTGTTTTAGATAGACCCATAGGAAGTTTTTTCTTTATGCCGCAAAAGTAGTTTTTTTTTTCTATTTTTGCAATTCCCTGTTTCGCTCGGACGGTCTGTTTTTTGCGTGCGGGAGGCAGATGAATGTCATGGAAATCAACCCTTGATGTCGCTGCAAAAAACATGGAAAGAAAGAGTAAAAACGGAGCATCCTTTCCCTGGAAACCGGAGACGACCAACCACAAGAACCGGAGACAGGAAAGGGACCATTGAATAAAGAACGGAATCATGTTTGAAAACCTTAGCGAACGCTTAGAGCGTTCATTCAAAATTCTCAAGGGTCAAGGAAGCATTACCGAGATCAACGTGGCAGAGACAATGAAGGATGTGCGGAAGGCTCTCCTCGAGGCGGACGTGAACTTCAAGACAGCCAAACAGTTCTGTAACGACGTAAAGGAAAAGGCAATAGGTGAGAAGGTGCTGACCAGCGTGAAGCCTAAGGAGTTGATGGTCAAGATTGTACATGACGAACTGGCTCGCCTGATGGGAGGGGAGGAAGTCGGAATCAATCTAAAAGGGAATCCTTCCATCATTCTGATGAGCGGACTTCAGGGTTCTGGAAAAACGACATTCAGTGGCAAACTGGCCAACATGCTGAAGTCTAAGAAGGGAAAGAATCCTCTGCTCGCAGCCTGCGACGTCTATCGTCCTGCGGCAATCGAACAGCTGAAGGTTGTCGGCGCGGGAATCCAGGTTCCGGTCTTTTCGGACGAGTCGTCCAAAGACCCGGTTGCCATCGCTCAGGCAGCGGTGAAACAGGCGAAGCAAATGGGGAATGATGTGGTGATCGTCGATACGGCTGGACGTCTGGCCGTGGATGAGGAGATGATGGATGAGATCGAACGCCTGAAAAACGCCCTCGAGCCACAGGAAATTCTTTTCGTTGTGGATGCAATGACAGGTCAGGATGCTGTGAACACAGCCAAGGCCTTTAACGAACGACTGGATTTCGACGGCGTGATATTGACCAAACTGGATGGCGATACGCGCGGCGGAGCCGCCTTGTCTATCCGCTCTGTGGTAAATAAACCGATTAAGTTCGTCGGAACGGGCGAAAAGATGGAAGCGTTGGATGTCTTCTATCCGGAGCGTATGGCGGACCGAATACTCGGCATGGGAGACATCGTCAGTCTGGTTGAGAAAGCACAGGAGCAATATGACGAGGAAGAGGCGCGTAAACTCCAGAAGAAACTGGCCAAGAATCAGTTTGACTTCGATGATTTCCTGAAACAGATCGGGCAGATCAAGAAGATGGGTAACCTGAAGGACCTGGCATCTATGATACCAGGTGTGGGAAAGGCTATCAAGAATCTCGATATCGACGATGATGCGTTCAAGAGTATCGAGGCTATCATATACAGCATGACTCCAGCGGAACGCAGTCTCTCAGTCTCCATCGACAGTTCACGACGCAAGCGCATCGCCAAGGGCAGCGGGACGGATATCGCCGAGGTGAACCGCCTGCTCAAGCAGTTCATGGAAATGCGTAAGATGATGTCAACATTCTCTAAAAACAAGAATAAACTGAAAGGTCTGGCGGCAGGTCTGCCGAACCTCAGAAGATAATTAATCCTAAATACCAGTATTATGGAATTGATAGATGGAAAAGCCATCAGTGAGCAGGTGAAGAAGGAAATCGCTCAGGAAGTGGCGCAGATCATAGCAAAAGGCGGGAAACAACCCCATCTTGCGGTCATCATCGTCGGCCACGACGGAGGAAGCGAGACGTATGTCGCTCATAAGGTAAAGTCCTGTGAGCAGGTGGGATTCAAAAGCACTCGCATTGCTTTTGAGGAAGACATCACAGAGGAGCAGTTGCTCAGCGAGATTCATAAACTCAATGAAGATCCCGACGTGGACGGATTCATCGTCCAACTGCCACTGCCTAAGCATCTTGATGAGCAGAAGGTAATCGAAGCCATCGACTATCGCAAGGATGTGGACGGTTTTCATCCCATCAACGTAGGCCGAACGAATATCGGTCTGCCATCGTTCGTATCCGCCACACCCGCTGGAATCCTCGAACTCCTGAAACGTTACCAGATCGAAACGGACGGCAAGAAGGTCGTTATCATCGGACGGTCCAATATCGTCGGGAAACCGATGGCAAGCCTCTTGATCCAAAAGGGATATCCGGGAAACGCCACGGTGACAATCTGTCACAGTCATACGAAGAACCTGAAGGAGGTGGTGCGTGAGGCGGATATCATTATTGCCGCAATGGGCTCGCCTAAGTTTGTCACGGCAGATATGGTGAAGGATGGCGCAACCGTCATCGATGTGGGAACAACACGTGTTCCGGATCCATCGCGAAAAAGCGGATTCAGACTTACAGGAGATGTCGATTTCGAGAATGTCGCTCCTAAGTGTGCCTATATCACGCCCGTTCCCGGTGGAGTAGGTCCGATGACCATCTGCAGCCTGCTGAAAAATACGCTGCTCGCAGGTAAAAAGGCGATTTATAAGTAAAAAGTTTTTCTTTTTAATTAATAAAGAGCCCCATCCGGATGAAGTCCGGATGGGGCTCTCTTTTACTATATGCGCTGCTGCTTCATCGGGCATTGTCCGACGTGGCAGAGGGTTTGTCCTGATTCTCCATCAACATGAAATGCAGACGGTTCAGGACATTGACCTGCGTGGTTCCGTAGTCAAAGTCGAGGAACAGGAGGTTGATGTCCGGGAAGCGTTTCTTCATTTTCTTCTCAATACCCTTTCCGATGACGTGGTTGGCAATACACCCGAACGGCTGGATGCAAACGACGTTGTTGATGCCCTGACGCGCAAAGCCTGCAATCTCTCCCGGGATGAGCCAGCCCTCTCCATATTGGTTGAGGAGGTTGACACTCTCGGCTGCCAATTTCGCTTCCTCCCGTACACTCTCAACCGGTTTGTAACGAAGGAAATGTTTCAGCGGTTTCTCGTATTTTCTGGAGAAAGAGGCAATGACCTTCTCCGAGAGTTTGGAAAGTAGATTGAAGGAATGGCGGTGAGGCAGGATGTTCTGAAGATGTTTGGCCTCGCTGTTGACAAATCCCTGAGTAAAGAAATTCGTCACAGGAGGGATGGATACTTCAATTCCCTGTGAGATAAGCCAGTCCACAATGCCGTAGTTACCGAAGGAGTTGTACTTGACGTATATCTCACCAATGATGCCAATCACTTGAGTCGGAGGTCCGACAGGTATGCTGTTGAAGTCCTGGACTGCCTCCTTGAGCAGGGAGAGAAGGCTGCTGTTGCGCCCTTGTCGAATCAGCTCGACAGCCTTATTGAGGTAGTCCTCTTTCAGACGGTCGGACGCGCCCTTGTCCAACTCGCGCGATACGGTTGCATAGTAGAGACGTGAGAGAGCGTCTGCAAAACACATGGCATGCAATACCGAGAAAATGACTTTTTTATAGTCAAGGTCAAGTCCCGGCTGGTCGTTGATAGTACCAGCCGAAACAGATACGGCAATAACCGGAATGTCCTTGTGACCAGCGTTGATGAGTGCCCGTTTGATGAGGGCAATATAGTTTGTCGCCCGGCATTGTCCCGAGGTCTGTGTGATTCCTAAGGCAATTTCATGCTCTTGGTACTTGCCGCTTTCAACTGCCGAAAGAAGATCTCCGATGACACAGAGAGCCGGATAGCAGACTTCGTTATTGACAGCCTTGAGCGCATAGTCCAACGAAGCGCGCGACGGCTTCGGCAGGTTGACGAACCGGTAACCCATCTTAGCGGCAATCGGCGGGATGAAAGGAGAATAGAAGTCGCCAAACCAAGGCACCAGAATGGTGCGCTGACGGTCTTTCTCTTGATAGGCAGGTGTTTTCTCCAATTGTGTGATAAGTCCCGAAATACGCCCTCGAAGTTTGATGGATTCAACCAGGGAACGAAGACGCAGTTTGATGGAACCTGTTGAGGCAATCTCATCAATGCGAATCAGCGTGTGACTCTTGTTGTTGCGTTTGAGAATGTCTCGGATCTCATCAATGATGATGGCATCCGGTCCGCATCCAAAGGAGTTCATCTGGACAAGATAGACATTATCAGGACGTCTTGCGACCCAAGCGGCGGCCTGCAGGATACGGTTCGGGTAGGCCCATTGCGAAATGGTGTAGTACTCCCGTGTGAAGGCATCGCTATCCTGTTCAGAGGCAATCTCCTCGTTGATGACTGCTACGCCCAAGTCGGAGAGTATATCCGAGATCTTTTGATGTACCATCGGGTCGGTCTGGTAAGGATGGCCGGCAAGGAGAATGACCGGCTCCTTCTTTCGCATGGCGTTGTTGTAGATTTCCAGGTTGCGCTCGAAGATGGATTTCTTATATGCCAACTGTGCCGCCTGAGCCGCCTTTACGGCCTTTCGCGCTGTCTTGCTGTCAATACCCAATTTCTTCAGATAATCCACACACGCCCGTTCGGTGAGCTGTTCGTTGGAAAGGTTGAAGGCAGGAGCGTCTAACGGTACGTCGGAATTGATGTTGTTCAGTACTTCGGAATACGCTGTGACAATAGGACAGTTGAAGCAGTTATGGGATTTTTTGAATTCGTTGCGTTCGAAAAGGATGAACGGGTAAAAGATACGGTCCACCTTTCGTTCGGCAAGGTCAATGACGTGTCCGTGCGCCAGCTTGGCAGGGAAACAGATATTGTCTGACATGATGCTGCCAGCCCCTTTCTCGTAGAGCGATGGAGAGGAAAAGTTCGAAACGACCACTTCGATGTTGCAACTCGTAAAAAGAGTTTCCCAGAATGGGAAGTTCTCGTAAATGGTCAACGCTCGCGGTATGCCAATGCGCATGCGAGGATGCTTCGGATTGTTCTCAATATTGAACAGTCGTTCACGCTTGAAGTCGAAGATGTTCTCTCCTCGCGTAAGCCGTTCCGGGTTGTTGGTGAAAATCTTTTCACATTTATTTCCTGAGTAGCAACGCTTTCCGTTCGGGAACTTGAAGACCGTGATCGAACATTGGTTTGTACAGCCGTTGCAACTGGCAATTTTTGTCTCGTAATGGACCGCGTCCTGCAGATTCTGGAGGCCAACGAAAGAGGAGGCGGTGTCGCGGCCCTGTTGCGCGGCGAGGGTCTTCTGAGTCCGGGCATAGAGGGCCGCGCCGTAGGCACCCATCAGTTCAGGGCGGTTGGAGGAGGAGATCTTTTTTCCTGACAGAAGTTCAAGCGCACGAAAAACAGCAAGGTTGCGGAAGGTCCCACCCTGTACGACAATGTTGTCTCCAATGGATTTGAGGTTGTTGATGTTCAGTACCTTGTAGAGACAGTTCTTGACAACTGAATAGGCAAGTCCGGCAGAGAGATCGTCTTCGGTGGCTCCCTCTTTAAGAGCCTGTCGGACCTTGGAGTTCATGAATACGGTGCAACGGGAACCAAGGTCACAAGGTGCATTCGATCGGCAGGCCATCTCGGCAAATTCCGGAGCAGAATGCCCTAAGTTCTTTGCAAAACTCTCAATGAAGCTGCCACAACCGGAGGAGCACGCTTCGTTGATCTCAATGTCGGTAACCGTTCCATTCTGAGCAAAAATGGCTTTAATATCCTGTCCGCCAATATCAAGAATAAAGGAGACCTCCGGGTCGATGCTCTGTGCTGCCAGGTAGTGAGCAATGGTTTCGACTATGCCGTAGTCCGTATTGAAAGCCGCATGGAGAAGGTCTTCTCCGTATCCTGTTACGGCAGAGCCTAACACTCGGAGGCGACACTGTTTCTTGGCAGCAGACTGAGCAAAGGCATTCAGTCCCGTGATGGCGGTCTGTAGCGGATTGCCTTGATTATTGCTGTAGTAAGTATACAAGAGGCGTGATTCCTCGTCCGTGACAATGACTTTTGTCGTCGTACTGCCAGAGTCAATGCCAATGTAGATTCCGACTTCTTCTTCCCCATCCCGCAGTTCACGCTCAGGAATCTGAAAGACGTGCCGTCTGTCCTTCCATTCCTCAAATTCCTTCCCCGACTGGAAAAGCGGTGTCAGGGCATTGGTGTCGTGCACAAGTGAGGAGGCATATTGGGTCAGTCGTTCAGACAGTTGGTCAGTCGTCAGAGGCTCGTTCTCGTGTTTAGCCATAATCGCGGCTCCCAGTGCTGTGAATAATTGGGCAAATTGCGGAGCCGCATAGTCCTGCTCTTCCAGCTTCAGCAACCGAATGAAGGCTTTTCGAAGGGATTCAATATAGGTCAGAGGTCCGCCACAGAAAACAACCTGGGGTTGCAGGTCGCAGCCGCGAGCCAATGCGTTGATGGTCTGCAGGGCAACCGCATGGAAGATGGAAGCGGCAATATCGGCTTTCTCAATCTTGCGCGCAATGAGGTTCTGTACGTCCGTTTTGGCAAAGACTCCACATCGGGAAGCGATAGGATAGATATTCTGACTTTGCAGAGCCAAGGCGTCCATCTCGTCAACGGAGATGTTGAGCAGTCCCGCCATCTGGTCGATAAATGCACCCGTACCGCCCGCGCAGTTGCCGTTCATGCGTATGTCCGGTGTCTTCCCTTTTTTGACCAATACCAATTTGGCATCCTCACCACCAATGTCTATCAGCGTATGAGCCTGAGGATAGAATGCCTGAAGTGCGCGTGTTACAGCAACAACCTCCTGAACAAACTGCATGCCGAGACGGTCGGCAATACCCATCGCTCCGGATCCGGTCAGACAGATGTTGAAGGCGGTGTCTGGAAATTGCTTTTTAATGTCAGTAAGTGTCTCGTCAATCGTTTCAATCAAACGGGTGTAATGACGCCGATAGGATTTGTATAAAAGATTGTTCTGCGTGTCAATGGCAACCATCTTGACCGTGGTGGAGCCTACGTCTATGCCTAATCGGATAATATCGTCTTTTTTCATAGGATATGATGTTCAGATTTTTTTTATCGATGTCTTGTCAAGAAAATATGGAGGATTATGCGTCTGCCTTTTGCAACCAAAGCGTGAGCATTTCCGATACAAGTTGTTTTCTCTTTTCCATGAAATGTTCAAAGGTCTCCCGGTTACCTAATGTCGTGAATACGTCTTTGAGTATTGGCTCGCATATAAAAGGAAAGACGCACAGTCCCATTATGTTGATGACCATCTGGGAGATGTCAAATCGCCGTATTTTTCCTTCTTCCACTTCCTTTTCCATCTGTTGCTTGATGGAGGAGAAATCGATGGTCGTCCACTCGTTGAATACAAAGGAGATGATTTCTTTCGGGTTGCGTCTCAATTCCATAATCATGAAGCCGGGCAATAACTCATTGTTGCTCAGTTGATCAATATAGTTGCAGGATATCTCGCAAATCTTTTCGGTCAGACTGATGTCTTTCTTGAGTGTTTTGTCAATGTCAGGCAGGATGTTTTCAATCAGTTTGTTGAGGCTCTTCTCGAAAAGAGATTCCTTGTTTCTGAAATAGTAGTGTAAGGCAGTCCGTGAGATGCCCGCCATGTCGGCGATATCCTGCATGGTCGTGTCTGTCAGACCTTTTTTCAGGAAAAGCATCTGAGCGGCATTGAATATGCGTTGTTCCGTGTTTGGCTCGTTTGGAGGTGTCTGGTTCATACGTCTTCTTTTTGTTGACTGATGTGTTTGACGTCAATGTCAGAATACGGTGTCAAACACAGGTGTCAAAGATAGGTCAAAAACGGGAATTAAGTCGCAGGTGAGCGGACTTGAAAGAGAAACTTTTAATTTTTTTTTAGAAAAGAAATGCGAAAACGTCGGATGTTATTAGATGCAACTGGTGGTTATCAAAATAAAAAGAAGTATATTTACAAAATAAAAAAAACAGAATGACGTTTTGAAAGACGAAAGGGATCCTGAGATTCTTGTCATTCCCGAGGGGTAGTCTGCAGAGAAATGATATTGTGTCTCGAGAAGAGACAGAAGGGAAAGGAAACAGAAGGGCAGTCTCCATCCTCAGGGATGGATGGCATAGCGCTCAAAGCAGAAAAGAATCCGGGAAGGCCGTCTGGCATGCAGACAGAATAGCATTGCATGCACAAAACACATATCCATCTATCTCTATGCAAGAAATAAAAGCAACATATAAATGGTTAATTGGAACTTTTTCACCTTAACAAACAGGCAGAAAGACCAGAAAGAACAGATAGCAAAAGATTTAGGAATTTACCCGGTTTTGGCCCAGCTGCTTGTGCAGCGAGGCGTAGAGAATACTCATGAAGCACGATGCTTCTTCCATCCTCGTCTGACGGATTTGCATAATCCGTTTCTGATGAGGGATATGGATAAAGCAGTGGAGCGACTGAATGATGCGTTGAGAAAGCGCGAGTCAATCCTGATTTATGGGGATTACGATGTTGACGGAACAACGGCAGTGTCTTTGGTCTATAAATACCTCAGGCAATTTCATCAAGAAGTTCTGTATTATCTCCCCGATCGTGACAATGAGGGCTCAGGAGTGTCGTATCAAGGGATTGACTATGCACGGGAACACGGATGTTCGCTGATCATAACGCTGGATTGCGGAATTAAGGCCGTTGAAAAGGTGGAGTATGCCAAACAGTTTGGCATAGACTTCATTATCTGTGATCATCACAACGCAGACGAGAAACTGCCAGATGCCGTGGCCGTATTAGATCCAAAACGAGAAGGATGTCCGTATCCTTACAAGCACCTCTGTGGATGCGGTGTGGGTTTCAAGTTTATGCAGGCATTCGCTCAGAGTAATGGAATAGAGACCAACAGCCTGATAGCCATGTTGGATCTTGTCGCTGTTTCCATTGCTTCGGACATCGTACCTATTACGGGTGAAAATCGTATTCTCGCCTATTACGGTTTGAAACAGCTCAATGCCAATCCGAGTCTCGGTCTGAAAAATGTGATTAGAACAGCAGGTCTGGCAAATAAGGAGATGCTGATAAGTGATATCGTCTTCAAGATAGGTCCCCGAATCAACGCAAGTGGCAGAATCAAACAGGCCCGTGATGCGGTGGAGCTGCTCATTGCAAATGATGCTGAATTTGCCCGCCAACGATGTCAAGAGATAGATCATCAGAACGACGTACGCAAAGGCTTGGATAAAAGCATCACGGAGGAGGTTCTGGAGAAACTGAAAAAGGATGAGTCTCAAAAGGAGAAGGCATCAGTGGTTGTGTACGACCCGAATTGGCATAAGGGGGTTATCGCCATTGTCGCATCGCGACTTTCGGAGAAGTTTTATCGTCCGACCATCGTCTTGACTCAAAGTAATGGCGTGATAACAGGATCCGCGCGGTCGGTTCCCGGATTTGATATTTATGCTGCCGTAGAGTCCTGCAAGGACTTGCTGGAAAATTTCGGAGGACATATCTATGCAGTGGGGTTGGCAATGAAAGAGGAAAATCTGGAGCTTTTCTCAGAACGATTTGAGGAATACGTCCGTCAAAACATAAAACCGGAGCAGCAGATGCCGCAAATAGACATAGACGCCTACCTTGACTTCTCCGATATAACGCCTCGATTCTGCCGTCTTCTGCGTCAATTCAATCCGTTCGGTCCCGAAAACGCAAAACCCATCTTCTGTACAAAGGGAGTGGTCGATGCCGGAAATACGCATTTGGTAGGCAGGGAAAATGAACATCTGAAGCTGGAAGTGACAGACGGAAGCGGAAGTTCTGTGATAAACGGAATTGCCTTTCGAAAGGGAGCGTATCTGCAGCCCATCAAAGAAGGGAAACCCGTTTCGATCTGCTATACGATTGAGGAGACCCGTTTCAATTCTGTTCAACTGATGGTACAAGACATCAAAGTGGACGAAGAGTAAAGGAACGTGACGAGAAAAAGACGATGAGCGGATATGCCGATGTCATACTACCATTGCGTGTAGCTGGCGATTTTTCCTATTCCATCCCCTCCGATTTCAGTGGAAAGGTGTCGGTTGGAAAGCGGGTCATCGTACCAGTGGGCTCAAAGTTATACGCAGGCATTGTTCATAAGTTACATGATTCTCCCCCACATGGAATTACATTAAAGGACATACAGGACGTGATGGATGACTATCCTGTTGTCCTGCCGGAACAGATTCGATTGTGGGAATGGATTGCCGATTATTATCAATGTGAACTGGGAGAGGTATACAGAGCGGCTCTACCAAGCGGGCTGAAGCTGGAGAGCGAGACAGAGGTTGCTGCCTGCGAACAGCAACCAGATGAGGCTCTCTTGGCAGAACTGACGGAGCGCGAACGAAAGGTCTATCAGTTGGTTCGGGATTCACAAAAAATGAGTCTCAAGGATCTCGGCAGGCAAATGAAGACACAAAATGTCATGCCTATGCTGAAGAAACTGCTTGATCTCCGTCTGCTATTTGTCTATGAGAAGATGGTTGAGACCTACAGGCCGAAGCGTGTGGACTATGTTTCTTTTTCCGAGTCTTCTATGACGAAGGAAGCGGAGAGTCTTATCTTGAAAGGTCTGAACCGGGCAGCCAAACAGATGAAGGTTTGGAATGCCATGACTCGCCTGTTGAAAGAAGCGTCTGACCCGGAAACAGGGGAGGTGAGAAAGTCCCTGTTGCTCAGGGAGGCACAAACTGACACGGCACCTTTGCAAGCGCTGGTCAGAAAGGGGCTCTTGAAAATCTCACAACGGGAAGAAGGGCGTTTGCAGGATTACAAAGGGAAAACACAACCTCCATATCCGTTGAGTGACGAACAGCAGAAGGCTTACGAGGCGATATGCGAACAATGGAAGGAGAAGACAACGCTGTTGTTGCATGGAGTGACTGCGAGTGGTAAGACGGAAGTGTATATTCATTTGATGTCTTCCGTTGTCAAGCAAGGGAAACAGGTCCTGTTCCTTTTGCCGGAAATAGCCCTGACAACACAGATTACGAACCGTCTCAAACGTGTCTTTGGGAAGCGTTTGTGCGTGTATCACAGCAGATTTCCCGATGCGGAGCGGGTCGAGGTGTGGAAAAATCTCCTGAAAGGAGATCAGTACGATGTGATAGTGGGTGTGCGTTCCTCTATCTTTCTGCCTTTTCGCCGACTGGGACTGGTTATCGTGGATGAAGAACATGAAACGACCTATAAGCAATATGATCCAGCGCCTCGTTATCACGCACGTAATGCCGCTATCGTTCTGGCCACACAAACGGGAGCCAAGGTGATTCTTGGCAGTGCGACACCTTCAATAGAAAGTTACAACAATGCACAGATTGGCCGGTATGGGTTTGTAGAGATGTTGCACCGGTACCAACATGTGACCATGCCAACGGTAGAATGCGTTGATGTCCGTTCCCTTCGCCACCGTAAACAGATGAAGGGTTTGTTTTCCCCACGCCTGCTCTCAGAAATACGCGAGTCATTGTCTCGCAGTGAGCAGGTCATTCTGTTTCAGAACAGACGCGGCTATGCCCCATTCATGGAGTGTCCTGATTGCGGGTATATCCCCAGATGCAGAAACTGTGACGTGACCCTTACGGTTCATCGTACATACAGAGCCCTTACCTGTCATTATTGCGGTCATACGGAGTCATTGACGGAGCGATGTCCTAAATGTGGCAGCGAGAGATATAATGCGGTAGGGTTCGGAACCGAGAAGGTGGAAGAAGAGCTGAGACAGCTATTCCCAAGTGTCAGAATCGCGCGTATGGATCTTGATACGACACGTTCTAAGGACGCCTATGAAACCATTCTGACAAGGTTCGAGGAAGGAGATCTGGATGTCCTGATCGGCACGCAGATGGTGACGAAGGGCCTGGATTTCCGAAATGTGTCATTGGTCGGCATTCTGAATGCCGATACCTTGCTGAATTTTCCGGATTTCCGGGCATATGAACGCGCCTTTCAATTGATGGCTCAGGTAAGTGGGAGAGCGGGAAGGGCGGATAAAAGCGGGCGAGTCATCATACAGACATCCGAAGCAAGTCACCCCGTTCTGCTCCAAGTAATACGAAACGACTACAAGAGTCTTTACAATGAGCAGATGGCGGAACGCAGACAATTCAAGTATCCTCCGTTTTTCCGTCTGATACGTGTGCAGATCAAGCACCGCAGTGAACAGGTGACGTTGAGTGCTTCTAATGCAATGGCGCACCGCCTTCGAGTGGTGTTCGGCTCTCGAGTGTTGGGACCGGACAATCCTCCTGTCGGTCGTGTCCAGAATAAGTATATCAAACAGATTCTGCTGAAAGTAGAGGCAAATGCGTCGATAAAGGAAGCAAAAGGTCTGCTGGCAAAGACATCCAAAGAGATTTTGTCGCTGGAATGCTATAAGGGTATTCAGGTCGCTTTGGATGTTGATCCAATGTAGCCGTCTTCCAGCCACCTGTCATGCAGGTTCTTCCTAATGAGAAAGTCGTATAAGTATTCCTGTTCTGTCTGTCCTTTGGTTGGGGTGATTTCGGCACGTTTATGCAGGATGTGAAGATCCATGACGCTGGAATATCCGCAACGGCAGATAACGCGACGGGCATGGATGAGGTGCGTCATGAGCAGGCGAGAGGAAAGATGTGGTACCAGCGTGACGTTTTGAATGACGCGTTTGCTGCCAGTATCGGGTCGACCACAGACAACTAAAGCTTTCGTCCCCTTTTTCAGAAGTTCCCGGACAACCTTATCTTCAAAATCGGTGCGTTGAGGCTCCGGACCGCTTATGACGGCAACGGTATGGAAAAGTTCCGACTCCTTGATGTTAAAAGGGTATAAACCGGCGAAACGGCTCAAGGGTCCGATGAAACGGGCATTGGCAGGTAAAGGGTAGAAATGGCTCAAGTCTCCACTCAGTCCATTGTCTTCTTTGTAGTCCGGAATCCAGCAAAAAGTGTAACGTTTGATGAATCGAAGGTGGAGATGATGCAGCAACCCTTCGGTCCACTTCAGACTTCGGGGCGCTTTGATCATTAACTGGTGAGTGATATAGACGCAGGGAACAAGTCTCGTCCAAAGACCAAATCGGTTGTCGGAAATAACCCAGGTGATATGATTCTTCTCTATGAGGTCCTGCAGCTGGCGATGTTCCTTGTAAATGAGCAACAGAAAGGATGGCAGATGCCAGAGGATGGAGCGGGAGACGTTTCCCTTGTCATAGGAAATGTCCAATCCGGGGAAACGAAGAAATTCAATGTGCTTCTGGTCTTTGAATTCTTCTTGTAGAAGTCTCAATGGTCCTCCGTCAGCGGCAATGAGGATTTCATGACCGAGTTGTCTGAGAGTACGGATGATGGGAATGCAACGTGTCGCATGGCCAAGCCCCCAGTTCAGAGGGGCAATAAGGACTCGTTGATGCTCGGGAATGATGGAATAGATGTCCATTGGGTAGTGACGTCTTTTAAAAAGATGGAAGAACTTAAATATTGAAAAATATACTACCTTTGTGTCCGCATTATTCCATGTCTTGTGAATAATTACGAACAAAAATAAGAAATTATACATAAAAAGTAAATAAGAATGAAAGTTGCTATCGTAGGTGCATCAGGAGCAGTAGGACAAGAGTTTCTCCGCGTTCTGGAAGAACGTAAGTTCCCAATGGATGAATTAGTACTGTTCGGATCGAGCAGAAGTGCAGGTCGCCAATATGAATACGCAGGAAAAAAGCTGACGGTGAAGGAGTTGGTTCATGGAGATGATTTTAAGGATATTGATATTGTTTTCACCAGTGCCGGAGCGGGCACCAGCAAGGAGTTTGCAGCTGATATAACGAAATACGGAGCCGTTATGATTGATAATTCCAGTGCATTCCGTATGGATGATGATGTGCCACTCGTGGTGCCAGAATGCAATGCAGAGGACGCATTGAATCGTCCGCGAGGCATCATTGCCAATCCGAACTGTACGACCATCATGATGGTTGTGGTGTTGAAACCGATAGATAAGTTGTCTCATATCCAGTCTATCCATGTATCCAGCTATCAGTCTGCTTCGGGAGCCGGAGCGGCAGCTATGGCAGAAGTTCAGCAGCAGTATAAGGATATCGTTGAGACAGGAAGTACTACTCACATTGAGAAATTTCCTCACCAATTGGCATACAATGTCATTCCTCAGATAGACAAGATGACGGAAAATGACTACACAAAAGAGGAGATGAAGATGTTCAACGAGACCCGGAAGATCCTGCACAGTGACGTTCGCACATCCGCAACCTGCGTTCGCGTAAGTTCGTTGCGTTCGCATTCCGAGTCCGTATGGTTCAGAACAGAGAAACCTCTTTCAGTAGAGGAGATTCGTCAGGCACTGTCTAAGGCTCCGGGCGTGATTCTGAAGGATGATCCTCAGAATTACATATACCCTATGCCTCTGGAATCTGCCGGTCATGACGAAGTCTATGTAGGTCGGGTGCGAAAGGACCTGGCTGACGATCATTCCAACACGCTATGGCTGACAGGAGACCAGATCCGAAAAGGAGCTGCATTGAATGCTGTTCAGATTGCAGAATACCTGATTAAGGTCGGCAATGTGAAATGATTTTTTCTAAGAAGAAACTGATAATTAGGGCAGTCGTCGTGAAGGATTCATGAAGGGGTGTCCTAATTTTATTCTCCATAATCAGGATGTCATATAATGAGAAAGGTCGATTCTTGTGGGTCTTTTTCCTGCTCCTATTAATGGGTTGCGGAAAGAATCAAAGTCCTTCGAAACACGATATGTCAGATACAATATTTATGCAAGATCCCCAGTCGATAGACAGCGTAATTACGATTACTCAGGAACAATTCAAGACTCAGGTAACGGACTATACGAGCGAAGAGTACCATTTCCTGGGTTCTATGCCGGTTGTGGTGGATTTTTATGCCACCTGGTGTGGGCCATGCAGGCAGTTGTCCCCTGTTTTGGATGATTTGGCCTCTGAATATCAAGGAAAGGTACGTTTTTACCGAATTGATATCGACCAAAACAGCGAATTGTCAGAGGTGGTCGGCATTCAGTCCGTACCGACACTCGTTTTTTTTCCTTCGGATGGGGGAAAACCAGGTACAACCGTAGGAGTGTTACCCAAAGAAGCACTCGAAAACGTAATAGAAAATTTTCTCAAGGTGAAGAGAAACTAAGCACTTGTCAGCATGTATATCCTGTTAGTCCTGCTTCTGCTCTTTCTGTTTCTCCTACTCTTCCTGGTAATAGGTATCGTGTTGTTTTTCATCCGAATGATAGGCGGTTTTGCCAATCTGAGGAAAGTCTTCTCTTTTTTTCGAAGAAAACAACAAGCTACGCCTAATGAAGGTTTTTCATCCGCACAAAAAAAATCATCGAAAAGAGGTCATCCCGTGTTTGACAAGTCGTCAGCGCAAGAAGTAGAATTTGAGGATGTGGAGCGATAACACTTTTTTCTTCTCTTTTAAAAAAAGTATTGAGAAAAAGGTGGTCAAATGCTTGTGAAAACGAAAAAGATATCTATCTTTGCATCGCTTTTCGGAGAAAGGTACCTTAGCTCAGTGGTAGAGCAATGGACTGAAAATCCATGTGTCCCTGGTTCAATTCCAGGAGGTACCACAAAAAACGATTCCTGATTACAGGAATCGTTTTTTGTATATCTTCTATTCTAAAAAAGCCCTCGTATGTTTTTATAGCATACGAGGGCTTTTCAGGTACGAGAGGATGATTTATTTACCGTTTCGTTTCTGGACGTTATAGAATATTTTCATTTGATTGCCAAGAATCTTCGTGAAGCCTTTTACATCGTCTGCCGTCCAAGCCTTTACGACTTCTCCGTATTCGCCAAAGTCGGAGCGCATCAGGTCATAAGGCGTCTCTACGCCTACAAGTGTATAACTTTGTGGACGCAGCGTGAGAATGACCCGTCCTGTCACGTTTTCCTGTGAACTCTCAAGGAAGGCTTCCATGTTACGCATGACAGGATCCAGATACTGGGCTTCGTGCAGGAACATTCCATACCAAGTGCCAATCTGGTCTTTCCAGTAAAGTTGCCACTTTGTCAGGGTGTGTTTCTCCAGCATCTTGTGTGCGTTAATGATCAGAATTGCTCCTGCGGCCTCAAATCCAACGCGTCCTTTGATACCGATGATGGTGTCTCCGATGTGCATGTCGCGTCCGATGCCGTACTCACTTCCAATGCGGTTGATTTCATTGATAGCCGCAATTTTGTCTTCATACTTCTTTCCATTGACGGCAACCAGTTCGCCTTTCTCGAAATCAATGGTCAACTTGCTTTCGTCCTTTCGAACTACCTGGCTTGGATACGCCTCTTCAGGAAGTGTTTCATTGCTCTTCAGCGTTTCCTTTCCACCAATGGATGTGCCCCAAAGTCCTTTGTTGATGGAGTACTCGAGTTTCTTGAAATCGGCTTCATATCCGTGTTTCTTCAGATAGTCGATTTCATATTCACGCGTGAGTTCCATGTCACGGGTTGGAGTAATAATCTCAATTTCAGGAGCAAGAATCTGGAATGTAAGGTCGAAACGCACCTGGTCGTTCCCAGCTCCTGTGGAACCATGAGCTACGGCATCGGCACCTATTTGCTTGGCATAGTTGATGATGGCAATAGCCTGGAAAATACGCTCAGAAGAGACGGAAATCGGATATGTCCCGTTGCGAAGCACGTTCCCAAAAACCATGTAGCGAATACTCTTGGAGTAGTAGTCTTTCGTGACATCAAGTGCAACGTGACTCTTCACGCCAAGGCGGTGGGCCTTGTCGGCGATGATTTCTAACTCTTTTTCATCAAATCCTCCGGTGTTGGCAAGTGCTGTGTGAACCTCATATCCCTTTTCTTTTTGCAGGTACATGGCGCAGAAACTGGTGTCCAAACCTCCAGAGAATGCGAGTAATACTTTTTTCATTGTTTTGATGTTTTATTTTGATGATGTTTTAATTTTCAATGTCTTTGTTGCTGCCCTTGTATGTTCCACTGGCAGTCTGAATGGAGAAGATTTTTTTCAGGGCTTCTTTCCAGCGGTGGAGCAGGGTTTCTTTCTTGTGCTCTTCGTTGAGCCATGGCATTTCATTCCCTTTGTGTTCTGCGGGGTCGTATAACATACCTGTACAAAGGCAACGGGTGTAGTTGTTACGTTTCAAGACGTCAAAATTGACGCAAGCCTCACATTCTTTCCAGTATTCAGGGTCGTCTGTCAATTCGCTGAACGTGACAGGCCGATATCCGATCTCTGTGTTGATTTTCATGACGGCGAGACCAGTGGTTATGCCAAAAATCTTTGCATCGGGATAACATTTCCTGGAGAGTTCAAATGCTTTGTGTTTGATGCGTTTTGCAAGTCCTTTCCCTCGAAATTGGGGAGCGACAATGAGTCCGGAATTGGCGACGAAATTTTTGTTGCTCCAGGTTTCAATATAGCAGAATCCTGCAAAGGTGTCTCCGTCAGCAATGGCAATGATGGCTTTTCCTTCCTTCATTTTGTTAAGGATATATTCCGGACTTCTACGTGCGATTCCAGTACCTCTAGCCTTTGAACCCTGTTCGATGGTGTCAAGGATGGTGTTGACATATCCATAGTGCTTTTCGTTAGCAATGGTAATCTCTATGGAGTTGTCGTTGTCTGTCTGTCTTTTTTTGTTTTCCATTTTCCGTTTTCTCAGAATAGATGATGGCTTGATTATACTTCTATGATATGTTTTATGATCTGTGACAATTGTTCCTTCGCTTGTTTCTGTGAAACGTGTTCGCGAAGAATCAGTAATACCGTGTCGTCTCCGGCTACAGTCCCGAGAAACAGCTTACTGTCGGAAGCGTCAATTTGACTGGCAAGTGCCGCCGCATAACCAGGTTTTGTACGCAGAACAGCCAAGTTGCCGGAAAAGGCCAAGGAAATCTCAGGGGAATCTTTGAGAACGTCACTGACTTTGTTTGATGAGGCCTGTGGAAGACTGTAGCGATAGACCCCCTCTTCCGTGTGCAATTTGGCGATTTTCAGTTTCTTAAGGTCACGGCTGAGAGTGGCCTGTGTGAGGGAAAATCCGTGATGAGCCAATTCCGAAAGCAATTCTTCTTGAGTACTGACATTGCGCTCAAGGAGGATGTTTTGGATCGTTTGCAGTCTATTGTCTTTCGCTTTCACGGATCTTTTTTTATTATGCGAGGGCAAATGTACATACTTATCTTCTAATTTCAGATATAATTATGCATAAATATTTGTGTTTATGCATAGAGTAGAGCCCAGAATTCGGTAGTCAGGCCTATTTAATTGTATAATTATACACATAAAAAAAGACGACATCCGTAGAAAGAATGTCGTCTTTTTTTATATGACAGGAACGAAATTTATTCCTTAACTCGCTCTACATAACTGCCGTCGCGAGTGTCCACTTTTATTTTTTCACCTTGATTGATGAAAAGAGGAACTCTTACTTTTGCTCCTGTCTCAACGGTAGCATCTTTCATTGCGTTGGTAGCTGTGTCTCCCTTGAGTCCAGGTTCCGTGTATGTGATTTCAAGAATGACCGTAGTTGGAACATCCACATAGAGAATGGTATCGCTCTCAGCATGGACAACCACTTCGCAGGTTTCTCCTTCTTTGAGGAAATCAACACCATTGATGAGGTTCTTTTGGATGGCGATCTGCTCATAGCTTTCAAGATCCATGAAAGTATAGCCCATGTCATCCTTGTAGAGATATTGATAATTGCGACGTTCAATGCGCACATCATTGATTTTAATGCCTGCATTAAGTGTCTTCTCAATGACCAGGCCTGTCTTGACGTTTTTCAATTTTGTACGAACAAAGGCAGGACCTTTTCCTGGTTTTACGTGAAGGAATTCTACTACGTAGTAGTACTGGCCATCGAATTCGAGGCACATTCCGTTTTTGATATCCGCTGTTTTAGCCATAAAAAATAGATTGTTGTATTTCGATTGTTTAATTCAATAGATATTCAGCTCTCTCCTATTTGCAACCGAAGGTTCTTGCTATGAGAGTTGAGAAGTCGTATGCTGACACGCCTCACAGAGCGGATTCGACGGTTGTCATTTCTGAAATGAGTGGCAAAAATACGATTTTTTTGCCTGATTCTCAAAGTGTCATGTTTACTTTTTTTCAGTCATGTCAGTTTGCCCCATATTTTACTGTCGTCTGCGGAATTCACCTAAGACTAAGGCCGTTGCTACAGCAACGTTGAGGCTTTCGCTTGTTGGCCTGTCTGGAGGCCATGAGGGAATCAGCAGTTGTTCGTTTACATATCTTCTGACTTCTTTGCTTAGTCCGTTGCCTTCACTACCCATGACAATTATGGCATTTTCAGTCAAATTCTTCTTATAGATATTTTCTCCATCTAATAGCGTTCCGTAGATTTTCAAGCCCATTTTGTGGGCTTCTTTGAGTGCATTGACAAGACATACTCCTGTTGAAATGTGGACTCTTGCTAATGCCCCCATGGTGGACTGTACAACTTTCGGGTTCCAGATGTCGGCACATCCGACGGAACACCAGACCTGTTCAATGCCGAACCAGTCGCAAATACGAATGATGGTACCCAGGTTGCCCGGGTCTTGGACAGAATCCAAAGCCAGGGTCAGTCCGTTTCTTCTCTCGAGGATGTTATCACAAGGGGTGTCGGGTCTTTTGAAAACAGCAAAGGAATCACGTGCTGTTTTTTGCAGAGTAATACGTTCTAACTCGTCTTGGGTTACACGCAGGAATTTTTCGCAGGGAATGGAAGGCTGGTTCCCCAGTTTTTCTGTTCCGACTAAAAGTTTGCAAGTGTATGTCCTAGACAGTTCTTCTATCAGTTTTCCGCCTTCTGCCACGAAAACCCCTTCTTCATCTCGTCTCTTCTTGAGAGCATAACGTCCTAAATCCTTTAGTTGGCTCTTACTCAGCATATCCGTAGGTTCCTTTTTGTGCGTAATCTAATATACAAAGATAGCTTTTTTTCTTCCTTAATTTGTATCTTTGTTCCATTATTCGGCTTATGACAATCAGAGACTTCTGCCATTTCAGAAATGATGTGAGTACGGCTATGCGGCTGTGGCAGACGAGTCTGTCGATACTGTTTGTGCTTCTTGTTTTTATTATGACGTCGTGTTCGACCACACGTTATGTCAAGCCTACGGAATTTCTCCTTAATGATGTTGATATTAAGGCAGATACGCGTGTAATGCCAATGGAGGAGCTGGTGTATTATCTGCGTCAGACTCCAAACTCGGGAATCTTCGGTACATACCGACTTCAACTGCAAATTTATAACATGTCAGGCCCCGATACGTCCAAATGGGTCAATCGCATTCTCAGGAAAGCAGGAGAACCTCCTGTTATTTACAGTGACGAACTGACTCGTCAGACAGCGGAAAATCTTCGCCGCCTCTATGTGAACAAGGGTTATCCGCAGGCTGAGGTAGTAACGGACACGACGCACAAGCGACAGAAAATCAATGTAAGATACTCCATAACGGCGCATCAGCCGTATCGTATCCGAAATATTGAGTCTCGCGTTCGAGATGATTCCGTCCGGCGGTTCTTTAACGAAGATTCTATAAAGTTCAAACTCAAACCAGGAGATGTCTTCGATTTGGACAACCTGGAGTTGGAAAGGGAACGAATTGTAACGTACCTGCGCAACAAAGGTTTTTATTATTTCACAAGGGAATATGTTTTTGTGGAGGCGGATACAACGGTCGGAGAACATCAGGTGGATCTGTTGTTTCGCGTGCGTCCTGTCTTTCAGGCCCAAGAGGATGGAACGTATGTTCCCCTTCCTCATCACAAGCGAATGAGAATTGGGAATGTTGATATCTACCCTTGGTTTCTTTCGTCCCAAATATCCTATCAAGATACTCTGAAATGCGCTCATTACAGATATATTTTCGGACGTCAGCGGAAGCTATGTCCATCCTCTATTTATCTGCGCAACTTTGTTTTCCCTGGAAAGTATTATTCAGAGTCAGCGACAAACCGTACTTCATCCCTTCTTTCGTCTTTGGGAGTTACTCGTTATGTGAATGTTTCTTACAGGGAGGCCGGCGATTCTGTATTGGATTGTTCCATCACGCTTACTCCGACCCGTGTGCAGTCGTTCTCAGTAGAGGTGGAAGGGACAAATACTGACGGAGATTTCGGAGCCGCTATGTCTGGTACGTACACTCATCGCAATGTCTTTCATGGGGCAGAACAGTTTGATTTCAAGACCAGAGTCGCTTATCAGCCGATGGGAAATCTGCAGGAAGCCCTTTCAGACCGTTCTTTGGAAGTGGGCGGAGAGGCAAGTCTGACGGTCCCCAAGGTGCTGTTCCCATTCATAACAGAAAGTATGTCAAGACGAATACGTGCTTTCTCACAGATTTCCGGTTCCTATAATTTTCAGACTACGCCATGGTATGACCGTACGATTGCGGGAGCTGGGTTCAAGTATGTATGGACGACGGGGTCCCTTAACAATGAACGATATACGATTGACCTGATGGATCTTTCTTATGTCTATCTTCCACGAGTCACCAATTCATTTCGTGAAACCTATCTCAATTCCAACTCCATCCTTCGTTACAGTTACGAGGATCACATCATCCTGGCTCTTGGTTTCTCATTCTCCCGTAACAATCGGAAGAATGCCCTGACTGATTTCTTCTCCTATAGCGGGTCCGTCTCGACAGCAGGTAATCTCCTGTCCGGTATTTGTTCCGTCTTCGGTGTGGAAAAGAAAGAAGGAGTATGGCAGATCTCCAATATACGTTTCTCGCAATATGTGAAGGGAGAATTTGAATACGCCTATAATCAGGTTGTCAACGAAAGAATGCGATTAGTATGGCATGGTCATGTAGGCGTCGCTTACCCATATGGAAACGCAGATGTCGTGCCGTTTGAAAAACGTTTCTATGCAGGCGGAGCCAATAGCGTACGTGGTTGGTCGGTCCGTTCTCTTGGTCCGGGTATCTATCGCAGTCAGACATCCCGTACTGATTTCATGCAGTCCGGAGACATAAAGTTGGATCTGAATCTCGAATACCGTTTTAAGATATTCTGGTTGTTTGAGGGCGCTGCATTTGTAGATGGCGGAAATATCTGGACTATACGGGACTATGACTCCCAGCCCGGAGGAATGTTTAAGTTCGATAAATTCTTTTCTCAATTAGCATGGGCATACGGATTGGGACTACGTCTCGATTTTGATTTTTTTCTGGTGCGTCTGGATTTAGGATCGCAATTATATGATCCGACCGAACTGCGGAACCGGCGTTGGAGACGACCATTGCGAACGGAAGACATGGCATTTCATCTTGCCATTGGCTATCCATTCTAAAAGTTGGAGAAGAGTGGCCACAAGACTTAATGAAAGTTAAATGTCTGCTTTATAACATAAATTAATCGTCTTGTAAACATCCGTCAAGTTCTATTTTTGCGGTTGTAAACTTTCATTATTATCTAATACTCTTTTTGCCTATCGGATTGTCATTACTACAGAATAACAAACTTTTCTAAGTAATGAACAGAAAATACAGCACATTTGCTGATGACGTATTAGTGTCCATGTATGCAGACGGGGATGATGACGCATTTGAGGAACTTCTGAAGCGGCATAACCGCCGAATTTACAACTACATTCTATTCTATGTCCGAGACAGGTCTGTTGCGGAGGATCTTTTTCAGGAAACTTTTTTCAAGGTGATTACAGTCATTCGTCAAAGGCGATATGTAGCCTCGGATCGTTTTGTGTCGTGGGTATGCCGTATCGCACGTAATCTGGTGATCGATTACTTTCGAAAAGGCCGTGGAGAAGCCGCCTGCAGTGATCTTGAGTTGGATGTGGAATTGCTTCGTGGAAATGCTTATCAAGAAGAAAGCCAGGAAGATCGAATGGTATATGCTCAAATTTTGGATGACGTCCAGCGACTCGTTCTTGATTTACCAGCAGTACAACAGGAGATTATTCGACTTCGATTTTATGAAAACTTGTCTTTCAGGGAAATAGCTGAACGCACGAACGTCCCTTTGAATACTGCATTAGGACGTATGCATTACGCAGTGCAAAATATTCGACGTCTTGCAGCAAAGCACAATGTGGTGCTAAAAATGGAATGAAAAATACAGATGAAGAATGGTGGAGTAGTATTGGAGTAGTATTGGAGTGGTATTGGAGTAGTATTGGAGTGGTATTGGAGTGGTAGTGGAGTAGTATTGGAGTAGTATTGGAGTGGTATTGGAGTAGTATTGGAGTAGTATTGGAGTAGTATTGGAGTGGTATTGGAGTAGTATTGGAGTGGTAGTGGAGTAGTAGTGGAGTGGTAGTGGAGTGGTAGTGGAGTAGTAGTGGAGTAGTAGTGGAGTAGTAGTGGAGTAGTATTGGAGTAGTATTGGAGTAGTATTGGAGTGGTATTGGAGTAGTATTGGAGTGGTAGTGGAGTAGTAGTGAAGTAATAGTGGAGTAGTGGTGGAGTAGTAGTGGAGTGGTAGTGGAGTAGTAGTGGAGTGGTAGTGGAGTGGTAGTGGAGTGGTATTGGAGTAGTATTGGAGTAGTATTGGAGTAGTATTGGAGTGGTAGTGGAGTAGTAGTGGAGTAGTAGTGGAGTAGTGGTGGAGTAGTGGTGGAGTAGTAGGAGTGAGTGATTCCTGTTGTATAGAAACTATTTGAACGTAGAAGGAATGTCTGATTTTATGATAAGAATGTATTCATAAAGAAGCACAGTCCCCCGACAAAAGATTTTGTCGGGGGACTGTGTTATGGATTATGGAAGGAATTTATTTTTCCTTCTTTACAATACGCTCCTTGATGCGAGCTGCCTTTCCTGTCAAAGCTCTGAGGTAATACAACTTGCTACGACGAACCTTACCATACTTATTGATGGTAATGTTGTCAATGAACGGAGAGTTCATAGGGAAGATACGCTCTACGCCAATATTGTCAGACATTTTTCTGACCGTGAAGCGCTTTTTGTCTTCGTGTCCGTTAATGCTGATGACAACGCCACGGAAATTCTGAATACGTTCCTTGTTTCCTTCCTTGATACGATAAGCGACCGTGATTGTGTCGCCCGATTTGAATGCCGGGAACTCTTTCTTTTCTCCAGCAAATGCCTGTTCGGCAACTTTGATAAGATCCATTTCTTATTCGAATAATTAATTAATTTCCTACCCGTATGGGAGCATACACAGTTCACACTTATCTGTCAGAGGCTCGAAACAGGAATTTTGGGACGCAAAGATACGTCTTTTTTCTTTTTTTTATAGATGTTTTTCTTTTTTTTGTGTTTGGCGAGTAGATTTCAGATTATGAGAAGGATGATTCTGCAGCATATTGCAGACCATTGAGTTTGCCGTTCAATGAACTTTTATGGGATTGCCGTTCTTTATGAAAAAGGTTAACTTTGCGTAAAAAAAAGAAACATGAAGCGATATTACACCCTCCTTTTTATTCTTTGTTTATTTTCATTCTCGGTGCAAAGCCGAATCCGATACACCCGTCAGCATGAGGCGAGACGTTGGGCTGATTCGGTTCTTGCCACGATGAGTGATGACGAGAAAATAGGTCAGTTGTTCGTGTATACGACTCGATCAACGGCAACGGATGCGGTCAAGTCGCAACTTTTACGTCAGGTTCGTGATAATCATGTGGGAGGTTTGCTTTTCTGGAAAGGGACGGCAGAAGGACAAGCCGAATTGACTAATATAGCGCAGGCATCGGCGAAAGTTCCTTTGTTAGTTACCATGGATGGGGAATGGGGACTTCAGATGCGCCTGAGCAATACATTACGATTTCCTCGCAAGCTCACGATGTCTGCCATGACACGTGACAGCTTGATTTACGAATTTGGTTCCGAACTGGGTCGTCAGTGCCGTCTGATGGGTATTCACATGACTTTTGACCCGGTTCTGGATGTTAACCTTAATCCTCAGAATCCGGTTATCAATATCCGTTCGTTCGGAGACGATCCAGATGTCGTTACGCAGAATGCCTCCGCATTCATCGCTGGCATGCATTCACAGGGAATACTGTGTATGGGAAAGCACTTCCCAGGACATGGTGACACAGAGACCGACACCCATAAGTCGCTAGCACTTGTCAGTCATACGCGTGATACCCTGGAACAATACGACCTGTATCCTTACCGGAATCTTATTCGATCTCATCAATTAGATGGTGTGATGGTCGGTCATCTGATTGTCCCGTCCATAGATACAACGGGTTTGCCCGCTTCGCTCTCGTCGCGAATTATCAATGATGTATTGCGAGGAGAGCTCCATTTTCGGGGGTTGGTCATGACGGATGCCATGAAGATGGGAGCCGTACATAAAATTCCTCGATCAGCAGTACTGGCCTTGCAGGCAGGAGAGGATATGATTCTGGATATGGGAGAAGGCAATGCTACGGGAAAGGCCATAGATGAAGTTCGTCAAGCGCTTGCAGACTCTGTGCTGACGATGGAATTCCTGGAAGAGAAAGTCCGTCGTATTCTGATGACAAAATATATGGCAGGAGCGCAGAATTTTGAACCGATTGATGTCACTACCATAGCATCCCGACTAAATACTCCGCATGCCTATCAAGTACAGCAGGAGATGGGGTGGCGTTCGGTTACGATGCTTAAGAACCAGTCGTCATTACTGCCTTTCCGCTCGTTATCGCATGATGCAATTCTGGTGACGTTGGACAGGGACGGATCAACTTATTTTTCCTCGCGTTGTCGTCATTATGAATCACTTCCTGTATATAATCTTTCTTCATCGAAAGGAGAGATTCCGACAGATATCGATTCGGCACTCTCGACAGCTTCTGACGTTATCCTTGCCATCCACGACGAAGGCTGTCCCCCATCGTTTCTTGAACGTGTGTGTAACCGCGTGAATGGACATCTGGTACAGGTTTATTTTCTTTCCCCATATGTTATGTCGAAATATGCGTCCAGCATTGATGCTGCTTCTGCTGTTGTACTGGGCTATGAGAACGCACAGTGTATGCAGGAGGCTTGTGCTTCGGCATTGTATGGAGGTAAGAATGTATCGGGCCATCTGCCCGTGTCGATTGACGGACTGTGGGATAAAAATGCGGGTTTAGGAGGAAAGAAAACACGGTTGGGATATTCTCAGCCAGAAGCCGTTGGTCTTTCGTCCGAGAAACTAAAAGAGATAGACCGTATCGTGGAAGAGGCGATGTCGGATCATTCGACGCCGGGTTGTCAGGTTCTGGTGGCGCGCCGTGGAGAGATTGTCTATCAGAAAGCTTTTGGAACAAAAACGTATGCCGCATCGAAGGTGCAGCCTACGGACCTCTATGACTTGGCTTCTGTTACCAAGTTGATGGCAACTGTCCCCGCTATTATGAAACTGGTTGATCAAGGCAAAGTCGATTTAAGTCAATATGTGACATCCTACGTGCCAGAATTGCACAATCTGAGAGGGGTGACTGTTCGAGAACTATTGATGCATCAGTCCGGTCTGCCGGCGTCTCGCCCTTTCTACATGCAGACAGTGGATGGTACATCGTATGTAGGAAAACTATATTCGTCAGTTCGTACGGAGAAGCATTCCGTACAGGTGGATAAGAGTACTTATGCTAACCCGTCCTTCTGCTATCGGAAAGATCTGATATGCGATACAGTCGATTCGTCGCATTGCTATGCTATTGCCGATTCACTTTATATCTTAAATAGTTTTCCGGATACGGTGACCGCGGCGATTGCACGTATAAGACCGGGAGAAAAGGTCTATGTCTATTCAGATATCAATTTCATGGTGTTGCAACGCATTGTTGAGCGTGTTTCGGGAATATCGTTAGACCGATTTTGTGAACAGAATATCTATGCTCCAATCGGGGCATCGAACATCCTATTCCGCCCTCGCCTACATACAGACACCTCACGTATCGTTCCGACGGCAGAAGACAGATTTCTACGTCATCAACTCCTGGTAGGTTATGTCCATGATGAAAATGCTGCATTCCAAGGTGGAGTCTCTGGTCATGCAGGTCTGTTTTCCAATGCGGAGGATCTTGCCAAATTGTGTCAAGTATGGTTGAATGGCGGTGACTATGGCGGCGTCAAGTTGTTCGGCTCAGATACGAATCATCAATTCTTAACGGAAAAGAGCGAAATATCAAGAAGAGGATTAGGCTTTGACCGCATAAAAATAGAAGAGTCCCCGAACAGGGAACATGTCATGCTTGGTCATACAGGTTTTACCGGAACATGTGTGTGGATAGATCCGTCAGAGGATCTTATCTATATTTTCTTGTCAAATCGTGTTCATCCAGATGCTTGGAATAAGAAGTTAGTCGCCACTAACGTGCGTACACGAATAGCTTCCGTTATCTATCAGGCGATGGTCCGTCATCAATAAAGATGATACAGTCGAAATCGTTGACAAGGGAAAAGAAAAGGATTCATCATTCGTTCGCGATATGATTTGCAACAACGAAGGCGGTGGTCCAGGCGGATTGAAGGTTAAATCCACCCGTATGGGCATCAATATCCAGAATTTCTCCGGCGAAGTATAATCTTGGGACAACATTCGATTCCAGTGTCTTGTTATTTACTGAGCGGAGGCTAATACCTCCACACGTGACGAATTCGTCACGGTGTTGTCCCCTGCCTGTAACATGATAGGTGTCCGACAGAAGAGATAACAGTAGTCGATTTATGTTTTTCTTCCCGAGTTCGCCAAATGTTCTTTCTCGCGATATGCCTGCCTTTGAGAGAAGATGTATCCAGAGTCGATTCGGCAGAAAGTCCGGATGTGAGGAGTATACGTTTTGAGAGGATTGCTTTCTGAAAAGTGTATTCAACTTTTTGCTTAGTTCCTGTTCGCTAAGTCCCGTCCAATTGATGGAAATATCGCAGTTGTAGTTTCTCTCGGCAAGGATTCTGGCAGCATAAGAGGACAGACTGAGAATGGCGGGTCCTGACAGCCCGAAATGGGTAACCAGTAATGCTCCTTCGGCCCGTATGCCACTGCCGTTGATGAGTACGGATGCCGATGGAACAGAAATCCCGGAGAGATCTTGGAGATTGCAGTCACTGACTTTGAAACTAAAAAGAGAGGGAATGGGTTTTATCAGTTCGTGGCCAAGAGACAGGAGCGAATGGGCCAGAGGAGAAGAGGTCATCCCTCCTGTCGTTACAATTACATAGTTAAAAGAGTCAAAAGACGAAGATTCGGAATCATGAAGAGTGAAGGTATTGTTGTCCCAGGAGATGCTGTTAATTCTCACACGGCTGTGTAGTTTTACATGGTAGTTGCGAAGTATATAGAGCAGACATTCCACTACGTCGACAGCTCTGTTGGAGACGGGAAAAACACGTTGATCGGGCTGGGTATAGAGAGGAATCCCATGACGAAGAAACCATCTGTGGGTTTCCTCGTGTCCGAACACGTAGAAAAGTCTGCGCAGAAGGCGGTGTCCCCGAGGGTAGACATCGGCCAAGTCCGTGACTTTGTTGAATGAATTGGTAAGATTGCACCGTCCTCCACCTGTTAGTGAAAGTTTATGTAAAGGAAAATCTGTTGCCTCGAATAAGGTGATTTCACAATCGTGTTTCATTTCCATTATGTTCGCAGCGCAGAAACATCCGGCAGCTCCCGCTCCGATAATGGCTATCTTTTTCTTCGTTGTCATGATCAAAAAAAACAGGTAGATAATGGTATTCAGCTCTTATGCCCTCAAAATGGTATGACAGATTTATCAGTGGCGAGGATGGTGTTCGGAAATATCTGTTGAGCTTCTTGAAGCAGGCGGTTATAGTCTTCAGCGGATCGGTATTGAGAGGAGAAGTGTCCGATAATGAGTTGACCAACTTTTGCATCGGCAGCTATTCGCGCGGCTTGTCCAGTGGTGGAATGCAAAACAGCACGTGCACGATTCGCCAGTTCTTCAGCATAGGTAGCCTCATGGAATAACAGGTCAACACCTCGAACTTGTTCCACGACTTGCTGTAAGGGTTGTGTATCGGAACAGTAGGCGAAACGCTTGACTGGATCAGGCGGAGTAGTGAGTTCTCCATTCGGAATGGTTCGCCCATCGGATGTGATAAAGTCCATGCCGTTTTTGATGTCGGGAATAGCAGCGAGCGGTATGTCGTAGCGTATGCGCATTTCGTTGCGAAAATGTCGGCCTCGCGGTTTCTCCTCGAATAAGAAACCACAGGTGGGGATGGAGTGTCTAAGCGGAATGGAAGTCACAGTCAGAGTCCGGTCTTCAAATATAACCTTATTTTGATTTGGATCAATAGGGTTATAAAAGAGATCGAAAGGGAGTTCTCCAGCAAAGAAATGCAGCTGAGAACGTAATTGGGGTTCGAAAGCAGGGTGTGCGTGAATGGTGAGCGGAGCATGACGGCCTAACATTGCCATGGTAGAAATGAAAGGTACGAGTCCAAAGCAATGGTCACCATGCAGGTGTGAGATAAAAATATTGTTGATACGTTGTGCCTTAATGCCCATTTCACGGGCGCGTACTTGTGCCCCTTCGCCGCAGTCAATCATATAATACTTTTCGCCGAACTGTACTACATAGGACGCATTGAAACGGAACGAAAGTGGCAATGCGGAGCCGCTGCCAAGCACGTTAAAGAAAGATGTTGTTTTCATATAAGGTCAAGCGAAGATACATCCGAAATCTGAGACCTGCAACAAAACGTTGACGAAGCCAGTTAATAGGGTTGAAAAAGAAAAATTAGTTTACCTTTGTCATTGACAAATCAAGAAAAGAAAGAAATGAGAGTCGCTGTATTTAGCACCAAAAGTTATGACAAGGAATATCTGTCAACAGTTCCTTCAAATCATGAATTCGTATTCTATGAAACCCAACTAAATGAACAGACTGTGAACCTGGTTCATGGTTTTGACGCTGTCTGTTTATTTGTAAATGACCGATGTAATTCCGAAATCGTATCGCATCTGAAAACGTGTGGAGTGAAGTATATTGCATTACGTTGTGCCGGATTCAATAATGTGGATGTGGAAGCAGCATGCAGAACAGGTATCCGAGTGGTACGTGTGCCCGCATATTCACCCGAGGCTGTTGCTGAACATGCTGTAGCTCTAATTATGACACTGAACAGGAAGACACATAAGGCATATCTTCGAGTGAAGGAAAACAATTTTTCGCTGGAACGACTAACAGGGTTTAATATTCATGGAAAGACGGTAGGAGTAGTTGGAACGGGTAATATAGGGCGTGCGTTCTGTCGTATAATGAAAGGTTTCGGAGCAAATCTGATAGCCTACGACCCTTACCAGAACGGAGAAATGGTGAAATTAGGAGTCCAATACGTTAATATGGACGAATTGCTTAAAAGCAGTGATATTATTTCACTGCATTGTCCGTTGACGAAAGAGACACAACATCTGATCAATTGGGAAAGTTTTGCGCTGATGAAAAACGGCGTAATGCTCATCAATACAAGCAGGGGAGGACTTGTGAACACGCAGGATGCTATTCTTGCGCTGAAACGTGGCAAGTTGGGTTATCTGGGTATTGATGTCTATGAACAGGAAGAGCACTTGTTTTATAATGACTTGTCAGAAAATATCATAGCCGATGATACAATAACCCGTCTGATGTCCTTCCCGAATGTTATCATGACCTCACATCAAGGTTTCTTTACGAAAGAGGCCTTGACACAGATAGCCCAGACGACTGTGATGAATCTTGATGCATTGGAAAGGATGGAAGAGTGTGAAAATGAACTTGTTGTACCGTAGTTGACAATTACTGTTTAATAAGTAACGTCCGTCATGAAATTACCATTGCTGTTCAAAGAGTATATTTGGCTGGTAGAGACTATTTATCAGGCGCGTCGAATTACATTTGCCGAGTTGAATAAACGTTGGAAGGAAAATGGAATAAGTGCCGGAAATCCGCTTTCTCGAACATCGTTCAATCGACACCGCAGCGCGATACTAGATATGTTCGGACTGATTATTGAGTGTGACAGAAAAGACGGGTACTGTTATTATATTGAGAATCCAGAGACTTTGAATGAGAATACGGTACAAAATTGGATGTATTCGACGTTGAGCGTAGGTAATATATTAGACGAGAATATTGGTATTCAACATCGTATTCTTTTAGAGAGTATTCCCTCTGGTAACGATAAACTGAAACAGATTACCACAGCGATGCGGGAGAATCGTTGTGTGAGTATTACGTATCGCAAGTATGGAATGACGGAATCTAATACATTTTGTGCTGCACCATATTGTATAAAACTTTTTAAACGGCGGTGGTATGTTTTGGTGAAGAAGGAAAAATCTGGCTCAGAGAATAAAAATGAACATCTTTTTGCTATTTATTCGCTGGATCGTGTTGAGAAGATAAAGGTGATTCAAACAAAATTTGAGATGGATGAAGATTTTGATGCTGCATCGTATTTTAACGACAGTTTTGGTGTGATGGTAGCAAAAAATATTAAGGTAGCCCGTATTGTTCTCCGTACTTACGGGAAGGAGCAGTACTACATGCGAGATCTTCCTCTCCATCATACTCAACGAGAATTAAAAGCAACAGAGGAATATACGGATTTTGAAATAAAGATTCGTCCGACAGCTGACTTTAAGGCGCATCTTCTATCGCGTGGGGAATGGATACAAGTGGTGGAACCTGCGTGGTTAGTGGCGGAGATGAAAGAGTTGATGTATGACACAATAAAACGGTACGAGAATACAATATAGTTTAAGAATGAAAACAAGAAATCAGGTATTGTCAGAGGTTGATCTTGCGGTTTATAACATCATGTATCTTACGTGACATCAGGAATGGTGTCATTTTTTTTAAAAAAGAAAAAAATATTTCAATCCTGTACCGTCATATGGCACAGGATGTGTGGATTTTTGTCTCTGATAAGTTATGGAAAAGAATATAAAACGACCACTAATCCCTTTTGCAACATGAAATTTGCATCAAAAAGAAGGCATATGGAAAATCCTAATTCCATATGCCTTCTTTTATGGTCAGGAATATTACGCAATATGTAGTTGTGGGCTGGAGCCCATATTTCGCCGTTTGAGATAGCGCTCACATTGTTGGTGTTTGTCGTAGCCAAGTAGTGTACCGAGGATGAAGTCTTCTTCTGGAGACAAGTGAGAGAGAGGTTTGGAAACAAAGGTTCGGATGACTTCGATGCACTGTTCATCACCAAAGAAGATGTTTATGTTTCGCCCTCCCACTTCTTGTATGATATAATGTATATGGTTTGCACGCAGTTTGCGTTCCGCAGTTTCACGGCATTCTGCACGCATGGTATGAAGCACAAGAAGCCGTAGCCCTTTTCGGTATTCGTAAATATGATGAGCGAGAACTTGCATCTTTTTTTCTTTTTCATTCCCCATTTGGGAAAAGTCCCTCTCCTACATTGGGGAGGAGACGTTTTCCCAAAAGGAAATAAAAATCAATCAACTTCAATCTAAAAAACGTAAAAAAGAAAAGAAGTTTTTCTTTTTTTACGTTGGCAAAGGTAGAGGATTGGATTGAAGTTGGAAATCCTTATAATATGGGATATTTGAAATTCATACCCCTCATTTTTTGGTATGGAAATAAGTGGCTTTTAATCCGTCCACGAGCAATGTTTCTGAAAACCAAAGCGGTATCAGATGCGATGGTACAGATCGGACGGGGTGGTGGATTTTACTAATAAAGCAGAAGAGAATTCGTTTGCTATGTAATATGGATAGTCTGTTTTTTTAGAAATCGTACTTAATCATAGTACAGATGCGATGGTTGTATACAGAGCGAGAGTCATGGACAGTCCCGTTTTTATGCATAGTTCCGTACCATGCTTGAGTCACCTCGTACTCTGCCCCGAAGGTAAAATTATGGATGTTGTATATGGCATATGTACTGATGCGCCCCAACCGATCAAGATCGTGACCCGCAATGGCTGCGTCCTTGCCACGATAATAGGTGCAAAATGAAGGGGCTTCTGTTGTTCCAATATTTTCAAGGGTTCGTGGAGTCCCGAGATTCTTCATGAATCCTATAAATGTACCAATACGAAATCCTTTACCGTAGGTAATGTTAAGGAAAGAAGTAGTAGATGTGAGAGGGGTGTATTCTTGTGAGGCATCATCGTTAATTTTGGAAACCCCATAGCCACTCATCATATTGAGATGGGCGAGATTCTGTCCAAGAATGCTTTTTGCCTTAACGCTCCAGCGGTTTTGCTTGTAAGTGATATAAAACATTTCAGAAAAACTATTGATGCGGTCATCTACGCGTCGTTTGATCGTTTGCTGGTTGCCCTGGTCATCGGTAAAGTTCCAGTCGTTCTCGGTGCGTGGGCGAAGAGAAATAAATTCCAGTCCTGCCCCAACAGAGAATGCGCCATGCTGCCAGTTGATACCAGCATAGAGTTCTGGTATAATGGCATTGGCTTGGTATTTGGCCGAAGTCCCATCAGGACCTGCAGACGTATATTGTAACTGCCAGAGAGAAGCAACCTTTAAGTTGAGTCCAGAATGGTCCTTGCGTGTATAGAAGTTGTATTGGAACTGTGGGGAACGGTTGAGAGGGGCAAATGGTCCTCCAATTCCGTAGTTAAAGATGTCTGACTGTGCGCAGATAACCATTGGATGCCAGGTCTGTCCCATGATGAGAGTGTGTTGTCCCCAATCCAGACTGACGAACGCATGGCGCAGACGGAACATATGATTGTTTGTACTATACCCATTGAAGTCTCCTTCAATGTTACCCGAAGTCTTGGCACCGAGTAAGACGCCATTCGTTAAAATACCGACTCGTGCTGTCATGGCCAACATACGGGAGGACGGGTCCGCATTGAGGTCTTCACCTAAAATATTTCGGTTCTGTTCTTTCGGCATATGCTGGATGAGGCCGGAGGATGTTTCGATACATTCACGGCTGTTGTAGTAGAAATAATTGCGTACGAAGCCGTAAAGTTTAATGGCACTTTTGGACACGACAGATTGTTCTGGAATGCTACCTTGCGCATGTGCACTGGAATTTGTCAGACATAAGATCAGCAAAAGATAGGAGAGCTGTTTCATGTTTATGATGAACTGTTAAATATGTGGAAATGGAAGGGATAGAAAAAAGAAAGGCACGTTCGATGGAATTGAATGACGTGCCTTTCCGATATAATTCGATGTTTAGTGGAACAGGAAGTCAGCGCAGAAGAAGAGTAACAGATATCCGAGTATCATACCTACGATACCGATGATGATTCCAACTTTTGCCATATCACCTTGTCGGACCAATCCGGTACTATGTGCCAGCGCATTCGGCGGAGTGCTGATTGGTAATGCCATAGCCAGTGAAGCGGAAATGGCGATACCGATGAGAAGAGTGGTGATGCCACCGAATGGAGCCAGACTTGGACCCATGGCTGTGCCGACGGCTGCCAAGATAGGAACGAGGAGCGAGGCTGTGGCTGTATTGCTGATGAAGGTGGACATAAGTACGCAAAGTAGTCCGGCTCCGATGATGGTTAGAAATGGCGACCATGAACTGAAAGGTATGGATTCAACCATGTGTTTTGCCAATCCGGTCTGATTGAGGCCAACCCCCAAAGCAAAGCCTCCGGCAACCAGCCAAAGTACGTCCCATGGTATTTCGCGTAGGTCGTTACGGTCAATGACTCCCGTAATCGCAAAAATGGCAAAGGGAATCAGTGCAACAATATTGGCATTGACGCCAGTAACTTGGTCCGTAACCCAAAGTAATACGGTAATTCCAAAAGTAATATAGGTCAATACAGCTTTCCAGTCATTTCGGAACTTTCCGGCAATTTTAATTTCGATGTGCTTTTCTTCGAACGGGAAAAACTCAAGTAGGAGCAGCCATGAAAAAGCAAGCAAGACAATGACGAATGGAACCATAAGCAACATCCATTCTCCAAAACCGATGTTCAATCCCAGTTCATCATTGAGATATTTAATAGCAATAGCGTTTGGCGGAGTACCAACGATGGTACCGATACCTCCAACGTTGGCCGCAATAGGAATGGCCATTGCGAGGCCGATTTTTCCTTTTCCGTGGCACTGATCTGTAGCCTTTAGGATGGGGGCTAAAATTGTGAGCATCATTGCTGCTGTAGCTGTGTTGCTCATAAACATGGAGAAAATGGCTGTGATGGAAAGAAACCCAAGTAGAACGAAGGGAGAACGAGTGCCGAATGGCTTGAGGAGCACACGGGCAAGGTTGGCATCAAGTCCACATTTCTTGGCAGCGATAGCGAGTACGAAACCACCAAGGAAGAGCATGATGATAGGGTCTGCAAATGCCGCCATAATATCCTTGTACTTGATGAGCGTTCCGAGGTGTTCGGCTGTGTATCCGCCTTTCTCACTGAAAAACCAAAGACAACTGGATGACGTGGTGAGTAACATGAGAACCATAATGAGGACAGAAGTGGTCCAAATAGGAACAGCTTCGAATATCCACATAAGGGCTGCAAAAATAAAAATAGCAATGACGCGTTGTTCAACGATGGTCAGATTGTCAATTCCATATACATCGGCGGGAAGAAACCAGGCAATCAAACCCAGAATTGTAGAGATAGACAAGCCAATGGCTTTCTGAAGTGTCATAATGATATAAAAACTTAATACAATGTGTATTTTTCGATATTTCGAACGCAAAAATATAAAATAAAACGGAAAGGTTTGCTAAATTTGCAAATCTTTAAGACAAAGTTTTTTGTGGACGATGTAAATGTATTTTTTGGTTTGTTTTTTTTTAGTTTTTAAAGGGTTTTGAAAATAGCTATTGTAAAATATAATGCAGGGAATACTTGTTCGTTGTCGTATGCATTGGAACGTATTGGAGTAGACGTTGTGGTAACGGAAGACGAACGAGAGTTGCGCCGAGCGGATAAGGTGGTTTTTCCTGGAGTAGGAGAGGCATCGTCTGCGATGGAATATTTGCGAGAGAGAAATTTAGATAATGTTTTGCGTTCTCTGACCCAGCCTTTCTTAGGCATCTGTTTGGGTTTGCAATTGATGTGTTCTCATTCGGAGGAGGGAGACGTAGATTGTTTGGGTATTTTTCCTCAGAGGGTGAGGGCTTTTCGTCCTGTAATGAAAGTTCCCCAGATAGGATGGAATAATCTTCTGGAACTACAATCTCCTCTGTTCAAGAATTTGGAAGAAATGCCGTATGTTTATTTTGTACATGGCTATTATGCTGAGTTAGGAGAAGGAACAATAGCCCGAGCGAACTATATTTTGGATTATAGTGCAGCGTTGCATAGAGATAATTTTTACGCTACTCAATTTCATCCAGAAAAGTCCGGTAAGGTTGGGGAACAGATATTGCGTAACTTTATAGAGCTATAGGAGAGAAATAACGCTATGTTGACGAAACGTATTATACCTTGTCTTGATGTTAAGAATGGGCAAACAGTAAAGGGTGTCAATTTTTTGAACATCAAAGAGGTAGGTGATGCTGTGGAATTGGGAGCACAATATGCAGAAGAGGGGGCTGATGAACTGGTTTTTTTAGACATAACGGCGACCAATGAGAAGCGCAAGACACTTTCAGAACTGGTGAACCGTATTGCGCGTAGAATAAACATTCCATTTACGGTTGGAGGAGGAATTTCCACAGAAGAGGATGTTTCAGTTCTGCTGGATAACGGAGCTGATAAGATTTCTGTCAATACGGCAGCAGTAAAACGTCCTCAGTTGGTGTCGGATTTGGCGGGACGGTTTGGTAGTCAGTGTGTGGTTTTGGCTGTTGATACTAAATTCGAAAATGGTGATTGGTATGTGTATTTGAATGGTGGTCGTGTCAGAACGTCAATTCGAACGATGGACTGGGTGCGAGAGGGTGTTAACCGCGGAGCGGGTGAGATACTGCTCACCTCAATGAATCATGACGGCACGAAAGATGGATTTGCTATAGATATCACTCGTGCGGTCTCGGAATCGGTGAATGTTCCTGTCATAGCAAGTGGTGGAGCGGGAAAAATGGCACATTTTACAACCGTGTTCAATGAAGGGAAAGCAGATGCTGCCCTTGCCGCCAGTATTTTCCACTATGGCGAGATACCAATACCACAATTAAAGAAATATCTGAAAGAACAGGGAATAGAAGTACGAATTTAAGAGAGAAGAATATGGGCGAACAGTCGATACTCAGAGAAAGGATTCCGGAGCCGGCATTGAGAAGGTTGCCTTGGTATCTTGCATATGCAAAATTGGCACAACGCAATGGGGAACTGTCTCTTTCGTCGACCAGGATTGCGAAAGCTCTTGCCATTGAATCTTCTCAGGTTGCCAAGGACCTATCGGCAGTGAATGTATCGGGTAAGACCAGAGTAGGGTATGATGTTGGCACATTGATAGAAGTGCTGGAGTTTTTTCTGGGATTCGGCGATGTTCATAATGCTTTTGTCTGTGGCGTTGGAAATTTAGGGGCTTCCCTGATACAAGACAATGGTCTCCGAAACTATGGACTGAATATCATTGCCGGTTTCGATGTGAAATACGAAATGGAGGGTATGCGCATTAATCAAATCCCGATACATCACATGGATCGGTTTGCTGAACTATGTCGTAAAACAAGAACGGAAATTGGTATACTGACAGTACCCGTAGAATCGGCTCAAACAACGGCAGAGCTGATGATCGAGGGAGGAATCCGAGCCATCTGGAATTTTACCCCTTTCCGTATTTGTGTGCCCGAAGACATCATTGTGCAAAATACATCTATTTATTCGCATCTTGCGTTGATTTTTAATCGTCTTTCGCTAGCAAATAAACGAGAATAAAAATACGATGAAAATAATCTGTGTCGGCATGAACTATGCAAACCACGCTACGGAACTGGGGGATGACCTTCCTCAGAACCCAGTATTGTTCATGAAGCCCGATTCAGCTATCTTGAAGAATAATAAGCCATTTTATTTACCGGACTTCTCTGAGCGTATTGATTACGAAGTTGAGCTTATCGTACATATATCTCGACTGGGAAAAAATATCATGAAGAAATATGCACATCGTTATTATGATGCTGTTGGAGTCGGTTTTGACTTTACGGCACGTGATTTGCAAAAGAATGTCCGTGCATCTGGTATGCCGTGGGAAATTACAAAAGGATTTGATGGTTCGGCGGTTGTCAGTGAATTTGTTTCGTTGGAGCAGTTTGAAAAAAGAGACTTTGATATACGCCTTGATATTAATGGAAAGACGGCACAGAAAGCTAATACGCGGGATATGCTATTCAGTATTGATCAAATCATTGCGTATGCTTCACAATATTTTACATTGAAAATAGGAGATATCTTATTCACCGGGACGCCTCCCGGTATAGGTCCTCTGCATATCAATGACAATCTGCAGGGTTACCTAAATGGACGATGCATGATTGATATGCTGGTGAAATAAGAACCAATTTAAAAACATTCGAACATGACTGTCAAAATCCTCCGTAAAATTGTTCTAATGACGAGTACTCTGCTCTCATTGTCCATCTCTGTTTTTGGTGGTATTCATACGTTTGTCGAAAAGTCGATTTTGTCAGAGGGAAATGATTGGGTCCGCATTTCTGTTGATCGTACAGGAGTCTGTAAGATCACCTATGCAATGCTTGTAAACTGGGGAATCAAGAACCCAGAAAAAGCACATGTGTTCGGTTATGGAGGCGCGATGTTGAAAGAGAGTTTTATGCTTTCTAAGAAAGATGATTTACCTCAGGTACCAGTTTGGATAGAAAAAGGAAACGACGGAATTTTCAATGAGGGGGACTATATTCTGTTTTATGCACAGGGACCCGTGTCATGGGAATACAATTCCACCAGAAAGGTTTTTCAGCATACGGAAAATCCATATAGTGACCTTGGTTACTATTTTATTTCATCTGAGGCAGGAGAGGATGCTTATATCAACGATAACATTAAAAAACAAGCAGAAGGATCCATATCCGAGCGGACATCGGAATTTCTGGATTATGCAGTCCATGAAGTTAATACATCAAAGCCCGTTGCCTCTGGGCGTTCGTGGTATGGCGAGAGTTTTACGAATGCTTCGACACGTAATTTCACATTCCAATTCCCAAACTTGAGAACAGACACAAGTCTTGCGGTTCGGGTCTGTGCCATCTCTACCTCAACTGTCGGTTGCAGTATGAATGTAGCTGTTGGTGACGAGAACAAGAATTTGGCTTTTACGACAAAGACAGCCGATGTGGCGGCTACGTCAACGGATCGTACCAATATATTTACACCCGAAGGTGATAATGTAAAAGTTTCTTTATCGTATAGTGGCTATAATACAGGGGTAGGATATCTGGATTATATTGAAGTGAATGGGATCCGTGCCTTGACGATGTCTGGATCAGACATGTCCTTTCGAAATCCGATGATAAGTGGAAGAGAGGGAGACATAGTCGAATTTCAGCTAAAGGGAGAGGAAGGTTTGGTGATATGGAATGTTACAGATGGAAATGATGTACAATGCATGAACGTTGACTTTGCAGATGGGGTGTATCGGTTTAAGGATGATGCGTCGGTACTTCAGGAATATGTTGCATTGAACCCGAAAGGAATATTTTTCCAGCCTGTTTATGTAGGTGGAGTAGATAATCAGAACTTACATAGTATAAAAAGTGCGGAATATGTAATTATTACTAACGAGGACTATGTGTCAGAAGCTGAGGAAATTGCGGATTTACATGCGGAATACGAAGGAGTCTCAACATTGGTTGTGACACCACAACAGATTTTTAATGAATATTCGTCTGGCACCCCAGACGCCACAGCTTTCCGGTGGTTGATGAAGCAGTTTTATGACCGAGCAGAAGATGAATCTCATCGCCCGAAGAATCTGTTGATATTCGGAGATGGAACATATGACAATAAAGGATATCTTAAAGTCAACGTACCTTATAATAAAGTACTGACGTACCAATCTGTCAACTCCCTTCATCTCTACATCTATTCGTACACTTCGGATGATTATTTTGCATTTTTGGATGATGCAGATGGTACTGCTATAAAGAATAATTCAATGGATATCGGGGTTGGGCGTATTCCTGTCAGTTCGAATTCGCAGGCGCGTGTAATGGTAGATAAGATACGATCCTATATGAGTGATCGTGGAGATTGGCAGACTAAAATGTGTTATGTGGCTGATGACGATAATGACATGCAACTACAGTACACCTGGCAGTCGGATACTATTGTAAAACGTTTGGAGAATAACTATCCTGAATATCATCCAATTCGAATGTTTTCAGACTCCTACAATAAGCAGACTACAGCTAACTCTTCTACCTATCCAATTCTTCGAGAACAGATACAGCAACGTATTAATTCCGGCCTTTTGTTGTTTAATTATATAGGACATGGAAGTACAGAGGGTCTTGCAGCGGAAAAGCTAATTTCACGTACAGATGTCGAGTCGATGCACAATGTCCATTATCCCATTTTTTTTACAGCAACTTGTGACTTTAGCGTTTTTGACCTTCCTGTCTCGTCTACAGGAGAGAATCTGCTTCTACGCAAAGAGGGAGGGACCATTGCGCTTTTTTCAACAGTCCGTACGGTTTACGCCTCTGATAACTACGAATTGGACAAATCGTTTCATAAGTTTTTTCTGAAGAAAGAGGGCGGTAAAGGATTGACTTTGGGTGAATGTTTCCGTCGTGCGAAGAATGACCTTGCAGGAAATGATAATCGTCTTTGTTACACCCTATTCGGAGACCCTGGAATCCGGATACCTTTACCAAATAATATCGTTGTTGTCGATTCGGTGAAGCGAGTCAGCAATGTGTCATCAGGAGAATATGTAAATTTAATTCAGGAGGGAAGGAGAGATACGCTTCAGGCAATGAATACAATCCGTGTAAAGGGACGCATATTGTCTGCAGACAGTATGCTTATAGATAATTTTAATGGAAAGATATGGATAGATGTTTCTGACAAGTTGCAGGATTTGCAAACTTTGGGCAATGTTACGTCAGGATCCGTGACTTATAAATATCGAGACAGAATAAATACTATTTATTCTGGCTCTGCTCAGGTACTGAATGGACAGTTCGAATTGGTTTTTCAGGTTCCGAAAGATATCGCCTACAATGATGGAGCCGGGAAAATGTGGTTCTATGCCTTAGATTCACTTAAGAATAGGGATGCTAACGGATATGCAGACGATTTCATTGTCGGCGGAACGGATAATTCAGTTGAGTGGGAAACAGAAGGTCCGAGTATTACTATTTATTTGAATTCTCCTTATTTTAAAAATGGAGAAAAAGTGGACAATACTTCTACCTTTTTTGCTGCTTTATCGGATAAAAACGGAATTAATGTGACAGGAAGTAGCATCGGACATGATTTACAACTTACTTTGTCCGGTGATACATCTGCTATCTTTAACTTGAATAACTATTTTGAGACGGATTTTGGTACATATCAATCGGGGCGAGTGACATATGCTTTGCCAACCCTTTCTGACGGTCGTTATCGCTTGACGCTTCGTGCGTGGGATTTGCTGAATAACTCCTCCTCTGCGATGATTGATTTCGTGGTGAATGATGCAAAAAGTCCAGCGTTGTACCAAGTTGTAGCATCTCCAAATCCTGCTGTTCCTGGAATGGACTTTGCTTTCGTTATTAAACATGATCAGCCTGAGACGGATTTAGAATGTACGCTGACTGTCTATAATACGGAAGGTCGTGAGATATGGAGCGGTAAACAGATCATATATGCCCAGACATCAGAGACTCGGTTGCCATGGGATTTAAAAACGAAAGACGGATATTATCTTCCGTCTCGAATATATCCTTATCGTCTTTTGGTACAGGAAAAAGGTGGAAAAGAATCAAGGACATCAGGAAAACTACTCATCCGCTAACATATAGATACAAACACCCATTGTTCCTAAAAAATATAATTTTAAAAGGTTAAAGAGTTCGAAAAATTTTTCAATGTTTTAAAAAAAGTGTAATATTGCATTTTGTTTTCAGTTCTTTAAATTGATAAGTCTGTGCATATTAAACTATATGTAAAAAATATGTTGTTTTACAATAGTTTATGATGTAAAATAAGGATTTGTTGATTTATTAGGAATTAAGTAATAATATTCACGAAAAAAAACAGAAAATAGAATAGAAATAAAAAAATGAAAAAAGGTTTTTTTCTAGGTCTTCTTCTGATGATTGGTTCTGGCAGTCTTTACGCTGCTGACAAATTGAATCCTATCATTACATCAGTCCCATCACTGACCATTACACCAGATGCTCGAGCCGCAGGTATGGGAGATGTCGGTGTGGCTACGGATCCTGATGTTAATTCTCAGGCATGGAACCCTGCAAAGTACGTGTTTTCAAAGAGTTCTGCTGGTGTTGCGGTGAACTACACCCCATGGTTAAAGAAATTGGTTGATGATATTAACCTCCTATATGTTTCTGGCTATTACAAGTGGAACGAACTGAATGCCTTAAGTGCTTCTTTGCGCTATTTCTCTCTTGGAGAAATTGAATTGGCGCATATGGATGGTTCGCTGTTGGGTGTCAGTGGGCGTCCATTTGAGATGGCAATTGACGTTTCTTATTCCCGTATGCTTTCGCAATATTGGTCTGCCGCAGTCGCTTTACGATACATTCATGTGAATTTTGGTGCTATTTCCAATGTTAGTGGAGGTTTAGAACCAGGAAACGCCTTTGCAGCAGACATTGCAGCCTATTATCAGCATCCGTTAGATATAGGAGCGGATGGCTCGAAGTTCGCTGCGGGTCTTACCTTGTCGAATTTAGGTACGAAAATATCGTATGACGATGGCAATACGGAGAATTATCTGCCTGCGAACATGCGATTAGGAGGGTCGTTTACGTATGCGTTTGATGAATATAATAAACTAAGTGTGAACCTTGACTTGAATAAGTTGATGGTTCCAAGTACATCGTATAGTGTTATAGAAGATTATGATGAAACTGCTTCATGGGGAGAACAGCGTGTGGTTCAAGTTCAGGAAGCTGGTGTTGCTGACGAGAGTGTGATCAGTTCGGTATTCAAGTCGTTCTCAGATTCTAAGTTGAGTGAAGAGTTGAAGGAGATAGCCATTGCCGCAGGTCTAGAATATTCATACAACAACCAATTCTTTCTGCGCGGTGGATATTTCTACGAGGATAAGACAAAAGGAAATCGTCAGTTCTGGACGTTCGGAGCAGGTTTCAAACTGAATATGTTGTCTCTTGATGCTTCCTATTCAATAGCTTCAAACTCGAATCCGTTGGATCAGACACTTCGTGTCTCGTTGGCTTTTGACATTGACGGAATTCGTTCTCTCATAAATAACTAATTTTAAGAAGAGTTACGAACAATAACATTGTTACAGGACTGCAAATATCTACAACTATGGTGAATAAAAGCGAACAGATGATATGTTCGCTTTTTCATTTCTCGATATTTTTAATTAGAAAAGAATGAAGATACGTGTGGGTTTAGGTTATGATGTCCATCGATTCGAAGAAGGACGCGATTTATGGTTAGGTGGAGTAAAGATAGAATATTGTAGAGGATTACTTGGACATTCCGATGCGGACGTATTGATACACGCGATCTGTGATGCTATGTTAGGTGCTGCTCATCTGAGGGATATAGGTTACCATTTTCCGGATACGTCGCCAGAATTTGAGAATATTGATAGTAAGGTTTTGTTGAAAAAGACACATCAGTTGGTTTGCGAAAAAAAATATAAGATTGGCAATATCGATGCAACAGTAATAGCACAAAGTCCGAAACTTAATCCGTATATTCCTAAGATGCAGGAATGTCTGTCTTCTATTTTAGAAATCGACGTGGATGATATTTCTATCAAGGCGACTACGACGGAACGACTTGGTTTTGTGGGCCGTGAGGAAGGAATTGCCGCAGAGGCTGTCGTGTTGTTAGAAAAAGGATAAGGTAAGTTTGTAGAAGAGTGAATTATAGAAATGTTTATCTGTTTATAAGAGAGGAGGGGAGAAAACTCGCTTGTTTAGAAAAGAAGTTGCATATAAACTGTATGAGTAATCTTATCTGTAAAAGAAAAAGACAGAATTATTTTGTGGAAATAGGGATATTACCTATTTTTGCACTCCAAAAAAATGAATAAAGACAAATATTAAACGGAAAAATTATGATTGTAGTACCTGTAAAAGAGGGTGATAACATTGAAAAGGCTCTGAAGAAGTTCAAACGTAAATTTGAGAAAACAGGGGTCGTGAAAGAATTAAGAAAGCGACAGTGCTTCAACAAACCTTCGGTTACCAATCGTGTTGCTAAGATGCATGCTATATACGTTCAGCGTCTGCATCAGCAGGAGGATTAATCGAAATAATTATAGGCTTGAACAGATATAAAAAGGTATGGAGAAGAATCTTCCATACCTTTTTTCTTTTTTTGCCTTGAGGTTTTTTTTATTTTAGCAAATGTTTTTAGAAGAGGAGATATGTGTCGAGATAGTATCGAGGATTTTCTGTCGTATTTGACAGGATGCCGTTACTCGAAAAATACAATTACATCCTATCGAAAAGATTTGGAGGAGTGGGTGGACTTTTGTCAATACACGTTGTCGTTAGAGATAGAAAGCGTTGTTTCGTCAGATGTTCGCCAATGGATTGTCTCGTTGATGGAGCAAGATGGAATGGAACCGACGACGGTACGGAGAAAGGTGGCTACATTACGTTCCTTTTATAAATATCTTCTGACGGAAGGGAAAGTACGAGTAAATCCAGCTCGTGTAGTTACGTTACCCAAGTTGTCGAAGCGTCTGCCATCTTATTTTCGAGAAGAGGAGATGAATTGCCTATTGAATGATATTTTTAAAAAAGGTGTATCTTGGCAGAATTTGGATGAACAACGAAATGCATTGATAATAGATTTGTTTTATCAGACGGGTGTGCGTGTTTCTGAGTTGGTGAACATTTTGGAGTCGGATGTTGATTTCGGTCGAGCGTCGTTGCGTGTATTAGGAAAACGTGATAAAGAACGTCGGATTCCAATGGGAGCATCTTTGATGCTCTCTCTTTATTCATATATTCAAAAAAAAAGGGAACAGGGCGGCATTCAAGGAGGATATTTATTTGTTCGAAAAGGAGGTGAACCGATGTATGCACGTGCAGTATATGAAATTGTACATAAGTATATGTCTATGGTGAGTTCTCGGGTTAAGCGCAGCCCGCATGTCTTGCGACATACGTTTGCATCAACGCTACTTAACAATGGTGCGGATATATATGCTGTAAAAGAATTGTTGGGACATTCAAGTCTTGCAGCAACGGAAATATATACCCATACATCTTTTGCGCATCTCTTGGAAGTATACAGGAAAGCACATCCTCGCGATATAATCTGACGAGACTATGTTAGTTTAAAGTGGGGAGAAAATAATGTGTAATTTTACTTGCTTTTGCAAAAAATGAGTATTAAATTTGAAATGCGGAAAACAGACAAATTCTTATGAATGTCTGTAACGCAATTAGAATCTGTGTAACTTTAATTAAAAAGGGAGGGTAAGACTATGGACATCAAAATTCAGCCGATCCACTTCAACATTACTTCAAAGCTTGAGGAGCATATCAACAAAAAAGTGATGAAATTGGAAAAACTCCATGATGGAATTATCAATGTGGATGTAATCCTAAAAGTGGTGAAGCCAGAAACATCGAAAAATAAGGAAGCAGAAATAAAAGTAAAAGTGCCTAATTCGGAGTTTTTTGCATCCAAAGTGACAGATACGTTTGAAGAGTCGGTAGATACGTCTTTAGAAGCGATAGAAAGACAGATTATGAAGGCTAAGGAAAAGAGTCGTGGGTAGATAAATGAAGAAATAACAATAGAACTCCAGCTTAAGGCAAGCTGGAGTTTTTTTTTCTTTTGGGGATATGGTGGGAACAGGAGTGTAAAGGAGGAGCTTTGATAATTCAGAAACAGACTAAATTGTGGTTAGAAAAAAAATATAGAATTAAATCTTTGGTATTTTTTTGCAATTCAGAAAAAAACGCTACATTTGCAAGCCGTTTTTGGTAGAAAAACGGTTCGGCGAGAATGGAATTTGTTAAATTCTTTAGAGAATGCCTCTTTAGCTCAGTTGGCCAGAGCACGTGATTTGTAATCTCGGGGTCGTTGGTTCGAATCCGACAAGAGGCTCGAAATAGTGTAGGGTAGTTTCCAGAGTGGCCAAATGGGGCAGACTGTAAATCTGCTGACTTTCGTCTTCGGTGGTTCGAATCCATCACTACCCACAAAAGTAATATGCGGAAGTAGCTCAGTTGATTAGAGCATCAGCCTTCCAAGCTGAGGGTCGCGGGTTTGAGTCCCGTTTTCCGCTCGAATAGGAAACAACGGATTTTCCGATTGTTGAAAAATGCTGTTGTAGCTCAGTGGTAGAGCACTTCCTTGGTAAGGAAGAGGTCACGAGTTCAACTCTCGTCAACAGCTCAAAAATAAAGCGAATAACCGCAAAAATAAAGAATCAGAAATTATTAATTAATAATCTTAGATTTTATGGCTAAAGAAGTTTATGAACGTACCAAACCCCATGTGAACATTGGTACTATCGGTCACGTAGACCATGGTAAAACTACGTTGACGGCTGCTATCACTACGGTGTTGGCAAAGAAGAACGGAGCTGGAGAGGTTAAGTCTTTCGATCAGATTGACAATGCACCAGAAGAGAAGGAAAGAGGTATCACTATTAATACTTCTCATGTAGAGTACGAAACAGCAAACCGTCACTATGCACACGTTGACTGCCCGGGACACGCTGACTATGTAAAGAACATGGTTACGGGTGCTGCTCAGATGGATGGCGCTATTATCGTAGTTGCTGCTACTGATGGTCCTATGCCTCAGACTCGTGAACACATTCTTTTGGCTCGTCAAGTAAACGTACCAAGATTGGTTGTGTTCTTGAATAAGTGTGATATGGTTGAGGATGAAGAGCTTCTTGAACTCGTTGAGATGGAGATGAGAGACCTCTTGAACTTCTACCAGTTCGATGGAGATAATACTCCTATTATTCGTGGTTCTGCTCTTGGAGCTCTTAACGGAGTTGAAAAGTGGGAAGAGAAGGTGATGGAACTTATGGATGCTGTTGATACATGGATTCCGCTGCCAGAGCGTGAAAAAGATAAGCCATTCTTGATGCCTATCGAAGATATCTTCTCTATCACAGGTCGTGGTACTGTAGCAACTGGTCGTATAGAAACAGGAGTTGTTAAAGTAGGTGACGAAGTTGAACTTTTGGGATTGGGTCAGGATAAGCCAGCAGTCGTTACGGGTGTTGAGATGTTCCGTAAGACTCTTCCTGAAGGAGAGGCTGGTGACAATGTTGGCTTGTTGTTGCGCGGTATTGATAAGAATGAGGTGAAGAGAGGTATGATTCTTTGCCACCCTGGACAGGTTAAACCTCATTCTAAGTTCAAGGCAGAGGTTTATATTCTGAAGAAAGAGGAAGGTGGACGTCATACACCGTTCCATAACAAGTACCGTCCTCAGTTCTATATCCGCACATTGGATGTTACGGGTGAAATCCATCTTCCAGAAGGAACTGAGATGGTTATGCCTGGAGATAACGTAACCATCAATGTGGATTTGATTGAGCCAGTTGCATGTGACAAGGGACTCCGTTTTGCTATCCGTGAAGGTGGACGTACTGTGGGTGCAGGCCAGATCACCGAGATTCTTGACTAATTAGAATCATCATAAACAAATAACGGCTCCCCTGAATGGGGCGCCGTTATCTACGGAACTAGCTCAGTTGGTAGAGCACCGGTCTCCAAAACCGGGTGTCGGGAGTTCGAGTCTCTCGTTCCGTGCCAGAAAAAGAAAAAAATGAAGACGACAGACCGTATAAAAAATTTCTTTACAGAGTCATACTCAGAACTGGTCTATAAAGTATCTTGGCCGACAAAGCAAGAACTTGCCAATAGTGCAGTGGTTGTTTTAGTTGCTTCCCTGATCATTGCGCTTATTGTTTGGGTGATAGACATGTGTTTTGAGAATCTCATGCAGTTGATCTACAGTATTCTGTAGAAATTTTCTCACAGGTAAGTTAATCGAAAATGGCTGAATCAGGAAAGAAATGGTATGCGTTGCGTGCAATGAGTGGCAAGGAAGCAAAAGCGAAAGAGTATCTTGAACTTGCAATTAAGAACGGCGACTTTGGCACTTGTATTGGTCAAATTCTCATTCCGACGGAACGGGTAACGACTGTAAAGGCAGGAGGAAAGAAGGTGACTAAGGAGCGCAACATGATGCCTGGATATATCTTTGTCGAGGCGGATTTAAAGGGTGATGTTGCACATCGTCTGACGAATTCTCCTAATATTCTTGGGTTCATGCTTGATGATCCAAAAAATCCGATGGCTAAGCCGACGCCGTTACGTCCGGTTGAAGTGAAACGTTTACTTGGATCTGTTGATGGTCAAATTACTGAGGAAACAGCTGCAATTGATTCCGTCCAATATGCAGTAGGAGAAGCGGTGAAGGTGATATATGGTCCTTTCACTGGATTTAGTGCTACGGTTGAGGAGGTAAGTAATGACCATAAGAAATTGAAAGTAATGGTCAAAATCTTCGGGCGTAAGACTCCAGTAGAGTTGAGTTTTGCGCAAGTCGAAAAGGAATAGGTTACGCGATTCTTTTCCGGCGTATTTAAAAGAGGTCGGTATCGAGAGATAGTGACTTTATAATTTTAATTTTTTATTAATTATGGCAAAAGAAGTTGCTGGACTTATTAAGTTACAGATAAAGGGCGGCGCTGCAAATCCATCTCCACCAGTCGGTCCTGCATTGGGTTCGAAGGGAATCAATATTATGGATTTTTGCAAGCAGTTCAATGCTAGAACGCAAGATCAAGCTGGAAAGGTATTGCCTGTAATCATTACGGCATATACTGACAAGTCTTTTGATTTTATCGTTAAGACGCCACCTGTGGCAGTTCAATTACTCGAGGCAGCAAAGAAAAAAAGTGGCAGTTCAGAACCAAATCGTACGAAAGTTGCCGAACTTACGTGGGATCAAGTTCGCAAAATTGCCGAAGATAAAATGCCTGACTTGAATTGCTTTACGGTTGAGTCTGCAATGAGACTTGTAGCCGGAACGGCTCGTAGCATGGGTATTGCTATTAAAGGTGCTTTTCCTGAAAACAATTAAGAAGATCTGACAAATGAGTAAATTAACAAAGAATCAAAAGTTAGCTTCAGAGAAAATTGAAGAAGGAAAGCTCTACACGATTGCGGATGCGGCTTCCTTGGTGAAGGAAATCACCAGTACGAAGTTCGATTCCTCAGTGGATGTTGATGTTCGACTTGGCGTAGATCCACGAAAGGCGAACCAAATGGTTCGAGGTGTTGTGTCGTTGCCAAATGGTACAGGTAAGCAGACTCGTGTATTGGCTCTCTGTACTTCCGATAAGGAAGCTGAAGCTAAAGAAGCTGGAGCTGATTATGTTGGCTTGGATGAGTATATTGAAAAGATCAAGAACGGTTGGACCGATATTGATGTGATCATCACGATGCCAAGCGTAATGGGTAAGATTGGTGCGTTGGGTCGCGTACTTGGACCGAGAGGTTTGATGCCGAATCCAAAGAGTGGTACCGTAACCAATGAGATTGGCAAGGCAGTTAAGGAAATCAAACAAGGAAAAATCGACTTCAAGGTTGATAAGTTCGGTATTGTTCATGCATCGGTTGGAAAGGTGTCGTTTACACCTGAGCAGATAGCTGGTAACGTAAAGGAATTCATCTCTACAATAGTAAAGTTGAAGCCTGCATCGTTGAAAGGAACATACGTTAAGAGCATTTATCTTTCAAGCACCATGAGCCCTGGAATCAAAATTGATCTGAAGGCTCTTGACGAACTTTAAAACTTGAGAAAGGAAAAAAGTTATGAGAAAAGAAGATAAAGCTACAGTTATCAATCAACTGAAGACGACCATTGGAGAATATAGCCATTTTTATCTTGCTGATATTGCTGGCTTGAACTCCGAGCAGACAAGTTCTCTCAGAAGACAGTGTTTTGAGAATGATATCAAGCTTCTTGTAGTAAAGAATACGCTTTTAAAAAAGGCTCTTGAACAGCTTGATACTGATTATTCTGAATTGTATGATTCCCTTTCTGGTTCGACGAGTGTAATGCTCTGTAATACCGGAAATGCACCCGCAAAACTCATCAAGAGTTTCTCTAAAGACAATGAAAAGCCGGCATTGAAAGCTGCCTACGTAGAAGAAAGTTTCTATGGAGCAGACCAGCTTGAGGCACTCGTTGCAATTAAGAGCAAGAATGAACTTATCGCTGAAGTTATCGGATTGTTGCAATCCCCAGCCAAGAATGTTATATCTGGTTTGCAGGCATCTGCTGGTCAGAAGATACTTGGAGAGTTGGAGACGCTCAGCAAACGATAAAAAACGAAAAAATAATATTAAAACAAATTTTAAATTAGAAATAAAATGGCAGATTTGAACGCTTTTGCAGAACAATTGGTTAACCTGACCGTAAAAGAAGTTAATGAGTTAGCTCAGATCCTAAAGGATGAGTATGGTATTGAGCCAGCTGCAGCCGCAGTTGCAGTTGCAGCAGGTGGTGCAGCAGCAGGTGGTGCAGCAGCACAAGAGGAGAAGTCCTCTTATGATGTGGTTCTGAAGTCCGCTGGAGACAAAAAGCTCGCAGTAGTAAAGGCTGTTAAGGAACTTACTGGTCTTGGATTAAAGGAAGCTAAGGATGCAGTAGATAACGCTCCATCTACATTGAAGGAAGGTGTTTCTAAGGAAGAAGCTGAGTCTCTGAAGGCTAAACTTGAAGAGCAAGGAGCAGAAGTTGAACTTAAATAAGAGAAATACTCTTAATGAGTTTATGGTTTAGAATCCCGCATATGCGGGACTCTAAACCTTTTTGCGTATCGCAAGCGTCAAAAGTTGCGAGAGTTAAATCTAAGTTCAAACCTAAGATGTGGATTGGATATTCCGCATCGGTAGGGTGCATCATTTGCAAACAAGCGAGAGCCGTAGCGACGCAACTCTCCCCACGAAGTGGTTAGAGATGTTCCTTAAAACAGAAGAGGGACGAAGAAAGGCTTCGAGAGTAGAGAAAGTTTGTCCTGCAATCCGCTAAAAACTGGCACAGAATTCCCTACAAATAATTTTTGACAAATGTCTATTGTTGAAAATAAAAGAGTCAATTTTTCCTCACTGCAATATCCGGTAAGTTATCCGGATTTCCTTGAGGTTCAATTAAAATCCTTCCGCGATTTCTTTCAGTTGGATACTTCCGCTGAGAAACGTAAGAATGAAGGATTGTATAAGGTATTTGCTGAGAATTTCCCTATTGCAGATACACGTAATAACTTCGTTCTCGAGTTTTTGGATTATTACATTGATCCACCGCAGTATAGTATTGATGAGTGCATTGAGAGGGGTTTGTCATATTGTGTCCCTCTGAAAGCTAAACTGAAACTATATTGTACAGATCCTGAGCATGAAGAATTTGATACGGTGATACAGGATGTGTATCTCGGTCAAATACCATATATGACATCGAAGGGTACGTTTGTCATTAATGGTGCAGAACGCGTTGTTGTTTCTCAGTTGCATCGTTCTCCTGGCGTCTTCTTCGGACAGAGTATGCATGCCAATGGGACGAAATTGTATAGTGCTCGAATCATCCCTTTTAAGGGCTCATGGATTGAGTTCGCCACAGATATCAACAACGTTATGTATGCGTATATTGACCGAAAGAAGAAATTGCCGGTCACAACGTTGTTGAGAGCCATTGGTTTTGAGAGTGATAAAGATATTTTGGATATATTTGGTCTTGCAGAGGAGATCAAAGTTTCCAAGACTGCACTGAAAAAAGTTGTTGGTCGTCGTCTTGCCGCTCGCGTTTTGAAGACATGGATGGAGGATTTTGTTGATGAGGATACAGGTGAAGTTACATCCATAGAAAGAAATGAAATTATAGTAGAGCGTGAGACTGTTTTAGAAGAGTCTGATGTTGAATCTATCCTAGAATCCGGAGTACAAACGATTCTTCTTCACAAAGAGGATCAGACCCTAAATGATTACGCCATTATATTCAATACTTTACAGAAGGATTCAAGTAACTCTGAGAAGGAAGCAGTCCTTTATATTTATAAACAATTGAGAAATGCAGACCCTGCTGATGATGCATCAGCAAGAGAAGTTATCAATGGTTTGTTTTTCTCGGATAAAAGATATGATCTTGGAGAGGTAGGCCGTTACAGAATCAATAAGAAATTGGGTCTGGATACGGATATGGATATAAGAGTTCTTACCAAGGAAGATATTATTGAGATTATCCGCTATCTGATTCAGCTTATTAACTCAAAAGCTGAAGTAGATGACATAGATCATTTGAGCAATCGTCGAGTAAGAACGGTAGGAGAGCAACTTCATAACCAGTTCGGAGTCGGTTTGGCTCGAATGGCTCGTACAATACGAGAGCACATGAATGTTCGTGACGGTGAGGTATTTGCACCGATTGACTTGATTAATGCTAAGACCATATCTAGCGTTATCAATAGTTTCTTCGGAACGAATGCGTTGTCGCAGTTCATGGATCAGACGAATCCTCTTGCAGAAATAACGCACAAGAGACGTATGTCGGCTCTTGGTCCAGGTGGATTGTCCAGAGAACGAGCTGGATTTGAGGTACGTGACGTACATTATACGCACTACGGTCGACTTTGTCCTATTGAAACGCCGGAAGGTCCGAATATTGGACTCATTTCCTCGTTGTGTGTATATGCCAAAATCAATGACCTTGGATTTATAGAGACTCCGTATCGTAAGGTGAAAGATGGAAAGGCTGACATTTCTGCAGACGGTATTGTCTATCTTACAGCAGAGGAAGAAGAAGGAAAGATCATAGCACAGGGGAATATACCATTGGGGAAAGACGGTTCGATGCTAGAAACTCGTGTTAAGGCGCGAAAAGAGGCAGATTTTCCTGTGGTTGATCCAAATGTGGTTGACTATATGGATGTAAGTCCTACTCAGATTGCATCTATTGCTGCATCCTTGATTCCATTCTTGGAACACGATGATGCCAATCGTGCTTTGATGGGATCGAACATGATGCGTCAGGCAGTACCATTGTTAAGAAATGAGAGTCCTATTGTTGGAACCGGAATTGAACAACAGTTGGCAGAAGATTCTCGTACGCAGATTGCTGCGGAAGGTGATGGCGAAGTCGTATTCGTAGATGCATGTACCATTAAGGTAAAGTATGATCGTACAGATGACGAACGTTTTGTCAGCTTTGATGATGATACGGTAACCTATCATCTTCCGAAATTCAGAAAGACCAATCAGTCAACATCGGTTGACCTACGTCCGATTGTCAAGAGGGGTCAACGAGTAAAAAATGGTCAGTTGATGACAGAAGGTTATGCAACTGATGGTGGAGAGTTGGCATTGGGGCGCAACTTGCTTGTCGCATTCATGCCTTGGAAAGGATATAATTATGAGGACGCTATTGTAATTAACGAACGTATTGTAAAGGAGGATCTATTTACTAGTGTTCATGTAGATGAGTATTCTTTAGAGGTACGGGAAACTAAACGAGGTGCAGAGGAGTTGACGAGTGATATTCCAAATGTCAGCGAGGAGGCTACCAAATATTTGGATGAGAAAGGTATTATTCAAGTGGGAGCTCATGTTGCACCAGGAGACATTCTGATTGGTAAGATCACACCAAAGGGAGAGTCTGATCCTTCTCCGGAAGAAAAACTTTTGAGAGCGATATTCGGAGATAAAGCTGGTGATGTAAAAGATGCTTCGTTGAAGGCTTCTCCATCACTGAATGGTGTTGTGATTGGCAATCGTCTATTTGAAAAAGTTATTAAATCACGCAAGTCAAAACAAGAGGACAAGACAAATCTTGCCAAGTTGGATGAGGAATTTGAGGCAAAAGCAGCGGATTTGAAGCGAATCCTTATAGAGAAGTTGATGATTTTGACAGGAGGAAAGACGAGTCAAGGTGTCAAGGATTATCTTGGGAATGAGGTGATTGCTAAGAAAACCAAATTTACCCAAAAAGCTCTTGGAGAAATTGACTATGAGACAATCCATGTTTCGAAATGGACGACTGATAGTCACACGAACGACATGATTAGAGAGGTTATTTCTAATTATCTTAGAAAATACAAAGAGCTGAATGCGAAATTGAAACGTCAGAAATATGCCATTACTATCGGTGATGAGCTGCCTGCTGGTACGATTCAGATGGCAAAGGTCTATATTGCCAAGAAGCGTAAGATTCGTGTTGGTGATAAGATGGCAGGACGTCATGGAAATAAGGGTATTGTATCGAAGATTGTACGTCAGGAAGACATGCCATTCCTTGAAGATGGAACACCTGTTGATATAGTATTGAACCCGCTCGGCGTGCCATCTCGTATGAACCTTGGTCAGATTTTCGAGACTGTATTAGGATGGGCTGGCCGAAAACTGAATGTGAAGTTTGCTACTCCAATCTTTGATGGCGCTAGTTTGGATGACATTAATGAATGGACGGACAAAGCGGGACTTCCACGATATGGTCGCACATATGTGTATGATGGAGGCACCGGAAAACGTTTTGACCAGCCAGCAACTGTTGGTGTGATTTATATGTTGAAGTTGGGTCATATGGTTGACGATAAGATGCATGCTCGTTCTATTGGTCCATACTCACTGATTACTCAGCAACCACTTGGTGGTAAAGCTCAATTTGGTGGTCAGCGATTTGGAGAGATGGAAGTTTGGGCAATTGAGGCCTTCGGAGCAACACACGTATTACAGGAAATTTTGACTATTAAGTCGGATGATGTAACTGGACGTGCACGAGCATACGAGGCAATCGTCAAGGGAGATCCTATGCCTCCTGCTGGAATACCAGAGTCTTTCAATGTGCTCCTGCATGAATTGAGAGGCTTGGGATTGAGTGTCAATATGGAGTAAATTTGACATCTTAAGGGAGTTGTAAAACTGAAAATAAACGTCAAAAAGGTTAAAAATATGCCTTTCAGAAAAGAAAATAAAAATAAAAACAGCTTCACAAGAATTTCTATTGGTCTGGCGTCTCCAGAGGAGATTCTTGAACATTCCAGCGGAGAAGTGCTGAAACCAGAAACGATTAACTATCGTACCTATAAGCCAGAACGTGATGGTTTGTTCTGTGAACGTATATTCGGTCCTGTAAAAGACTATGAATGCCATTGTGGAAAGTACAAGCGCATTCGTTACAAGGGTATTGTATGTGATCGTTGTGGAGTTGAGGTTACAGAGAAGAAAGTGCGTCGCGAACGCATGGGACATATCCAGTTGGTTGTACCTGTAGCTCACATATGGTATTTCCGTTCACTTCCAAACAAGATAGGTTATCTTCTTGGGATGCCTAGCAAGAAACTTGATTCAATCATATACTATGAGAAGTATGTGGTTATTCAACCTGGTATTCTTGAAGGACAAGATAAAATCGAAAAGGGTGAACTTCTCTCGGAAGAAGAGTACCTGCATTATGTGGATGAGGTTCTTCCGACTCTAGATGCCAACAATCAAAATCTTCCGGATGAAGATCCGAAGAAGTTTGTGGCAAAGATGGGAGCGGAAGCCATTTACGATTTGCTGAAGGAATTGGATTTAGACTCGCTATCCTATGAACTTCGTGACAAGGCGAATAAGGATACAAGCCAACAGAGGAAGAATGATGCTTTAAAGCGTCTTCAGGTTGTGGAATCATTTCGAGCTTCTAAGGGAAAGAATCGTCCAGAATGGATGATACTGAAAATTATTCCAGTTATCCCGCCTGACCTACGTCCTTTGTTGCCATTGGATGGAGGACGGTTTGCGACATCTGATGTAAATGACCTTTATCGTCGTGTCATCATTCGTAATAATCGTTTGAAGCGATTATTGGAAATCAAAGCCCCAGATGTCATTCTACGAAATGAAAAACGAATGTTGCAGGAAGCTGTTGATTCATTGCTTGATAACTCAAGAAAAAGCAGTGCAGTCAAGAGTGATGCCAATCGCCCATTGAAATCGTTGAGTGATTCTTTGAAGGGAAAACAAGGACGTTTCCGTCAGAACTTGTTAGGAAAACGTGTGGACTATTCTGCACGTTCGGTAATTGTCGTTGGTCCAGAGCTTCAGATGGGAACCTGTGGTATACCGAAATTAATGGCTGCTGAGCTTTATAAGCCATTTATCATTCGCAAGTTGATAGAACGTGGAATCGTCAAGACAGTGAAATCTGCCAAGAAGATTATAGACAGGAAAGATCCTGTGATATGGGATATTTTGGAATATGTCATGAAGGGACATCCTGTTCTTTTGAACCGAGCTCCAACACTCCACCGATTGGGAATACAGGCATTCCAGCCTCACATGATAGAAGGAAAGGCTATTCAGCTTCACCCTCTGGCATGTACAGCATTCAATGCAGACTTTGACGGAGACCAGATGGCTGTACATTTGCCATTGAGCAATGAAGCAGTTTTGGAGGCGCAATTGTTGATGCTTGAAAGTCACAATATTCTGAACCCTGCCAATGGAGCGCCTATCACAGTGCCATCTCAGGATATGGTACTCGGTTTGTATTATATTACAAAACCGAGGTCTGGTGTCAAAGGTGAAGGTTTAACTTTCTATGCACCAGAGGAAGCAATTATTGCATACAATGAAGGGAAGGCTGATATCCATGCCATTATCAAGGTTCGTGCAAAAGACATTGATAAAAATGGAAACTTGGTTGAGCAACTGATTGAGACAACTATTGGTCGTGTAATTGTTAACCAGTATGTTCCGGAAGAGGTTGGATTCCTGAATATTATTCTTTCAAAGAAGACATTGCGTGACGTAATCACCACTGTTATCAAGAAATGTGGTGTCGCAAGAACGTGTCAGTTCCTTGACGATATCAAGAATCTGGGTTACAGAATGGCGTTTGAAGGTGGTTTGTCCTTCAACCTTGGTGATGTTCTGATTCCGGAGGAAAAGGCAGAACTCGTGCAGAAAGGTTATGAGACGATTGAAGAAATCATGAATAACTACAACATGGGTTTCATTACCAACAACGAGCGTTACAATCAGATTATCGATACATGGACGCATGTCAATACGGACCTTGCAAATGTTTTAATGAAGCAGTTAGCTTCGGACAATCAGGGATTCAATGCAGTCTATATGATGTTGGATTCTGGAGCTCGTGGTTCGAAAGAACAGATTCGCCAATTGTCTGGTATGCGAGGACTGATGGCGAAGCCACAGAAGAGTGGAGCCGAGGGTGGACAAATTATTGAGAACCCTATTCTTTCGAACTTTAAGGAGGGACTTAGTGTGTTGGAATATTTCATTTCTACACATGGAGCTCGCAAAGGATTGGCTGATACTGCATTGAAGACGGCCGATGCTGGATATCTCACACGTCGTTTAGTAGATGTTTCACAGGATGTTGTTATCAACGAAGAAGATTGTGGTACGTTGCGTGGTCTTATTGCAACAGAGGTTAAAAACAATGAGGATGTTGTTGCAACATTATATGACCGAATACTTGGACGTGTTAGTGTGCATGATGTGTTCGATCCACAGTCAGGCGAACTGATTGTGTCTGCAGGAGAAGAAATTCGTGAGGATGCTGCTCAGCGTATCGAAGAGAGCGCCATTGAGCGTGTTGAAATTCGTTCGGTATTGACTTGTGAGTCTAGACGTGGTGTGTGTGCAAAATGCTACGGCCGAAATCTGGCAACGAGCCGTATGGTTCAGATAGGAGAGACGGTTGGAGTCATTGCAGCACAGTCTATTGGAGAACCTGGTACGCAGCTGACACTTCGTACATTCCACGTAGGAGGTGTTGCAAGCAATGCAAGTGCTAATACGGGTATAACAACGAAGTATTCAGGTTATCTGGATATTGATGAACTTAGAACCGTTGATGCGAAGGATGATGATGGGACGGAATATCAGGTTGTTATCGGTCGGATGGCAGAAATGCGTATTATCGATCCGAACACCCAAATTGTACTCACAACTCAGAATATTCCTTATGGTTCGAAGTTGTTTGTCAAGAATAAGTCTAATATAGAAAAAAATACTCGAATCTGCGAATGGGATCCGTTCAATGCTATCATTGTAACAGAGGTTGCTGGAAAGGTAAGTTTCACTGAGATGATAGAAGGAGTTACCTACAAGATTGAGACAGATGAAGCGACAAACAATCAGGAAAAAATCATTATCGAATCGAAGGACAAAACGAAGTTGCCTTCAGCCCAGATTTTAGATTCAAAGGGAAATATACTCAAGGTATATAACCTCCCAGTAGGAGCTCATCTTGTAGTGGAAGATGGTGAAAAAGTCAAGGCTGGTCAGGAAATTGTCAAGATTCCACGTGTTGCAAGTGGTGGAGCCGGAGATATCACTGGAGGTTTGCCTCGAGTTACAGAACTTTTCGAGGCTCGTAATCCATCTAATCCTGCCGTTGTATCTGAAATTGACGGAGAAGTCATCTTTGGAAAGATTAAACGTGGAAACCGTGAGATTTCTGTCGTATCCAAAAGTGGAGAAGAGAAGAAATACCTTGTACCTCTTGCGAAACAGATTCTTGTACAGGAGAACGATTACGTTCGAGCAGGAACTCCACTTTCTGATGGTGCTGTTACTCCAAGTGACATTCTTGCCATATTGGGTCCTACTGCTGTTCAGGAATATATCGTGAATGAAGTTCAGGCTGTTTATCGTCTGCAAGGTGTAAAGATAAACGATAAGCACTTTGAGGTCATTGTACGCCAAATGATGCGAAAGGTTGAAGTACAGGATCCAGGAGACACGAAATTCCTCGAGAAACAGATTGTTGATAAATTAGACTTCATGGAGGAAAATGATCGCACATGGGGAAAGAAAGTCGTTGTTGACAGTGGAGATAGCGAGATATTTAAACCTGGTCAGATTGTTACGGCTCGTAAATTACGAGATGAAAACAGCCTCTTGAAGCGAAATGACAAGAAACTGGTAGAGGCACGTGATGCTCGTCCTGCTACGGCTAGCCAGATACTTCAAGGTATTACTCGTGCTGCTCTTCAGACGAAGAGTTTCATGGCAGCGGCTTCATTCCAGGAAACCACGAAGGTGCTCAATGATGCGGCTATCAATGCTAAGGTTGATACTCTTGAAGGTCTGAAGGAAAATGTAATTGTAGGGCATTTGCTTCCTGCAGGAACAGGTCAGCGAATGTTTGACAAGATTATTGTAGGGAGTCTTGATGAGTACCAGAAGATGGCTCAAGCCCGTAAAAGCATAGCTGAAGCAGAGATTCTTGAGACGAACTAGTGAAGTCTAAATAGCATGAAGTTTATAAACAGAAAAGGCTCGGAATTATTTCGAGCCTTTTCTGTTTATAAACTTCTGTTTAAATTGAATATATTTGACGGAGATTTATATGTTTAGACTCAATTGTAGGCTGAAATCATGTGTGAAATTCAGAAAATGATTCTGTGTTGTCCTGATGTTTAATTATGAATATATAAGATATGTCATTCGAACAGAAATTTATGGATCGTGCCATTAAGTTGGCTTCCGACAATATAGAAAATGGAGGAGGACCATTTGGTTGTGTTATTGTAAAAGATAAAGTAATTATTGCAGAAGGCGTCAATCGTGTAACTTTGAATCACGATCCGACAGCCCATGCGGAAATTATAGCTATTCGTTGTGCCTGTGAACGTTTGCAGACGCATCTATTAGATGATTGTGAATTATATGCTTCCTGTGAACCATGTCCAATGTGTTTGGGGGCTATCTATTGGGCTCATATATCTGAATTATATTATGCTAGTAGTAGAGTTGATGCTGAGAATGCTGGATTCATAGATGCCTTGATATATAAAGAGCTCAATGCAGACGTTTCTGAGAGACATTTGCCATCGAGTCGACATGTTAGTAAAGATGCAGATAAAGTCTTCTTAAAATGGATAAAAACCATCAACAAGAAAGAGTATTAGTTATAGGCACACTTTGAAGTCTATAGTTCGTTTCACTTTATAAAAAAAAAGTCCCCGTAGGATATTATTTCCTACGGGGACTTTTTTTTTTAGAAATCATTTTCTGCGTTTCTTATTGCTGGCATAAGAATGTTCCTTCTTTGTTTTGATGTTGAATCCGAGAATTAGATCGTGTGAGTTGTAGTTTTTTACTCCAAAACTTGCTTCGTAGGCATATCCAACTCGGAACCAGTTGTATTCCATTCCAATCATGACGGCAACGCCAGGTGCTGCTGTAAAGAAGTTACAATTTACGTTGGTGCCACCCCAGAGGAGGAAATGTTCGATATCAAGTCCCTGGTAAAATACCACCGCACCTGCATCAAGAACATTTGATCGGCCTGAGTTCATGTAAAGTACAGTAGGGGCAAGTTGCCATTGTTCGTTGAATGGAATGTATCCTCGTGCATAGCCGTAGTATGTTTGAGTTGGTTTCAAGGTCGTTATATCGTCCATCATACCGATATGACTTATACTGGCTCCAATCATGAAATATGGCATCGAATATTCTATACCGAAGTCTATGTCGGGATTGATTTTACTTTCGTTGTCAATTACTCCGAGCATGTCCAATGTCTGATCGTATTTGTCATCGCTATAGTCTTTGGAGAATTGGTTTATTCCAGCACCGAGTCCGAAAGAAATCAGTCCTTTTTCAGAAAGATCCAAGTTATACATATATGCCAACTTTGCCGTAATGGATCGGTTACCAAAACCTATTTGGTCATAAGTCATTGTCCCCCCAAATCCGGATTTCCAATTTTCGTGAAAGTAATGGATGTTGAGAATAGTTGATTTCGGTGCGCCATCACCGAATCCAATCCACTGCATTCTTGATTGGCTGAATATGTTAAGACTTTCGCTATTACCCATTCCTGCAGGGTTGAAGTTGATACGTGAGAAAATCTGCGACGAAAGAGAAGGTGCAACTTCGTGCTGAGCGAAGGCCGTAAAACAACTTGCCGCTGCCAAAATGATAGATATAATATACTTTCTCATTGTCTGCTTATTTTATAAGATTTTGCTCTGCTTCTCTGCTTCTGTCTTTTTTAGAAGCGACAGGTTTAGCGGCAGGAGTCGGTTCTGTTGCTTTCTGTTCTTGATTGATGGATGATTCCTCCTTTGAAGAAGTAGATTTGTTTACGCTATTATCCTGTTGAATTTGACTTCTTCTACGGGCTCTCTGTTGAGAGAAAGAATCAGAATAGGAGTAAGAGTGACGACGTTGCATGTTATCCGGAACAACCTTTGCATCTGGAGCAAGTTTGTAGTCTGCAGGCATTTGTTCCTCAGCTTCTTCTCGTGTCGCTTTTACGCTATCATTTAAGGCCTTTTGGATGGAACTGTCTGCTGGAATGATTCGAACTTCCACACGTCTGTTTAATTGGTGTTCATCCTCTGATTTCGCATTTGGTACGACAGGATTTGATTCTCCGAATCCTTTAGAGACGAGTTTGTTTGCTGGGAATCCTTCCTGAATAAGGAGTTTACGAACAAATCCTGCTCTTCTTTCGGAGAGTTTCTGATTATACTTATCCGATCCACGGTTGTCTGTGTGTCCGTCAATTTCAAATGTTTCGCCCGGGAACTGTTTCATTTCTGCTACGAGTTCTTCAAACTGTTCCAAGAATTCTGGAGTTAGAACATCTTTGTCGAAGTCGAAATAGAAAAGTACGAAGTTCCAATTCTTTTTGAGTTCATATATTGGTTCAGGTTCGGGTTCGGGAGGGATTGGAACTGGATTTGGAATAAGTGCGGTATCTGGTTGCTTTCGGAAAAGCCAAATGTCATCTGCACCACGTGGGTCTCTGTTGGAAACGAAATAAAGCCGATCGTTGCATGCAATGAGGTTTTGGTCGCGAGCGTGGGAATTGATTGGAGCCAGAATATTTTCTCCTTTTGTCCACGCTCCGTCTCTCCAATATGATTTGTATAAATCTACATTTCCACGTCCAGTGGAGGTGTAATACATCACTGAGTCACCGACAGAAAATGCATAGTCTTCACGTCCGTGTGTGTTGATGTTTTTGCCGGCATTTTGTGGATAGGACCAGGTTCCATCATTTTTTTTATCGATATAATAGATATCTGTTGATCCTACATTTCCGTTATTGCGCCCAAGTTTGGCAGTGAAGTAGATTCGTTTACCGTCTTTGGCAATGGAAGGATTTCGGAAGCCTGTCAATCCTTTTGCTTTGTAGTTCCATCCGGCTGTGAGAATAAATGATTTCTTCTGTCGTTCTGTTCCGACACCGTCGATTCTCATTTTTTCAACTTCTCCCCATTTACCGCGTGTACCTTGTGCCTGATAGAGAGCATAATCATGTTCAATGCTGTTGTATTTCGCAAAGTACAAGATATTATTGATACTATCGTATGCTACGGTACCCGCTGCAAGACCCATTTTGGAGAGTTCCTTTGAAGCTTTGGGTTTACTAAGGTCTCCATCTGGTTTTATATTTACGGTAAACGGCTCGAGTTTACTTTTGTTTTTCTTTTCGTTCGGTTTGAAAATCAACAGTTGGTTATTACGGTAGAATGAGATATTGTTCTCATTCACGTTCTTGCTGATTGCTGCCGCCTTGAGGTCATATCCTTGCTGAAATTGCCGGTCAATTGCCCAGACGTTGAACGTAGTCAATGCTGCTATCGTAGTTGCCGCTATGAATACTTTCGTGCTCATTTATTCTTGTTTCTTTGGATTTACTTCTTAATTACTTCGATAGTACCTTTGAGTCTTTCTTTTTCGCCGTTGGCTTTTGTGTACTCAATGATGTAGAAATATACTCCGGCATCTTCCTTCTTGATTTCCGAAGGACTCCATCCGGCATTCTTGTGTTCTATAATCTTACGTCCATAGCGGTCAAAAATGTAGGTAGTATAACCATCTGGGAATAGTTCGGTCAAAGGGAAAACTCGGCCGTTTTCGTTTGGCATGCTTACCTCTCCGAATGCTTCCTGCAATGCGTCTGGATTGATAAGTGTCGGCAGCTTGATAGTCATCATGTCAATATTGATGACATTGGTTGTATCATGACAAAGATCACTCTTGTCTGCGACATAGACCTGTACTTGAGATGCAGCAGTAATCTCTTGAGTGTAGATATTGGAGTTCGGACCGTCAGGCAACCATTGATAGTTATAGATAGCAGGGTCGCGTCCCTCGATGGTTGAGACCTCAAATCTGATATCTCCACCTGATACTGGCAGTGTAATTTCATCGGTGTATGTACGTCCTGCATATTCTGCGGTTAATTGTGCTGTGAATGGCTCAGCTGCTTCAACATCCACTCGGTTAGAGATTGTCTGGCAAACTTGTCCTTCAGCGGTTACTTGAACGCTATAGACGTAGTATTCATTGTTTGTCGGGATGAATCCATAACTTTGAGAGTCGAAGGAAACATCAGTTCCTGTTTCACTTCCTGAGACATAGCGTTTAAGGTTACGTGTCAAGCCCTCCACTTCAGTATTCGGAGTGACGGTGCCGAGAATAATCGCTCGTGTTGTTCCGTCGTTGCAGACTCTTAGCAGATTTCCAGGTGTAGGATTTGGCTGGTCTTTCTGTATGGTCAGTGTCGAGCCTATTTCATTCGGAATATTAGCAGAAACGTTGATAGTATTTACCCTGCATAGTTCGTCTGGATTATAAACCCATACTTGATAGAGGTTAGAACTTCCAGCATTGAGATCGTTAGTGTTCAACGTGTTAGTCCCCTGCATGATAATAGGATCTGTAATAACTGTTTCGCCGATTCGTCTGTACCATTCGTAGTTGAGGTTATCTCCTGTCATCGAAGTGTTTATCGTTATTGGTGTTCCCTTGCAGACGGTTCTCGAAATGAGATTTTCAGGGGTAAACCTTCTTTGCATGGTAATATTGAACGTATCGGTGTAGATTTGGCATAGATTTCCTTGGATATGAGACTGCATGACGATTGTCTCTTTAGCCAATGTCCCGTCCTTAGGAAGGGTAAATCGGTCTGTAGTTAATGTCTCTCCTGTTTCTCCCTCGTATCGGGTAAAATTGCCGTCATTGCCCTTTCTCCACCAAGTGATGACACGTGTCTGTCCGTCCTGGACAGGTATGAGATTTGTGGCAACGAGAGGTTCTTTTCCTGGCGTACAGATTTCGATGTTCTGTGATTTTGTGATGGTATCTACAGGGGTATGAATTCTGACGCTGTCAACGAATACGAAACATGGGTTTTCGATATCGTAGCTGTGCATCAAGAAAATGGTGTCGGCATTGTATGCAATATTCTCCGTATAGATTGTATTGGAAAGGAATCCGCTGTGCATTCGTTGGTTGTGGATTCCTTCCGGTCCTTTAGCATACCATTCGATAGCTACTCGTTCTGGGTGTGTTCTAAACAATTCGGAGATTCCTGGATCGCCTTCACGAAGCGGTACGGTGATTGGTGTGCCAATACAGATAGTGGAATCAATAGCCGCGCGTTCATATTCCGTTTTGACGGAGAAGAGAGCCAGAACAGAGTCCTCTCCTGTAGCTGCTGAGAAGCAGTCTGTGGCACTCAGTTCGAGGCGAAGTTTTGCTTCATAAATGGTGTCTTTTGGGAATGTAACAACAGCCGTATAAGGAGATTTTTTTGTGCGTACGTTGTAAATAGGGTCTCCGTAGCGCCGGTAGATAGTCGTATCTTTTCCATTAATGACTGTTTCTATTGCGTGTGTTTTCCAGATGGACCATTCTACCTCCTTCACAGTCACTTTCTTTGGCATAACTGGTGTGAGGGTCACGCTTTTTCCAACACAAACGTTGTAATTAAGGTCGTTGGAGCTGATGGTATCCAAGTTGAACAGAGGATAGAGGGAACGAGCGGAAGCTCCGACGGAATAACCGTATCCGGCATTCTTACCACGTGTACCATAAACGAAGGCGTTGAAACCTCCTTTGATATTCTCAGGTGCTCGGTTTTCCAGATGATAGGATGCCGTTGTGCTCAGATTGTTGATGTTGATCTGCGAATAGGCTGGGTTGCTGGAGATCGTTGTCCAGGAGGTTGCGGTACCCCCTTCAGGGATATTGGCACCGTCTACCAACTGAGTATTATTGATATAGGTTTGTTCGCGAATGGCTGTCAGTGCTGTGACAATCATACCATGAGCATTGACGTTGGACTTTCCTGACTCGTATTGTGCGTTGTATGCTGCAAACGTAACGTCTCTCAGGTATTGTTGCATTGGAGCCAGGACAATGAGAGCAGGTCCGCCTTCTGCATTCTGAGAATCTTCTCCTGTGGTGAAGAGTCCAACCTCAACCGGCTTCGATGTATGAATAAACGTTCCTTCATCGTTATAGTCACGATGTTGATACCAGTCTCCCTGATTCAGTGTAGTGACAAATTCGTTGTTGACATATACTTCGGTACATGGTTCTGCTGCCACGATTCGTAATACGTCAGAGCCCGATCGAACAGCATCGCCTTTTGTGGTAGAACCAGCGATATAATCTGTTCCCCACAGGTGTTGTGGAAAGAGTTGGTCATACTCGTAGTCTCCGTTGTTATATGGACGATTGACGCCAGATCCGTGTGCTGAGCCGGAGAATACTGCAAATCGTTTGCAGGTGTTTCCTTCGGCTTGTGTGGCGACGATATGTGTACCACAGAGGTCATCCATTCCTTTCTTCAGAGAATCAGAAGTGAGTGCTTTAACCAAATAGGTTTCGCCTCTGTTAAGTGTGATGTGTATGGGTTGCAACGCATCGTTTTCTGACTGTCCTTCGATGAGTGCGGTTGGATAGATATCAATTTGTGTATTATCCTCTGCGCCTACGATAACAAACTCGGAGGGGTAGAGTGTTGACCAGTTGTTGTCACCACCTCGATCTCCGATGGTGTTACCGCTTCGACTGATGACATAGTAATCGTTGCCTAAAGCCTCCCACGGGTATACATTGGCGCAGTCTGATGTTGAAGAACCACTAAGACCAGTATAGACAGACACTTCGAGAGGCGTAGAGCGTGTGGCATCGGTATATGTCTCGACCATGTACCCTTCTGGTTGCACTCTATTAGGTGTCGTTGTATAGCAATCCACAAATTCACCGGAGTATCCTGACATTCCGGGTTGGATAGTCACTCCCTTTTCGTCTGCTTTTGTTTCCAGCAGGATAATTTCCGTTATACCCTCGTTGAAGGTTTTTTCGGTTACCACGCCTTGTGAACTTGTGAAGACGGCAACACCAGACTGAGGGGCACTGATAGTCAATGTGAGACGCTTCTGCTGTTTGTTTCTCGATATCATGTGTGAGAAAAAGAACTGCGAGCCCTGTGTGTCCGGAGTTTTGATCTGTGCTACTGCGTCGCCCAACGATAGAAGAGCCGTTGCGAGTATCAGAACTATTTTTTTCATATATTGGGTGTGTTATGTTTCAAGGTTAGGAAATCTTATCAGGAATTATTCAGTACACCAAACGTCTTTCTCAGTTAGAGCCGGTTGTCCGTTTGCGCTGATATATATATATGGAATGTAAATGTCAGATGTGCCCGGATTTGAGACCGTAATGGTTTGTCCGGCAGCATTAACGGGCAGTTCTACCGCCTGCGAGAGGTGTCGGAGTCGGTACTGTTCCAGCGTGTTGTCAATGGATGCTCCGTTTGTAGTGGCAATTTGGATTGCGCCATCTGTACTTGGAGAGAAATAATAAACCAAAATGGATCCTATATTCGTTGTCGCATCGGTGTTAATGGAGAGTGTTCCGCCGGCAGGAATAACGTATGCTCCGAATTCGGTAGAGGTAGAGGAGTAGGTTGACACATCTGGATTATATGTTGCGCCCGATATGAATGTCGGTTGGTCGAAGGATGCTCCGTTCATGTGAGAAGCATAGGGAAGGTCTTCGTTGTGAAGTTTTCCATCGCCTGTTGTGAACTTGATTTCGACTGGAGAAGATCCGTTGCCGAATTGGTCAAGGTAAACACCCCAATCGAAGGTCAGAGTATATTCCGTATTGAGCGCAAGACCGCTGTATGGTACGCGGCTTGTTTTGTCAGGATTGAGAATGTCAGGATTGAGGTTGAATGTCTGTCCTCCACCTACGAGACGGATTTGGTCTGCTGTTCCTATGGATACAGAGGCATCATCGAAGATGGAGTCGAGAACATACCCGCTGATGCTCACGCCGGTTGCTCCGTTCAGAGGAGAATAGATATGTACCTGTGGTCCTTCGCTGTCGCGGAATACGGATACGGTATAGGTCTTTGTGCTTCCGTTTTCTGCTGTTACCGTATAGGTTTTTTCAGTCGAGAAATTACTTGTTACTGCCGCTGGAGAGATGGTAGCCCTGTCAGAAAGAGTGATTTCCGGTGTCAGACTGCTCAGATTAGCGGTTGCTCCGACTGCAACTCGGATGGTTCCGTTTGCGTCGTCAATGTCGTTGATTTCAATAGCCTGTGCATCGCCTAATTCCGCAAACCGGAAAGATGTAATGTCTTTACCGGTTTGTGGAGCCTCGAAAGAAACGTTGACGGTATAAGTCAATGGCTCTCCCGATTCTGATGTGACGGTAATGACTGGGTTGGAGAGGAAATCATAGATGGAGTCTGCTACGACAGGAGATGCGGATGCCAGTTCTGCCATTGTGTACCAGGCTTTGATGTGTCTGGCTTTCGTTTCGTTGGCGCGTCCCATCTGGTAACTGTAAGGAAGTGTCACGTAGAGATTGCCCGGTGTTCCGTCCTGGGAATTGTCGAGCGTATCGATTTGCGCTTTTTCGAGATGGATGGTGTCTCCGTCCACGATGTATGAGAAAGTACGGATGGCATTCCCTGTCTTTGCTGCTTCTTTCTTGGCAATCACGTTGTAGGTCCTGTTGTTCTCGCCGTCAGTAAGCTGGTACTGTACGGTAGGACCTGCCCCTAGTTCCACAACTTGAACTTTTGAGGATGCATTATTGGCTCCGATGAAGGAGGCTCCGTCACTGATGACTACCTCGTTAGGTACGTATGCTTGAGTGAGGTCTGCTGAGTACGGAACGTTCACCGTGATGAGTGAGGTGGTGGCATCCACTTCTGAGATGACTCCGTTTCGGCCTAGATAGACATACTTGGTGATTTGAGGTCCTTTCTTGAGCCAGACGTAGAATTCGAAGAGGGCATAGGTCTGGCCGGAACCTGTATTTGTTTTACAACCGTCACAAGCAAGAGAGTAAGTGCCATCTCCATTGTCAGATGTTTTTACGCGGCGGTAGAGTCTAATGGACTTGATGCCTGCTGGGAGTTCAATTTGGCTATAGGAGCAAGGGTTATTATAACCAGTCAGCGTAAATTCGGTTTTGTATGCTGCAGAAGCATCGAACGAAGATGATGTAGATGACCATACATTCTCAGTCCAAGAGCCACTGGAATTATTTGCTACTGCGCGGAACATGACGTGGGTTATTTCCGCAGTGGAAGTGGCAGGAACGGAGATGTCCAGCCAGTGACTGTCGGATGAACTGAGCGTTAGGGTATTCTGTTTCCCGTTTTCATTTTTGTTACAAGTATTTTTTGATTGAATCTCTGCACCTGTTGGTTTGAAGGTAACTGCGCTTGGTGATCCTTCGTTGTAGGTCTTGTTCCAGTCTGCATCACTGCTTGGCGATGTGATGCGCACATCGGCGGTAGAAATGTCGTAGGTGAACTGAGCAAAGGCGACTGAAGTCAGAGAGAAAGCGAACGTCGCTATGAGAGAGCGAAATAGGCTGTTTTTCATATTTTTAGTTTAGTGTTTTACTGGATTTTATGAATGATAAGGTGTTTTTTAGGTAAGCGTTAGCAGATGGGGGTGCGGTTTACACGTAAAAACACAATATCACGCAAATATAGACAGGTTGGCTTAAACGGCAAAATAAATTCGATAAAAAAAGGGAATGAGAATCAGATTAGAATGGTGATTCTAAAAAGAGATCGGAGATGAGTACGAAGTGTCTCTTTTTCTTTGTGAAAGAAAAGTGTGAAGAAATCATAAATGAAACGCTGGAATTTTAAAATTAATCAGACTCTACAGAAGACGTGAATGGCTCGCAGATAATGGAATCAACCTTGAATTGGGTGGGTGTGAAAAGTTAAAAGAAGGGAGAATTTGGAGTGAATATTCTTCTTTTGGCATGTGAATTGTTTAAACCGTTATTGAACGAAGTAAAAGATTAACTGAAATAATAAGTCAAAAAGAAATAAACAAAAAGGACGAAGATTCAGAAAAAAAAGCAGGTAGCTTTTTCCCCTGCAGTTACTCTAAGGAAAAAGAAAAAACCATATTAACGAAGAATAATTATGAAAACGAAAAGATGGACAGCAGTATGCATAAGCGCAATGCTTGGAATGGCAGCCATGGCGCAGCCACAGTCATTCACTACCAACGAGGTCACTACTCCACCGCCGGCGAAATGTCAGGAAGCGCCTCCTGCTGGAAGTTTTGGCTGTTCAGGAGAGTTTAAGGTTCCGGATGGAACTTGTGGACCGCACTTCGGTAAGAAGATGCGTGGTCAGAAACCAACGGCTGAAGAGATTGCCAGACGTCATACTGAACGGATGACAAAGACATTGAGTTTAACGCCTGTGCAGCAGGAACAGATCGGCAAGATGAATCTCAAGAATGCCAAACGTCATGAGAAGATGCATGCGAAGATGATGAAAAAACATGCAAAGCAAGCAGCGAAGGGAAAGAAACGAATGGCAAAACAAGATGCGCAGTTGAAACGCATACTCTCTGCGGATCAATATCAGAAAATGCAGCAGTTGCGCGAAGAAAAAGCAAAAAAACGAGGATGTCCAGACAAAGGAAAAATTGGGAATCGCACCCCTCGGGGTAAGGGTATGGGGCATCATCATCCACACCATCTGGGCCACAAGAAACACGGCCTACGTCCTGACGTTGCGACAGGGGCAACTCGTCCCGTTTCTCCGACTCCAGATGTGACAACACAACCAGTTGTGCCACAGAAATATGAAGAATAAAGCGTTTCATCAACTGCTTCTTTTTTCATGGTTGTCCCCCTTCGGTAAATTTTTCCCCCGAAGGGGGATTTTTTCTTTGCTCATATAGACGAACAGTTAAAAAAATCTCTGATAGGTATGAATGCGATTTATGATAAGGAGACTACCACTCCAATACTACTCCAATACCACTCCAATACCACTCCAATACTACTCCAATACTACTCCAATACCACTCCAATACTACTCCAATACCACTCCAATACCACTCCACTACTACTCCACTACCACTCCACTGTTACTCCACTGTCATACTTCCGTCCGTCCCTTTGTCGGAGGTTCAAAAAAAAAGGGTTATCTTTGATTGCTTGTGTCTTCTCCTGTCTCCGATTTTTTTGAGGGAGAAAAAAAACAAGTCATTAACTAACCGCATTCTGATTGTCAAGGCTATGAGAAAGGCAGTGCTTCTTTGTGTGTTTTTCGTGATTTCAGCCCTGTGCTGCTCTGCTCAGGGTGGGATGCAACGTCTGAGGGAGTGCTGGTGGACGAATTCCCAGACGGGAGAGTCCGAGAGTCTCCGCGTGGTGGACGGGATGGCCCCGGTGCTGATCGTCAGCAGCGGACGGGGCGAGAAACGCTATGTTGTATCCGAAACCAAGGTCAGGGAACTGGAGAGAGAGTTAGACAAGAAAATAGCTGGTGCCAAGCATTACGTGGACCTTTCTGGCAGTGGGGAGTTTCCACTCTATTCCATCCACTTGAGATATGACGGAGGCAGGGAGTATGTGGCGCAGTGGGACGTGGAAAAGCCCGTGAAAGACGTGCGCGATATCCTGAGATGCCTGCGCGACCGTTTTGCTGTTCTGGCCAAGTCGTCGCTCCCGGCTCCCGGCATGCCCGCCGGGGCTCTTAGGGAGTATTACCATCGTCTGCCCTTGGACCCACAGGCGACGACGAACGGTTCCGCCTGTAGTTTTGACCTGAATAGGACTACGGGGAAACGCAGACTGAAAGTCCTCTCAGGGCGTGCGGACGCACCGTACGTCGAGGTGGATGACAGCGTCTTCCGACGTGTTGAGGAGTACATACGGGAAGGGTGTCTTTACGAGACGGACAAGGTTTACATGCCGGAGTGGCAGAAGAGATCACCTGCCGCTTCTCAGTCGTCGGAGGCTATCCTCATGGGCTTCGACGGCGGAAAGGTCATCACCAGCAGCATCCTCATCCCAACGGACCGTCACCGCGAGTACGTGGAGAAAATCGACCGTTACCTCTCCGCGGTCTATGCGCGTCTTTCGGTACGGATTCCGGAGGGGAGATTGATCTACTGCAGTTGTTCCCGTACCAACCATGGTTTGCCGGTGGGGGAGGTACAGCGCAGTTACTATGAGTTGCTTGCCGACGAAGGAAAAGATCCTCGTGTGGTCTATTGCGAGGACCGGGGATCGGAGCGTACCCGGGAGGAGTATCCGGCCACTCGGGGCGACGTCCGCGCGCTGTACGAGTTGCTGCGTGAGAAGAATGTCCAACTCCTGGACGGATATCACGAGGATGAACGAATGACGGGAGGGACGACGTACCGGGTTTATATGGAATTCTCGGGAGGGGGAAAACTGAATGCCACGTGGTGCACTCATTCTCCTGGCGGATTGGCCCTTGACGTTTACAACACCATTCTTCGCCATCTGAGCGCTGTGACAAGACGGGAAGACATGAAATGAGGGAAGCAAAAAAAATACACCGTCGAAGGAATCCTCACAGTCTCTTACGTAAAAAAACAAACCCTGACCTGAAAAATACGCACGTTAACACCGATAATGAATATGAGACAAGTTCGAATTCTTCTGCTGTTGCTCCTTATGGTAGGACGAGCACTGTTTGCCGCTGCGGCACACTCCGTGGATCCCAGTCTGAACCCCTCTCGGACGAAAACGCTGACCGTCTGTTTCTCACATGCCGGCGACAACTACGCGGTTGGGACCGTAGAGGAAGGCAATACCAAGGTCCTTGTGAAACACATCGTGGAGAAAACCGGATGCGATGCCTTTGAGATTGTCAGCCTGAAGAACTATGACCTTCCGTATGCCCAGCTTACGCAGGTGGTCAGGGAGGAACAGGAACAGAACGAATGGCCCGAATACCGTGATACGATACAGAACATGGAGCGTTATGATACGGTCATCGTCTGTGGACCTGTTTGGTGGGGAACCTATCCGCGTGTTATGTTCACGTTCTTTTCACGCTACGACCTGAACGGCAAGACGGTCATACCCGTCACGACGCATGAGGGTAGCGGAATGGGCAGAGTCCGCGAAGAACTGACCCGTCTCTACCCGAAGGCAACGGTGACGGAAGGGTTCTGCCTGTATGGGCATGAAGTGCGCAGTGAGGAAGGCAGACGAAAAGTGGAAGAATGGCTCCATCGCCTTGGCTACTGACGTCTTATCTCCAGAGAGAAGCCTAATACCCCTATTGTCGCTTTGATTGATAGGAGGTGGTCACCCCTCAGCATGCCTCTAATGCCTATTCCTTTTGGATAATTCAATATTTATTATTATATTTGCAAAAGAAATAGAAGTTTGCATTATCGGCAGTTTGCGCTTGAATGCAAACAACTATTATAAAAAGATATGCCAAACGGCATATCTTTTCATTTATTATATTCGGGGTCAAATCCTATATAATTGCCAAGGGAAAAGCAGAAGTAATGTCCTTTAACTCCCCGAGCGGCTGAAAAGCCGCGATAACTCCCCTTAACTCCTTTAAACTTCCCAAACTTATATATCATCCATGATACTTCTTATGGCCATACATGCCAGGGCGTCGGCATGCATGAAAGCATCCATCACTGACAAATCTTGATGATGGTCGAGGAGATATTGGTTTTTAAGGACAAACATGACATCGGTATTCTTTGCCAAATCAGAAAGTCCCGCGACAGCTTGATGAAATCTCTGCTCTCCCTCCCAATCAAAAGGCAGTGTCACCACCCCGATAGTCTTAAAGCCCAACCTCTTGCACTCACTGGCGACAACCGGCGATGCACCAGTACCACATCCTCCACCTAAACATGCAACAACAATTGCGATTTCGGGATGTACCTGATTTATCAATGACCGAATCTCATTGATTTTCTTCATTGATTCTTTATAGCCCACTTCTGGATTGTTCCCTGCTCCCAATCCTTTTTCGCCAAGCAGCAGACGGTGCTGCACTTTAGAGTGCTTTACTACCGATGCATCCATATCGCATACACATAGAGCAGCCTGCTCAAATCCATGTACTTGCATATAATCTACAACATTAGCGCCACCATTCCCTACTCCAATTATCATAACCTTTGATGCGCTGAGTTTTTTTTTGTCTTTCCCCCGTTTTCTAAAGAATAGTCTGAACATGCCAAATAAGTATTTAATTAAACAATTCTGAGTGCAAAGAAAACAAAGACCTCCGCCAACTGGTGGCAGAGGTCAAGGGAAAATATCATTTCATCAAAAATTTTATTTGAAGCCAGTATTTTGATAGCACGATGTCCATAGCCTCCTTTTGTGTTCGTGCATCCTCGCCAAGCAGTTGAGAAAGGAAGTTCCAAAAAGATTTTCGATGATGTTTATGCTTGTAATGTGCCATCTCATGTAAGATTACACTGTCAATCAATGCCTGCGGCATGATGATTAGTCCTGGTATTAAGCTTATGTCATTATATACACTGCAACATCCCATAATATTGCCTCGAAGTTTCTTGATGAATACTCTATTTCCATGCAGATTATGTTTCTGTTCCAGTTCGCGTAAGCGAGGAGGTAGGACAATCTTGGCTCTTAGTATTATTTCGTCACGAATTATTTCACGTAGCCATTTCTGAAGTCTTAGGTTATCAAATTTCGTATTGTCTGCATAAACAATGTCAAGAGAACTGTGATCAGGGTTTATCATACATACGACACATTGTGTACTCGTCTGATACACCTTCCTTTCCACGGACTTAATCATTGCTTCTTGTCGAAGAACTGTCATGTCAGCCATGAACCATGCAAAACGAAAATGAGGTGAATTAAGCCGAAAGTTCGGGTTAATCCAAAACTGTGGTTCTCTCTTTATTTGATGTTCCATGTCTTATCCAATATTTTATCATACTGCTTATCCGTACTACCTATCTTCAATCCATAAAAACGCGTTCCTTTGTTATGCTCAACAAGCATTTTCTTTTTTGTAAGCTCAATAGGAAGTGAAAAATAGAAGTCACTTATAATAAGGACATCTGCCATTGCAAAGGATTTGCTCTGCAACATTTCTATTGACCTGTTAAGCATTTCTTCACCATCTGTTCCACCTGTAAATCGGTCTTCAAGGAAAGCATTTAGTCGCATCCAATTACGAGGAAACGATAAATCCAGAAACTTTGCTCTGACAGAGAATGACATTAGAAAGACTTTGCGCTTCTGCCTTCTTGCCAATCTGAGGAGTTGTGTAAGGACGGAATACGCAATCTTCAATGGCTTTCCACTCATGGAGTCACTGGTATCGACGGCAACTATGATTGGGCCATTTTCCAGACGAGGTTTTTTCTTTTGTGTCTGTTCCGTCTTGAATTGACTTTCGTTTTTAGGACGATTGGCGAACAATTGAAGTTGCTTCGTAGCATACTTATAATAGAACAAGCTTTCTGTAGAGTGTTCCGAAAGGATGGCTGTTTCAGAAGGCATAAGATGTTGCAGGTCATCACCGTTTCCTATCTCCTCTGCCTCGGCTGAGGGTTTAGGTGGTGATGGCAATATCGGAAGATAGCGTCTCACGGCATCATCCATTTCATCTTCTCGCTTTGGCTGCTCACGCCCGATTATCCGTAGCAAATCCTTCAGTTCGGGATATGAATAGAAAAAATGCTCTACTTTTCGACGTTCATTGTAGTCACTAAGCCCATACTCCTTAACGTGACGCTCCCATCGCGACTGATTGTCTTCAATCAACTTTTTCTTACGTTCCATTTCTTTCTCACCACAGGCTTTCCCCCAGTCTCTCACCATAGCATTGAGAATAGTTTCTACCTGTTCCATAGATTCTCTCTCTCTAAGTTGGCGCCTGTAGCCTTCTATATTCAACTCCTCGGCTTTGTACTGCGACTCAATTACATCAACCGCTTGTCTCCACATCTCCCGCTTTTTGGCGATACTGCCACCGGCGAAAGCTGCAATGAACTTTTGCTCTTTTCGATGATGTTTTTCAATCGGCTGGAACAAACGGAGCATAGCCTCAATGAATTTCATCATCTCTTCCTTGAGTAATTCCGCCCAAAGCGGATCCTGGCTTTCAAGTTGTGGATTATCTTGAATGGTCTGTCCGATGAAGTCGCCAAGCGGATCTCCCTGAGATAAACTGTCCGGCAACCTGCCGCAGTCCATATAGAAGTCAAAAGCCTCATCATAGACTTTCAGCTTTTGGGCAAAAGATTCTTCGTCAGACATACTCATAACAATTGTTGGGCGTTTTTGATTTTCACATCCATCTCTTTCATGCGTTTTTCACATAGGCCGAGATATTTTTTGACTATCTTCTTGTCATCGTCAGACAGAAACAAATGCTTGGATTCAGCAAAGAGAGTCTGAAGAATTGTCAGTGCTGGTGCAATATTCTTTTGAAGCGTGGATAACGCTGTATCGGCTGCAGACGGTTCTGCAAAGATTCCATCTGCAAACAACCCCTGCCCACTGTCAGAAGTCAACGAACTCGTAGATAATGGCATACTCCGTTCAAATGCATAAGGCACGTTGTCAATGAAAACGCCACCATTGCATTTCTGAAGTTTTACCCTTCGTACATTTTGTACATTTCTTACTTTGTAGTCAAAAGGTGCGCCGGTATAGATGGCATGAACAATCCAAGATTTCTTCTGTTCATCGTAGTAGAAAATTCCATCCGACGCCTTATCAATATCAATGTATTTGTAATCGGCTTTATAGAAGAGGCACTTCCCTTGCGGAAAGTTGTGTATGCTGTAATAGAAATAGCTGACCAGCGTAAAATGTTCCGGTTGACTCTGCTCATCTTCTTCATTCTTGACGGGTTGTGATTTCTTCTTGATAGCAAGGTCTATTTCCTTTTGCGATTTCTCCATCTGCCTGTCTATATCAGCCGTCAATGATGATGCAACTATGTCGATAATCGTAGGTATTACGTCAACAGTATTCCAAAGACAATGAAACAAAATAGGCACATCCGTCAGGTCGATAGCATTGCGCCCATTGAGGAAAGCGGCCGTTTGCATGATACGAAAACATTTTTTCCATCGTCTGTCAGACACATAGAAATCCATATCCTTATTCCCTTCTTTCGTTGATTCTTCTTTCAGTCGCTTACGAATGAAAGAAACCGCGCTGCAAACATTATCAGGGATAGCGATGTTATATATTTCATTTTGCCATGTCTCATACAGTTCGTCTGTTATCTGCAGGTCACTCGGCACAATGATTTCTCCTACAGGTTTCTGCCTTATCATCTTATAGAACGAAGTTTCCGACTGTATGCAGTTCGACACCAAACGCACAAGAAACCTGTCCCAAAGAGCTTCCAAACCTTCATCTTCAGCCGGAAGTTCATTACTTGCTGCAATCAATGCTTTCATCGGAAGTGACAATGTGTTACGTCCGTTTTGGAAGATACGTTCATTGATGGCTGTCAGCAATGCATTCTGTATAGACGGGCTGGCTTTCCATATCTCATCAAGAAACACGATGGTGGCGGTGGGCAGGAATCCATCTACCACACGTTCATACTTATCTTCATTTTTGAGCATGGAGATAGACACTGGTCCGAAAATCTCGTCCGGTGTACTGAAACGAGACATGAGATACTCAAAAGCCTTTCCTTCCTTGAATGCGAGTTTCAAGCGACGAGCGACCAAACTTTTTGCTGTACCAGGAGGGCCAAGCAAAAAGATGCTTTCACTTGCAATAGCACTGAGTAATGCCATAGCTATGATATGTTCCTTCTCATATACTCCTTGTGAAAGTATTTTCAGTAATGATTTTATATGATTATCTGGTTTCATCACAAATCTATTCTTCTGTGACAGACTTGAACTCTTCATCTGTTAGTTCACGGCTTCTTACACATTCACCGTTCTTGGCTATCAAAGACGCTGTTTTCCCTTTTAAGCAGATAAAATCGTCTTCGTTTGCCTGAATAGGGCGTCCAAAGTCTTCCATGCTTGCTGTTCCTGTGCGGATTCCATTTTCATCATATATCTGGTAACTATTTTCAGTGACACCAACGAAATAAGACAAACCGATTATCCACCCCTTGAAGAAATTCTTGTCAGGAATGAACGCCTGATCTAAATGGACAGTCTGACTACGATGTTCTTTTTCCATGTAATCAATCTTTGCCAATGGCATATAAACGACTCTTCGGGGAGCCACCTCGCTGGTGATGTCAATGCGTGACATCGTTACTTTTACTTTTTTGATTTTCATATTTCTTTTCTTTTGAATGTCAACCATAGTTCACAGTAATTTTTATGCAAAATTTTCTTTACGTGCTGCTCGCTCCGCTATGCCAGCATAGGGCTTTCTGAGGCTGGGCAAACGGCGCGCACCGACTGACCGTAGTAGCGGTAGTCGTTGTGGCCGTACACGTAGTCTGAATTGAAGCAGACGTACCACGCGAGGTCCGGATAGTCGGAAAACAGCGACGAGGACCAATAGTTGCCGCAAGACCCGTCGCATCTGAGGTCGCCAAAGATGCGAAAGCCCGCAGCAGGAAGAAAAATATGAGCATCCGAAAGAGAGTATGACGAGGATGGAGTTCCGTTTTTCTTAGATATCTTTTTGCCTTTGTCGTCTGAATTCTTTGCTTTATAGACGATGTAGCCTTTCACATTTGAGTCATTATAGCTTTTTGTCCATACCCAGTAACACTCTTTAAGAAGCTCTTCTTGTTGTGCCCTTGTTGGCATGCGCCACTTGCCGCCCCAGTTGGCGTGTGCAGCATCATCTTCGCTGCTGTTCTTGTAGGCGCTCCAGTCATACTTCTCCTTCGGCTCTGTTTCGCCCCAGGCGTAGTACCCTCCATCTTCCCAAGGCTTACTCGCCCCGACATTACAAGTAGCCCACTTAGTACCCGATGGCAAGCCAAGATCAACATAATCATGACCATCTTGAGTGCCCGACTTATATACCGAAATTTCCTTATCCATATCTCTATTCATTTCCATAAGTGTATTTTTTAGGTTTATTGTTAGCAATGATAGATTTCAAAAAAAGGCTTCTTCTCTTTGCCGACACGTTCATGCAGGACTCGTGCCATCGAGGCTGCCCAACCGACTGGTTTTTCTTTACGTGCTGCTCGCTCCGCTATGCCAGCATAGGGCTTTCTGAGGCTGGGCAAACGGCGCGCACCGACTGACCGAAGTAGCGGCAGTCGTTGTGGCCGTACACGTAGTCTGAATTGAATTTGACGCACCACGCGAGGTCCGGACAGTCGGAAAACAGCGACGAGGACCAATAGTTGCCGCAAGAACCGTCGTAGCTGAGGTCGCCAATGAAGCGAAAGTCCGCAGCAGGCAGAAAAATATGAGCATCCGAAAGAGAGTATGACGAGGATGGAGTTTCGTTTTTCTTAGATATCTTTTTGCCTTTGTCGTCTGAATTCTTTGCTTTATAGACGATGTAGCCTTTCACATTTGAGTTATTATAGCTTTCTGTCCATACCCAGTAACACTCTTTAAGAAGCTCTTCTTGTTGTGCCCTTGTTGGCATGCGCCACTTGCCACCCCAGTTGGCGTGTGCAGCATCATCTTCGCTGCTGCACTTGTAGGCGCTCCTGTCATAGTTCTTCTTCGGCTCTGTTTCGCCCCAGGCGTAGTACCCACCATCTTCCCAAGGCTTACTCGCCCCGACATTACAAGTAGCCCACTTAGTACCCGATGGCAAGCCAAGATCAACATAATCATGACCATCCTGAGTACCCGACTTATATACCGAAATTTCCTTATCCATATCTCTATTCATTTCCATAAGTGTATTTTTTATGTTTATTGTTAGCAATGATAGTGCAAAGAAAAAAGAGACCTCCGCCAACTGGTGGCGGAGGTTAAAGGAAAATGCGATTATTTATAAAAATTATGTGATTGGGTCAGAACAATACTCTCTTCATTTTTAGACGAGTTGATTAATTGAAAAACTCGCTCTTTAACAGCATCCGAAGATACAACATGCAAAATTTTCTTATTCATATTATATGTCTTTAATCCTCAAAATTGTTTTACTTATTGTAACAATATGATTCCTCGAAGTTCTTGAGTAGATTGAGTCGCCATTCCCCACTTAATCCTCAATTCACCTGGTACAGACTCAATCCAGTCACTAAATGGCTTTAGTTCCTCCATCAGTAAAGGGCGGTCTTCTGGGAAGAAGAAAAATATCAGAGCATGACTGAATGGCTCATACTTCTTGGTGTTTACGATTATCAGATCCATCAACGATTCCATCCTTTTCTTTATTGAAGCACCTACAGAAGCATCATAAGTATGAATTTCACTCTCTTGCTGGAACAAATCTTTAATATCATCAATGTCGATGTAAATGAGGCTGTTTGGATTATCCAGCACATCTTTTAGAATAACACTGTTTAATAATTCATTAAATGTCATTTTAACAATTTTATTTATTATATGTGTAATTTCTTTTTTACATGCAAAAACCTATTTTCTTTGTCCCTTTGGTTTCCAGTCTTTCGCTGTCACAATAAACGGTCAACTCTTCTACAATGTTCCCTGACTCACCATGGAGGATGTTTCCAATCGTATAATGTCTGGCAATATTTTCTATCTGACCGCCACTGAAATCATACTTTGTGGCTAAAATTCGTACTTCCTCTTCCTTCAGAACTGGTATCATTTCACGCCACATACTCATACGAGCCTCTGTGGTAGGTTTCTCGAACTTGATTTTATAGAGGAATCGTCGTTCAAAAGCTTTGTCCATGTTTTGTGCCAGATTGGTTGTGGCAATGAGGATTCCGTCTAGTGTTTCCATTTCCTGAAGAATGATATTTTGGATAGAGTTCTCCATCTTGTCAATAGCTCTCTCGGCTCCCTCCTGACGTTTACCAATGATTGCATCAGCCTCGTTGAATAAGAGAATGGGGGTTATACGACACTCTTTTGCTTTAGCCCGATAATTGTCGAATACTTGCTTTATGTTCTTCTCGCTCTCGCCTACCCACATGCTCTTAATTTGGGATATATTGACTTGCATAATGTCACGACCCGTTTGTCTTGCAAGTTGTAACACAGTTTCGGTCTTGCCTGTTCCGGCAGAACCATAGAAGAGGCAAGTAAAGCCACAACGGAAACCCGAGTCTTTCATGCGTGTTCGGATTTGTTTGTATTGTACGTCATCCAGTAGTCCGCCTAATTCTTCAATCTGGGAGCTTAATTTGTCGCCATAGAACAAACTCTTTGGTACTATTTCCTCGGACTTAATCATATCGCCACGTGCCTTGCTTTGATTCAAGGAGGAAAGGTTGAGTTCTGCAAACAATTGACGTTTGGCTTCTACTGTCATATGGAAAGATTCCCTGTCAACAAATCCGTCGTCGTTGTTGTACTCTATCATCTTTTCTGTAAGAAGTATATGTTCTCCATTATTAAGATATGACCTCATTCTGTTCCAGCAGCGTTTCTCATAAAGGAAATCGAGATCGCGGTACCTGATATTGTCATCATTGTTGTTCACAAAAAGATGAGAGAAGAGAATCAGCATCATTGTATCAACCTCAGACATGTTGTAACTCCGTACCTTCTGAACATAAAGTAGCTGGCTGTTACAATTGAACAGATGCCTTATCTTTTCAACAGTAGCTTCATAAGTCAATTCGCCATCTTTCCGCAAATCAAACACATCCTCTATCTCTCCGAACAACTCCCGACATGAAAGGCCAGAACAGTCTTTAGGAATGTACTTCTCATTGTTCTTAAAAGCCTCTACAACCTCTATGGGAACCCTATAGGTGATAGGGTTACCATCACGACTGCATCTGATTAGTTCTCTTTTTTCCAGAACATCAATCTCCTGCATATACCTAATTATTCTTGTTGTTCGACAATCCAGGAACTTGCCGAAGTCGCTTATGGTTATGCTGGTATTATCACTGTTGTCTACAAACAGTGCCATCATCATACTCTGCTCCTTGGTGAGTTCCATCTTTTCAGCCACATATTTAATATATTTGTCAGCCTTACGATAAAAGTCACTACTAAGCCCCGTACCCTTTGCTTTTTCCACAATCTGCTCAACTGCTGTGAGCAAATCAAGTTTCTTCCTTGCTGCCATTTTCTTATATATTTTTGGTTCATGTGAAGTTTTATGGTGCAAAGAAAACAAAGACCTCTGCCAGTTGGTGGCAGAGGTTGAGGAAATGTTTATTATCGAATGAAACTTTATGGCAATTCCAAGGAAAAATTGAAAATACCTATTATGAAATCAGTCTGTATTATATTCCTCCATGACGTATTTGAA
>Ga0247611_10000421_pt1 | contig 86291 bp, 71 predicted proteins | sample 177DNAGHGhighgp2_FD_192422 | JGI IMG/M metagenome (GOLD analysis project Ga0247611, IMG submission 192422) | Sheep rumen microbial communities from Palmerston North, Manawatu-Wanganui, New Zealand - 1770 DNA GHGhigh gp2 | ecosystem: Host-associated > Mammals > Digestive system > Stomach > Rumen...
ATATTTATAATAAATATAAAGGAGATGAATTAAAAGGACAGACCGTTGTGCTTGATCCTCATCTTAGTGAAGTTCCTGTTCCTCTTAATATGAGAGGTAGTGAAACAGTTCCTACTGCCAGCTCTTTTGAAACTCCTGACTCAGTAAAATTCCTTAGATTCTTCTGTCATTGGATACAAGAAGATGATAAAGAGGAAGATATAGATTTACATGGAGTATGTCTTTCTGAGGATCTTACTCAATCTGTTGCAATTGGATGGAACAGTTTTCATAACCACGAGAACGGAAAATATAGTGGAGATGTTAGACATAGAGACGGAGGTTGTTCAGAGTATATAGACATTGATGTTGAAGCTTCACGATCAAGAGGATGGAGATATATAGTTATGAACGTAAATAACTATGAGAATAGAGGACTTAATACGCTACCTTGCTGGTTTGGGTATGAATATCTAGTAGGGTGGGAAAAATCCTCTTTAGATTGGAACCCTAAAAATCCTCAATTTATTGCTACATCCGAGTCTCCAAATCCTAGTGTATTCTGTTGGCTATTTGACCTAGTTGATAGAAAGGCCTACTTTATAAATATGCCTACTAATAATAATGTTCCAGATAAGAATGAACTTAAGCACATAGTTCATTTCTTATTAAACGGAGAATGGGTGAATAGCTTAACTGTATTAGAAAACAGTTTTAAAGCTCAAGGGGCTCAAGTATTAAACACTGTTCCTCAGGAAGTAGATGAAGAGGGAAACATAATTCCTTTTGATGGAAAAATAATTACAAAAGCAGATGTTTTAGCAGACTATATGATAGTAGCAGAAGCGGCTGCAGTTTGTGATTAATACTGATAATAGAGATTAAGAATATATAAATTCTGATCTCTATTTTTTTGCTCTTTTCAAAACCCGTCAATTTCTTATATTTGAAAAAAAGTTAGGTTCATAAAATACTATTACGGCTTCGTACATGCAGCTACTTCTAAATAAATAATTTGTTATAGGGAACTCGCTCTGTACATCTCCGTAATGGTTTTTTTTGCTCTTTTCAAAACCTGTCAATTTCTTATATTTGATTAAAAATGTCATAGATTTTATATATACCATTACGGCTTCGTACATGCAGCTACTTCTAAATAATCAACAACTAGTTATTGTCGACACTGCTCTGTACATTTCCGTAATGGTTTCTTTTTTTTCAATCGTCTAAAAATCTTATATATGTAAACAATTAAAAAACAAAATATGAAAATTAGTAAAAAATTGTTAGCCGCCGGTGTCATCATTGCTGGCGCTGCAGCAACAGGTGCGGTAATAAAGAACCGTAGACTGGAAAAAGAATTAAAAGAGGCAAAAGACCTCAGAGATGTAATTCGGGAGCAAATTGCCCGTAATCAGCGTCTCAGTATGGCCCTTGGCGCAAAAGAGGCGAAATATTATAATAACAATAATAGAAATCGGCAACGCCCAGAGGCCTAAACAACAAGACTAAGAGAAGTATAAAAAATCTCTTAGTCTTCTTTTTTCTCTTCATTCAGACCAAGTTCCTTATTGATGATAATAAATAGAAACTTTAAGAAATTATTATGAAAGTTATATCTACATTGTGGTATATATTTACCTCTTTAGTACTAGAAGTCATTATCCTAATTAAAGTAATAACTTCTGTTGGTGATTATGGATACGGGGAGCTTTGGAAATTAGAAGCGGCTGAGTGGAAATATGAAGAGGATCCAGAAACAGGAGAGCCTTCTTTAGTATTAAGTAAGCCAGGAGAGGATCGCTGGTACAAAAACTTAAGAAACTGGATAAAAGAAATTTGGAAATAAGCCATTTAATTGAAAATTAATAAACAAAATTCTTATAGATGATACCAGATTATAAAACGTACAAACCGTACATAGACTATTTATTAGATAACAAAATTAATGAACAAAACGGAGTTGAGCTACTTACCTCATGTAAAAAGCTTAATGACGCTGAAAAGAGATTTATCTATATGTATGTCTATCCTCGTCCGTTAAAAGACAGAGAGCTTCCTAGTAGAATACAGTTGTTTAGAAAAGAGAATAATATTCCTATGACTGGTCTACTTACTCCAAATACGGGTGAAGTTCAGCTTATAATCGAAGCAGCAAGGACTTACCAATATAGAAATTTTATCAAACATCTCGGACACGCTTTTTCAGATCCTTCTAATATTTTTCCAATTGAAGGAGAAGAAACGGCAGATTGTAGTATTTGTGGAAAAATATTATATGAAAAGGATAAGTGGGATAAACTTATTTTAGAAAATCCAAATACTCCAGAAAAAACTAATAAAGAATATTTAGCTTTTGGTAGTACTAAATCTTCTGTCGTTCTTTGTGCCGACTGTTTGATCCAATTAATTACTGCTTTAGAAATATTAAAAGAGCTTGACAAAGATTTCTTATATCATGAACGGTCTTTTACATGGGAAAATCTTAAACTATAGAGATGAAGATAGTAATCCTAGTTAGTGGGACAGTCGTTATAATTCTCATGCTTTTGGATCTAATCTGTGTTATTTATATCGCTGGAAGTTTTTTACGACGGTACTATAAAAAACATAGGAAAGAAATAAATAAAAATAAAAAACTTATAAAACACAATTAAAGATGATCTATCAAACTGATACGAACGGTGTTGTCACTGCCATTGAAACAAGCGTGTTAAATGAAAAGAACTTGGGAAATGTTCCAACTGGTCCAAAAATTTATCACGATCAAGTAGAAAGACTAACGCCTGGGGAAATTTATGAAACCCGCATTGCAACATCTTTTTCACTCGATGTTGAAACTGTTACTATTGCAAAGGGTGATTTTCGTAGAATTAATGTAACTTCAGAACCTGTTTCAGCTAACTTGCCTAAATTGATCTGGGAGTGTTCAAAAGATGCTGAAAGTGGGGCGGATGTTTGTTTCGTAGAGGATGGTATTTTGAGAGCCGTAAATTTAGGAACCTCTACTGTTACTGCCTATGATGTTAATGATCCTAGTAAAAAGGCTATTATTACAGTTACTGTAGTTGAGCAAATTTCTGGAGAGCAAGAGGTAGAAGAGGAAAATCCATAAATAATAAAATAAAGTAAGAGGGTCAAATTAAAAATACTCTCTTATTTTATTTTTAATCAAGTCCTACACAAACTCTCTTTTAGTAAAGCCATAGGTTCTTATAAATGATAAATATAAAACAATAAATTATAGAAAAGTATGGAAATAATTACCGATTTTAATCCAGTGACTTCAAGAGTAAATGTAACTGTTAGGTCTAATTTGTTAAGTCGATATTTTTCTAATTTTAGAGGAATGGTATTAGAGAGTAAAATATTACCTCCAGAAACCAGTATTATTCAGAAATCAGTGGATTCAGCACAGGTTTCTTTTTCGACCACTCCTACAAGCTTTAATGGAGGCAACCGTTGGATTAATAATGCGACAAAGGTACTTTCTAAATTTGTTCAAGTAGCAGTTAGTAAAGAACTAAATATAATTGGATTTTTCCCATTGTCTGGATACTCTCCTGATAAGATGCAGGAAGAGATTCAAGACAATGTAAAAAATAAGCGGGATATCCTTCTTATAAAAGACTACAAAGAGTTCTTGGATATGGACGTACATAATCCTAAGTTTATTCAGTATAGACTTGAATATGGAACTCCAGAATACGCAGATGTAGCCTTAATGTTGTGGAAAAAGCAAATTCCAAAACTTAAAAAGGATTACAGCCCTAAACTTCAATTTACAAAATGGACATAATATATGCAGCAACTTAATGAAAAGATAATAGTTTTAAATCCAGGTGATGAAGTTCCCCAAATGACAGGTGATGCAATTAAACTGTATTTAGGAGGAACTATGGACTTTGCAAGCTCAGAGAATGATTGGCAAAGTAAATTTTGTGAGGCAATGGTAAACTTGACAGATCCACTGAAAGGTTTGCTAATGTATAAAAATACTAACTGGATAATTTTTAATCCTCACGTACCTTTTCAATCACCTGCTGCTCCAAATCTTGATAATCCTGCATTCGTTCAAACAATGCAATGGAGACTAAGTGGACAAGACATGGCTGATATTATCTTCTTAAATATCATGAATAAATCTCAGTCACCTGTACCTATATTGGAATTTGGAAGCAATTTACGAAGCGGAAAATTGATTGTGAGATGTGGCGAAATGCATCCAATGTACAGTCAAATTAGAATGTATTGTGAAAAATATAATGTTCCTTTGTTAACTGGAAGAACTAGTGTAAAGGATGTTCTTCTTAGCGCTGGTGGTTTCTTACAAAAATTCCAGGATTTACAAAGTAACAATCAGAACTTACCACTTTAACTTAACAGACTTAAATATATTATGAAGATGAAAACAGTATTATATGTTGGAGTTGGTTCAACTGACGAAGAACAGAGCGATGGTAAGGTGCAAATAAAACCAGAATCACCTAATAAGTTAGTCTCACAAGATGACTATGATCTTCTGTCTATCGGAGCTGTTATTGGTATGGGAATCGCCGCACTTGGACTTATTATTAAAAAGATTTTGAATAAAGACTAAAAAAGAAAGAGAGGGAAATTAATCCTTCTCTTTTTTTTTACAAAGTGTCGACAATTTTTCCAATATTACAAAATCTAGACCTTAAGACTTTTGTTCCTCGCTTTCCTACGTAAACAATAAGGTCAAATTTCTCTATATCTTTACTAATAAACCCAAGATTTAGAATTGTCATGTTATCGAGAGTTACTTTTTCACAATTACAATCTAAATCATTATCGCCTACTATTAATGTATTAACTACTCGTCTTTCCATACTATTTCACTTACACAACTATTACCGTTATCCAATCTAACGCCACTCCCCTCTAAAGGTGTTTTTATTGCGGCTCGGTTTTCTTCTCCTATATTAAACTCATATATAGCTGTTTTGCCTACCCAACCTTTCTCCAAATAGTAGTTTATTGAAGATACTAAAGATAAAAGGTCAGTAGTCTTAGCATTATTTCTGATATTATCGTATAGCTTTTTTACTATTCTATGTATATTTTTTAATTCGGTCCTGTGTGTAAAGTGTGATGAGTTTTTTAATAGATCAGTAATTTTATATAAAATAACAATAATACAATCAGCTTTAGACAAATGTTTTGAACACAGTCTCTTGTAGCTTTTTATCAATAATGGTTTAAATAGATACAAAACTTTCCCATAAATCTCTATATTATTCCAATCTTCTATACTATTATTAAAATTTTCTATGGACTTGTCGACTGTCTTTTTATAAATAGGAATTATTCCAAAAAATCTATTTTCTTGTTTCATAAAGTCCCAGAGTTCGAGACATAAATAACTTATAATGTCAAAAACACCATCAGCATAAACTTTTCGATCTACTGTTTCTTTGTTGTTTACTCGTATAGCTAAATAATCCAATATATTCATAATAATAAAAATTTATTTGTTTGTACTCATATATAAGTAAAAGTAATTAATAATTTGAATAAACGTGTATCAAAACAAAATAAAGAAGAACCTAAAAATAACTCTAGGCTCTTCTTTATTTTTTAAGGGACAGGATAGAAAGTAACATTATCATAATAAGCTTTATACAGGTTATAATTTCCTGCATCATAGCCGATAATACTTTCTATATTAACATTATTACCTTTAGGGTTAGAACTAACAGCAGTTAAATACTGGCTATTGCTGGACAAAGGAAGTGAGATTCTAGCGTTATATGACAAACCACCAATATCACTATAACCTATTCTCATGAAATATCCACTCGAATTGCTAAGCAGAGTTGACTTATTCCACGAGATAAGTGTTCCAGGTCGTATTAATTCTCCATACAAGAACATACTAATTGGAGCATTGTAAATATTATCCAACTTTAAGTTAGGATAAGACATTAAATCAAATCCCCACTCCATTCCAGTAAACTGTGTTTCTCCTGTACTAACCTGATTTCCATTTCCATCATCTACATAAACAGGAGAGAAGATAGGAGTACCCATAGCTGCATATCTAATACCAGAATCTGCAGTATAATATCTTGGGAAACCTGCTGCTTGATTTACCAGGCCTGTAGGTGTTTCAGATCCTCCGGAATTCGTAGCACCAGGTAATCCATGCGCTAAGGTAGTTACTGAGGTTGGAATAGACTTAGAAGTTTCTCCATTTAAGAAAACAACATAATAAATCTTTTCATACTCAGCTACTGGAGGAACGATCAGCTTAAAATTAAAGGCATTATTAAGCGAAGTAGATTCCGTAAAATCAATAGGAACATAGTAATAATACTTGTGGGTAATTTGTACAGAGTTCCCATTGCCGTCATCCGTAGTTTCTATGTAAGTATCGTACAATTTAGGGGTAATATAGATACCGTAGAAAGTGTACGTAATACTAGTGCTTTTACAATTTTTTAATAGATGATCCGGAATGACTCCAGTAAAGGTAACTACTGCTCCGTTATAGTTGGCAAAACAAGCATAAATAGAACAACCTGAAGGCTGAGCTGCATAGAAAATATCAGGAGCTACAAAACACCCATCAGCCCTAACATTAGAGTAATTGACCAGGTTTTTCACTGCCAAACTACCACTAGTTCCAAGAGGATTGGTAGTAACTCTTTGGGCATAATGGCTCTGAATATTTTCTGCATCAGTAATTTCAGTAGGTTGAGTTATTGTACACTCGGTTTGAGAGACAGCAGATTCATAATACACTGTTCCTTCATCTACTTCATTTCCACTTCCATCATAGGAAACTAATCGTACTCTCTTAAAACTTCCTTTATTATAAGCGCCTTCTGGATCAAAACACTGTGGAGACTCAAAGGTGACATTTCTAAAACAACCTTCAAGTGTGCTTAATGTACGGCTGTATTCGTACGTAATTAATTTAACAGGTTTTCGAGAACCGCCATCAGTAGGTACGTAAGCAGTAGTAGCTACCTCTCTACGCTTTCTAAAGAAGTCAAATGGAATTGGATTTTTCCATCTGGTTGCATAGAAAGTTTCGTATAAGTCAGTAAGATTAGGAAGGTATTTGAAGAAATCGTGAGTTATGGTTAGATACTGGTTTTGAGAATTTAAATCAGCCCTAAAATAACAAGTAGAGAATAAGAAATCAATTATAGCAATTGAAGTATTTGATTCTCCAGTATAATTTTCATCAACTAATGAAAACTCAGTAGGGGTAGTTCCTGTAATTATGCAGTTATAAAAAAGTCTGTATAAGCCTGTAAGATTAGTAGCATATTTAAGTACATTTGCCCACAGTGCTTGGAAGTCAGGATAAGTAATTGTTTTTGGAAATCCAATACTAGTTTCCACAACATTTCCAAACAGTACTCTAAACTTTCTTAATTTTCTGCTAATTACATTTACATCACTCTCTCCAATTCCCCAGTTTACGAAAGTGGCCATATCAATTCTGCCCTTACCATCATTAGTATCTGGATCTAGTGTAATATTCTTAAAAGATCTAGTTACCGACTTTAGCTCAATATCGTAAAATAATCTCTCTAATCCTTTAACTCCAGAATAACTAATTCTCTGAAAAATATCATCTAAATCTAGGCCAGAATCTATATCAGTTCCTGGTTGAATAGCTTCATAATCAGTAGTGAACCAATTGGCACAATTAATAATATGATCTGGGAAGATTTCTATTCCCCTTAATATTTTTAGTGCTCTTGGTGCATTACTACCTCCACCATAGAAGAAGTCATGCATTGATACTTCAGCTAGTGGTTCAAAATCATTAACTCCAGTTACTGAATCTGTTGCTCCAGGAGAAGATTCTATGAAGAAATAGCAGGTATCGTCTGTATTTGTTAATCTGAGTCGTAATACTGAAAATTTACTAGAAATATATTCAAAAACATCTATTGTTGTATACAGTACATGATATTTAGTACTTCCATAAGGTCTCCACATTCCTCTAGTATTCGCTCCATTTTTAGGATTAAATGCAGTTCTTTCACCTACCATTGGAGTATCAGAGCAAACAAAATTGCTGGAATTTGTAGCAAACCCGGCAAACAAGTATTTATTGAGGAAGTCAATTGGATTATCATAAAGTATACCACTAGCACTAGTCACACTTGAAAAGCTTGACAAAGATAAAGAGCAAGTATTATTCAGATATTCTTCCCAACCCTTTCCGAGACTATAAACAATAGATTGATTACGAAGAAGATTATTGGCTGTAACTACATTTGCGGCACTTATTGTCGAATTAGTTGCACTTTTAGTACATTCATCGAGAAAATATTTTGCAGCATCATAGTCAATTGAGCCTTTGATATTTGAATTAGTTATGTAAAAAGTATTGTTCAAATTTGTACAAGTATTTTTTACAAACACTCTAGCAAATACTGGGTCTTCTCCAGGAACATCCTCATGCTGTCTATATGTCCACTTGTTACAGTTAGTAAAGGTTTCCCCGCCACATATGTAATAATTACCGTTTCCTTCAATATACTTTAAGTCAGCACAACCGTAAAAAGCTCGAGAAGGGAGATCTACGTCTTTATTAGGCAACTTCAAAGTAACTACCCTAGTATTCATTAGGCGGATACTAGTAAGTGCTGTTTGATTAGAGAAATCTACAACACCAGTTTCTGCTCCTGATTTTAACGTAGCAGCAGTAGTATTACTTATGCTTGGCGCCTCTATGACCAGTGTTTTTAAGACATCAGAATTAGTATCATTTACACTAAACATTTCAAGCTTAGGACAATTGTATATATACACATTCTCAAAGCCAGTTACACTAAGAGAAGTCATTGTAGTATTATTCCTAATCGTGAGTGTATTGTGTGGATACTTTTGAATATCATTAACAATTGTCACACTATTACAGCCCCAACTAATAGAAGACTCTTCCTCTGACCAAGTTGTAGGAAGTATAATATTATTTTGCCAAGCAGGTATATTTAGAGAAGATAGAACACCAGATAAAGTTACCTTAGACAGCGTACTTACATTGGTTATATCTACCTTACTACCTGCCTTCATATTAGTGGCATTCAGTGTAGTAAACGACTCATTAGATACCCTAAGAGAGATTTTTGTTCCCGATATATTGATTGTCTTAAGATTAGGGAAATTATCAGTAGTACCTGTAGACTCAAATACCAAGTTACCAGAATAATTATCATTATTGGTTAATGAAATTGTTTTTAAGCTAGGAGTATTAATTGTCCATAAGCTACAAACACCAGAAGTTCCAATTAATGAAGTAAAGTAATCTGATCGGACTGTTAATGTTCCTTTTGTGGTAATAAACGGATTAATAGAGCTAAGATACGTCCATAATGATGAACCACCTAACAAGGAGAACTGGTTACTATCGGTTTTTATTGACAAGTTACAAAGACTTCCATCATAAGGCAAAATATAACGAGCACTTTGGTTTGTTCCCTTTAATATCAATGGTGCATACGGTTTAGCTTGAACTGAAATAGCGGCTGAAAGATTTATATACTGGTTACCTGTTGAGGAATCCGAGAAAATATCTTTCAATACGTAGATATCTTTATTATTACTATCAATAAATTGGGTATCAGGTATTGGCGAAGATATATCCCCTTGAGCATTCATTGTGTCACCTAAACGGTTTAAATTGAAGTAAGCATCAAGAATATGGAATCTTCCCTGCAACCAGTCAGCAGTATACGCCTGTTTTCTACCGTAGAACTTAGGGAAATTAGTAGTATCAAATGCTATTGAGTTCTCTGGGAATACGAAATATTTATACTTATAATTATAATTAAAAGCACTTAGAGGAACATTCTTTAAGTGATCATTATAATATGTATTCATGAAGTACGTAGCATCTGATAAGCAACCTCTCTGTTTTTCACTTTGAGTAGTCCAAGCATCATTTCTAGAAGAGTTTCTCCAAAGCGCCCACAAATTAGATGGGTGCATTATAAGATCATTCTCTTTTAAAATTGGATAAGCATACTTAGCAATTGCAAAAAGATATGAAGAAGGAATATCAAAGAAGGCTGAATTAGGATCACTGTCTTTATTTTCCTCAGACTGACCATTTGTTGTGTCACTCTCTTCTTTAGGCGCATAGTCTCTCCATACATTAGCCTCATTCAAGTATCCCTTGTTATCTATTGAACTCTCCCAATAATCTGAGAAGGCAAAATAAGAGATTCTCGAACCTGAATTGGATACTCCTAAACACGTATCCATATCATAGAAGGCTGGATAGAAAGAAGTTCCCGAGTTCCAAGACTTTATATTTAAATTCTTTTGAACAGAGTCAACCAAACCAAAGGCCATACAGATAGTATAATATTCACAGACAGCCGTATAATCAAGACCAACTTCTACATTAGATTCGCCAGTTTCATCTTGTAATAACAGCTCCTTCAAGTCACGCTCTGTTGCAGGATCTTGAAGCATTGTGAAATTATAAACATTAGTAGTTCCTTCTCTTGTACGAGTTGCTTGGTATAAATAGTTAGGAACTTGATTTTTAGGAACACCATTTGAGTCAACAGCAGAATATTTATCGTTATATCCATAAAAATCAGCTGGACTTGTTGAGAAAGTTTTGCCTACAGCTTCAAATGCATAACCGCCTGCTCTAGCAACTCTTCTAACAAAGGCTGCTATCTTACTTTTAGCATTTGCATATTTACCAGATGAGCCAGAAACGCCATCAACAAAGTCTCCAAACATTACCGTCTCATCACCAGTTCCTATATCATACAGTATTGTCTCGCTATATTGAGAAAAGTCAAAGAATTTATTATTACCTTGAATTTCGGCCGCTGCTACTGAGTTTAGAATACCATTATCTTCAGGTGCTATATCATAAATATGGAATCCAGAAGTAAGGCCTAAACTTTCAAGTTTTGTTAAGTCTTTATAGCCAAGATTAAAATATGATTTACGACCTAAATTGAAATTGTATATTCCAAAAAAGTAGTAGTTTTCTATATTAACGTCGGTTGCATTCTTATCCTGCTTATATCTTGTATGAATAAACAGTAAGATAGGAAAACCAGTCAAACAGTTTTTAATAAAGTTACCATACAAAGCTTTTCCCTGTTTTGCCAATGCGAATGGAGTAGAAATATCATTAATAAATTTACCCATTGCATTATTATTTGTATGGCTAGAGTCTACTACATCGGCTTTTAGAGTAAATGATTCTTCTGGTAGGAATGTGTTAGGGTCATTCGGATCGAAATTAGGAGAATAAAGACATTTACTTTCATCACTAGACTCTGGAGCTATTAATTCAAAATTCTTACACCTATAACTCATAGTAGAAGAGCCTTGAAGTGTAAGTTCGAAATTAGCTGGAGAACTAGATCCTTGTTTAGTAATGGTGCTTAATTCTGTTCCTTTTCCATCAGCCCATTGAACAGTGACATTGATATTTTCCAGCTCGTCCATTTCAGTATACTCGGCACTAACCCATCTTCTGAAATTATCTACATTAAAGCCGTTATAGGTATCATTAATTCTACCTGCTGTATCTGTAAAGGACAAAACCATTACTGGAATTTTAGAAGCCTTAGCGATATTACTAATTGCCGTAGAATTCGTCTTTACAAAATTCTCACTGTCACAAGTAAATCCAGAAAAAGCATCATACAAAATCTTGTCATTATCACTAACATTGCCTCCGAGAAGTTTTTCAAAATAGGTATAGTAATAGCCGACAAAAGCATTATCTGTAAACCAAGTTATAGAAGAACTTTGATCAGAGTGTTGGAAACAATGGTATTCTATTTCATTTACATAGTAGTTTCCAGGATAAAAGACTACGCCTGTATACTCTTGATGGACAGTAACAAAGTTTTTAATTGCACCTTCAAGAACACCGTCTAGATAGATATAAATACCCTTCCAGTAGTTATTACCTTCCCTTCTTTCAAATCTTTTATAAATACTTAACTGATGATAATTGGTAGACATGGAGTCGTCAAGATTTTCAGTCATAGGGAGGAATATTTCACAAGACTCTCCCTCAATACCTGTAATCTTTCCGTCCTTGTTTGTAGTAATATCATCAGCTGTACTTACAATAACTTTATTCTGATATACAAAGATATTCCATTTATTAGTTGCGCCAGAAGCAGTAAATGAAAGAATGGGATATTCTGTTTCATTAATGCTGGAGTACTGTATTCCTACTGTTAGAAGCTGATCTAGGTCATTGTAAGTTGAAGCTACTCCTTGGTCAAATGTATAAACAAGATTCTCTTCATTATTAATATTATTAAAAATTGAAGAAGTATAAGGTATACTAATATTATGACTTTCTGAAAATCTTCTATAATAACTAGTAAGTACTGGTGTAATATCTTTTGGAATCCAATTAAAGTTAGAAGTAGATTCCTTTACAAAGAAATAATATCCTGTGCTATAACTAGTACCTTCTGCAGAAATAGTAAATAAAATGTAATGTTCTCCACTAGATGTAATAGGAACACTAGGAGCTTGCTGTGTTTGGTCAGAAAGCTGTGTTATGTTCTGATTTACTGGTGTTAAATCTTCCGGAGAGGTTCCTAATTGGATTAACAAATTATATTTTCTAGTAGTATCCAAGCTTCCGTAATAAGGAGTAAGGACAAATACTGCAGAACCTAAGCTAAATCTACCATTTACAGGATAGTTAATTACATTATCTCCATCAAGCTGTCTGTGTTCATATAAAGTTCCCGCTGATGTTGTAAGTTTCAAGAACATACCAGCAGGAATTAAGTTGTCCTTTAAAGACATCTCGTTTATATTCTCGGGATTTGGACTTCCTTCTAAAGTAATATTAACATTTAAAATAAATTGAGTATATTTCGCATTATCATTATCTGCTAGAAAATCCAGAATATTAGTTTCAGTACAAAGATCTAAATAAATAATGTTTGTAGTTTTTCCCTGAATAAGCTTTTCTGATGGAACTTCTCCAGGAGATACAACTGTTGTCGTAATTCCCTGAGGAGTTGTTTTTGTAATACCGTTTGTCTGTGAAACTTTCCAAGTATTTCCCTCCCAGTCACTATAAGTATATTCGGCATTAAGCAACTCTACTGATACAGTATATGATAGAGCTGCTTGAATACCAGAATCTTTTATATCGTTCATGAAGATTGTATGATTTGACGGAGTAAAGTCCATCTTAGAATCTGCATAAACGTATTTTAGTGTAAAAGTATGAGAAACAACGATATATGGAATAATGAAGGTATTTACTTCTTGCGTATCCTGATTAACTACAGTCAAAGAAATAGTACCATTAAGATCAAGATACATTGCTTTTTGCCAAAGAAAGCCGTCTTCTGCCGTAATAACGCTAGAAGATACCTGTGTACCTTTTGTATTTATGTATGATGAAGAAATCCTGAAAGAACTTTGTCCGCCTCCGTAGATTTGAATACAGAAAGTGTAATTTCCAACTCCACTTAAATTAGTTGGTACATTATTGGTAAGAATGTCTCCACTAGGCCCACCTTTTGTAACAACTATTTTCCAAGCGGTAGAATAAGAACCGGATCCTCCTCCAGACCCGGTCCCGATTCCTCCATTCTTATAAATCCACTTCAGATTGCTCTCTAGTCTATCGAGCTTTTCTTCATGCTTGGCTAAAACGGTCGAAACAGTACTTCCGGCATTAATATTATCCGTAATGGTTATGTCTTGATCAGTAATTACATTTTTTCCGTTTTTCTTCATAAGAATTATTTTTTAAGTACTAACTTAATTCACTACAATCAAAGGAGTCTTGGCTGTATATCCCCAGTTACCATAAATTGCGGGAGTTCCGTCAGCCACACTAGCCTCATTACCCTTTAAGAACTTGAAAGAAGCTGGACTATTAGAGTAATTAGTTTGTGAGAAAAGCTTAGTACCATTCATTATATTCTCTACTCTATAGAGATAAATTGTATAAGTTCCTCCGTTTAATGCAATCTCAGCAAACATAGGTCTCTGTTGATTTGCATTAGGAGTGTCAGAAGAAGCGCCTACTGTAGTTTTTGGAATAACATAAGCGAATCTCTGGTCTGGTGAAGGAAGCTCTTTATTAGACTTCAGCTTAAATCCTGTAGCCTGACACATAAAGTACACAACACCACCAGTTAAATTACTTACACCATAATAAGGATAGTACAGCGCTGAGGTTTTTGTAATTCCCAGGCTTGAACTCTTCATTAATGGGAATTTCGTCGTATTTATTGTTATAGGATTAGACGAAGCCTTTTCAAGCGAGTAATTATATGTAGCGTTAGTATCTCCAGCAGAAACGACATCAGTAGTTCCAACAGTAGTATTCCAAATTACATTATCATTTTCCAGGGTTCTAGTCATTGTCATAGGACCTGATTCTAATGAACTAGTCTGAGATCCGTTTAATGTATAATAGTAAAATTCACGAACAGGATTTGTACAAGCATAAGTATGTTTGTGTCCTCCTAAAACTAGCTTGATTCTAAAATGTTCAAGAAGTCTAGAGAACCAATAAATAGCCTTAGTGTCCGTATAATTTAATCTATTTCCATGACAACCAACCAAAGCTCCGGTCGCTTTTTCCTTTAAAGATCTATCAATATTTTCTTTTCCATGTACTAAGTTCGCATTAGTAACAACCGTAAATGGCATCTCATGACAAATTACTATTGTGTTAACTCCATTACCTGCATTTAACATGTCATAAGTCATAGTATAAATTGTAGTAAAAGAGTTATCATAAGTAGCATTATTTGCCGTAGTTATTGGCCAACCTGTATAAACGTTAATTGCAGTACTAGGGTCACTCGAGTCTAATTGTTTATACCATTCTAGACAAGTAGTGGCCGTAATTTCTGAATTAAACATTACAAATCTATAAGGATTGGTTCCCTTGCTTTCAAAATAGTACAAAGAAGGAACATAATGAGTAGCATTCTCATTACTAATGATTGGAACTATGTCTGGATCAATTTCATAACAATAGAATACGTGGAAATAATGCGCATTTGATTTACCAGGGTCATCACCTGTTCCTAAGCGTTCATAAGAAATTGTAGTAACATTACCAGACTCATCAACTTCATCAATAGAGTTACACAAATCATTATTTCCTACAACATTCATCTGTTCCAGGTGATCAAACAGACATTTACCACCATTATAATAATCTAACCATTCATTGACTCTGGTTCCATTCTGCGTCATGTCTCCAGTATTCAAAAGAATTGGTATAATATTACCAGAATAATTGTAAGAGCTAACAGTATAGCCATCAGATTCAAAAGTACATCCAATAGCTTCATTGATAGTTTTATTTACTTCTTTAGCAGCTCCTGCCCAACACTGATATTCAATCCAGTGGAAACCTTGCTGATCTGTTGTTTGGAATATTCTAGGAACAAATGTAGTTGGATAAATAGTGAAAGTCTGTATTTCTGAGATATGCTCTTGGTCAGGCTTATTATTTATATCAGCTCTTCCTACAATATATTCATAAACAACTGGAGAACCACTTGTTGCTGCAGAAGACTTTAAATCTACTATACACTTGTGCGAAGTATAAAGAGTTCCGTCAGCAGGAAAATGTCCAGTCAATCGATCATAAATAACAGATTGAATTGTTGCATTTGAATCGCCAGTAGTTAAATTATGAAAAGTCCCAAATGTTTTCTTAACAAATCCGCTTGTTCCTGCATCATCATTAGACGCACCTGGCTTATAAGATTCAAACCTGGCTTCCCAATCTGACTGACCTTTTCTTCTAATCCAGATATATTCATCAAAATAGCCACAAGAGATCCAGTTAAAGCATCTTGTAGTATGAATATTAATACCAAAACTACAAGTTACCATATTAGGATGAACTTTGTCTAGCTTTGATTTATCTGTACAAACATTCTTGTGTTCATAAGAGGCCTTCGGTGTATAAAAATCAACGTCTCTGATTTCATTTGTTTTAGGAAAGCTAATATATTTGTTATCTATTGCTAAACACTGATAATCATCGACAGACTGATTTCTCTTTCTACTACTATCGTATGTATTACAACTTTGGAAAGCCTGTTTTGCTGGATCTAGTTCGAATGTATTCTTAAAAATTCTATCTCTATAAACTCCAGTAACAGTTTTTGGAATCAGATCTCTTGTAATACACTTCATTTTATTGTGTGTCCAAGTCGATGAAGTTTTATAAGTGACTGGCGCTATAATAGACAGAGTATCAATAAAGTTTGGATGATAAGTCCAAGGAGCATTTGTGGTATCTTCTACTCCATTTCCAAACATTACTGTCTGAAATGAAAATGTTGATGTTGGGTCTAAGTCTTTACCAGGAAGTCCGTAGGTTAATAAAAATGTATTATTATTAGATAATCTGAAATCAATCAGCTCACCATCTACATACCATTCCTGATCATAACTGGCAACTTTAATAAAACAGTCTGCTTGATCAAAATCAGTATACTGTTTACCTCTAATCAAATAAGTCCCACCTGCAGGAAGTATGCCAGTTAATGCAATACTATGCTCAGTGACTTCATCATTTCCATTACTTTCAGCTGCACAAACTCCAGTAGCAAAGTGCAAATAACATCCGTCTAACTGGAAGTCTTTATCTGAGGTGTTCTCTAATTCTACAAAAGCATGAGAACAGTTATAAATTTTTTGAGAGGCCTCAGGAATATAAACACTTCCTATTTTAACTCGGTCAGCATAAAGACCAATATCTTTATTTACTGCAATTGCTTTACTTGGGTTTTCGGCATTTTGTTCTTTGTGTCCTAACATTCCAACAAAGCCTCTGTAATTAGTAAGAGAAGAGGTATTAGTAGAGACTGTAAATTCAACATCACTCATTCTTTCCTCAAGAGTTTTAGTACCTAATTCAGTACTTTTTAATTCTCCATTAGAATTGACCTCAAATTTAAATTTCTTACCTGTCGCTTGGTGAACAAATGTAATGTCACCAATTTTATTAAGTTCAACGTTGCCAGAACCGTTTTCAGTTGTTACAATACCGTTCTGCGCTAACCAAGAAATAATTTCCGCTTTTTCCATACCAGAATCGTTATCTTCCTCGGAACTACTAGCACCGAGCTTAATCATTTTATATGTCCCTTTTATGTACAGAGAGTTATTACTTTCATTAAATACCAGTTCATTTTTAGGTAACTGGTCTTTAATTTTATTCATCATTTCTGTACTAGTAACTGATCTAACAGTTATATGAGCTACTCTATACTTATAGTCATCATCTGTGGTTGGATTTATTGGCTCAACTACGTTCGAAAAGTTTTGGAACTTGGAATAACAATTAAATTTATAAATTGTACAATTAGTAAAAGAGACAGACGATATATAATACCTATTGTCTTCTAATTCTGATGTTGTTCCGAAATAAGTAGCTCCGGATTTTATTTTATTTCCAGCCGACCAATATCCTGCCTCTGACTCTAGTGTAGCAAAATCTGCGACAGAGATCCAAGCAAAATTGTACCCATAATAATTATCTTCAAACTCGTGCGCTCTTGATAATATGAATAGAATATTATACCTATTTGAAGTTGATTTATTAAATCCGCATTCATTAAGGTTAATATTTATTTGATTTTCACTATTATTACAATTCTTTAAATTTATTTGAATATTTAAAGAATCTGTAGTCATGAACAAATATAGTTTTGGATCTAGTATTGTCTTGTATCCGAGATCTTCATCATCATTCCAAGTAGCCGTTCCACTAACTGTTAATAAGTGGTTTCCTACACTTACATTTTCTTTAGGAGTTAGAGAATGCTGATTGGATAATAATAAGTAGGCTCCTTCAATGCTGGATAAGTCTTCCTCATCTGTTGCCCATAATGGTTCCTCTTCTATAGGTGCCTCATTTTCAGCAACAATCCTAGACATTGCAGTTTCCTCGTTATTATATGAATAGATTCCATAGTTAAATGAATTCTTCAATTTATTAACTTCAGCTTGCAATGCTCGAATAGAGGAGAATAGTATGTCGATATAAGTTCCATTTCCAACATTAGTAAAGGAAGTCGTTGTCGGAGTAGCAGCAACATCATTTACATCAGGAATAGTAATATAATCCTCAGGCAGACAATTTTCTTCTGCCATTGATTGATACATATTATTATTAAGGATTGGAATTCCTGCTGTTAAAAGTTGCCAAGTACCGTTTTTATATTGTCGATAAGTTTTTTCACTCTTAACATAAACCAGAGTACCCTCCTCTACGTCTTCTAGTTCATTAAGATCTGCAAGAGTATTAACAGCCTCTGATATTCCTCCTCCACCTGCTTTAAATACACTCCAAGTATCTAAGGTTGCATTATATTTATAGTAAGTATCACCAGGATTATTGTTTTGAGCATCTCTGACATAAACTAGCATACCATCCTCAGCTAGTTTATTTTTCTCTATTATATCAACAAGATCAGAATATTTTTCGACGGAATGTAAACCACCTTTTACATTTTCGGCCTCAACAATTGGAAACTGGCCGGAAGGATAAAGGGTTTGTGGATATGTGATTTTAATATTATTCGTCGTTTTCATATTTATTGCAATTTAATAGTCTGTCCATGAACAATATTTTCAACAGACCTATAAAGGTTATACCCAGTTAATGCTACTGCTTGAGTCTTCCCTGAAATACTCCAAGTCCCTGCCGGAATTTGAATATTACTACCTACTTTAGTTGATAACTCAGCATAATAAGCGTCCAAGGATCCTATAAGTTTGGTCATGTAGACATTATTTGAACCTCTACTAACTATATAAAAATACCATCCTGTAGTATCACTAGGAGTATAATTTCCTCCAGATGTAAATTTATATATTGTAGTTCCTGTAGGAATAGAGGTTAAATTTCCAGACTTACTCCAAAAATAGAAAGATTCGTATGAGAAATTAACTGTATATTTCTGATTTTTGGGTTCTGGTAACAATCCTTTAACGTCCCCAGCCCCTTCAGGAGTAGCATAAAGAGTAAAGGAAGTACTCTCAGTTATTGTTATAGTTAACTCTCCGGTACTAGCAACAGGAGCAGGAGATCCAGATGCTACCTTCATTGTAACAGGAATATTAGCTACTTGTGTAATAGGCTGTCCAGCACTATTTCTCTCTTCTTTGCTAATACTAGACTGAACTTCCCAGCTTAAAACAATAGGAACACTTTCTCCCATAATTCTACTTGTCGTAGGAGCAGCATTAAAACTAAATCCATAATCGCCCCAACTAGTATACTGTCCTTTACTAACTTTAAAGGGAATAGTAATATTAGGTGAAGTTACGGTTAGTACATCATTAGTTTCTGAATTTGTCAAAGTCAGTACTAGATTTGCATCAGTAACAGTTTTATTTATTTCAGCGTCACCATAGGTATAAACCAATGGATCAGTTGCGTCAATAAACCCTATATTTACACTTACACTTCCAGAAGTAGAATTATTACTCAAATTAACCGGGATTTCAAGATTTCCCCTGGTCAGAACTAAAGAGCTAATTGAATATTTATCAGAATTTCCTGGAACAAGAGAAAAGTTCACAGAGCCAATAACTGTATCTTTTGAGTATGTTTGTGAAACTCCATAATAATAACTAGAATTTGCCAAGTTTTTTGACTCTACTATTACGGGACTATAAGATACTTCTCCAAAATCCCAGTGTGTAGCAGGAAAAAGGCGGTCTATTATTCTATCAAGAGCGTCTTTAACATTATCCACTCCCAAGAGTTCAGTACGACCTATTGTATCAACATACTCTGCTTGAACTGAGTCAATAATTTTATTATCGACTGCAGTACTGTGTAATTTATCTGGTACATTAATCATATTTTATTCTAGTCTTATTTTATAACTTCCAGGTACTTGTTGTTTTAAGGTTCTATAATAAGTATACCCATCGTTTACTCCTACCTGCATTACTTCAAATTCAATAGAGCTCATTAGAAATCTGTTCTTAAATGCTAATTCTTCAGGTATTGCAAACCACAGATATCCATTTTCATTTCCAGTTACCGTTACATAATTAGGATAAGAGGAAAGTGGGTTACTCCCCCAATTACTAACTTGATTAATAGTTTCAGAAGGAGATAGAGCAGTTTTAGTAGTAGGATACATAAAGACGTCTACTCTTTGCTCTATAGATTGTTGCTCTGTAGTTGATAAAATAGCAACATCAACATCTGCTTGCATAGTAAAAGTAGTGGTTCCCCTTTTGTTTATAGTCAAAGTAATATTGTTAGATGCCTCTGGAATATTATATACTACTTCTGAGTCTCGTAAAATCTTCAAACTTTTAGGAACTACATCGTCACCTAAAAATGTAAAGCCAAAAGAGACTGTAATTTCTACATCTTCACCCGTATATAAGAGAGAAGTTGGAAAAACAGAGAATGTGCACTTAACGAGATTATTACCAGCTACAACAACACTGCCTTCACCACCTCCTTGATTATCGCCACCAGGATTTCCTTCTTGTGAACCATTTCCACCAAAAATACTAGATGAAAGATTCGTTATTAGGGCTGTTAGTTTTTCAAAATTTTCAGTAACTTCAGCAGTAGTCATGAAGTCATCAGCCCTCTTTAAAACATCAGTCTCTGCATTATAGTACCAATGAAATCCATCAGCACCGTTATAGAAAACCGTATCAGTAGTGATCTGGCTTAATTTTTTTAATACTCCATCTTCACTCTGACAGAAATATAGAACATCATTATATCTACAAACAACTAGCTCTTGGTGAATCAGTTGAGAGATATCCTCTATTCTATCCTGATATATTCTGTTAACTGGAACTACTTCTCCATTCGATATGATTTTGTATTTATCTCTTCCTACTCCGTCAAGAATTCCAATAGCAGTAATAGCATTTACTTTACTATCTGCAGTACGATATCTTACTACTACAGGCTGACCAACAATATGAGTAAATTCATTAAGTCTAATAAGAGCCACATCGTAAGACTGCTCAATATAGCCACTTCGTGAAAATTTAATAGTAGTGCTGTTCATAAAATTAATTTTTATAAATTAGGTCGCTGGAAGAGTACGAGTTCTTCTTACAACTTTTTACAGTTCAGCGACGTATTTTACCAAAGAACGTTTTTTAGTTTAGATCTCATTTCTAATCTTTTCTTGAATACATCCATACTATCAAGTTCTCTTTTTTCAAAAGTTCCCCTCAATCTTATATCTGTATTAAACTGACATGTAAGTCCTAAACTATAACAAACATCCCCTAGATAGGTATCCTCTATTCCCCAGACTTCCTGTGCGTCTGTCGAAAATAGTTCTCCTCCTTGAAACTCACATACTTTTTTAATTGCATCTTTTTTCAGAAAAATTCCGCAAGAATAGAAGAAATTGGTAACTTTTCCATAAAAATTCTCATAATTCTCTCCTCCTCTTTCAATACGAAAGTCATCTTCAAGTGCTAATAAAGTTATGTCAGTTTTAGAATTTTTTAAAGACTCCAAATCGCCCTTAACTGGATAACGATCTCCATCTAAAAATAGAACATCATCTTCTCCAGGAACACCAAGTCCTAGATTTCGAGATAAGCTTGTTTGTCGTCCACTAAGGCCAGAAGGGGTAGTGATAAATTTCTCTTCTAAAGTTTTCAATAAACTAACAGAATTATCAGTACATCTATCACATACCCACACTCTTTCAGCCTCAAGCGGTAGCAGTGAATTGAGCATAGGTATTATAAACTTACACTCATTTCTCCCAATTATTACTACCCTCATGTTTATAATTGTTATTTCAAGAATTAATAGCCGTAAGGATTATACCAATACCCTCCCCAAAACATGTATTCTTGGAATCTGTATTGAACCGTACTAACGCCAGGATAAGCACCATTATGGCCTATTAAGTATTTATGACTGTACAAAGCTTTAGTAGAAAAAGCAAGTCCTGTACCTTTAAAAGAATATCCATTATGAAATTCTGTTATACCATTAGTAACTCCAGGTGCTACATTATGACCACCAACATTCACAGACTCTACAATACCACAAGGAACAACAAATCGAATAATAGGATTAATCGTCATATCGTTGCTATCCAAAACAGTAAGAGCAGATTGTCCGGTAAAGTTAGGACCAGCAGTAACGTCACTTGGTTTTGGAGGATATTCTGCCACTATAGTATCATATTCTTTATCCAGAATTAATACATACTCTTCAGGATCAAAATAGTAGATTGTTGTAACCTTAAGATCTGATCTAAAAGTACAATCCTTTACTGGATATATACGAACTCCAATATCGTTATTAGTAAGTGATAAGGTTATAGGAGCACGAGAGTCATTAATAGCAGCAGCAACGGCACCAGAATTAACGGCATTTGTTGAATTTGCTACTGGAACAGGATCATAAACAAGAAGCGGTTGTTTTGCAGCAATAGAGTTCATAACAGAATCTGCTACACTTAACTTCCATTGATTTTTGCTCTTTTCTACTTTTATAGTATTATTTGGACTATAAATTGCTTGAAGAGAAATATCATAAGTGAAAGTTTTCGTTTCTGCTATCCAAGCCAAAGTTACGTCTGCACCAGCCTGAACATTATTTATATTTACGCTAGCTACTGTACTATTATTACTGCTTAAAGTTCCCTCGATATGTAAATTGGATATATTACTTCCTGTTGAATTAACTATATGATAAACCTTGTCTTCAGCTGGCAAATTAGTTCCTTTTATTATTATATTATTACCAGAAGCTGAAGCAATTACAGTATCATAAGTATTAAAATTAAACCCAGTAGTAGATGTAGTAGTTAGATTGAAAATACTATCTCCCTGAATATCCAGATTTTGACCAACAAAAATAGAAGGTGTTGTTGTAGAGAAAAACACTGGAGTAGTAAGGGTAGTACATATAGTTCCAGTCCCATTTACTGCACTATCAGTCAAGACAGGAGTTGAGAAATTATATGTAACTGCAGCAGAAGAATTTGATTTCTTGGCTGGAATACAAACATAAAAATCACCTCCACTATACTTCAACGAGAATATACCCAGCTGATTATGACATCTTATATTATATGTACTTGATTTTCCACCTTTTCCATTAATATATAAAGTATCAGCATAAGTCCCAGAATTAGTAGTCCAGTATACATCAATAACAGCTGGAGTTGTTACTTTAAAAGCTCCCTGGTATCCATATCCGTTACCAGAATCAAAGGCTGACGTTACTTTAAATCTTTGGCCTACTTGTAAATCAAATACACTTTTTGCAGAAGGATATTGATCATGAGTACAATTTTCAGTAATTTTTGTAACCTTATTGCTTATAGCTTCTACAGAAACTCCAAGATCAGATACAGTCAGTGGATAATTAGGATCATACTTAAGCGTATAAATTAATTCATCCTGTTTATAAGTAAATGTATAAATAAGCCCTGGATAAGTATAAATATCAGTAAGCTCAACGGCCTTGCTTGGAACTGTAACACCACCGAGAAATAAACGAACTGCTAATGAATGACTTAAACTATCTTTGAATAAAACATCAAAGGTAAAACAATCACAAACAGCATTTTTCTGTATTCGGATAACAGGCTCAGTTCCATTCATTACTACATAATTATCTGGATTAGTAGTAGTCAGCTCTGAAACGCCTCCTATATTACTAAATGTAGTCATGCTTCCGTCATCGCCCTTAACAGCACCCATTGTCAGAACTTCTCCGTCATTTACTACAGAATTTCCAATCAGATTAAAGGTTTCTCCAGTTGGATCTTCAATTTCAACAGTAAAAGGATGAACTTGGGAACCTCTAATATACAAGTTTTTCCCATTATACTTTATATAACCAGCTAAAGTTTTATTATCAGTATAGTAAACAGATGAATCCTCAAGTCCGGTTCCATAACAGTAAACATTGCCAGTTACTGTTGTCAATCTACTTCCTGAAACAGTAATCTTAAGAGTGCCATAATTATTCATGAAACCTAGACACCACCAAGACAGAGTATTAGCAACAACTTTATGGAATACAGAAGGAGAGCTTAATGACAAAATAGTTTCATTCTCAGAGTTGTCTGTATATACCAACGAACCTCTTTTGGCTATAACTCCATTAATCTCTTTTTCGGAATTTAGAATTCGTGTATTAGAATTATTATAAACCGTTCCTACATTTACTTGCCCATTGGTTGGTAGAATAGTTTGTTCGTTTACTTTAACCGACTTTACACAAGCGCTTTCTAAATTATTTATTTGATTTTCTAAAGAGACTAAATCAAGTGAAGATATCTGATTTTGTATACTCTGAATAGCGGAATATACGGCCGAAGATGCTATTAATTTATTATTATTCTCTAGAACATCAGTAGTATAATTACTTTGAACAGTTATAGGAGGCAAGTAAGAATTTTTTATCCGATAAGGGGTTTGATTATTTGCACTATAATTTTCTGATGCATATTCCCAAATGAGCGGAGTAGAAATTAACTTAAACTCTATTGAAAGATTAGCATATTCTTCCGTAACTGGCCGGAAATAAAGGGCATAACCATTTCCTGAAAGCGATTCAATAGCAAACTCAATATTATTTTTAAGAAGATCAGCAAATACCTGTGACCCAAGTGACGTAACGGATCCTGATGAAAGATTTACACCAATAAATCCTTCTAACCCTTTATCTTTACACTTTACCTCTAATGTATTTAAACAATGTTGCTGGTAAATAGGATCAACAGTACTATCAAAGACTGAAAAATCTATTAATCTAATCCAGCTATTTTGTCTTACTGAATTATGTTTGAATGTAGGAAGCTCAACCTCACTTCCTAACCATGCAAACTCTTTATTATCGAATCCGACTGTTAAATTTTTTCCTTCCTCTGTATTTTCAATATTAACGCTTCCGTCTTTTGAAATTATTTCTGGTGGCTGAATATTATATACCCACTCATTACCAACTTTAGTTATAGATACTACACTTCCGGAATATATTACAGACTGAATATCAACTAAACTTTGTTGATTAGTATTAAGTACCTGAAAACCCGATATATTTGAGTCTATTACAAAATTATAAGAAGCGTTCTCATTAGGAATAATATTCTCAAAAACAGTGGTCAATTTCTTTTTATTACTATTTTTCGTAACTGTAATAAAATTATTGCCAACTTCTGCATTTATAGTGGCTTCTCCTAATTGATTGTATGGAACACTGATATAATTTTCAAAAGTTTTATCAGAACCTATTGTTGCTAAATTTTCTACTGCCCCTGAAAAACCTGTTCCAGAAAACCATTGAATATCCTCTTCTCTACAGGTCGATCCTAAAACAATAAATTTGTAAGTAGCAGGAAATCTATCTGAACTTGATGTAGCCTTTCTAACAATACCTATAGGAATAATGCTAGTACGGCCTAATAAAAAATCTTTGGTCTTTGTTGTAAGATTATAAGAATTATTTCCAAGACAATTTGAATAGGTAATAATATCCATAGTATTATTACCAAACGCACCTACTTTAGCAACTGCCATTACAACAGAAGTTCCAAGAGGTATATTGAACACTCGGGCATAGTTTCCTGAATTTACTACACCATCAGGATTATCTGCCCATGTGTATATTGGTCTTGATGCATTTACGGTAAGGGTTCCGCTATTTAAAATTTCTTGAAGAATACTAGTTAAAGACTCTTCATCGAGATAACGGTCCGATCTTTTTATTTTATTTCCGGTGATATACCATAAAAATCCATCCTTTATAGAATAAACTGTTCTGTCTTCTGGGATTTTAATGAAATTCTTTCCGGTATTCGCAGAATTGGCAATACAATAGGCAGGGAGACCGTCTGCTGGATCATAACAGACATAGATTTCTTTATTAACTAGATCAGCAATATCTGGAATTCTATCATCGTAAACTCCTGTAACAGGCTCAATCTCGCCGTTAGAAACTATTACATAATTTTCTTTTCCTGGACCGTCTAGAACTCCTACTGCTAGAATTGAGTTGATCTTATGATTTTTATCAAAATATCTAACTAATACAGGCTGCCCTGGAATATGAGAAAATTCATTTAATTTAATTATAGCTACATCATATGAACTTTCAATTAAAGTATCACGTGATAGCAGTATAGTGGTAGTATTTTGACTCATATTTCTTTTCAAATAAAAAAGACCCAATGAACGACTGTGAAGATTTTAGTTTTCACAATGTTCAAAGGGCCTGTAAGTTTAATTAACGATTACCTACAATTCTGAAAGATTCTACAACACCTCTTGTCCAGAGAATATCGATGAAGTGATCTTTAGATTCCATGTTAAAGACTAAGTTCCCGCTTAATTTGCTGAGATCATACTCTTTTCCATCAATTCTAACAAGTGCATAAGGATAAGTTTCAGCAAGCGATTCGTTCGGAGTTACACTAACTACTACGCTCTTAGTTGCTTTACCATACTTATTCCCATCAAAGTTAGAATAAGAATTGACTTCATCTATTCTTGCTTGTTCACTCGCAGTTGCAGTTTCATCTTGCGGTTCTGGAGCTACAAACGATACTGTAGACTTTAAAAGAACCCCGTTTCCATCGCGGAGATCAAATCTATTGTATAGACCTTCGTCGTCTATAGTAGCTTCCCAATTATTTAAAATTCGGAAAGGGATGTACTCTGATGCATGCTTTTCAAAAACTCCCTCATTATAGACAACCGAACTTCTATTAGAAATTTCATCAACAATTGTTTCTGCCATAACTCTTTTAAATTATTTAAATTTTATTCCATTACGTAGGTGAAGTATAGATTAAATGAAAACTCCAATGAGTCTCCATAATACATATAGTTGTATGTATTTTTATAAAACGCTTCTCCTGATAATATTATCTTTAATCCAGATACACAAAAGTTTATTTCACCTGGAGCAGAAGATACTAGATTAGTCAGAATTAACGTTGGCTTATAAGAGGCCGTAGTTAATTCTTCTAAAGTGTAGCTTGAGAAAAACTCATTAAAAGTAGAACCAGATTGCTCTATTCCTTCAGAATCACAGATAAAATATTCTGGAGAAGCCCAATACCCGTTTATAACTTGCGGAAGACTTACATCAGTTGATTGTAATACCCATTGATTCGAAGAATACATAAACTCTCTTCTCTCTGCAGATAATCGCATCTCATAAGAGCTTGCAAAAGAGTTCAACGATATAAAGTTACTGCTGCCACTAAACTCTTGAGCTGTTTTATTATTCAATAAGACAATATAGTAACCTTGTGAGAAATTAATATCAAGATGACTAGAATCGTTTTCTGTTGAAATAGTTAAAACCCCGTTTCGTGCTGACCTGGTATTATTAAAAGGTAATTGCAGATCAATAACAAAACGATACAGGACATCATTATTTTCAGAAACCTCTCCTTCATATAAGTCGCCTGTATAATATTCTTCCAAATTTAATGTTCCCGAAGAGTCTGTTACCTTCAATCTATTAACATTTGCGAGTATATCTATTGAAGTTGAGACCAAAACATCATTACTAAATTTAGAATGAGTAGCAATACAGGTTCCATCCGACAAGAATGGTATTAAGTTTCCATTAACAGTACTGTCTGGCCATTGAATTATAGGAGAAATAGCAGCTTGATTAATAACAAACGTAACTTCATCAATGACACCATCACTATTTTGGTATAAAACTGCACAATTCATAGTTCTAACTGCAGCCGTATTATTCTTAGTAAAACTAAATGTTATAGTATTATTTTCAGAATCTACTGCGTAAGTTACACTAGAATCGCATAATATCTCCATTCCAGAAATAGTTTCCAATGTACTTAGGGAGACAACTTTACAGTTTAATTCTACAGATTCATCACCTGAAGCTACTGGAACATTAATATGATTATTAGTTCCAAGTTCTCTACCTACATACAGATCATTGTCAACTATTATACCAGAATTATGTCCCTGTTGTACACCTCTTGCTGTAAAATTATGGCCTGGTTCTGGATCAGTCTCTCCTTGTTTGATAACAGAAATCGTATATTCTGCAGACCACTCTATAGTCTGGGTTAGTGCAGCTATCTCTTCAGAATGATTAGCATAATTTTGAATTACACAAGATCGATCTGAACAAGAAATTTTAACTATATTCGTAAGCTTATTTGAAGTAACATCAGACCCTATACTTTCTGCAACACAATTTGTAGCTAAAGAAGAGTTGTTTGCTATTGAATTTCCTACCAATAACGCTGAGTAATTAACTGCAGGACTTGTATTTCCTCCAATAAACGGTATTTCTTCTACTCCAGTCAAATATATTTTATCCTTAATATACCTTAGATTTAATGTAATTCCAGAAGTAAGAAGATCACATACGAATTTCACAAAATATGGACGATCTGCAGGAAGACACATCTCTGTCTTTAATCCAGCCTCATCATCATCGTAATCCCAGTTATTTGCTATTAAATAGAAGAAAACTCCATAACGGCCTCCGACTTGAGCTTTAGTTTCATTTGACCACTGCTCTATATCATTGTCATATGGAGGAACTGTTAGTGTTGAGTCGTATTCAGCATTTCCAGCATCATAAAAAGGAAATGGTTGAGGCGGTATAGGATTAGTAGGCTCTGAATGCAATATATCTGGACGAAAATAGAGATAAACTGTTCCTACATCTGTTCCATCTTGATCCGTATCACTATTATACGAAACATTACTGATTAAACTGAAGTTAAGTATATTCTTCAGATCAGTAGTAGTATCTTTTTTAATACGATACTGTGAAGATGTTACGCTTGGATAAGACATATATTGATTATGACTTAATCGTACTCCGCCAGAAAATTCAGTAATAGCAAAAACATCTATTTTAAGCTCAAATTCCTCTACTCTTTTTCCAGACAAAGGAATAATAAGTTTTGCAAAAAAGTCTGAAGGATAATATCCTAAATTAGACTGAGATGTTAAAGAAACTATTTTTTCTTTAACCTCTGAATAAGTAATGGTAGCTGTTGCGGCATCGGGATCCCCCAAGTCGCTTATTATATTCCAAGACTCTCCAAGATAGGTATTATTAGTTCCAGAAACATAATCACTGCTAAGAAGATGTTCTGATCTATAATTTGTATAACCTACCCATTTTGGAAGAAGCGGCATAGGAAATCTAAAGAAATATAATACTAAACCTCCACCAGTTACGTTCTTGAAAGTTTTACGGTTAGTAACAAAGAATCTAGTAGGGTTTTGTGCAAAGTCAGCATAGCCCTTGGTATTAAAACACTCAACTTTAAAACCCTTCAGTACTCCAGACTCGTAAGTAGGGAACATTAATCGTAGGATCTTAGTAAATATATTAAGACCCGAACTCTTACCTCCAACAGAATTTAAAGAAATTTTTGAATTTTTCTCAGAGTCGAAAACACCTTTAACAACAGTATCACTGACTGAATAAAAGATAGAGAAATTACTATAAAGGGTGAGATACATTGGCTCGTCATGAGGAACAAAGAAATACTGATCATTTAAGACCTTCTTCTCTATGTTTACAACCTTACCAGCATACTCAATTTCTCTCGTATTAAAAGTAATAAAAGTATCTAGACTACTATCTTTTACTATGTTTATATTTATTGTTCCTTCAATATTTAAAAAGTCCTGAGTAAATGAAAACTCAACAACTCCAAAGAGAGAAGGACCACTGCTATGTTTAAAGAAACCCTCTTCAAAAAACATAGTTTCAAGTACCAGCGGTATTGTTACAGGATCTCCAGAATCATTTTTAATATAATACAGATTATTTCCTATATGGGTTTCTTCTTCTGTTTGTCCTGGTACATAAATTTTCATATTATACTCAGAATTTGCCTCTAGCATCTCGGATAATTCAGTAAGAGAATACTCCGCATCATACTGACCAGAATAAAACCTATTTTTTGCAGGAACAAATCGACAATAAAGATTCTGATTACTTGTAACCTCTGTTGACAGTGCTTTAACACGATCTACTTCTACAGGTGAATTAGGAACTGTTAAGAAAGGAGGTAAACCCTTTTTATAAACTTGAAGGCTGGCTGTTGAAACATACAAATTCATTCTCCAATTGGATACATCCACGATCTGTGGGTTAGATGAATATCGAGTAAACTGAAGAGTACCGTAAAACTTATCTTGTAAAGGTGACTCATCGATTACTACGGCTATCTTATTAGTACTTTCATCATTGAAGTTTCCTTCGCCAGTTTCTTCATTATAAAAACAATTTATTTCTCCAGAATCAAAACCAGTTATAGAAACGCCGTCTATCCCTTGTGTTAATTTCCAATAATCTCCTGTAACCTGAGAATCTAGTCCTAAAGCAATTACCGCGTAAGGTTGATCATTTTCTAGGGTTATAATATTTACTGATGGACCAAGACCTGTAAACACTTTTAATTTTTGTGTCTTCGGTTTTTGAACTAGGTAAAACGTACTCGGTTTATAAGTGATATCGGTATTCTTCAAACCAATCTCCAACGGTATAAGCTTAAATTCTCCATTAATCTCAGGAATAGGAATAGAATCAGAAGGATTAACCTGTTTTGTTACAATTTCTACATCAAATCTAACTACATTTCCCGTAACGGACTTTTCTCCAATTTTAATATCAAATTTGGAGTTCATATAATCAAGTTCTTCTTGATTTTGATCTTGTTTGAAAATATAAACGTTCTCTTTTTCAATTACCTCATCAGTTAATACTTCAACGGTAAATTTATGCAGAGTAGTTCCGTCGGCTTCAAACAAGAATAAGTAGTTATTATATTCTGTATAAGTTGTTGTTGGATTTACAATCTTAGCATAAGATTCAAAATTTCCTTGAACCAGTTTAAATCTCTTTGAAGATATTGTTCTAGACTGCTTCTCTTTATCAAGAAATGATAACTCTATATGAAAGATTCCCCAAAGAGTTTCTTCAGGATTTGTTTGCATAGCATAAACAATTCTATCCCAAGTATTATCAATCATATATGTAAATGTTGGGGATACCTCGTCTGCAACTATACAAACACCATCTACTCCGGAAATCTCAGTGATGCCATCTCTAATTTTAGCTATCTTTCCATCCTCTTCTGTCCGGAATTCTTCATATTCAACCGTTCCTCTAATCTGTATATAACCTCCTGCCTGATTAAGATGATGTTTCGTTAAAAGAATAGATCCGTTAGAGTCAAATAGAATAGGTTTTAGAGTTCCTTCTTTATAGGTTCGGAATGTATAATAAGAATTTTGATATCCACCATTCTTATCTATACAACTTCCTTCTTTACATCCTTCTTCTGACAATCGTTTTCTAAGCAGTCTATAATAACTATCCTTGCTGATTAAAACTTCATCTTCTGGGCTGATTACTAAGATATTTTTAATGCCACTACTAACTCCTTCTAGAAAGTCAAAATCGTTTATTATATCTTTTTTATAATTGGTAAACTCGGCTCTGGTACTTTCTAAAAATTGAAGCGAGATTATATTATTTCCGGTTAAATTAAGCTCCTCATCACTTTCTGGAACTAAAACGAAAGCTAGTCTTACAGTATCTTCATAACCATAATAAAATCGTAAAGACTTAACATATTCGTTCATAGCAGTTTGATAGCTACCATCATCTGGAATTGTTATGTCAAAATTTTCTAGGTTAAACTGAAGAGTTTTTGTTTCAGAATTCCAAAGAGTTTTAAAGTCAGTATGTTTAATATCATTCAAGCTTTTACTTATGCCTTCAAAGCAAAGAGAAATTATTGACCACTCTGAAGTCTCCTCTGTCACTTCTTCCCAGGCAGATAGGTAAATCCCAGAAGGTATATTCAACTCTTTTTTAAAATCTTCGCTAAAATATGTTTTCATAAGTAATTAATTGTTTTTCCGTGTTTATAGAAAAGAAGTCCCTCGCAACCACCAATAATATCTGGAATGCCTTTAATATCTAACGGATAACTATTTCTTCTGTATTTATTAAAGACTGTGGTAAAAAGTTCCTCTTCTTTTCCAATTAACAAAATGTCTTTCTCTTCATAATACGCTTTATAAAGATCATCGTAAGATCCATTATAATTAAATAAGATTGGAAGTACTAGATCTTTATTTACAACTACATTCAAGTATTCAAGGCTACCACTCTCTGTTATATTCCTGGCTCTTTCAGAATAATAACTCTTCATATATCCATAATACATAACGTAATAATTATCTTCCTTCAATAGAATTACATTATCATTCAGGATAATTAATCTATCTAAGTCCTCCCTAGTCAAATAGATTGATAAAGTAGGTCCGGCGCAAAGATATAGATCAGAGCTAGTACTATAACTATACTGAAGAATAAACCAAGAACCAATTTGTCTATAAATCTTTAAATTTTTTACAAAGAGCTGAGAAATATCAATAAATAAGTTCAATAATTCAGGACATCCTAAAACAAAGTTATCCCAACCGGCTCCTAGTCTAATTAATTTAGATTTTGGAGCACGTTCATCTATTACGAGTTCCTGATCAGAGATTATAAACTTATCAGTAACTGCATCATAGATTTTTGAGTCTCCGTCAACATCTACTAAAATATATCTTCCTGAACAAGAAATTATTTTTTGATTAACAGTACTTTCAGAGAATAATGGAATTTCACAATATCCAGCACTCTTTGTATGTATGTCTTCTCCACTAGCAGATCCAATAGGTGTTACTTTTCCTTTAGTACTTATATCTAAATTATCTCTGGTGTATGCTCTTGGATTTCCGAAAAAGTTAGCCAGAGTCATTGAATATATAGAATACTTATTTCCCACCCACTCTAAGACAACAGTATCAGTCCCGTTTTTACAAAAAGAGTAGTCAGTGAATCCTATCTCATGAGGATCGTAGTTTTTGTCTTTTAAAATGCTACAACGATAGACTTCATCCCCTAAAATTCCTCCAGTTGATGTAATAATCGCTTTGTTTCTTTTAAGATCGTCTACATGTGTTGTAAAGCTTGTATTAGGTGTTGGCAAGTTTTCTAAGACTTTTTTACCAGAAGTATACTTAAAATCCTCATCTCCTAAAAGGATCAAGGATAAATCAGTTACTTTTAATTGAGAAAGATTACAATTATCAATAACTCCCGTATCTGATCCGCTAGAGGCTGAAGTAATACTTATCTTTATTGAAATATTTCTAGAAAGACCTTGCACATTATTAAACTCCGTAAAACCAATTGGAGTATTATCTGCTTGTAAATAGATTATTAAATCAAAACCTTCTATAATACCATTCTTAAAATTGTACTCAAATGTATCAGAAGCAGTTCTTACTAAGGCCAAATATTTCCCGGCCAATACGACAGAACTATAGTAATTTTTCATTCCGTACAAAGAAATTTTATCGCTAAGTAAGGATTGATTGAATAAAACTATTTTCTTGCTATTAGAAGCTGCATCGGCCGACCCTAAGAGCTGTGTCTGTGATCCGCCAGTATTAGGACTTGGCATATGTTAATATACAACTATTTATAATACATTCATTTATATCTGACTTTGTCGGGAATACTTTAAGAACTCCATCAATAAACTCCACTTGAACCTTAGAATCTATATCCTGAATAAAACTTCTGATATTCAAGGTAAGATTGCTACTATAATTAAACAACGGAAATACAATATTGTAAGTGTATATTCTTCCAGGTGTAGTAGAGTATCTTACATCAATATCAACACTTCCTCCTAAGCTGGGACAAACACTATGTCTAATTATTCCATTAAAATTAATAGTATCAGTGTATACATCTGAACCAGCTGCTATAATAACAATAGCTAAAGGTCGATTTGTCAAGTCAACTCCATTATCTACAGCCGACTTCATAAAATCAAAACCTACTCTGTCTTCTCCTTCATATAAATCTTCATAACGAGATTGAATGGCTAGAGCATCAGTAGTAGAAATTTCATTCTTGAATTTGATACCGTCTGAGAATTTAGAAACATCTGCAGACAGTGGATGAATTATATTTGGAATTTCCCCACTACTTAATACATTCGGATTTAGTTTGAGTTTTATAGAATCGTCTTGTTCAACATAAGTAAGCCCCTCTTTAAAGAATGACTTTGCCGACAATGCTTTTGTTAGATCAGAACACTTAATTGACTTGAATCGAGAGGAACTATTCGAAATAGTAACAATCTCATCGTCAAGTGTTTTGTCTTGTGGAAGATATATAATGCTATTGTCTGTTAAACTTATTTCTCCTGGCTCTGAACCTTGATTAGTTATAATTCCCAGATGATCTATATATCCAGGAACTGTATTAGTACCAAGTTTACTGCTCATTGTCTCGTTTATAATAAATATTAGTAATCTCAGATCCTAAAACATCATTATTATCTACAACGCTAAAGAATATACCTAATCCAGGATTCTGCTCGTTTGGAAGAACTTTAGAAACGTTAAGATAAGTAGAGTCAGATAAATAGTAAGCCTTAGATTGTTCATTTACCTCAAGAGCTTCTATAGTAACGCTGTAATTTCTGTAAAGACCTGTTCTAAGCTTTGATGAAACTACTACAGTATACAAACAACTACCTAAATTTGTATCATCTCCTGTACCAGACTGGTCAGCTATCCAAACATTAGAAAGTGGATAGTAACCTGGAACATCCATTAATGCTGATAAAGGATAGATAGTTTTAAAAGTTGAACCTTCATTGGCCAGACTTTTAATGTAGTTATCATACATATCTTGATAACTATTATAAAGAGACGTTAGTGTAGTTTTTAATTCACCAGAACCTAAAGAAACAGGCTTCCATGAAGAAACAATAGAATACGTTACTTCTTTTCCATTCTCAGAAAAAGCACCGTCTGCATATCGAACAAACATATCTCCGTACACAGGATCTATTATCTCTTGAGTCCTTCTTCTTACTTTCGCACTACTTGTAGGTGAATAATCGTAAGTATATTGTCTTAGAATGATGACCGTATTGTCTACTAAATCCGAAGAGTAATAGTTCTTTGCTGTAGACAATTGCTCGGGATCAGTAATAAACAGCCCCTCAAAAAAATCTCTAGAGACTTTTAAGATACCATTGTTTAGGTTAGGAGCAGTTAAAATAATATCTATTGGTTCGCTTGCTTTATCGAGATCTGTTACTCCATTCACTAGGTAATCAATTCCACTCTCAGTTTTCAGAACATAATTATCAACTATTCCGTTTGTAGAAACGCCGAAATAAAGTCTTTGAAGGATATCATAAAGAGTATGCATTGAAATAAATTTATCTTCTGCTATATCCTCTTCTCCATTTCTTACTTTCTCAGCATATTCAAAATACTCTTCAGCCGTAGAAATATGATCACCTGGATAAATTTTAAAATTCTCTTTATCTGTTTCAGGGTCTCGTCCCATCACAGTAAAGCTCTCCTTGTTTGTTGGATTCCCTGCAGTACATTTATAAATACAATCATTCTTAACTACAAAGTCACCTTTTTCGTATTCTGCAGAAGCTGACCAAATAAAGATTGAAATCAAGCTTCTTCCGTCATTCATTAACATAATATTACTTTAATCTACTATAAATATTTTGTGGTTTTCAAGAATAGCTGGAATAGTAACAGAATATATCCCTTCTGTAAAGGTTACATTTGAGAAAGAATACAATAAATGGTCTCCTGTTTCATCATATACAGTAACTTTCTTCAATGGGACTATATTAATTGAATAGAAGCGAATAGTAAGTGGCATATTATAATGTCCGACAGGGCAAGTTTCTTCAACTTCCCAGTTTTCGGTATTATAGTAAACTCTACAATTATATTTTCTATCCTCCATACATATAGTATAAATGACCTCAGAAGAAATTTCAGTATCTAAGAACGTATTATTATTTCTTTTTAAATACACCTCTTTTGTAGATAAATCCGCATATGTATAATTAGCTATAATATCAGATACACTTAAAGCCTCTGTATTTAATCTTGAAATGTCTAAACTTGAAGAAGAACTGGTGGCTGATAAAACATTCAGCATCTCTTCATTAGTTATAGCTTTTGAATTCAGATAGATATCATTTCCGGAAATATACTGATTAGTAGGATATTTTTCTAATCGAGGAATATCAAATAAGTAGTAATATTTATCTTTATACAACAAGCGAATAAAGCACTTCTTACTTTTAACTTCAGGAGAAATAATGATCTTTCCAGTTTTCAAAATCTTTTCCCAGTCCTTAATTATAATCTTTCTTGTTACTTTTCCCTCTATAGACAATGTTTCTTGATATTCAAAGTCTACATCTACTATTAAATTCTCAGCACCAGTTCTAATAGCATCGGGTTTATTTAAAAATGTATCCTGATTAAGTTCAAATCCATGCTCAGGAACAAATTCAAATGATTTATTAATAGAGTCCGAAGTGTACGTTAAACTACTCTTCGAAGAATGTCCAGAATAAAGAGGAGTAATTATTAAATCTATGGACTTGGTAAATGAGCTATCGAAATTACTTTTTAATATCCAGGTTGGAGAAATAAGAGGTTGGTTACCTTTATTATTATCAGTAACGCTAATATACTCAGCATGCCCAAGAGTAATTACATCTCCTTTTGAATATGTATGATCTTGTGCATAACTTTTTCCAGAATTTACAAGTTTCCTTTTAAAATCCAAAATAGGAGTTTTTGTAATCTTCTCATTTCCGATTAAAGTTCCAGCCGTTAAATCGTACAAACCTCCATTTTTAACTCCGATCTGATTTACACTATTAACAGAACTTTGCCACTCATCATTTCGAAGCGCTATAGTTTTTAAATTTCTAAGTGGATCCTTTGAGTCATAAAAACAAGTTTGTGAAATATTAATAGAAATGGACGATTCTTCTATACTAGCACCACCAACTGAAGAAACAAGAGTAATAACCTTAGCACATGTTATTTCCTCTATTAATTTTCTATACTCAGAGGCTGTAGTAAGAACTTTCATTTCACTAGGCCGACCGTTGTTTCCATAATAAAATTTATCAGGATTTAAAATATTATCATTAGTCGGGCCTAAGAAAATTGAAATAACTGGATGTTTTGAGTAAAGTAATGTTCCTTTTGACTCATAACCTGTATCAGCAATTATATTACCAGCAGCATTTCCCCTTACTGAATCTAATACTTCACTATACAGTTCTATTTTATAACAATTTTCAGGAGCTTGAAATTGATATACAGCTTTTCCACTTGACAGGACCTTAGATTTGAAATATCCAGTAATATCTACATCCTCCTCTTGATTTGCATATATAGTTGGAAGAGCATACTTAGAGAATTTTTCAATATCTTCCGGATCATGACCAATATACTCTCTGGCCTTGTCTCCATACCAGTCCATTATATTATAGTCAGTATATTTATTTTTGTCTGGGAAAAGTTTATAATTATACTCTTTAAAATCTTTCCAATCTATAGAACTACTGGATGATTTATACTGTATTACTTCAGCTTTAGGAATAATTTCAGTAGGAATAAATTTTCCCACTGAGATATTCCACTCAGGAGGAAACAATAAATTCCCCTTCCAAATATAATAAACGGCAGTGACTACACTATCTAAATTACCCAATACTTCTGTTCTCATACTTCTTGTTTAATTATTATTGTTTTATAGTGATGTATATTACTACCTGCCTGAACCCTTGTACTAACTTTATGATCAATTACCAGACTGATGGATCCGAGATCAGTTTTAAAATCTTGAAAATACAACAATTCCTCCAGAAAATGCAGTAATGTATTGTAGTAAAGCGTTTCATCGCCTAGCTGTTCTTTTGGAGGAAATATTGATATGGTTTTTGCATCATAGATAATATCTTTGTTAGAAAATCCTAGATACTTTATCATATACTCCAAAACTTTTTGAGTTCCTTTGACCGAATAGAACAAAGTTGTTAGGTAATTTACAACATCAGCATAATTTTGAGATCCTGTAGTAAACATTTCATCTTCTGGATTTAATTTCATATAAATGAACTTTTTTACAGGATCAATGCACTTATCTTGATTAATTCCGTCTGCTGCAGTCTCTTTATCGGTTTTCTCTGCATTATAAGCAGTTAATAATTTAGCCAGCTGATCTACTACAACTAAATCACGCAAATGATTTGGAATAAATATTTTCATACCTTTATTTTAATTTTCGGATGATGTTATAATAGAGCTTATATTAAAATAAGTTTTAGAAAGATCTTTATTTACGACATCCTCACTAACCTCTACACCGTTTTCAAGATAATTAATTGAAATACTAAAAACCTCTCTAACATTAGATATTTTATCTAAAGTACTTCTGATTAAAGACAAGCTAGAAGAAAGATTAACATTAAATTCTTTAGAGTATTCGTTTAAAATACTATTAACTTCTTCATCAACAGGCTCAGAGATATCTACAAGGTTCAGTTTAATATTGAATACTGCATCGTAACTTTTTCCTTCTCTAACAAGAATATTATTTGTTACAAAATACCCCTTTCTATTCTCTATAAAGTTATTAACATTGTCCGTAGTTAACTTATTTTCGCCCCTAGGAATATAATAAATAGTAAATTCCGTAGTAGTATTATTATATTCGTAATAGGTGCTCTTTACTTTCTCTGGGTATAACTCTTTTAATAAAGCGCCAAGATCAGAATTACTCCGGATTATAGAATTTAAATACCTTTCTTTATTGGCATTATAATGGGTTGAAACTACGGAATCTCTATTTTTCCCATCAATATATAAAACTCCAGTAGCTATCTCTGAGGAAGCATCTAAACCTCTAGACTCAATCCAGCTATTATCTGAAGTGCCTGATAACGTTGAGAAAGGCAATAACTCAGCCCCTTTTAGTTTTACTTTCTTTAGCTCAGACTCATTATAATCACTTAGTATAGAGTATTTGAAATAACGGGCGCTTAATTTTGTACTAGCACTATTATCAATTACTCCCGAAAAATACAATCTTGAGCCAAAATCAGGCAAGGTCATATCAAATATCCTTTTGTATTCTATATGATCTGAAAAGTGTCTAGTCACTGGGGCATATCCTGGCTCTCCTGATATCTTAACGTACATATCATTGCTAAGATCAGAATAATTACTACAATTTACATAGTATGGATTTGACGAAGTAATTGTCCACTCTTTATCAACAACTTCTTTTGCAAGTAAACCAATAATAACGAATGTCTCCTCATTGGTAATATCTGATATGTTTACCGAAAGAGGTGCATAGACAAAGTTTTCCTCCAAAGCTACGGCCTCTGCTCCATCAGTTATTGTTGTAGTATTTTTATTTTTATCGTAATAGCCCAAATAATATATCTTAAAATTACTTGACACTACTATTTCATCAAACAGATTAAAGGACTGAATTCGATCTGGCTTGAAACACAATAATACGCGTGGACAAGACCCTCTAAAAACAGAATACATTTGATTAATACAATGAACTATCTTGGAATTCATAAAAGTAGCAGTCTCGAGATTCGCTTCACGTGCATAAGTTATATTCTGAACCTCCTCAATATAAGATGCATTTGCTAATAACTGAACTAAAAGCTCAACACTATCTCCTTGAAGATTTAAATTAGAAGCAACTTGTCTATATAATGTTTTATAATCTAATAACGATTTCATACAAAATCTTAATTAAATAAAGTTAAGTTAATGTTATCTGTAACAGTTCCGCCAGCAGTAACCGTAATTGTTAAGTCAGCTCTCTCCTCATTAATTAAATTCAAAGAGTCGATTACAATACTTACATTACTTCCGTGCTTAGTTCTTAATTTTTGAACAAGTGACGCGATCCTTTTCTGAATTTCAGTCTCAAGATCTGCTTTCATAACATTAGTTAGTGTAAAATCAAATCCTAAACTAGAATTTCCAGGGATATCTCCTGGATTAACAGTAAGATATATCTTAAACTGGTCCAGGATATAAAGTTCTAATCGATACGTCGATTTTCCAGTAGATAATAAATATTTATCCATAAAATCTTGTTTTTGTCATTCCTAATTATAAGAACGAAGTTTAAAAATTAAGGAATGGGCTGCGGTGAGGTCTGAATTGGGAGCATTTCCATAATAATTAAACTATATCTTAAATTAAAAAAGAAGATATAAAAAGGATTACCTAAGCCCTCCAGACCATTTCAAAAATTAAAGTTCTCGACTACGTCTCGAAAATTTTTGAAAAGCCCTTTAGGTAATCCTTCTGTCGAATACTTCGTATTCGTGTGAACTTGGAGTATATCCTATTAATCTTTATTCTTTAATTCTTTATTTTTTATTTCTATATTATACTTTTCCCTAAAAATAGTGAAAAAATAAAGAATAAAAAGATTCTAATTCTTATATATGTTGGAAATAACTCCTAACTGTTTTAAAAATGAAGAAAGAAAAAATAAATATTCCACCAGGCATTAGATTTATTAGTGAATGGAAAAACTTTTTTATTCCTGAACATCCTTGTATCATTAATAAACAAATAACAGGATGTGGGTTTACTGAATTTTGTATAACTTTTCCGGCTAATGTTATTCTTTGTTCTCCAAGAAAAATTTTATTAGAAAATAAAGAAAACCAGCATCCAGAAGTTTTATATGTAAGGAATGAGTTAGAGGCGTCTTTGGCAGTTGATAAAGATCTTTTTTGTGAGGATAGATCTGTTTCTGAGGTTACTACAGAAAACTTTGATAAACTTGAGGTAATGAAAAGTCAGGTTAAACAGTTTACCTTACAACAAAGTCTTAAACATCAGCCTGTAAAAATTCTAGTAACTTATGATTCTTTCCGACATGTTAGAGATGCAATTAAAGATCTTTCTAATTACTTTGTTATAGTAGATGAATTCCAAAGTATTTTTACAGACAGTAAATTCAAAAGTAATACAGAGTTAGAATTTTTAAGATATGTTCAGGATCTTCAGAAAGTATGTTTTGTCTCGGCTACCCCAATGATGGATAAGTATTTAGATATGCTCCCTGAATTTAAAGATTTGCCGTATTATGAGTTAGATTGGGCAGAAAAAGATCCAGGTAGAGTTGCAAAACCTATGATTGAAGCGTATCCATGTAAGAGTATTATTCAAGAGGCAGTAAATATTATTAATTCGTACAAAGAAGGAAGATTTGATAAACATATTCTTCCAGATCATACTGTAATAGAAAGTAAAGAGTGTGTTATTTACGTCAATTCTGTAAGAAATATTTGTGATATTGTTAAAAAGGCAGGATTGAAGATTGAGGAAACTAATATTCTGTGTTCTAGGACTCCTGAAAATGAGAGAAAACTTAGGACACTATTTAAACTTCCTAAGGATATTTCAGCAATTGGTAGAATTCCTATAAAAAATGAGCCAAGAAAGATGTTTACTATATGTACTAGAACGGTTTATTTAGGAGCAGATTTTTACAGTCCTTGTGCAAAAACATTTATATTCAGTGATGCTAATATTGATTGTCTAGCTGTTGATATTACTCTGGATTTGCCTCAGATTATGGGAAGGCAGAGACTAATCGAAAATCCTTGGAAAAATTATGCAGATTTATACTTCAAGTCTATTAAACTAACAGAAAGTAATGAAGAATTTATGAACAGGCTTAATGAGAAGATAAATCGAACAAACTCTTTATTAAAGTCATATAGAGAAGTTACGGACAAACATACTCTTGCTGAAACTTATCAGTATGTAGCAAAAACAGCAAACTATAAAGACAATTATATAGCAGTAAATGAACATGCTGGGAAAGACCTTATGCCAGTTTTTAATAATTTAGTTATGGTATCTGAAATGAGATCTTTCGAAATACAACAAATCGATTATAAAGATAGGTTTACTGTATTTTCTGCAATTGAGGGACAGGCGTGTAGAATTGAAAGTTATGATAAGATAAATAGTATAATAAAGTCTTTTGATCTGTCTGGAAATTTTGTAAATAAGATGAAATATCTCTGTACTCTTGACTTAAGCGCTGAGGATTGGAGTAAATTAGAAAAGAGAATCCCAATTGAGTTCAGGAATTATTTTAATATTCTAGGCAAAGAAAGAATTAAGTCTCTTAGCTATCAAAAGTCTAAATTAGAGGCTGAGTATGAAAGAGTAAAAGCAAATAAAGAAACTCAGATGACCTTGGAAGACCTAATTTACAGCTCATTTATTCCTGGAGAGAAATATTCAAAGGCATGGATAAAGAGTAAATTAGGAGAGATTTATAATACAGTCGGATATAAACTTACTCCAAAAGCTACTGACCTGGAAAGATATTTTAAAATCAAGGCCGTTAATTATATGGACAAGGTTTCTAAAAAGAAAGAAAACGGGTATAGTATTATTAATAAATTATAAAAAGACGGAGATTATCGATGAAATTTTCGTTCTTTTTCCTTCTAAAATTTTCCGTCTGAAAGGGCTGGGGGGGCCTTATATATGAATAAAATAACAACTAAAAACAAAAAAAAATGGAAAAAGATCAATTTATTAAGTCTGCTGCACGCACTGTTGTAGCAGGCATTGGTATGGCCTTGATTGTAGCAGCTGATGAGGCTGCAAATCATGAGCATTGTGCTCAGAAAAAGAAACAACGCATAGCTGCGGGGGCCGTCCTTGGCTCTATATGCCAGGGAGTTAGAGAGCTTTACTACCGCTCCAAAAAGCAGTAGTATAAAAAAAGAAGGAGCGCTAATTCTCTTTCTTTTTTTTTTGCAATTACCATCTACTAATAAAAAATAAAGAGAAGTCATTAAAAACTCTCTTTATTTTTTTTATTCAAAAGTGAATACTATAGTGTCAGCGCCGGTTGCAACTCCTGTAATAATGCTAGGGTATGACATTATGACACTTTTCTTCAGATCAAGTATTATATTATCTGCCATAGTGTCATATATACTGTCATTATTGTTATATGCATCTAATAACGATTTTCTTGACCAGCCCAATACTAAGCTAGGAAAAGATACAGTGGCAGAAATTGGTATGGAAGAGCTAGTTCCTATTATCTGAGTAGCTTTTATTCCAGTATAAATTTCATTCATCCAATTTGTCCACTCAACCTCTCCACTTTCCCCATTTGGATCTTTACAGACAGGACACATACTTCTTAGTGTTGCAGATAATAATTTTCCTTCAGTGACAGGACTTGTGTACGGAACAGGCGGATTTGTTAAAGTAGTTCCGCTAAAAGTTCCGGCATACTTTATATTATTTTCTATATAATCTGCAAGAGCGTTTACAAAATTGGATAGTAGCTCTGTTGGTGTAGAAGCTGTAACCGTACCATTAAATTTACAAGCGTCTTCAAGCTTTGTCCCCAGTAATGTAGTTGCTTTTTTCATCATAGAATGTTTGTTATATCTGTCGTTACATGAGGAGCTCCAGTAAAAGGACAAATAGGAATTCCACAAAAACCGCCTTCCCCGGTTGCAGTAGCTGTTCCACCATTAGTTTTCAGAGTAGCATTTGATATTGTAACATTATTTCCTCCTCCATTGATGTTTATATCACCTTCGGATTTAATATTTATACTATCTCCTGAATTAACACTAACTGTTCCTGTTGATTGTATGTCTATATTTCCATCTGAATCTATAGTAATCTTTGTTTTCATTTCAGGAACTTCAGAGTCTTTGTATTCAGTATTTTTATCAAATATGCCGATAGTAATTGTTTCTGGAGTTATTGAAATACATTTACCTGCTGCTCTTATTCCAAGAAAATTATTTTCTTTTAATTTATAATAAGTAAAGTAGGATTTATAAATAGGATCTAAACACTCTAGAATAACTGGATCACCGACTTTTGGTTCATCTAGTTCACAGCTTTTAGGATAAGCCAAAATATTTTCCATAACACCTGGAATATCAACCACTACTTCTCTATATTCTTTTGGTTTAGTAAGTAATTCGTGATTTTCAACTGCAGTTACTACCCCTAAATAATAATTGTTATTCATCTTATTGATTTGTTATGTTGTTATTAATATCGTTATTATCTAGACCATAAATTTTAGAAGTTACTGAAAATCCTAAATGCTTGTCATCAGTTATTCCCTCAGCTCCTTGTCCTGTCCAAAATAATTCGAAACTTCCTATTAAAAAGTTTTTACTAATAAGTTCTGGATTAGCTTCTGAATCTTTATCTGACTTTGTTACTTCTCCTCCTACATAAGTCAGTTCTACAATGTCTCCTGCTCTGTAATTAGGAAAAGTCATGGCCTTTATTTCACCTTCTGAATAAAAACTTGATCCATAAAATCGAGAATTATAACTAGCGGCTTCTACCAAAGAGGAGATATTTTTAGAAAATATGTTATAAGAATCTCTATATACTCTAGTTGATATGTTTTGAGGCATATAACTTGAGTAATCTTTTTTTGTCAAATTTTCTTCAAGATCTTTATTACTTGAGTCCCAAGGATCATAAGGTTGAAGATCTAGAAGATATGACCTGCGCCTATTTGGAAAAGCTGTAAAGAAGCGTGTTTTTCCAATCAAGACTTTTATTTTATTCTCAGACTCTAATGTTGGTTTAGATATGTCCCGAATAAAGAGATTTCCGCTTAAGTTATAGCCAAAAATAGTACTAGCTTTCCAACCAGCAACTATTTTATTACAGAATATATTTCCTGTTTCTCCAATTTGATTTATAGGTAAAGAAGAAAGTTCGGAGATAGGATCTACATCACAGTCATAATTTGGAAAATATGAACTTACTGCATCTTCTACATTGGCGTATGATTGTGAAATAGGCTTAGATATAAAATCATCATTGCCTCTAGAAGTACATATAAATTTAATTACTAAGAAATTATTAAAATGACTTTTAGAAATAATATAAATAGGGATTTCTATAATATTACTACTATCATTATCACTTTTTATTTTAATAGTACCTGTATTTAAATTGGCTATTTTTTCTAGAACACTATCAGTATTACAGTGAATTAGGAGTCTCATACTTCCTTCAGCTACAGATCCGCCAATTGATTCTTTAATAGAAAGAATAGAAATACTAAACCAGTCTTCTGTAGTCCATGGTTCAAAATAAATTGATAAACCATTAACATCTCCGCTAACTTCTCCGCTCATAATCTTGTAATTATTTCGTCAATAGTTTCTTTAGGTAACAAGCTAAGTCGACTCCCCTTCTTAAAAGATGAAAGGGAGGGACTGGCTTGTAGTAAAAGTATTCCTAAGTAATCTTCAGATCCATAAAAGTCGATAGCAACTAGATCAGGTCGGTAATTTGTAGTAACGTTGTATATATACCTGGTCATTCCTGGCTTATGCATTTCTTCTAAAAGCAAAGAATTAAATATGTCTTGATCTTTTATAAAATTAGCTAGCTCTGTTTTATTTGAACTTACGACTTTATTTTGTGTAAACATAACTTAGTTTTTTGGTTTTGTGTTATAACGATCTATCATGTCTTGTTTACCAGCTGCCAAGTTCTTATCGTAATTATCATATACAATATCTTGATCAAACGAGTTAAACGTACCACTAATAAATCTTTCCAACATTTGACTAGTGTATTTTGTAACAGGTCTAAGCTGTAGATTTACTTCACAATATAGTGGAGATAAAGCAGGAGCATTAGATAAATCCTGACCATTCTTATTATCAAATCTAAATTTAGAATTTTCTTTTTGATATGTGTAAGAATTGGCTGGATTCTTGACCATTTGTTTAGAGAAATTAAAACTAGCCGACTCTATTACCAGATTTGTCAAAGAATATTGTGACCCTATTTTTAATTTTAGAGTACCTTTTTGCACTAAGTCAACATCAGTAGAGTTTGCTTTAAAATCTCCAGGAGGTGTATTCCAACCGAGCACACCATCAAATTGCTGTCCTAAAAGGGTTGCAGGAAGTGCCCAGTCAGAGTATTGTCCTGTTACATAAGGAAGAATTTCTTGTACTTGTTCTGTTACAGATCTTAATACAGGCTGACCTTCCGAATTAATAATCCATTTTGGAAAGATAGTAAACTTCATTCCAAGATTATTAAAGGCCAAATTAGTTCCTCCGTAATAAGAAAATCTAGCGCCGTTAAGTATTAAAGAACTGTTAAGATACTCTTCTAAAGTGTCAGCCGTGTTGATTATATTTTCTCTTCCTCCCAAAAATTTTCCTACACTATGCACTCCTTCATCAAGCCATCCTGTAAGAGTTGACATGATTAGGCCATTATTTTGGTCATGAGCTTTATCATCTAATGCTTTAACCGCCTCTTCTCCCCTTTTTATGATCTTCTTAACCATAGGAGCAAACGGCTTAACTTCATTCCACAATTGCTCTACTACATCACCACCTGCCTGTTGATAATTATTACTAACAGTGATATTAAAATCTTCATTAGTAAAACAGGTGCATAAGGGTTCTAGAAAATAGCCACTTACGTCTACACCAGCTATAGATTTATTTAACTCTGCTGAATCATCTCGATCTAGTTTTCCATACGGGTAGTGAAGTAAAGCAGTGCCTGTTCGTAGATCTTGTGTATTATGATGAACCCACTTAAAGACATTCTGTACTTTAGTTGTTTGTTTTCCATCTACGTCTGCAGTTGTTGTCTTTATTGCCCTTAATGCAGCAGAATTGGCATGAAGAGATACTGCTAACAGTCTTGAACTACTAAAGACATTCTGCTGATCATCGTAATACCAGCCACAAAAAGGTTTATTTCTGTCTATATAAGTTTTATTATATCCTGCCATATACAAATCTTTTTACGCATTAAGTTTTCTGTTTTCTCCAATCATGTGATCCTCGAATAACATCACCTAAAGCAACAAGTGTACTATTTGTTTGATTTAGCTCTATTACTAGCTTTGCGATATTTTTACTATTTGTTTTCTCTCTGTTTTGTATTTCTTGTTCTTTTTTCTTAGCCTCTTCATCGGCCTTGAGAGCTTTAGCTGTTTTAATACCTGCAAGCTTAGCTAAATTTTGTATACTTTGATCACTTCCTCCTCCTTCTGCTGCAGAGAGTTGTTTGTTTACACCTTCTGGTTTAGGAAGGAATAATTTAGATGAGATATCAGTAAGCGATGAAGGATAGAAACCTGTTATTCCTCTAACTTTTTCTTGCCACTCAATATTGCTCATTCCAGAAGGTAATGAACCTGGATGCTGTTGGTAGTAATAGTAGTCATGAAATTCTTTTCCAATACTACTTAGAGGCACAGTATTATAGCTATACGTAGTCTTTGGAATACTCTTTTCAATATTCTCTTTTACTTCATTGATTTTATTACCGGCTGCATCGAGACCCGCTTTAACAGGACCAGAATTTACTAGAGTTTTAACACCACTAATAGTCCAATTAGCAACTTTAGTACCACCCTCAACAACAGTTCCAAGTGCACTAGCAGCTACACTCGGACCACCTCCTTCAACAGCTGCAGAACTATTGGCACGTCGAACTCTTTCTGCAATTTCTTGAGCTCTTGATCTATCATAAGTAGTTTTTTGATCCGTCTTTTTCCCATTAGTGTATTTCCAATTCCAGGCTTTTTGATTCGGATCTACCTTATTCCAACTTAGACTAAATACAGGAGTCTCAAAATTATCCATCCAAGAAACAGTTTTAGCATTTAATCCTGTTTCTTTTTGCATTTTCTTGAGAGCATTGTGACCGTGTCCTTGATTAAGAAGTATTCCATATCCAGGTGTATAGAGCAAGGCTGAAACTTGTTCTTCAAAAGTAACATCAGGATCAGAGATTTTAGATACAGGTTTTTTACCAGCCTGTACTCTCTTTTCGTTGATATATTTCAAAGTAGCCTCTTTCCAAGCTTTACTGGTCCACTGGGCAATTCCCTCACCAGCACCACCAGGTTGAACAGCAGATTCATTTAGTCCTGATTCAGATAAAAGATTTCCTATAATAGCATCTTGATCATCAGAATTTGTAATGCCACCTCTTAACAGCTCTTGTTTTAGATAGGCGATTTTCTCTTTAGGAGGACTATATTTTCCTTGAGGCAAAACTCCTTGTAATTTTAAATTTTCGGCGGTTTTTTCATCTTGATCTACCGCATTTTTAGCATAAGTTTTTTCAGCCTCACTAGCCATTCTCTTAGCTTCTCTCTTTCTTTCATTCTTCTTTTCTAGCTCAAATAATTCACTGTTTTCTCCAGTATAATTTTTTGCCCAGAAACTAGGATCAGTAGCAGAAGAGTAGCTAGTATTTCCAAGAAGATCTTTATGCAAGTAATCAGTGATTCTATGAGAAAAATCAAGGCTATCTCCTTCATCACCAAGCGGTACAAAATCCTCAAGATCTCCTACTTCTCCGTTTATTCCGGCAGCAGAAAACAAGGATTTTAAATAGGCTACATTAATAGTATAGAGCGGAATTCTTGCCCGGTTTAAATTTTTGTCATTAAATCCTGCAAGAGTTTCTTTTGTGGCTGCATCTACTAGGTGAACATCAAAGCATCTGTTTGCGATGGTTTTACAATTTTCATCAGCATCAACCATTACTTCCAGCTCTTCTTCAGACACGACATCTCCTATGAATTTTGGAAGCTCTTTAATCGCATTCAAAGCCTCTTCGTAATTTATAGCTGCAGCAGTTAAAGGATTTCGAAGAGTTATGTAGTTTTTAACAACATCAATTGCATCCCAAGCTAATAATCCCCATCCTACATAAGGTATAAATCTAGTAGCTGCTTTTGAAGCAAATTTTCCAGCAATTCTTTTAGCAGCGATATTCTGTGCTCTTTTTACTACCGCAGCATCAGTACCCTTCTTTGCTCCAAGTTTCTCTAGTCTTTTAGCAGTAGTAGAAGTCACTCCTTTTAGAGAGCCCTTTTTTATTATATAATATCCTAACAGTGATTTTTCACTAGGAAGATAATCTTGTAGAGCAGTAACAGTACCTATATCACCATAAGTACGAATATAAGCATTAATACCAGCCTCTAAGCCAGCAATAGCAGGATCCTTCTTGTGATTAATAGCCAAGAGTTCCATGAGGGTTATCTTCCTCTTGACAGCATAGAAGTTTTCTAATACAATATTTCCTTCATTAACAGCAGCCTTGATATCCTGCTCATTTAATTTAAAGATAGACATAAGAGCAGATTTATCTACTGTAACAGAACTGCCGTTGTCTTGCTTATTAATGTATTTCCTTAGACGGTCCATACCTTTTGCAAACCCAACTTCATCAATTTTTCCGTTCTTAGCCTGCTTTATTATTGCATCTAGATTTCTCATCTGACGGAAAGAGCTTAATTCTCCTCCTTTCAATTCTTTGCCATCAAGAGATAAATTAAAACTAGATAATCCAGTTCCTGTTATCTTATTTCCTTTTGTCTTTGTAATTAAGTCTCCTGCATACCATTTTCCTGTAATTGGAGAACTTGCACTAGCACTGTCCCATTGAAAAGATATACTATTTCTCCCAGTATCATGTGACCCCATATAACGGTGTATAGATCCATTATCTGAAAATCTTACGACAAATTCATTGCCAGTACTTTCATCTCTGAATCTTAGCTGTCGTCCACCATTTTTATGTTCTTCGTTAGCAACTGGGGTAAGTCCTAGATCTGTAAATAATTTTAACTTATCCTCTCCTAAGAAAGTCTCAATATCAGAAAATCTATTAGCTTTTTCGTTAGGTTTACTAAGAGTTCCTAAATTATTTTTTAACTTATTAGTGATCTCAATTTCCCTACTTGTTTGAGCTTTTCTATTAACCGTATTTCCCTTTTCAACATTTCTAAATCTCTTACTTTCTGAAGAATTATCAAGATCTTCGAAATCTTTTTTATAAGATTGATCTAAGCTAATTTTTCCTATGGCACTAGATCCTCCAAAAGCAATGGACATTATGTTTCCTAGGTATCCAGCTAGCTCCCCTATGGCTCCAACAAAATTATTTTCTTTTATGTAGCGACCGACATTAGGTGCTGGGAAATTTTTTATAGCCTGACTTCTTTCACTAAATTTATCTTTGAAGTAGTCTTTCATTTGTTCCCAGAGACCATAATTCTGGCTATCACCTATAATAATTCTCTTGAGAACAGTTCCTATTGTATCTCCTCTGTAGGGATTACCTCCAAAGGCTTTAACCATTTGTGCTCCAACAGGCCCTAGTTTTTTGTCTACTTCACTAGTAAACTTGTCTTTATTGAACGAAACTTTACCACCTCTTAGTGAGAATCCGAAATGCTCTGCAGTACCTTCTAAGAAATTTTCAACCTTTCTCATAGTCTGCATTAAGGCTTTCCAGTTTCTAATAAACAAGTGAAAGCCCATAAACATAAAGAGCATTTTAAGAGGGTTTACTAGAGTGCTTCCTATCGTTCTTGGATTTAGAATCTTGGTGACAGATTTACTAATGCCCTCTAGTTTCCTCATCATCTTATTCTCACTACGAATAAGATTGTCCTCTCTTTTTTCGTATTCGCGATTTCTAACTACTGCCTGTTGCTGTTGTCGTGCATAAGAGTTAGCTAACCAGACTTTGAATTTTTCTGCGCTATCATTATTACTTTTTCTAAATGCTAGCTCTCTGCCCATTACAGGTCCGCCATAACCGCCTGCAACCACATTATTAGTGGTATTATTATTAGTAGTATTGTGTATAACTACATTTTGTTTAGTTACCTGTTGGTTCCGGGCAGTTGAAGTTTGAAAACGGGGCTTTCCCATTCCATATCGATTTAGAATAGTTTGAGTCCTCGGATCAACTGTCTGCGGTATTCCCATATCCCTACTATCGTCAACAGCAGCTAATTGTGCACCTTGAGTCAGTATTGCATTTTGCTGCTGTTCCATTCCCATAATAGTTCTTTGCTGGTCGAGATTTTGTTTTCTTTCTGCCTGAATAGCCATGAATTGATTCTGAGCTTTTTGCATTAACTCAAACTCATTACCATTTCGAATTCCAGTCTGATCTATTTGTCGCGTTCTCTTATCTAAACTCTTATCTGCCATACATATAAAATCTATTTATTATATCGTTAAGAAGTTAGGGTTGTTTATTATTCCCGAGATCTTCTACATCTTCCCCAACAAGTAAATTATTTGCTCTGATATTGTTTTCATCATTACCCATAGGAATCGAAGGGAAGTCCGGATCTCCTCCAGCACTCTTAACAAAGTCGTCGTAACATTTTCTAAGTTCCTCTAATGACCGTAAAGAGTAGTTCTCAATATTATCGCATTTTAAAATCTTATTTAAATAAAATTTTAGATTGATCAATCGGGCAGTTGTTATAGAGGTCTCGAAAAAAGTCGACAACAAGCGAATCTACACTCATTGTCACTACACCCCTCCTTCCTTCTTTTACACAATTAGGGCAAGTAACTTCAATTCCTTCTAGTCTGTCAAAGTATAGTTCATATAAAGCCATTAATAGTGTTATATCACTATGTGTCGCTCCGAGAATATCTTTTTCTATTTGATTACCTGCTACTTTGAAGTTCTTAATCAATGAGATAATTTTGATCATTTTAAGGTCATCTACTGTTCTATACCGCAAGTATGTGTTAAATACATCAAGAAACTCTCTAACAGTAGGAATAATAGTCTCATAAGCTCTTTCACCTAATCGGATTTGAGCTCCTTCCATTATTTTTGAATCAATCTGTTTGAAGTGAATATCTTTTTCCAGATTGATTTTCTTTTTTATCTCTTTCCCACACTCCGGACATTTAACTGTTAAGGTGTATGTCGTTTGATCTTCATTTACAGTAATTAACTTTTTAAGAAATATAAGAAAATCAATATCCATTACATAACAGTCATAGATTTTTGGATCCTCCTGGGCAAGAAACTTTATATCATACAAATATTTTTCTAGAGGATCTTTAGGGCAATTCTCACTATACTTATTTATCTCTAGAAAAGTCATAGGAGAAACGCTAACAGAAGTGAAAGGATATTTGTATCCTCCACTAGGTAATTGTGTTGTTAATATTTCCATAATATTTATAAGTATTGTTTTTTTTTATCAAAAATAAGGAAGGAGTATGAAGAAAAAAGAAAAAGAAGAGAAATAGCGAAATTCCGTCTTCTTTTTCATTAATTTATTAAAGATTATTAAAATCTCTAGTATAGTGCTCAAATCGCAGTGTTACCTGTACATCTGCACGATCGCCGCCATCTGTTTCAACACCACTCTCATCAAAAGTTCCATCATCAAGAACACAGTTCCAGAGAGTGATAGTTCTAACTGGTTGACGACCTGAGTTAAGCAAGTACAATTGTGCATCAGCTACTACATCTGCCTTTCTGAAATTATACTTAGTTTCAGGATCTGCAATCTTATTTCTCCAGTCATTTACGAAATAAGTTATGGCCTGGTCTTCACGATCTACAAATCCCAAAGAAACAGAACCAGAAGTATCTTGACCAGTTTTTTGTATAATGGTATAATTTCCTCTCATTCTTTTCTCAAAACCATTTACAGCACCACTAATACTAAGATTAAAGTTGTTTAATCTACGCTGGAAGATATCATCACCAGGATAGTAGACAATTTTAGGAGCAGATATAAATTTGAACTCCCACTTGTCGGTGGTAAGAAATTCCTTATTATCCTCACGATATGAAGTTGCATAATCAACGAATTTCATATAACCATCACCGCCCCTGACAAGATTAGGTACTAAATTACTAAGGTTTGCCATTTTATTTATTTATGTTTAAAGTTATATTAAGAATTACATCTTTATCCACCAACATTGAGTTAGTCGATGTGGATAGTTCAATGTTAAGAGTATTATTTTTCGTATCCGGAGAAAAGTTTAAGATTTTAATAGACTTAACCAGACTAAAGCTATTTTCAACTTCGAAAAGAGTGTCTGTTATCAATTGTCTCATTTTTCCCAATATCTTTTCCCCAATGAGAAGATTTTTCTTTTTTAAAATCTCTCTAGTAATCTTTCCTATAATAAATCTCAAGAAAATAGAAGACTGTTTATTATTATTTCCTTCAAAGTATTTTTTATAATAGTACTTTTGTCCATTGAAAACTAAGAAATTACTTCTAAATTTCTCTAATACCGATTCAATAGGTTCTGGTTGATACGGATTATTAACAGGAGGATTATAAAGAATACTGCTTACATCTCCAGAATAGTTTCCAGTCAGTATACCATCTAAAAATATACAATAACCAGGATATTCTACTCTATATGTTGCTGTATAAATAGATCTAAAGAAGTATATTAATCTATTTTCATTGTCATTATAATTATAGATATAATCTCCACCGTAGATCGCCTCTCCAATTGTTTTTTGGTCAGTAATTTCTTTCAGTTTCTTGTTCTCATTAGATAAATAATATCCGCTATTATAGTCGTAGTCAATCTTATTCCACTTAAATACTCCAACAGTCTTGTGTTCTATCTGAATAACTATAGACTCGTTTGGACTTAATAAGAAATCTTGAACTAAACTATCACCAACAAGTCCGGCTGTCCTTTTAGGGGTCATTATTTTCTGATAATGAGCAGACTTATTCTTAAACTTCAAACTAAAACCGTCTGGAAAATAAGTAGTCCAATCATTCCCTGTTATATTTTGTGAAAATTCATCTATTTGAACATAACTATTAGGTGGACAGTCTTCAGAGAATATTATAGTTCTAATATTTTCATCCATCTGAGCAGTATCTCGGTTGTAGAGCAGTTTATCCGTTTGATGAATTTCTTTTATTTCGCCAGCTGAGAAATAATTATCAGTATTGTTTGAAATATGATAAATAGTATCATTGGCAAAATTATCAGCTAAATCCAAGACATCATTAACCTCTACATACTTGTACTTACTATCCCGATTTTGAATTAAGGCCTGGAAATTCCCTTCTTTCGCATAATTTAGAATAGTCTCGTATTCACTATAATGAGAAGAGTCGATTGAGAGTCCTGCTACATAATCTTGAATATTTGGTATGAGTAGAAAGTCCACTTTTGTTCTTTCATTATCCACATCAAACATTGTTTTTAAAGCATTCATCCAGTCTCGATTACTGTACTGCTTAGTATACTTTCCTCTGGACATATAAAAAGTACCAGTCTTTATACTTTCAACTGATCCAAGTAATTTTATATGAACTAATTTAGAGGATTTATTAATTAGATAATCTAGCCTTTCAGTTCCTGGTTCTGGAATAAAACTTCCTTGAAAAGTCTCTGAATAGTCGTATCTAGATATAGTAATAGAGTACTTGTTATCTTCAATTTCGTCAACTTGAATTTTTATTATTCCGGCCTCGTCAAATTCAGAAGTTCCGCCTATTGTCTTGCTCCAAAAACCTACACCATTTAAGTTAGGAAGAGATTTGTATAAGATAGCCTGAGATATTTCATAATCCGGCTCTATCTTTATACTATCAAAAGTATTGTATCCTAAATCAATAAACTCTTTTCCACAAATAATTAAGTCTTCTCCATCCCAAAAAGTAGTAAGTTTTTCGCCCGGATAAGATGACGTATCTATTTTTGTTTTAATCTCATCTAAAGCCGTTGTTGAAGTTGAGGAAGTTATCTGATAAAGCGTAGTAGTACCTGCTGTAATACTAGGGTGATCTGCATTAAAAATATAGAAACAGTTCTTAGTATTTGTATCTAAAAAAGCGAGACTACCTTCAGACATATTTTCAGATACTTTCGAAAGTCTCAAGGCCAGGGTTTTTCTTCCAGTCCTTATCTCTTCAGGATTAATATTTTCTAGCGAGATAGTAGGAACATCTGGATAAGAGAACGTTCCTAACCCTTTCTTATTTAAATATTCTGGGTGAATGTAATCAATTAAGTCGCCTTCTGGTATAAACAGTGTGCTTCTATTATCTAGAGAAACTGAATCATCAATCCTTGCCATGTTCTGTGGTAAGTCTGATTCTAGAACAAATCCAAACACACCCGAATAAACCCATACTTTTTCTCCTAACTTGATACAAATATTATTATAAGTCTTTATAGTTTTAAATTGATCGAGCTTATCTTCAGCTACTGCCTCTCCTTTAAAAACTACATCAGGATTAATAACCTCTTCCCAATTTTCTCCTACTAGTCTTTTATAACAAACGCCCTCAGAATAATTATCACCATTTCTAAAAACACTTATAGACATATTAGGAGTCTCTTTCCACTCTTCAAAATATGTGATGTATTCGTCTGTAGGAGAAAAGAGAGTATAAGGCTCTAGTATTTCGTAGCTAGAGTAATCAATATATCCCTCATCCTCTATAAAAGCTTTAGATTTTGTTGAAGAAAATGGTTTAAACAAGTACAGTGCTACATTTCTATAAGATTCTAGTATTCGCTTTAAGTAAATATAGTCATCAAAGTCTTTAGAGAACAAAGCATTAAGTTCTGAAACGTTACTTATTACAACTGGAGTTTCGTAAGACATTGAGGAATTGACTACCTCTGCTAGAATCATGTATTTATCTACAGCTGCTGTACGATAATTTATTTTTGTATTACCTAATTTTATATACATAACTCCTCCTTATCCTGCGATACCTTCCTCGGCTTCTTCTTTTGTAGCACTATTTGAAGGTTTGCTTATAATGTTTTCAGGTTCTGTTTTATTATTAGATTTTCCCTCTATATTACCGTTTACTGTTTCCCCTGCAACTGGAGTATTATTAACATCATTACTTCCTTCTATTACATCAGGTTGGTGACTAACTCCGCCGTATTTTGTATCAATTACATTTACTGGCGGAACATACTTATCTGGATTCTCTCCTACTACACTAAAAATTAAAGTTAAATCTCCTGTGCCAGCAGTATCAACATCTCCAGCATAAGTTTCTGTATAATCTTTTAATACGCACAATAGATCAAACGATTTTATGGTTGAATATTGTGCCGTCATTAAATAAATTCTAATTCTAAACGTAATATTTTTATAAAGGGCGACACAGTGACAGGTTTTATCAACATATGTCGGAGCTATTGGATAATTTACGCTCGTTCCTTCATAGTAGTATTTGTCGTGAGGAATAGAGTTATATACAGAAACCTCAGAAACTGTTCTAAAATACCATTTCCAGGAGAAGTACATATCATCCGCAATAGAAATCCTTAGCTCGTTAGTAAGTTCACTAGATACTGGATAAACAATTTCCCCATCATAAAGTCCCACTGATTTCGTGTTCATTTTAGACAGAGTCATATCAAATCCAGTAAAAGGAATCCATTCGCTATATCCAGTATTAACTCCGTGCTTTTTCTGATTTATTAGATTAATTTCTTCAATGGCAGGAAGATAACTGAAACCACCATTCATTTGCTCATTGACAAAGGGTTCTATCAATATCTCCCAATAATTTGTTACAGAAAGTGTCTGAGCTCTAAATTCGTTTTTATCAGTTGTACCAAATTTTCCTGGTGTTGTAATATATGGACTTTCTCTAAGAATTTTTTGTAAGTCTTCAAAGGTTGACGGAATAGCATTTTTATTATCTGTAGCATCCAATTTACATAGATCCAAAAGAGTAGTTTGAATACCCTCTGAATACATGTAGTTATTTGCAAAATTAATAAACTCTCCATTATAATCTTCTACAGCTGTTTCAACTGGAAGATCTGTCAACGGAGAATTTAAAATAAGAGTTGCGGGCAGACCTGTAATAAGACTTTTTCTTCCGTTTGCATTATCGTAATTCTCAGTTGGTACTTTTGTTCTTTGACCGGACGAACTCATTGTCGTTTTAGGTCGGTTTTTTGCAGATAAGTTACCAGCTAAAGAATCAATCATAGATGATATTGAATTACTTACAACTGTCTGTAAAGCATTTGTATCATTGATTAATACAGCAGCCGACTTTAGAGAATTAGTGATCCTTCTTATAACTCCTTTGGGTCCAGCACTTGCAGTTCCTGGTAATCGTCCTGGTTCTTGCTCTAATAATCTCTTGCCTAGATCAATTGAATATGCAGCAGCTCTTAATGCAGTTTTAATCATTTGGTGTCTTAAATCTCCCCTTAATTGAGAAGCATCTGCCAAATTTTCTAAGCCGAACCGTACATAATCCATTCCGTTTAGAGATATATTTCCAGAAGTTAATTGAGAGACTACACTGTTTAAAGTTGCTGAGCTTCCTAAATTTGGCCAGCGACTATTAGGCAATTTATAAGATGGTACTATTTTAGTCTCAGGATGCTTTTTATGTTTTTCTGCAATCTTATCTTTTTTCTGTTTATCTCCAATCTCACTAATTTTGTTATTAGAGAGACTAGAAGATTCCCACATAGCGACTTCTGATATTCGAACTGCCTCTTTTAATTTTTCTAAGAAAGTAAGATATCTGTTTCTATTTTTCTCATCAGCATCTGGAACCCCTTCGGTCACAGGCTGTAAGAAATAGGCTGTAAGAATTCCAGATAATTTCTTTGCAAGTCCCGAAGTTCCGTCCTCACTAATATCATTAAAGAGTTTGATAACTTGAGAAAATGCTTCGTCTGCAGAAAGATTTTCCGTATTTTCTAGAGCAGTTTTAATTTTAGTTAAGTTCTCATCATATGGTCTAATGAGAATACTTTGAACAAGACTCTCTATTTTACTAGCCACCTCTAGTTCACTAACATCATTTCTAAGATCTTTGACGATACTATTTATGTCAAGTTTAGAAATAGAAGTGTCGAGATTTTTTACGGTCTCAGGGGTGTCTAATTTTTTTACAAGATTATTAAGTGCAGTAACTTTCTCATCAGCTTGTAATTCATAAACCCCAGTTGCCAGACTATCTATCTTACTTTCAACATTTAAAGGAGACTTGGTCTTATTTAATTCCTTAGCTAATTTATTAACTTCAAGCTCTTCTACCTGATTATTTAATGATGATATTTCTTGAGTATTGCTACTAGGAACACCTTCAATAAATTTATCAAGCTCTGAGACAGTATTCCCCAGATTTTCAGACAGAGAAGTAATTGAACTATTTAACTCGGCAATAGGGCTTACTTCAAGATGTGCGCTAGAATTATCAAGTGATGTAGGTGAATTTCCCTGATTATTAGCTAGATTTGAGATATTAGAGTCTAGTTTCGATACTTCATTATTTTGATTAGCTGATTTTCTTACTATAGTTTTATCAAGTTCTAAATCAGCAGCTAAGCCTTGTAGATTTTCAACTTTATCTGATAGCTTATCTACTTTTGTATTTACTTCTAGCTTCTCAATATTATCATTAGACTTTATCTTATCGCTAACATTATTTAATTGAGCTACTGTACTGTCTAATGATACTTCTTCTGGGCTTTTAAGATTTGCTACACTATTATCCAGCTCTACTTTATTATCAGCCGAAAGAGTTACAATAGAGTCGTTTAAAGAGGTGACTTTATTTTCGTCTGTAAGATTAGCCACACTATTATCTAGCTCTACTTTATTATCGGCTGTAAGAGTTGCAATAGAATCATTTAAAGAAGTGACTTTATTTTCTTCTTTAAGATTGGCCACACTATTATCCAGAGACTGTATATTATTTCCTTCATTTTTGGCTCCTGGAATTATAGTGTTGTTTAATTTTTCTACAAAAGCTGCTTTAGAATTTGGGAGTTCAGAAATATTATTGTTTAGAGAAGAAGCGTTTTGTGAATTTTCTAGTATTTCTACACTATCATCTAACTTCTCTATTTCTGGAAACCTGGCTTTATCCATCCTTCCAGCGACCTCTAGTACCCTGTCATCAAGCTTTGTGTGCTCGTCTTGAACTTTTTTTATTTCGCCCAGATATTTAGACAGTGCCCCAATTTCTTCAGGTCTTGTTAATTGCTCTGACCCTGGTATTTTATTTTGTTTCAGTATGTTGTTCGCCATATTGTTATTCATCTAAAGTTTCTATAATGCTAGATAAGGTATACTGATATAAAACTTTTGCAGCCTCAGAGAAAGCTTGTTTTTGTACAATTTTAAAACGGTAAGTTCTTTTGTCTCTGGTATACTGAAGCTCATCACCTACTTGTAAAGAATCATCATCGGTCACTGTCTGTATCATATCCCGGTTTCGATTCCATACATCCTTCATATCATTATTGTCAATAATTAGTTTAGTAGTGAATTGTTCGTAGTCATTTTCAAGAGTACTGTCTGAAGAATACGATCCTCCAAATACATTTTTCCACTTACTATTATCTTTTGGACGTAATACAACAAAATCAGTCCCTCTCAGTGCCATTTGAAACTTAATTGCTTTGGCACCAATAGAATAAAGTTTATTTGCCTGGTCTAAAAGTTTAGAGGCCATATTTTCTGACATAATTCTTACAATTTAAAATTATTATTTACTATCATTATCTACGATAGTAACAAAACCTTCGTTAGCAATAATTTTCTTTAGAACTTTAAAGAAAGTAGCTTCAGTTATAGGCTTGTTAGTAGACATCACATAAACGTCATACTCCAAGTCTACTGATGTTCTAACTTCGGGCTGACTGAATCTGATGACGTCTGAAATTTCATATTGATTATACTCTAAGTCTAGTGGAAAATAAATTTTAAATCTTTTAAGATCTTTAGTCACACTAATAGAGTCTTTTGAAATTTCTGGTACTATTTCATAATCTGCAATTTTCTGTCCCTCTAGTTTTCTTTCAAAGGGATTGCTTTTGCTGTTATTTTTATTTCTTAAGATTATCATACGAATATATTAAATTTGATTTTTGTTAAAAATAGTTTGTTAATTAAAAGTTCAAACTCTTTAATAGAATCTAGAACATAAGAGTAAACTATTGTATCACCAGTATCAGTTCTATTAATCTTCAGCCTCATTGGATTATAAAAGCTGCTGTCAATTTTTTCTACTACACTGTTAGTTTTCTTAGTATTTGGAACCGTTACAACAAACCGCCCATTAATTAGTGTAATATTATAGAGTGCAGACTTATCACCAACTGTATAATTAACGTTTTCTGCATAACGAAGTTTCTTAAGTTCTTTTTCTAAGAACGAATTTCCATACTCACTTCTAGATTTTTTCAGTCCGAGTTTAGTTAGTTCAATAGATGCAGTTGCCTCTATAGTACTTTTTATCAAACCTATTGCTGCTGCAGCTCCTGCTTTTTTCCAATTGTAGCCTTTCCGAGACTCATCAATTATATACTGCCCTGTTCGCCCGAGTATCCTGGCTACATCACTTTTTGATAACTCGGGCACACTAAAATTTTTCTGGTCAGTATTGTTTGTAGTATTTTCAGCAGCCTCTTTTAATCGATTTAAGACAATAGCATTCTCATTCATTAAATTTATTTTAGTTTGTAATTCCTGAGAAAGCTCCATGATAAAGTTAACGATCACATTATAATTAGTAAATGTAATATCAACAGCATAAGAATTTACTGCATGATTAATTAATTTAGAATTATAATTAACGCCGAAATATTTTTGTGCGTAGTAGTCCAGAACTTTAGAACAAGTATCTATTTCAGAGTTACTCATTCCAAAAGTATACATGGTAACTTTATCATTCTGAATTGCAATATTGATCTTATAGTCGCTTACATTTCTATCATTAAAGCTAAATTTTTCGTCCATAGTTGCCCTGTGTCCTATAGATTCTCCAACACTTAGGCCAGCAACTCTATACATTCCAAACTGTCTTCTAATTCCTCTATCAATTTCTTGGAATTTTATAGACTTCATTGGTTTATGAATATAGTTTTGGAAAAATTTCAACATTATACCTGAGGCAAGTCCTACTTTAGTTCCTTGTATACTTCCATCAAGCATACCACCAAAAGTAGAAGAATCATCGCTAAAATGACCATGTACACCTCCTACAAGGGCTCCTATACCTGACCCCCATGTTACTCCTTTTCCAATATTGTGAAGTAAACTAGGCAGCTCTTCTACATCTTTTTGACCTGTAAAATGTCCTTCTGGTATAGTAAAGGTTTTTCTTTTTATTCTAAAACTTTTTGTCATACAATTTTATTTTTTAATGATAGTTTTAAGAATTCTTTTGGCAGCAGAATCTATCTTTGCTCCAAACTTTCCGGCTTTTTCTGGATTAATTTTATTAGCTAGTTTTTCCGAACCAAATAGTTGATCTGCTTTATTAACGATAGTCTTTGTTACAGGATTACTATCTATTACTCCCTTTTCTACTACCGCCGCTGCTGCATCTCCTGCAAATGGAACTGGAGCTCCCGTTACAACAGGTAGTCCCCATCTAGTTCCTTCTACTAGAGTATTACGAATAGGGGCTTTTACGATATCTTTGGCAAATCCAGCCCCTGCTTTTGCAACCGTCTCTGCAGGTCTATTTCTTAAATTATTTCCTATTGTTTTTACTTTATTTATTGTATTAGTGGAATTTGAAACAATATTCTTTTTAGCTGCTAAATCTAATGGTTTTCCTGGATTTGTAATCTTATATTTTAGAACTCCAAGATTATTTAGTCCATTTTTAGCAGTAAGATTTATTTTTGCAGGAAAAGACCTTTTAGGTTGTTTATCGTTATGCCAAATATTATCAAGGCTAACGAAATTTTTCTGTCTAGGTATTCTCATATCCTACTATAAATTATTTAAAGTAACAACTCACCACTCCAACCTGATTGAAGTCTATCCTGATCACATCTACTTCTAAGTTCTTGATAGGCAGAGTCTACATTACCTAAAACATCAATAGACATTCCTGGTAATATCATACTAGACTTCATTTGACGAATATAATCGAGTAAATGACATAAACAAAGGTCTAGGAATTGATCTCCCTGAACACCTTGCTCGACGTTCATCCAATATATTGCTGCCTTTTCACTTTCAGTATTAAATGTTTTGTCAGGAAGAAAATCAGGAATTATAGGTCTAGAGCAAATACCTCTTACATAAAATTCTTCATCAGATGGCATATCTCCTAGGAAAACATAAGGTCGTCTGTACTCCGAAAAATGAGAGTAAGCTCCGGGAACTGGGAATGAACCGATATTTCTCCATTGAGGAATACTATTTGGTACAAGAATTATTTGATCTTCTGAAATATGACAATCAAGCCAGAGAGTAAAATTCGACTTTATTTCATAAAACCCTTCCATTCCGTAACAAGTACCCATCTGATGCTTATTCATCTTCATCTCAAGGATTAATGGATTACTTCTTTCAAATTCCCGTAATGCGTTTTTTATTATTTCTAAAAGAATTTCATCTCCGCTCAAGTTGTTGTTAATATTTAAAATTTCGTCTAAAGACTCTAGTGCAATAAGTGCAGATCGAATAAAGATCTTCTTTTTAAGGTCAGACAGCAATGTTTTTTCCATATAAATAAATTTTTTTACACCATTCTTATATATAAGAAGAAACATTAAAAATAATTTAAAACAATGAATATACGTAGAAAAGTTTTTAGTTCTATTTCAGAAATAGAAGAAAGAGCCTTTAGTGAAGGATATCGGCTAGGCAGGAAAATGTTTGCTGAAAATAACCAAGCGCCGTACCTCACCGACCCAGATCGACACATCAACCCAGATCGAGAACGATATACTAAAAAGATCTTGGGGATGTTCAGCCCAGAAGGTAGGGAAAAAGTGAGCCAGAGAGCACAGAGGGATTCCGAGTTGCTGACCAATAGCTTAAGAGAGGAGGCAAGACGGGAAGTAATGACCGGTCGCCAATCAACAAAAGCCAAAGAATTGATAGATTCTTGTGGCTCTGAACTTTATGAGCAAGTGTTGGATTCTCAAAGAGACCTCATGCACCGTCAACTAGAATTGAGAAAAAGAGCAACGGCAATGAAGGAAGCGGCAAAGCTTAGAGATGTGGCAATGGAGGAAAGAGCGGCAAAGATAAAAGCAACAATAGCAAAAGCAAAAGCTATGTTTAAAAAATAGAAAAGCGGCAACGGAGGAAGTGCCGGAAGCTAAAATACCAAAAACCAACTATTAGATAAAGATTGGTGAGAAAGATTCTAAAGGATTATAAATAAAATTTTAAAATAATATGAATATACGTAGAAAAGTTTTTAGTTCTATTTCAGAAAATGATATTATTTCAGAAATAGAAGAAAGAGCCTTTGCAGAAGGATATGCACAAGGATATGATGCAGGAGATGTTGCACGTTGGGAGCAAGAACAGCATACAAGAAAGAAAAGGAGAATAGGCGGTCATGTTATGGGTGCGCTTGGTACTGTCGGTTTGGCCGCGAATGGCATTGGATATGGTATGATAAGCAAAGGTGAAAAAAACATGATTAATCTGTTAAAACACGATCCTGAGTACCTGATGGCAACTAAAGAGGCGCAGGAGGAAGCAATGAATGGGATAAAGAAGGGCGCTAGACTAGGTAAACTCGTTCCCGCTGGTTTAGGTTTAGGTGCTGCTGCTTTAACTGCAGGCGGTCTTTATAGAATTAATAAAGCTAAGAATAAAAAGCAGTCTTTTGAAGAGTGGGCGGCTGAGAAGAAAGAAAAGAATAATAATGAATAAAAAAGAGGAGTAGGAATTATTTAATATTTTTCCTACTCTCTTCTTTTTTTTTTTATTCGGCGCTGGAAATATCCATGCCTACATCAAACGCCCTATTAAGTACATTTATATATTTAAGCGATCGTTGATATCTAACATTAATTACAACATTCACCTTGTTCTGTCTAGCAAGAGCCTCATCATAATCACAGAATATCTGATAATCATCTACGGAATATCTATAGGCCAGTATAACAGTTTTAAAGAAATAATCAATAACTTCTCTAATATCATTACAGAGTTTATCAGTTATTTTTCTTCCAATAAACTGCTTTAATAAAACAGGACAGGACTTTGAAATACGAATTTGTAATCTTGCATTTCCATCATCGCTCAGAATATTATTTTCAGTCTGCTTAGTGTAGTTATCATTCATTATCCAAGAATTGGCCTGAATGTCCCAAACAGCAGTATTTACTTTTTTCGTTAATAACAGCTGTCTAGTCTTCTTATTAAACTCACAAACAGGCGACTGATACTGAACTAGACCGCCGCCTTGACCAAATAATCCACGGAACTCTTCATTATTTCTGCGATTTCTTGCCACGCTCTCCCAGTAAAGAACACTATTTGATACATAATATTCCCAACCTAGAGTACTTGAATCCAAATCCCACGGAGCAGATGCATATAATTTGCAAGAATTTTGAGACAGCTTAGATATAGAGTTTCCAATAGTTAGATAATTAGTACTACGAACAGTGCTTATTGGATAAAAATAGTTACTATTTATAGCTAAATTTGCCAAATAACTCTGAAAAGAAGGAGTGGTATTTCCTAAATCAGTCAAGCCTTCAGTAACATAAACTTCATCCTGCTCTAACAAATCAACTGCATCAAGAAGATCTGTATCATTGGCTTTAAGAATCATATACTGAGTTGGATCTATCTTTAAATCGCAATATATTTGATCCTCACCATTAGTTACATACAGATAATACGTACCATTAACATTTGCTACAGTACTTCCAACAACAAATGTCGCTTTAACTTCATCTGTAACCTGATAGAGTTCTTCCATCGATGACTTTGTGATATCTGCAGTAGATTTTCCACTAGGTAAGACATCTATTCTCATCCATGTAGCGTTATCAGAGCTATAGTTTGAGTAATTAATTCCAAGTTCGTGAAGATCTTTTGGAAGATTAAACTCAATCATGCTCATCTGTTTCTGCAATTCATCCACAGTAATGTCTCCACGACCAGCTATATTACCTACATTAAAGAATAAGACTTCCCCACTAAGGCTAGGATCATAGATTGCAATTTCAAAGAAGTCACGCTCTTTAACTTGTGATGTTACTTCATTATTCCCGCCCTTCGTAAATGTATCAAGTACTTCTTTGATTGGAGTTACAGAAGATTGCCCTGTTGAAGTCAATTCTGTAAGAGTGCCAAGATTATTTGGTACTACTGCATCATGGTTAAATCTACGAATTCTAACTCTAAGATCACTTGCTGAATTATACTTGTTGATAGCATAATAATTAGGAACCTCAAAGTTATTTAATGAATTTGGATCTATAACATTTAAAGCACCTGCATTATTTACCTTATCCTGTAAATATTCCGTAATTACAGACTGACTAGGCTCTGACCAATCTGGCTCACAGAATACCAAATAACAAACTCCATTAGGGCATCTTTCATCTGTAGTATCAATAATAGAACTTGCTGTATAAGCCTCTTCAAACTTTACAGACTTAATATTACTTGATGTCGCAGGAACTTCATTTGCATCTGTAGCTTCTACATCAGAATAGAATTTATAAGATGGTGAGAAGAATACAGAGGAGTCGTTTAAAACCTTTACTAACTCTGGTAAGTTATTAACGGCAATATCATACTGTGGGCCTTCATCTGTTACTCGATTACCTACAATACCTATTCCTTCTATATTCATGGACCAGCCGTCAGTAGTATGAACAGCCGAGTCACCATCAAAATCTACTACAATTTTAAAAGGATTGATCTTTTTAAGAATAACTCCATCCTTTACTAAATATGTATTATAGTCACTTTTTTCAGCTGACTTAACAAAATTAACTCCTCTGCTTTTTCCTGCTCGTACTACAAGTAAAGTATTAGATCCAGCCAGTCTATAAGCATTAGACCACATTAAGGCTGGCAGAGTTGGATCACCTCCGTCCTTGCAATCATATAGAGCATTTAAACTATTTATGTAGTCTTCTGTTATGTTTTGTGATGCAAATACAGATCTAAATTCCTTTTGTCCAGATATTAAAGTAGGAGTAGAAGGACCTGCATCAGCAAAAATAACACATCCGATAATTAAATCCTCACCAGTAGTGGGATTAAGAGTAGCGGCTCTAACTTCTTCTTGAACTTTTACATAAGGTTCAAGGGTTTCTGTCCATTGTGCCATATATTATTTACTAACTTTATATTATAATTAATTTTAACCAACTTCTACTAGATAAACTGGGTACCCGCTTCTTATAAAATATTCAGCTATTCCAGTAATTAGCCCAGCATCCGCAGTAGAATCTGATATTGATGCAATAGAAATTTCATTAAACTTATCTTTCATATCTTGTCTAACTACACTAGAATTAGGCAATCGTGAAATCATAGTACTAGAAATTTCTTTTAATTTTGGATCCTTAATAGTATTTACCAATATTTTAAGATCTCCGTTTACTCTAGTTACTGAAATGCATACCTTCAGTCTTCTGCGACTTGCATTCTTAGAGTCTCTTGTGAACTGTTCACCTTCTTTAAATCCAGACTTTTTAAGATTATCAATTACTGTTTTAAATAAGCGATTATCTAGTGTATTTCTCCTATTTATTTTAGCGCTAACATCCTTGATTCCCTCTGCCAAAACTCCTAAAGCTGCTCCAACAACAGCACCAGTAAGTGCCCCAGAAACGGATCTTTGTCCCCAACTAAAACCTTCTGGGCCTGGAGAAAAGCCTAAATACTTAACTAGTCTGTCTGATTTAACCAGTCCGCCTAAAGCTCCTCCAACAGATGCACCAGAAGTTAGTCCTCCTATCGCAGAATCTAAGTATCCAAAATTTTTCTGTCTAAACTGTATCATAACATTTATCGTTTATTATAATAGTAAAGAGACTTTATTGGGTTGTTTCTCTTTACATTTTTGACATTTTCATTTGTCTGTTCGTTGTCTTCGGCTGCTTTTAAAGTTTTATCAACGTTTCCGAGAGACTCAGCTAACTCATTCATGGCAGCTATCTGTCGATCACTAGACTCTTTTGTCAGCTGATTTCTCTTTAATGATAACCCGACGGATGTAGCACTTAGTCCTATAGATGTTAATGGAAGTAGAGGAGACTCCTTTAGTTTTTTAAGCGAGGACAATCCTTTATTCGTATAACATTTTTGTCTAAGTATTAACATGACTATATAATAATTATTTTGTTATAATATTTATTATAAAACCTCCAGCTGAAAGATCCAGACAGATATCAGCCTCAGTTCCTTCAACTACAGCTACCTCAACTTCATAAACATTATTTTTTACTTTAGTAGCAGTATAATCAGCATTCTTATAGTTGTAGCAATATTCGTCAAGAATCGTATTTAGATAATTTAATTCACGACTTTTAGGGTTGTTAATATAAAGTACCAAGACATTAGCGCTGTAGTATGCAGAGATAGTGTGTTTTTCAGGATCATCATTCACGACATACAATGTACCCTCTCCAGACAAAGGCTTAGTGTTTACTTTTTTAGATATATTATTAACAGCGAGGGGTTTCTTATCTGAACTAGCATCTGCGTTAATCGTAACCTCTTCACCTGTCTTTACGTTATATAGACCGGCTATTTCCTCGAATGCTGAAATTAGGTCTAACGAAGTAGTAGTATTCGCTCTTGGAGATTTGAAACGAGATTCGTCAGCTCTTTTTCTAATCCAGTTAACGAACGCACCAGAAACAGCACCTGCTACTAACCCTCCTAGTGCAAACACACCTACAGTACGAGAATTCTTAGATGCCGCACTAGCAGCAAAACCTAAACCAGCGCCTAAGCCAGCACCTATACCTGCACCTTTAAGATAGTTAGGCTTAAATGTTTGTCGTTTATTTGTTGAATTATATCCGCCTTCTTGAATAGAAAACTTTTTCTGTCTAAACTGTATCATAGATTATAATAATTTTTTTAATACGAATAACCCTCTCGAAGAGTCATGTTATTTTTCCAATCAATCTTCTCTCTTCTCTTTGCCTGCTTCTGTGCATAATCTAACCTTTTGTTGTAGAAATTAACATCTTCTGATTGTTTATTTCTATTATGCGCAGCCACTACACCAGCTACTGTTCCTCCTACCAAGGCACCAATACTGCCGCCTTTCTTGATTCCCTTCCAGGCTCCAGAAAAACCTCCACCGCCAAGAGCCTTCTTAAAACCACCAGCAGCAGCAAGAGCACTACCTCCTGCAACAGCACCAGTAGCAGCTGCTTGTGCAACTTGCCCATAACCAGGATTACTCTTTTTACCCTCGGACAAAAGATCGGAGTCTTTCATTTTTTTCAACGAGTCAGTTTCATCATAGATAGAGTAAGATCTTCTTTTTAATATAAATGTACTCATGTTTTACTCTTGTACTTTTGAATTTTGATATTTTTGCCAATTATAAGCAGACGGATCAATAGCCTCAGTAGGGGCCTTTACAACAGTCTCACCAACTTTATTTCCAAGTGAGAATGCTCCTAAACCTACACCAGTACCAATTGCAGTTCCTGCCCACTTGTGATTGCTTAAAAAATCGCCAACACTTTTCTGAACATTATTATTACCTGCTTCTTTAGAAAGCTTGGCTCCAGTAGCTTTTACCATCCTGCTATTTCCTATGCCCATCAGATTACCAGAGACATTTCCTAATTTTTTAAATGTACGGGAGAGAAATAGTCCAGCTCCAAACTGCTTTTGTTGCATAGTAGTAGTCTGTTTTTGCATATTTTTCAGCATAGCTTTTTCAGCTTGCCAGCTACCATATTCACCAATCCCAGACATACCAGCAAAACCGACGTTTAGTGCCTGTCCTCCAAGTAATTTTTTTGCTTTCCCGAGAAAAGTTGGTTGTTTTGGAGTCGCTCCAGTAACGGCAGGGGTTGTAGGTGAAGAATAACTTTTCTGCAGAGACATTTTATTTTGATTAGCAGCAGCTGCAAGATCAATGCCTTCTTTCTTTGCGTCGTTATTAATTATTTTACCAGTAATATAAGTACCAACTCCCATAGTTGCTCCCATTCCTAAACCAAACTTAGCTTGTTCCGCTAACTTAGGATTGGCTTTATGAAGATTCTTTGCAGTTTCCCAGCATTTACTAAAGAAGCCGGGAGTTGTTGCAGCAAATAATTTTCTTCTTCGTTTTCCTTTCATACTATAAGTTTTAGTTTCAGTGAGGGCTCCGGCTAAAGTTGGGTTTTGTTTTGCAAGATTATTAATAGCTCTAGTCTGTGCATTAATGGCTTTGATCTGCTCTGAGGACTGCGACTCGGCTGCCTCAGCTTGATTACTACTTTGCACCATAGACGCAGCAGTAAGCGGAATACTTGCAGCCGATAATGCTGCTCCTATAAAAAATATCTTTTGTCTAAACTTGATCATATACACAAACTTATTTTATTAATCTTCTTAGCCTTGTACATATTGCATACTCTGACCAAGAGACTGTAATCCAGAACCTGCGGCATTTGCAGCAGCTTTACCAGCTAGATAAGATCCTAAATATCCACCTATTGCGCCTAAAGGACCTCCACCTAAAGTTGCAGCTAAAGTTCCTCCAAAGGTTACCGCAGAACCAATACCAGCGGCAGTTTTACCAACTCCTGATTTAGCAGCATCTCCAATAGCCTCTACTCCGGAACCTACTCCATTAACAAGACTTGCTCCGGTTTGAGAGATTACACCGAACTGTTTTGTTTTACGTTTTATTATGTATCTAGCCATTTTCCTTTTCTCCCTTCGTTTAATTCTGTATTTAGCTTCTTCATTTCTTCCCCAAGAGCATTAGTTCTAGAAAGTTCTCTAGTAGTTCTTAATCTTCCTAATCGATTAAAGTCCTGATCATAGTTTCGATCTTTATTAAAACCAGGAACATTACCGGAAGTATTAAGAGTTTTGGGTTTTTGAGGTTTAGTAGCATCGAGTACAGAAAAATTTTTAAATCTAAATAATATCATACTCCTAGCAGATAAATATTATACTCCAGGCCAAATGGCAATATATTGAGCGCCTCTTTTAAATTTCTAATTGCAAATTCTTTAGGGCCATCAAATTCTAAAACTAGTGATCTGTCCTTCTTATCATACTTAATAGCATCTGCCAACAATGTCCGAATTTCATACATAATATCATATCCATTACTAACATTGTTTAGATAAGAATTAACTTGTGGATTGTTCCCTCCTCCACCACCGCCATTATTATTGTTATTATTTCCTTTATTATCTTTATTCTTCTTGTCTTTGTTTGAATAAAGTTTTTCAGAGGCTTTTGAATATAACCAACCTGTGCCTGGCTTTATATCAATTTTAGCATTAAGGAATCTTCTTTGACTGATAACTTCTGGCAATCTTACTTCATCTGGTAAATTTGCCTGAGCTCCTATTTTTAAATACAGTCTATATTTATCTCTGCCAAAGAAGTTTGAAGAAATAACAAATCTTTCTATTAAGATATTGTTGCCCCGTAAAATTGAAATTACTGAGTTTCTATCAACCACTCTAACTCTGTCTCTCCAGAAATTATCTCTTTTGAGTTCAGTATATAAGAGCCGCATTGCGTCATATTCAGTAAATGTTTTTTGTCTAAATAGTATCATAATTAGCAAACTAATGATAAATTATATTTTCGGCCCAAAATATCTATAATATCTAATATTATTCCTTCATAATTACACTCTGCAGTAATAATTCTATTTTTTTCATCGATATCTTTTATATCTAGTCTAAAAATATCTTTTAGAAGTTTAATAGTGTAATTATAGAGCTTCTTATCTTGAACTTTAATTTCAAAGCTTCCATTATCATTCTTGACAAAGGATATAAGAACCATGGCCTTGCTGTTAACAGAAGACACTTTATCGGCATCTTCTTTTTTTATACGATTAAAAGGAATATTTTCACCTTCAAGATATTCCATTGCAACAGGCATCATATCCTGTAACAATCCATTTTTTTGTCTAAATGAGATCATCCTTCCGAATCTATTACGTCAATTGATTGCTTTATTTCTTTCAAAATCTCAAACCTGTCATCAAAAACCTCATAAAAGTGAAGTTCACACATAAACTGGCACTGATATGAAAAATTTGAATTATCGTCAGGTTGATATTGATGATTAAAATCTTCTGTGATTCCGCCCCATTTTATAGCTGCAGTCCATCTCTTACCATAACGGTCGTATGTTTTAAATTCACAGAAATTAGTAAGAAGATCGATATTAGAGTATTTGTTTTTAAAATCGAAAAACAATACCATATCTGTTGTATGAAGCGTAAAGTTAATGGGAAGTTTTTGCGAAAGTATTCTACTAGCTTCATCCCCATAATAAGGATGATTTTTTCTAGTTGGAGTTTGAGAAAATTGATAAACTACATAAGAAGTCTTTTTCAATGTCTCCTCTTTATTTTGCCTAACTAGTTCTAGGCCGTACCCGTCTAATATTCTTCTGATTTCTGTTATAGCTTGTTCTTGGTAATCAATAGCCCGTATAACATAATCATCATAAGATCTTCTAAGTTGGAATATTTCACGACTGTCCGAAGTTAAAACGGTGTCAGTATTTTTTAGAATTATTTTTGGAAAATTTTTTATTTCCCAACAACTAGGCATAGGTCCAACAGGCTGAAGAAACTTTAAATTTCCAGAATAAAAGAGAAATTTTACAAACTCAGGATTAGCGGCATCCTCTTTTGAAACAACAATAGTAGTGTGCCAATAATCTTGACTAACTCTAGACTCACAATCACTTACAATTATAATATTTATAACATGATTATCTAATGTGAGTTTCTTGAGTTTTAATCCATTCAGAGTTACTGTATAATCTCTAATTCTTTGGGCGACATCAGTATCTCCTAGCTCGATTGATTTACCTATTTTAGTCAGCCCAAGAAGATTAGAGAGTGTTTCTGAAGTACTTCCATCAGTATACGTAAGAGTTAATGTAGAAGTTATCGGGTCTTCTACACAAGAGTCGGAAATACCCTTAACTGCTTTAAAATAGTTACAATTGGTAGATAACTTTAAACCTCTATAAATAAACTCTTTCATATTATATTTTTATTTAGGTTCTGATAATTTGCACTTTTTATTTATACAAATTGTTTCTAAATTCATGAGCTCCTTTAATAATTTCTCTTTTATTTATAGCACCACTAGCGTCCTTTAGAGTATTATTTTTAGCAGCATTAGCAATACCCCATTCTTTAGATGCAGATTTAACCATGTTACTTCCTCGCTTAAAAAGCTGGTTTCCTGCCCAATTATTTCCAACAACATCACCTAGTTTCTGTACTTGTTTTCCGGCATTACCCCATAAAGTATTGGTCCACTTTTGCATTGAATTACCGAGCATACCTTTTCTAGCACCATAAAAAGCAGCAACAGTTGCACCTGCACCAGCCAGTCCTTTAACTAATTTATTAGAACCACCATCTTCCTGTTGAGGGTCGCTATAATAGCTTTGTCTTAATATAATCATTTTATTGATAATTTTAAAAACAAAGAGGAAACCAGTTACAATATTGTAATGATTCCCTCTTTTATTTTATGTATTCTTTTAACTTAAGGAGTTTTTACAACTCAAAGAATTTAACCTACCTCAAATTCAACGCGCTGTACTAACTCATTAGCCATAGTCTTGATACCTTCCTGATAGTAGATACCTGATGCCATCTGAGTTGGGTTGTTGTAGTTACCAACGGTTGGAGTATCAGTCAGTGGCATATAGATACCACGTGCCAAAGGAGCCATCTCACCACCAGCGGTCTTGTGGATAGCATAGAATACAGCTCTCTTACTTACTGTATTGTTAACAGTAACATCTGGCTCATTGATATCAGTTGAACGGAGTACAGGAACGCCGTCGTACCAACCAATCAAGTCATTAATGTAAGAAACCTTAGTATTTGGCTGGAACTTACCGATCATGCCGCCCTTCTGGAACTGATTAGCTGCACGATTACCTACTATATAAGCAGTAGTGCGAACGCCCTTAACAGCCTTAGTAGCCAATGTAGATTCTACGTCGATCAAATAAGCATCGAACATATCTACACTAGAACGATAATCGTGGAACATAGTAGAAAGGACAGTCTTTGACAAAGAGAAGCCATCTGTATCTGTACCCATAGTTGCACCTGTATAACCGTTTTCAAGAGTCTCTACCAACTTACCATTGATAACCTTGGTATAGATTTCACGGAGCTTGCTAAACAAGAAGGTAGCCATATCAACACCAGCAGCTTTCTTCATAGCGGCCAAAGTTGCAATGTTAGTTTCAGCAACCAACATATCAGGCACAGTAGAAAGAGGCAACTGTTGCTGTTTTGCCATAAATCTCTTGTCGTTAGCACGAGCGTTAGATGCACCGTTGGTATTACATGGAGTACCAGTAGTATCCTCCTTACCTACGACAGTAATAGTACCGGTAGCATTAGTAGTCAAAGTGAACTCAATTGTACCAGTTAAGTAGTTGATCGAAGAAGCTGTCAACTTGTTAGCGATTGCCATCAAGCTAGCCTGACCGTTATCAACCAATTCATATGTAGTAGAATTTTCAATAACCTTAATACGTACAGTACCTGGAAGAATCTTACGACCAGTGATCACCTGATAGCTGGTAGACTGACCTGGAGAAACTTCGGTCTTGAAATTACCCATAGCCTGGATGTCCAAATAGTTATCTGCACCCAAGTTAGGAATTACAGTACGCATATCAGAAACACCCAATACATCAAACCAGTAGAACAAACCATTTGGCTGATCAAAATCTCTTTCTACTGCCATGTAGCCAGCAAAAGATGATACGTATGATGCTACTGATGCATTAAAATATGTAGTAGACAAAAGTGGAGTTTCAGCATAACCAGAGAAGGTCTTCTGCTTGCGACCAGAGAAAGTCTTCTCCAGCAAATTCGTACCACCACCGAAAAGGTCATTCATCTCTTCATTGCGAGAAAATATCTTCGCATATTCGTTTGCTCTATTTCTAGCATCCTGAGCCGATACTGAAGTCTCAACAAGAGCCTCCATCATAGCATCGTTATTCAAAAACTTTGATGAATATTCGTTCATATTCTTTATAAAATTTTGTTATAAGTTTAATTTTTAAAATTTACGTTGATTATCGCTCAACCAAGTTTGAAGTGGGTCTTCACAATCATTTATTAACTCATACTCTGAGAACTGAGCCTCTTGAAGGTCTTGTTCCTCTCCAGCAACTGGAGCCTGTTTAGCTTGAAGGATCTGGTTAGACATCTCCTGTGCGGCCTGTTGAATCAAATTAACGGCTTGATCAGCAGTATCTTCTATAACCTCAACAGAAGGCTTTTGTGCACCGTCAGCTGCATCTGCTGGGGAATTGTCTACTGCAACTGGATTTCCCTGACCATCCATTCCTATATGGACAAGGTTTCCATTTGCATCATACAGAAGAGTTACGTTATCACCGCTCTGCTGGTTCTGTTGCTGGATATCTGCGAAGAACTTATCCAATACTGGATTTTCTGAGAAATTCTTCTCATCATCTTTTTCGTCTTCGTCAGTATCTTTATCTTCTATTCTAAGACCATCAGTAAGGTCATCGGCTTCTTCTTCAGAGATAGGAGTTACGTCGATAGTATCATCATCCATCACAGCCTTAGTAAATTCACCGTTTTTCTTGTCTTCAATAATAGCGGTGTCTTCACTTACTGGGGTAATAACAACATCATCGTTTTCGATCTGTTCTCCCTCTTCTATTGCATCCTCAATATCTTTTTCGTCAGCCTCTCCGGAGAATAAGCGCTGTTGATATTCAGTCATAAACTCAGCTTCTGATTCTGAGAAGAATTTAGTCTGCTCTTCGTTTGAATATATATCATCATCTACATCAGAGTAGAGACGATCTTCATCTTCGTCTTCATCATCTTCCTCTACATCAGAGTAAAGATATTCGTCTAAATCATCATCGTCGAGCGCAGAGAAGTACTGTTCGTATTCCTCATAGAGGTCAGAAAAGTCTCTCTCTTCATCATCATCTTCCTCGTCATCATCGTCTTCGTCTTCGATTTCGAGATCCTTTACCAAGTCTTCTGCTTCACTCTTTGAGATAGCCTTGCAGTCAAGAGTATCATCATCTAAAGTGATTTTGGTAAACTCTCCGGTCTCTTTATCTTCTACTAGAGCTGTCTCGCTATCAATTGGAGTGATAATTTCATTGTCGTTTTCAATCTCTTCGCCGTTTTCAATTGCGTCTTCAATCTCTGCCTGAGATGTCTCTACACAATTTTCAGCTTCTGAGTACAATCGCTCCATGTAATTGGTACGGCTTGAGTAAAATTTAGTGCAATAAACAACATGATCGGAGAACTCAGTCTGAACGGGCTCTTCTACATCATCTTCATCTTCTGCGCCTAAAGACTCTAACAAATCGTCTGCATACTCACGAGCCTCATCTTCTGTTTCAAAAACTCGAACGCCTTCAATACCCTGCTCGGACAATCTGTTAACAAGATCCAAAGCAGAATCAGAACTGTATTCTGGTGCATTTATAATAACATGGTTATCTACATCTACACCAACGACCTGAAGAGGTTCGTAAGCCTCGTCACAGCACTGATCGTCACAGAACGATCTTTCATCACCACCGTCTTTTGCTGATAGCTCATCAACTTGCATTTCATCATCACTAAGAGTAACCTTAGCCTGGTCACCTGTTGTTTTCGAAGTTACAACTACTGCATCGTCGTCTATTTTCTCAATCTTAAGATCACCAACATTTGCAGTCTCCTCACTTTCTAGTACTTCTGAGAAAACTCTCTCGCAAAATTCTTGGTCTGAGAAAATCTTTAATACTACGCTATTGTCAGTAGCGACGCTAAATTCGCGTTCATCACAATCATCGCCATCACAAGGAGCATCTGCATCCTCGGCGGACTGGTTGTAAACATGATCCCAAACATCTTCAGCTGGTACACCCTGCTGAGCACCTGGAAGAATTTCACCATCCTCAGCTACTTCTGGGTGGAGGAAACCTTCTACATTAGGAGTAGGGGCAGCATAAAGATCAAAGTTACCATCTTCGGCTTGTTCTGCGATAGTAACCTCTCCATTACCTTTATCAATAACAGATACAGTACCATCATTATTATTCTCATAGCGTACTTCATCGGTATCTACAGCACCAAGCTTTTTAGCGTCTTGGATATCCTGTGCTACCTCTGCTGTCAACTCTTCATCACCTTCCTCTGTTGCGGAGAAAAGTCTAGACATAAATCTAGTAGTAATATTTTTCATTTCTTTTATTCTTCTTTATATTATAAAATATTAACACGGTCGCCCATAATTTTAATAATTCCCCGATTTTTTAGAATATCTAAAATTTCTGAGGGAGCATCTGGATAACGATCTTCAATAGTTTTCTTAAACATTGGATAATCCAGACTCTCACCACCAAACTCAGCGCTAAGATCATTTAAAATACCTGAATCTTCAGCCCAAGTAGTTGAATTATTATTTAGTGAAGAAAGCGGATCAAAGCCGTGTGCCTTTTTTATCATTATGATACTCTTGGGACACAATGCTCCAGTAGCTTCCAGCCCCTCAATTGCGCGTTTTTTATTAATTATTTCACCGCTTGTAAGATCAGGATCTAAGTCCATAATCTTAGTGACCGAAACAATCAATTTAGAAAATAATTTAGATTTTATATACGCATTAGGAGCTATATTTAGATTTTCACCGTCTAGTTCAGCAAACCGTTTCTCGAGTAACTCTTCAGCAGGAACTCCAAATATCTTTTCACAAGATTCTGCTAAGATTGTTTTTCCTGAATATCTTTTAAGTTTTAATTCAAAATTATTACTTGGTTCAGAAAAACTCTTTTGGAACTCTTCTTCTCTAGTGTCTTTAGAAAATAACGAAATTCTCTTCTTACCATCGGTACTGCAATTAGTTTGACACTCAGCAGGTGGATTTGTTGTATAGTAAAAACGAACTCCACCACACTTAGGACAAATCATATTAGTAGTGGTTGCAGAAGTCTCTAATTCAAAACCACAGTCTGCACACTTAAATGTAGTTAATCTCTGATCTTCTGGAGCTGAGAATAACTTTCTTCTACCAACCGCAGTGATAGGGTCGGAAAACAATTTTCTTCTTTTTCTCTCTATCATACTTTTTCCTCCTCACTGTCTTCCTCTACTGCAATTGGAGCAGCCCCAAATACATAATTTTGTAGAGAATGTATAAATTCTGTGTATGCAGATGTAATTTTCGAATATCTAATTTTACTAATTGCTCCGGTCTTTTCTATTTCCTGAAGTGCCTGTTTGTATGGAATAAGCATAGCCTGACAAGCCTTTCTTACCTCAACACCAAGTGCACCAGCATTTAATAAAGTTAATAAATTCTTACCTTCTAGTACCATAGGTGTTACTACAGACATTATACTAAGAACGTCTCCAGCAAACAAAGACTTCATTGTTTTCAAAGTTTCTTCATCTATTTTTTCAATACCGCCTTGAGCCTTTACTGCCTGACGATAATCCAAAATTAATCGACGGAATCTTTCTCTAGGAGATAATTTAGCGGTCTTAACACGCTCATTAACAGTCATTGCAGAGTATGTTTTCTCTTCTAAAACTCCGCTTTCTTCTAAATCTGATAACTTTGATACTACTCCGTCAGCTGAAAATACTTTTGCCTTTAATGAAGTAAACTGGCCATTAATTTTACTAGACTTAGGGCCAACAATACCTAAATCATTTAAATTACTGAATGTTTTAACTTTAAATCCAGTAAACTCATAACCTTTATTATTGTCATAAGTTTCTGAAAAAGTACGGATGGCGGATTTTGTTTCATCACCAACACTCTCATCACCTAATACTTCATAGATTCCCGCTGCTTTCCATGATGGATTTAAGGTTATATCAACTCCCTTAAGATTCACCATTTTAGCAAGTACATCACTTCCTGTACTAGAGTTAGCATTCCAGTATCCAACAATAACTGCGGAGACGCCTGGAAGAATTCCCTGGCTAATCATGCCTTTAAGACGACGAATATTTTGAATAGCAACGTCATCCATACCAGTCTCTTCCAAAATCTTTATATTAGCCCATAACCAACCTCCATCAATATAAAGCTCTTCTACATAATGAGTTGGAGCAGGAGCTTGCTCACTAACAATAATTAATGAGTCATCTTTTCCTACAGTTTTTTGAAGGGTCGATGCAGTTTCAGGAAAATTAGCTTGAATAGATCTTGAACGGTGTGTCAATGACCCTATCATTTTATGATTTCTCAGGGCCTCCTGGCACTCTTGACTATTAAGATAGGTAGTCATGACATCTACTGGAACTATAGATCCATCAGACGCAGGAATACCGTTAACAGACAACACCTTGCACTTACATCTCATATTAATTTTTATTTTTAATTTTAGTATATCGTAGTTTTTAGTTTAAATCCAGGGAACACCAACGTGGAGGTAACTACAATAGTTCCCCAAAACAGGCTTATGCATAATAAATTTTATGCATAAATACCTGTTTATTTATTTTGATTAATCTTCGTTGCTATCAGCAGCGGCATTTTTGCGGCTCTTGTAAGCCTTATAACCAGCATAAGCAGCACCAGGTGCAAGAGTTATGCCAGCCAATGCAGCACGGCCTCCCCACTTTCCTGCAGCCTTGTTAACCTGATCACTAGCCTTTCGGCCCAGCTTCTGAAGTTTATTATCCTGTAATGCTGCTACATCTTTTCCTGCTAACTCAGCATCAAGAAGAGCCAGTTTATGTTTATAGTCGCCTGGATACTTAGATAAACCAAACATACCTGCACCAGTACCTGCAGACAGTGCAGCAGCTATAGCCAAGTCTTTCTTAGAAAGGCCAGACTTCTTGTCTTCAACTACCTCTTCATCTACATCGTCGGCTGCATACATTTTCTGAGAAAGGTACTCATACTCACTATAAGCACGTTCAGCTGCCTCTTCCAAAGCCTCAGCTGCTTCCTTAGCCTTCTTTTTCTTATATGCCAGATAAGCAAGACCTGCAGCAGTGGCAGTAGGAACAGCAATAGTAGCAGAACGTCTGCCCCAGTTCTTTTTCCAGCCGCCTTCTTTACCCCAAAGAGTATCTTTAGCCTTAGCCAAAAAACCTTCGCCTTCAGCTGCGAACATTTTCTCCAATGTGCCCTGTTTGTATCCTTCGCTAAATGCTCTTTCTGCAATTACATCAAGAGCATCACTATTAAAATTTTTCTTCATGTTTATTTATTATTTTAAAATTTTATTTATTTTCTTTTCAAATATTTCAAAATCCGCTGTCCGAGCGAGGGTTTTTTCGCTGCCGGCAACAATTCACTTGCTTTAAGTTCTGCCGCTCTTGCTGCTTCTGCCGCTTTTCTCTTTTCCAGTTGGCGGTGCATCTGGCGTCTTTCAGATTCTAGGGCATCTTTATACAGTTCACGGTCGAACGCGCTCTTAATCATTTCGTTGACTTTTGCTGATTGGCGACCAGTCATTACCTCTCGTCTTGCCTCTTCGTGCAAGCTATCGAAAAACATATCAGTATTCTTATCCATCCGCTGATTATGTTTTTTCCATGCTTCTTCATCGTTAAGGTCTACATAGCCCCAAAAACTCTTGTTATTTGTGATTCTTCCGAACATTTTCTGGCCTAGCTGATATCCTTCGCTAAATGCTCTTTCTTCAATAATATCAAGAGCGTTGTAAAAGTTTCTCCTCATATTTTAAAATTATTATAATCACTCTTTATCCTTTAGTGGATTAAAGGGCTTTGTATTGCCTTCACTTTGACTATTCTCAGTACCAGTAGTAAAGGTCTTTTCTTTTAGAGTATCCATTATAAATTAGTGTCAGTTTTTCATAGGAACGGGTGGTATGACAACGGATGGTCGCTTAAACAACTGGACATTCTTTACTTTTTCTTCTTTCTCGGCTGCCTTCAGTTTTGCTAAATTTCGCTCTGTGGCTAGTTGTCTTTGTACAGCTAGTCTTTGATTTTGCATTCCCTGACGCTGTTTGGCCCTAGCTTCACTTATACTATTTTGCTGGGCCATTTTCATCATTGTCATATTCAAGCGTTGTTGCTTCATGCCTTCTTCCTGCAACTGTCGCTGAGTAACCATATTCGTTCTCTGTAATGCTAACTGAGATCTTTGGTTTGCAGCTGCGGCAGAAGGGGAGAGTTGTTTTGTTGCCTGTTGCTGCCCGTCACCGACTTCTGCAGAAAAATTTTTAGGCCTGAAGATTATCATCGTCTTTCTTCTTTTTATTTTTATAGTGTTCGTAAGCTTTCGTTCCCAAGTAACTAGTGGCTCCTATACCCGTCATCCACTTTCCAATATTAGATCCGCTGTTTAATAACTCTAATTCTGAATCAGTAAGTTTACGTGTAAGAGCTTTCTTTTTCAGAAGCGTATCTAAATACTTTTTATCAGCTAATTTTTTATCAGATAAACGGTCATCTAGTTTGCGTACACCAGTAGTAATTCCCCAGATACCACCACCAATCGCACCTACAGACCCTCCTCCGACTTTCAGCGATTTAAGAATGTCGTCCTTTTCTTTCTGCTCTGCAGCGGCTTCTTCTTTTTCTTCTTCAGTCATGTTTAAATACTAATTTTAAAATTAATTAACTGGCCCTTCTCCTTCTTCGTTATTGCTATTATCGTTCCACTGTATTTGATTAGGGTCTAAATCTAGTTGCATGCACTGTTGATTGAACTTAGCACGTGCGAGCTGTACATAATTATCTATTGACTGTTCAGTTATCAGACTTGCTGAATTAGGATCAATGTCTCTAATTAGGTTTTGAACATAAGTTAACCAGGATCTAGCATCGATAAGTGGAGAGGAGTTGTCTAAAACTTGGAGCGAGCTTGTCACTATATTAGAAATACCCTGTAAAAGCCCATTCACTGAATCTGCCTGGTTTATCTGATTATTGTACTCGACACTAGTCTTTTCACATATATGTAGTCTGATACGTGAAGGATCTATTTCTTCGTTATAAAGCTTTTTATAAACTGTACGAGTAAGAGCCAGTACTGAATCCTTTATTCCAACCATAAATGCAGCTGTTTTTGAATTTGCACGTTCAGATTGCTGCAAGATTGCCCATTTATTACCACTACTAGACTCAGTAATTGCTGCTGGAAGTCCTAACGAGCTAAGTATATTTCCTTTACACTGATCAATAGTCTGCATTATCTCCAATAGTTTATCCGATAACTTGTCTAACGGTAGAAGGACGTTTTTTCCTCCTAATGTAGAGTTATAATCGGGAACAAAGGTAGCAGGCTTTGTCATAGTGTTTTCAATGAAGCTGACAACATCAAACTGAGATGATAAGAACGTTGCAAGTTCATTAGTATTATTAGCCAGCTTAGTAGCTCTGGCACACAGTTCATTTGCGCTTTCAGGAGAAATAGATTTATCAACCTGTAATAAAAATATTTGAGTACTTGATAAATCTCTTAAAGAAATCAAAGAAACCAGAAGCTCCTTAATAACTAATTCCTTTATTTTAAGTATCAAGGAGTAAAGAAGTGGTTCGCTAGAAGTAAATGACTCCTTCTTTAGAACTTTATCGCGATTTGTTTCTCCTTCTTTTTTCAACTCTGGTATCTGTGAGTTCTTTTTATTCCAACCTTCACTAAGGTCGTTTGTAAGTCGAAGATTATCCTGCGCTAAAAAGATTACCTCATCCGATGGTATTTCATAAATAGCGCCATCATCTCCTTTTGCCAGATAAACTTCAGTTATTTTTCCTGTTTTAAGATCCTTTTTTCGTTTCTTAACAACGGAAACAGGGTCGTTTATTTCTTCGACAGAGAAAACTAAATGCCCAGTCTCATCCCGAGATTCACCTAACATACTAAAATAGGACCCGTAATATACATAGTCCTGTACGTGCGCCTTAATATACTTTAATATATTTATATCTTTTGATAAAGTACTATTTATACGTTTAGTAGCACGGTCATTATTAGTACCATCTTCGTTTAAAATAGTAACCAATTGTCCCATAGTTCCATCATCGGACAAAAAGTTTACAATATAGTCGGCAAAAAAGTTTGTAGCAAGTTTTGAGATATCAACTAGCTGATAACTTTTAAGCTCTGCTATACGATCATAAAAACCAGTTAAACGGTTAGATGCTGAAGCATTTCCGAGAACGGAAGATTCTCTGTCTGCATTATTAAAGAAGCTTGAAGTAGTTGTACCAATTCTTGAGTAACCTCCTCCCCTTTTCATAATATTACTGCGAAGAGGAACCCGAGTATTGCCTACCGCAAACGACCCAAACATTTTTTCAAAGAAGTTTTCGGGCTTTTTCATGTGTCATTTAAAATTATAAATTGTTCTATTTATAAGAAAAACCTACTAAAAATTGTAAAAATTTTAGGTGGTTTTAAATGACTTATAGGCTTTTTCCAGCTTTAAATCATACTGATTTGCTTTATACCCACTTCCGTTATAAAGTCTTGCAAAACATGCCCAATCTTTGTTCATCAAGTATTTGTAAATCCCAGTATTTTTTAAGAATTCTAAACCAAGTACAAACTGAGAAAAATTATCCTTACTCATTAAAGTGATAAACTCATTTATAGATTTACACCCACATTTAGTATAATTGTTTCCCATAATTTGATACATTCCCCAAGATGCAGATTTATATGCTGCAGTTGAGGAGATTTTCTTAGCGGTTTCAAGTCGTGACCACTCTGCTGCTCCGCCTTTGTATTTAGATTTATCCCAAGTCTTATAAAGAACATTACTCCATGCGGCACCGTACTTAGTTGGATCTATTCCCAGTGCTTTGAGCTCTTTCCAAAAAACATGTCCCTCAAACAAGATTTTTGGCTTTCCGTTAGTTAAAAAGCCACCAGTTCCATTAGTCTCTACTTTCTGTACAGCCTTTAATGCAGCTGGTTCAACGCCTAAGAGATTACCAAACATTTCATAGTCCCACTCTGTTATTTCTCCAGACTTATTATGTTTATTTCTATAAGAAAGAATCAAAGACTTCCAAGTATTATATCCTACCCATCCGTCTGGAGTAAGGCCTTTACTTTTTTGATAATCTTTAACTATCTTATCAAGACTGGAATCAAACGTACTTTTTGCTGGTATTTCTAAAAATTTGCATAAAAGATTCAAACTCTGACTATTACCAGCTTTTCCTAATTTTAAATCTTCCATAATAAATACCCTTTCTTATTGTTGTGATTGCTCTTGCGGAGAAGGATGTCGACCGCTATTAACTGCATTAGTTCTATAGTCTTGCAACGTTTTTCCATGAAAATAAGCCACTCCAGATAAACTACCTAATCCAACAGCTCCTTTTGCCAATAACTTAGCATTCTTGAAATGTAATAAAGCACTTGCAGCATTTCCAACACTCTTAGGAACAGTTGCTAGTTTCTTTTTAGCTTCAGGTGATAAAACCTCATGTTGAAGTTTATTTAATATGCTTTGTTTTCCTTCTTGAGTAAATTTCGCCGCTGTTCCTCCGCTTATACTTCGTTGAATCTTTTGGAATTCGCTAGGGCTTAGTCTGTCTTTCAATTTTGTTAAGAAAGACTCTGCTTCAGCTTGCGTTGCAAAACTATGACTACCTTTATCTAAAATATTCTTTAAAGCAGCTTCCTCTTCTTTAGTTGTTAATGCCGGACCAGTAGCCTCTGTAAATTTATTAAGACCAAGCTCTGCCCAATGTTCAGCATTATTCAGTATAGTACGATTAAGATTAGCCCCTTTATTTAAATAGTCCCAATATCTTTGAGCTCTGTCAAGTTTAGAAAACTCAATATTATTAAAAACGTCTTCTCCTTTCTTAGCTAGACCTACGGCTTTTTCTCCAACTCCCAGCGGTAATCCGATTTTCTTATCAATAAAGTCACCAGTATTTAGCATATTCTTTTTAACGACCTGCCTAAATCCAGCGTCGTGCCTTAGTTCAGCTAAATTGCTTAGATCTTTTCCAACCTTAACTCCTTTATGAATTGCTCGTCCGGCCTCAACGGCACCTGCTGTTGCTAAACCCGCTGTACCTATTAAACCTGCTTTTCCAAATCTAGTAGTTGTATCTGCTACTCTAGAGTCATTTCTAGAAAATCCGTTTACTTTATTATCGTCATTATCGTAGTCAGTGCTTGAGTGGAATACATCATCATTTTTTTTTGGTTGGGCTTTTAAAATCCGTGCAAAGATCTTTCTTTTTAATATAAAACATCCCATTTTATTGATCTTCTTTCTTTTTAGAATATTTATTGGCCATCGTCAAAGCGGCACCTACACCAGCACCAATCAAAGCAGCCTTTCCTTTTCCACTATCTGCTTTTTTCAATTTGTTCTGATGTTCCTTATAAAAATTCTCTAGTTGATTAGATACCTTCCATTTTTTGATAGCTTTTATTGGAGAGAATTTTCCGCCTTTAACTTTAGATACTTTATTTCCAAGTTCGTTGAATTTATTATAAGCCTCTTTTTCAAGCGCTGTTTTCTTCACCTGATCTCGGATTGAGCCAATTCCGTATCCTGCTGCAGCACCTCCTGCTAATATAGTTGCATTTTTCGCATACTTTTTCATTTTGTCATCAGAGCCTTCACTTTCTACTGGCTCTTCTTCAGACAAATAATCATCATAATTAGTAGGATCAGCAAAAGTCTTTGATACAAAACTAGAGTAGCTACTTTGCGAATCCCGATATCCTGGAGCTATCTTATCACAGGATTCCATCTGATCTATTCCATCACCGTCCTCAATTAGACGGACTTTCTTTTTTCTTTTTATAATCATTTTCCGAAAACTATTTTATCTCTCAGTTCTTTGGTTTTTGCATCCCGATCATCTATGTAATTAGAGTGATCCAAATATTTTTTACCAGCATAAATACTTCCAACACCTATACCAGTACCAAGAGTAATTTTTGAACCTAACTTAAGCCTGTCAAAGGCAACTGGATGTTTTTTCTTAAAATCATCTAAAAAAGTTTGTTCAGCGTTCTTTGAAGATTGTCCTGCTTGTGTATTTCCAGTAGCAGTCTCCTTAGCGCTATTAGTAGTAGGATTAGAAGTATTAGAAGAAGTAGGACTCTGTTTACTTACTTTTTTCACATACTTATCATACTTTCTCTGAAACTTCTTTATAATGGCTGAATCATAAGCACCGTCCTTACCTGGCTTGATCTTTTTAATATCCCGGAGCCATTCAGACATACTTTTTAAACCGCCTTCTACAGCCCCGAAAACTTTTCTTTTGAGTATAAAAGTTCCCATATTTTTTATTTTATTAAATTTATTAATCTCCAGAAATTCCGGAATCTTTCTTAAATAATGCTAAGAAATCATTAACGGCCTGTCTACTTTCCTCACTCTCCATAGAGCTATCATTTTTACTTTCTGCTATCTTCTTTAAAACCTGATCCGAATCTTTTATTGCTGTATTGTTGTATAGAGTATTAAGCTGATCTATATACAACATTAACTTCTCTATTATCAAGAACAAATCGGCTGGTGTAAAATTATTCGAATCAAACATCCTGTCTGGTTGGGTAACATAGTCAATAGCTAATGCAAGTTTATTGATAAGATGTAACAACAAAACAGGTCTGATAGATCTAAAAACCTCAGAAACATACAGCTCTAGAGTTCTTCTTGTTTCTGGATCACTGACATTTACCAGTGTCTTCGATAAATTTGAAAAATCTATTTTAAGGTCTGTTCCGTATTTTTCATTATAATTTGCAAATACATTACTCAGTGCAGTATTCATCTCAGCGGCTTTCTCTTCTTTTTGATTTTTTGCAAGAGCAGACGCATCGAGTATTAAATTTTTTGCACTTTTTGGAACAGTAGGAGCAGCGGAAATAATATTCTTTAAATCCAATGCTACTAAATCATCATTATCCGAGGAGGCAGTAGGAAGAATATCAGAAGTGTCTGAAATACTAGTCTCCTCTACACCTGCTTCACCCAACAATTGTCGTTTGAAATCAGGGTCATTAAAAGGATTCACACTTTGCATCATAATAATAAATTTTTTATGTTTCTTTCTACACAGATAAGAAAAATGAAAAAATAATAAGTAAAGATGATATTAAATCTTCTCTACTTATTATTATAATTATATCCGTTGAAGTATTTGAAAACCGTCAACTCTTTTTCCACAACTATCATCTAGAATTTTTATCTTCTTAATAGAAAAATAGTTGAGAATATCTGTGGCTTTCGGGGATTTTTTATAATTATACTTATCGTAAATTTTTTTAAGCTTCTCTTTAACTTCTTTTAGGGAATATTTTTGATCAGGAATAAACTCTTGGTATATCTCTGACCCTAAATTATCGTCTTCAAATGTTTGTACTTGAACACTTAGCTCTTTTTCCAGATCACATTTTCGATATCGCAGTGACTTACATCTAGAAACGCCTAAAGTATCATAGTAATTTTTATAAGAAATAGGTATCTGGTCCAAGACAACATCCAATTCACTTTCTGTAAAAGACTCTTCGCATAACATTTTTAGTTTCTCAGAAAATACAGTACATTCTTCAAAGCGCTTTAAAAATTCCTTAATATGATTT